>Ga0315554_1001911_pt1 | contig 12223 bp, 7 predicted proteins | sample SalMarSW160370MG_FD_202114 | JGI IMG/M metagenome (GOLD analysis project Ga0315554, IMG submission 202114) | Salt marsh sediment microbial communities from the Plum Island Ecosystem LTER, Massachusetts, United States - Salt Marsh Sediment SW1603-70 ... | reverse complement strand
TAATCTGCTCTTAGAACAGAGTAATAATAAAATTACTATTCCGCGATAGGCGGATCAACCTTTTAGCTGAAAGACTAAGAAAGGCAAATAAAAAATATGATTAAATATGAGAAAGAAACAGAAATGTTTGATGCGGTAATAATAGGTTCGGGTCAGGCAGGAAACCCTCTTGCAAAAGATCTGGCATCCGATGGGTGGAAAGTTGCTGTTATAGAAAGGAATTTTGTCGGAGGAAGTTGTATAAATTATGGATGCACTCCTTCAAAAACTATGTCAGCAAGTGCTAAAACTGCAGATTTTGTAAAAAGATCTTCCGAATACGGGATACATACCTCTTCAGTTCAAGTTAATATGAAAGAAGTATATAAACGAAAAAAGGAAACTGTTGAGAGTTTTCGAAAAGGTACTTTAAAAAGACTGAATAGTTCGGAAAATATAAGCCTGATTAGAGGAGAAGCTTCTTTTATCGATTCCAATACCATTAAAATAAGTTTAAAAAATGGTGAATCGAAAATTATTAATTCGGATAAAATTTTTATTAATACCGGTGGAAGACCGGTTATTCCTTCAATAAATGGTTTAGATAAAATCTCATATCTTGATTCTACTTCAATAATGGAACTTGAGGAACTGCCAAAACACCTTTTAATAATTGGCGGAGGGTATATCGGAGTTGAGTTCGGACAAATGTTCAAACGATTTGGAAGTGAAGTTTCTATTATCCAGCATAGCGGACAATTATTAGGCAGAGAAGATCCCGATATCGCTGATGAAATAAAAAAAATATTAGAAGAAGACGGTGTAAATGTATATCTAAATTCTAATGTAATCAAAATAGAAAAACTAAAAAATAAAATCTCACTCACAATTTCAAGAAGGAAAAAAGAAGAAATTATTTCCTGTTCACACCTTCTTATTGCAGCAGGGCATAAACCAAATACTGAAGATTTAAATCTCCCTGCCGCAGGTATAAAAACTGATGAGAAAGGTTACATAAAAGTTAACGATAAATTAGAATCAAACATTGAAGGCATTTATGCTCTTGGTGATGTAAAAGGAGGTCCCGCTTTTACACATATTTCTTATGATGATTACCGTATTGTACGGGATAATATTCTATATAATAAAAATAGAACAATTAAAGGTAGAATGGTTCCATACACGGTTTTTATTGATCCCCAATTAGGCAGAGTTGGCTTGAATGAAACCGAAGCAAAGAAAAATGAAATTAATTACGCCGTTGCTAAAATGCCAATGAGTTATATTGCACGCGCAATAGAAGTAAGTGAAACATGCGGATTAATGAAAATAATTATAGATAAAAAGACCGAAAAAATTTTAGGCTGCTCAATACTTGGGATTGAGGGGGGAGAAATAATGAGCATGATACAAATTGCGATGTTGGGAGATCTTAAGTATACTGTTTTACAAGGAGCAATATTCACACACCCGACTTTAGCCGAATCTTTAAATACTGTTTTTTCACATATTTAGAAGTAAAAAAGGCGCTCAAACCGAACGCCTTTTTAAAGCCGCATTTATTATTTATTAGTAATATCATCTTTCTTCACCTCTTCACCTAAAAGCGCCAGCCTTGCCTGTTCCAAGACTTTTTCCTGATCTTTAGTATGTACCATTCTAAACCAAAGTGCGGGATCTTCCTTATAATCATCCGATGTGTATCCCGTTACCGATACACATCCAGGGCCATGGATTGTCTCAATAGCAATTCCATCCTTAATTTTTACGGTATAAATATAATCTGTTAAAAAATTAATTAGATTTTGATATCTGTTTGTTACATCCATATTTATTGTACTGCTGCTATTTTGTTCCGAATTTTCTTTATTCACCATGATGGATTTTAATTTATTTTCAAAAGCTATAAATGGAATCAATCAAGGTATTTGATTTTCAAGTATCAAATTTAATGCTTTTTGAAAGGCAATACTATGCTTAATCCAACCTGCTTTAGCCTCAGGAATTCTTAGAAATAAAAAAACCCGGCATTTAATCAACCGGGTTTTTTCAATTTGATGTAAAATCTACATCTACTATTTATTCATTTAAAGTTTTTTCTATAAGCTCAATTTATCTTTAAATTTAATTGCCTGTCTTCGTGAAACTTCAATCTTCATTCCACCTTTTAATTTTACCAGCAAACCGCCATTCAACCAGGGTTCTATATTATCAATCCATTTTAAATTTATAATATGTTTCCGGTTTGCTCTAAAGAAACTCCTAGCATCAAGTCTTTCATCAAGATAATTTAATGTTCGAAGAATAAGAGGTTTGTTGTCGTCAAAATACAACCTTACATAATTTCCTTCCGATTCAAATAGACGGACATTAGTTAGTTTTACAAACCAGCATCTATCCCCGTCTTTAACAAAAACCTGGTCATTTTCCGTTAGCGCCGATTGTGTATCTTCAGAAATTTTTTCTTTTTTGTTTGTCTCTATAATTTTTTTGATTGCTTCTTCCAGGCGTTTAGGTTCAATCGGTTTCAGTAAATAATCTAGTGCATTATATTCAAAAGCTTTTAAAGCATACTCATCATAAGCAGTTGTAAATACAACTTTGGGAACACTATCTAATTCTTCCAGCAGTTCAAAGCCGTTTTTCCCCGGCATTTGAATATCAAGAAAAATTAAATCAGGATTGAGCTCAGAAATTTTATTTAGAGCATCTTCAGCATTTACTGCTTCTCCAACTATATTTATTTCTTTAAAAGGAGCCAGCAAACGCCGGAGTTCAACCCTGGCTAATCTTTCATCGTCAATAATTATTGATTTCATTTTACTCCTCCTTATCAGCCCCGAAAGCCGGATGTATTATTGAGATTAATAGGAATTACTATTTCGGCAAGAACTTTATCTTCTGAATCATTCTTTATTGTAAATGAAGCTTTTTCACCATAAAGGAGATTTAACCGGTGCTTTGTATTGCTTATGCCAAAACCTTTTGAGTGTTTCAATACTTCATCTTCAATTTGACCATTGTTCTTAATCTTTATATGAAGAGTAGAATTTTTAATTGAAGAGCAAATTGAAATCTCGCCGCCGCCTGTTCTTTTTGAAATACCGTGCTTTATACCGTTTTCAACAAGTGTCTGGATCATCATCGGCGGTATTTCAACATTTAATGCATCTGGAGATATTTCCATTTCGAATTTCAATCTTTCCTCAAACCTAATTTTCTCAAGCGAAAGATAATCAGAAACAGCTTTCATTTCATCTTCTAAGGGTACAGTTTCTATTCTTTCCATCTTCAAAGAGTATCTTAATATATTTGATAATTTAGTAACGGCAGTTTGAGCACTCTGCGGATCCTCTTCAATTAACGCCCTTATACTATTTAAAGCATTAAACATAAAATGCGGATTAAGCTGGGATTTGAGTGTTTTTAATTCAAAATCTTTTACCGCTGCTTCCCAAATATAAGACTCTATTTCCGCTTTTTTATAATTTTCAAAATAATGAATGGAAAAATATATTAATGTCCAGAAAAGAATTACACTGCTTAAATTTATGACACCCATTAATGGCGTTGTAAACCTAAATTCCTGCGGTTCAGCTCCTTCTAATATTGAGTGGGAGAAAAATAAAACTGCAAATAAAATGCACCCTATAGTTATACTGGACAATAGAACTTTGGGAATGGTTTTATTTAACGGGGAATCCAGCCAGTGCAGCTTATTAATATAATAGCGTAATGTATGGGTTAATAGGATCCCGGCAAGACAAACGATAGCCCAGACAAAAATATCATTTATCGAAAATCCTTCTAGGGAAGAATTTACTATAATATTGGCAGCACCGAAAAGTCCCCACCCGGTAATTTGACTTATCCAGTAAATTTTATTTCTTTTCAAGATATTTTTCTTACCTGCTAAATCATTTTTTGAAGAAGATTCACCGAAAAAATATTCAATTAACCCATTATCGACAAGATTATAATAAGTATTCATCATAAATATAAATGTATAGTTGCTAAAAGAAAATTATCTGTTCCCGAATAATTTTTATAATTAAATCTATCATTTGAATTTCCCATATTCGATTCACACAATTATTAAACAATAATGGGATTCTAAATTAATTTTTAAGTCTTAAAAAGACATGCATATTATTAAAAATGGTTGAATTAAGGGATAGATGGGGGTATTAATTGAAATAAAATAGGTGGTTATGAGTTAAAACGAAGAAAATAAAATAATTCCGAATAATTTAAAATCAGCTTCATTTTTAATACATTCTAAAAGGATTCTTAAAATATTCATTTTCTCAATTGACTTTAATTGAAGAAAAATTTACTATATCTAGTAAAATTTATCTTTTAGGGGCTTTTTAAGAAATCGTCCTGTTTATATTCTTTTCGAGATATTCAATACCCTAAAAATCGCTGTCAATAAATATTTACTTTTATACTACTGAAAAGATTTAATTCCGGTGATTCTATGATCGGGGAATGGTTGTTACATTATCTGGCTAGAAAGTCCTGCATTATTTACTTGCTTATTGGGGCTTCCTCCCTTTTCAATTCATATCCGCAAAATATAAACTCTCAATTCCCAACTCCAACATTCGAGTATATGTCAAGTGAAGACGGTTTGCCTGAAAATAGTGTAACCTGCATCCTGCAGGATCATCTTGGTTATTTATGGTTGGGTACACAAAATGGTTTGGTGAGATATGATGGTTATTCAATGAAAGTTTTTAAACAGGATAAAAATGACAGCAGCAGTATTAGTAACGGAGATATTTCAGCAATCTATGAGGATAAGAATAATACTCTATGGGTCGGTACATTGAATGGACTAAATAAATACAACCGTGCAAACGATTCATTTAAGTCTTATAAAAATAATCCAAACGATACAATTAGTATAAACAGTAACGTGATCAATTGTATTTATGAAGATTCTGACAGAAGATTTTGGGTGGGTTCTGCAAATGGATTAAACTTATTTGACAGAGATAAACAAATTTTCACCAGGTATTTTTTCAGAGATTCAGCTACAAAATTATACACTACATCTATACCAGGTAAACATAATTTAAATGTATATTCTATAATTGAGGAACCTGGTACCAAGGATCTTTTAGTTGGTATTAATACAGCCGGATTATGGAGATTTAATATAAAAGAAGGAGCCATTTCAAAATATAAATTTAATACACCGGATGTTCCCGATGAGAAAGTTGGTAGAATTCAAGCATTGTATAAATCGAGAGATGGAAAAATATGGATCGCTTCAACTAATACATTATCAAGCTTAGATGTAAAGAAAAAAGAATATAAATCTTATATTGAGTTTCCATTAAATCATGAAGGATATGCGAAAGGTACCGTAATAGAAGATCAAAAAGGTATGATCTGGTGCGGATTCTTCGCACTTGACAATGGTGTATTCTGTTTAGATCCAAACACCGGAAATTATCGTCAATATAAATTTTATCCCGTTAATAGAGTTTATTCAATATATGAAGATCGTTCGGGAATTATCTGGGTCGGAACATGGTGTTTGGGACTTCAGAAGTGGGATAAAAGGGAACATAAATTTCATGTCTTTAAACATGATCCACTAAATAATAATAGTATAAGCGATAATTGGGTATTTGATATACATTATGATCCCAAAGGATTTCTCTGGTTTTTGACAAAAAACGGATTAGATAAATATGATAAAAAAACAAGCAGATACAGGCATTATCTGGAAAACATAAAAAATTTTATAAATCCACACGCAGCACCAAGATTTATTATTGACAGATCAGGTATAATCTGGATCTTTGGAATTCGTGATCACGGAATAATTAGTTTTAACCCTCAAAGTGAGACTTATCGTCTTTACCTTAATAACCCCAAAGATTCTATCAACATAGTCAATAAAAATGTAGTAACAGCCGTTTTAGATCATTTTGGAATTATTTGGGTTGGTACACAGTATTCAGGGCTTTATAGTTACGACATAATCAAAAATAAATTAAAAAATTATAAGCATGTTCCAAATAATCCAGCCAGCTTAAGTGAAAACAGGGTGAACGTTATCTTCGAAGACAGTTTTGGAACGCTTTGGTTTGGAACTAATTTGGGCGGGCTGGATAAATTTAATCGGGTAACAGAAAAATTCACATACTGCGCATTTTATTGCGTTATAGCAATTTATGAAGATAAAAATAGTAACTTTTGGATCAGTGATTATTTATCAGGATTAAATCTTTTCGACCGCAAAAAGAATAAAATAATATCGAATTATAGTGAGAAAGAGGGATTCACAAATCATGCAATTTATGAGATATTAGAAGACAACCATAGTAATCTCTGGATGGGTGCTGAGATGGGTCTTTTAAAATATTCTATAAAAGAAAAAATATTTAGAAATTATACTAAAGATGATGGCCTTCCGGCTAACAGGTTTTTATGGCCTTATCCTAAAGATGCCGATGGATTCATGTACTTTAACACAGTAGAAGGAATTATTTATTTTAATCCGGATAGCATAATGGATGATCCGGTACCACCGAAAGTTGTTATAAACAGAGTTTCTCTTTTCAATAGATCTGGTGAAAAACTAAAATACAAAGGATTCATTTCAGAACTTAAGGAAATTATTCTTCCATACAACCAAAATAGTCTCCGTTTCGATTATGTCGGTTTACAGTTTAGTGTCCCAGTAAAAAACAAATACAAATATATTTTAGAAAATTTTGATAAAGACTGGATAGATGCCGGAACACAAAGAAATGCAGTTTATACAAATCTTTCCCCAGGTAAATATATTTTTAGGGTAAATGCTGCAAATAAAGACGAAATTTGGAACGAAATAGGAGCTTCAATTACAATTATCATTACTCCACCCTGGTGGGAAACTACTTATGCATATATTTTTTATGCTTTAATTATCATTACAATCATTTATTTGACCTGGAAAATGCAGCTTAAAAGGATGAGAGTAAAACATGAATTTGAAATGAGCAAGTTCGAGGCAGAAAAGCTGCATGAAGTAGACGAATTGAAATCCCGGTTCTTTACTAATATATCACACGAATTCAGAACACCGCTTACATTAATACTCGGACCGGTTAAACAGATGATTGAAAGGACAAAAGATGAGAGAAATAAAAATGAACTTCAGGTTGTGCACAAAAATGCAAAGAGCCTGCTGGGACTTGTAAACGAACTGCTTGATATATCCAAGCTTGAATCTGGTAATATGAAGCTGCAGGCAAGCCCACAAAATATCATTCCTTTGCTAAAAGCTCTTGTGCAATCTTTTTGTTCTTATGCAGAACGAAAAAAAATTAATCTGAAATTTAACAGTAATGGACAAGAGATAATTGTATACATAGATCAGGAAAAAATAAAAAAGATAATTACCAATTTGCTTTCAAATGCATTCAAATTTACTCCGGAGGGGGGTGAAATCAAGGTCTTAGCAAATATAAAAGATGAGGCATTTGTTGAAATCTCCATTCGTGACAATGGAACGGGCATACCAAAAGAAAATATTTCCAAAATATTTGACCGGTTTTATCAGGTGGATGGAAGTCATACAAGAAAACAGGAAGGAACGGGGATTGGTTTATCATTGACAAAAGAATTAGTTGAACTGCACAAAGGGAAAATTGAAGTCGAAAGTGAGGAAGGAAAAGGAACTACATTTACAATCAGCATTCCATTAGGGAAAAAACACTTGAAAGCGGAAGAAATCTGTGAAACATATGAAAATGAAGTTCAATATAATTCTCAAAAATCAGTCAATATAGTTGAATGTGAAATTGAGCTGCCACGGATTGATTTGATTTCAGATACCGGTAATAATAATGGAAATCCTATCCTTTTAATAGTGGAAGATAATTCCGACATCAGGAATTATATCAAAAATATTCTTGAAAAAAATTATAAAATATTTGAAGCAATAGATGGTGAAGACGGCTGGAATAAATCAGTAGAAAATATACCTGATTTAATTATAAGTGACGTAATGATGCCTAAGATGGATGGATTTCAGTTATGTAATAAGTTAAAGACAGATGAAAGAACAAGTCACATTCCGGTAATACTGCTTACTGCGAAAGCAGCAAAGCAGGACAAGATAGAAGGATTTGAAACCGGTGCAGATGAATATATAATGAAACCATTTGAGACTGATGAATTAAAAGCCAGAATAAAAAACCTTATTGACCAGAGGAAAAGGCTTCATGAGCATTTCAGGAAACACGGAATATTTGAAATAGAAGAATCCCGGTTTACTTCCGCAGATAAAAAATTCTTAAAAAAAGTTTTTAATACAATTACAGAAAATATTTCCGATCCTTCTTTTAATGTAGAGGTACTTTCAGAATTAATTGCAGTAAGCCGCTCGGTTCTTCATAAGAAAATTGTTTCACTAACGGGTGAGCCTCCTGTTGAATTAATTAGAAGAATAAGATTAACCAAAGGGGCAGAATTAATAGAAAAGAAGTTTGGGAACATATCTGAAATAGCGTTTGAAGTAGGCTTTAATAATCCCGCTCACTTTTCAGAGTACTTCAAGAAGCAGTTTGGTGTAACGCCATCGCAATATCTGGGGCACAAAGTATAATATAATTAGCATTACGACCTCTCCAGAGTTGTATTTTTATGCTATCATTTTGTTTATGAAAATTTTTATATTTTTGAAAAAATGACTGGGAACCTTATTTTTTGAATTAACCTTAATAAACTTGACAAACAACAATACTCTTTAACCTTATTACCTTATAATCTTGGGGGAAAAATGAAAATAGAGTATAATAATCTATATACACACTTTATCTTTCTTACTTTAAATCGTGCCCCAATCATTCAGGAAAAGAATCGAAATAGGATTGAGAAATATATAACGGGGATAATAAACAATAACGATTCTAAATTATATGCTATATATGCAAATCCGGAACATGTTCATTTTATTATGTCACGTTCTCCTAAATTATCAGAAGAATATCTTTCATCAATAATAGCAGAAAGCTCTGAAAGATTTATAAATGAAAATAAACTATGCGCAGGTCATTTTGCCTGGCAGGAAACTGCTGCGGCATTTTCCGTATCAAAAGCAGATGTAAACAAAGTTTGTAAATACATATTGAATCAGCCCAGGCATCATCATAAAATAACTTTTAATGAGGAATATGAATCGTTTATGAAATTCTATCAGAAGACGTTGAATATATATAAATAAGCTAATAAGGTTAAAGACTCTTGTGGAACTGTTTTTTACTAAGGTTTAATAAAGAAATAAGGTTAGGTTATTATTTTTTTAATTACACTAATTTCAATAAAACAGGAACCTTATTAGATGAATCAACCTTAGTAACTCAAAATAATTATAATTCATAAACCTTATTACCTTATAATCAAAGAGTATAGAGTACAATGATCTGTTGTACAACACTTTATCTTTTTAAACTTAAATCATGCAACTATTGTTTTAGCAAAGAATCGAAATAGACAGATGTGTAAATACATATTGAATCAGCCCAGGCATCATCATAAAATAACTTTTAATGAGGAATATGAATCGTTTATGAAATTCTATCGGAAGACGTTGAATATATATAAATAAGCTAATAAGGTTAAAGACTCTTGTGGAACTGTTTTTTACTAAGGTTTAATAAAGAAATAAGGTTAGGTTATTATTTCTTTTGAATAAAATAAAAATTCCAATATAGCAGGAACCTTATTAGATGAATCAACCTTAGTAACTCAAAATAATTATAATTCATAAACCTTATTACCTTATATTCAAAGAGTATAGAATACAATGATCTGTATAAATTCCATTTCACGATGAACCAATACAGTTTTTCCGACTGAAAACTGACCCACTTTGCAGAATATTTTAAGAAGCAGCTTGGCATACCCCCTTCTCAGTATCTACAAAGTAAATAGAATACATTTCTAACTAATATAAAACTTACAGCAGGTTATTTTTACACCGGAGAAGACTCAGAGGCAACAGAGAAAAGGTTTTTCCCCTGCGATCTCTGTTTTACCTCTGAGTTCTCTGTGGTAAACTTTCACATGAGGATTAAAAAAAAGTCTATTTAACTTCCTGTTATTATTTAAAACGACAAATCAGTAAGAAATCAATACAAATCGGGTAGAAAAACCTTCCTAAAAAGTATATCTATATGCAGTTGATTTCCAGTTATAGTATGGATTACGTTGATTCTTAATCTTACTCTTTCCAAAGGAATCCCTTCGGGATACCCCTAATCTTAATCTATAACTCTTTGCTGGGGGAGTAAGATTAAGATTATGATTAAGAATATTCCTTTTTACAACTAAAAACGGGATCTCAAAATGAACGATCTAGTACCAAACGAGTTCTATTTATTCCAGAATTACCCCAATCCATTTAAAGATAAAACAACAATAAAATACTGTGTGGCTTATAAGACCAGGGTTAAGGTAACAGTCTTTAATTCTGAAGGTGAGTTGATTGAAAAACTGGTAGATGAAGAAAAAGAGGCAGGCACGTATAAATCCGAATTTCCACCGGGAGCAAATTTCCTACTTGAAGACAAGTCAGATAAGCAATTGAAAAATGGAAACTATTTATACCGTTTAGAAGCCGGAAATTATACAAGCGAAAAGGAAATGAAACTAATTAAATAAAAAATAAGGGTTCTCAAACCTAATAAATACTTAAGAAGAACACCTCGTAATTTAAAAAATCTTAATGGAGGTACGCTATGAAAAAATTAATAATACTTACAATTTTCGTATTCACAATTCTTTTCTCTTGTACAATTATTGCTCAGCAGATGAGGTCGTTAAGAATTACTAGTACAGTAAATATCCCTAAAAAAATTCAGAAACTAGTCCTTGATCCTCTTCCAGCCGGTACTTATACAATTGGGACTGCAGGTGATTTCCCAACAATCGATTCTGCATTTAACAAATTAAGCGTTGATGGTATTTCCGGACCAGTCACGTTTGAATTGATTGATACTTTGTATACTGCACCTTCAGATTCTCTTGGATTTTTCTTAAATGGGCCAATTCCCGGGGCAGATCAAAACAATCGTGTTACAATTAAACCGGCAGAAAATAAAAATGTTACAATAGCTGGAGAAGGACATCTTGTATTTAGATTCAATAACACAAGTTATCTAACGCTGGATGGAATTGCTTTAACTGGAAATTCAACGTTGACAATTCATGCCTTACAAAATAGTCGGTTTACTTGGAATGATCCTGTAGATTTTGTAGATAATTCAGATCACAACGTTGTTCAAAATATTACAGCAATTAGTGAAGATTTTATGCGCGTTAGTGATGGTATCGGATTTTGGGCCGAGGATAATATTAATTCAGCACCGGACAGTAATTTAATTTTTAATAATTTTATTAAAAAAGCTGGATGGGGAATTCTTATTCAGGGTGGTGGAACACAGAGGGCAAAAGGCAATATTATAAGAGGAAATTTTATCGGTTCGGAAACCGATAGTTTAATTGGCTGGGGAATTCAATTAGCTGATTGCCAGAATACATTAGTTGAGAGGAATATTATTCAAAATCTGAAAGTAACTGCTAATCTGTCTGATAACACAATTAACGTGGGTATAAATTCATATTGGGGTAACGGAGATATTATCCGCAACAACATCGTTCACAATATAAAAAGCAATGCAGGATATACAAGTACCGGAATATTGTTATCTGGGGCGTCTAATGAAACAGGCAGTAATGATTTAGTGTATGACAATATGGTTTACGATATACAAAGCACATCATCTGAATCTGATAGCAGAGTTGCGGGAATACAAATGTGGTGTCAAAATAATCCCAAAATTTATTATAACACAGTTTACTTATCCGGCAATGGAGCAAATCATGAGGGCTCAGCTGCTTTCTATATCTATAGTGGCTTTGGCAATTCAACAAATGTAGAGGCAAAGAATAATATTTTTGTAAATACCCGAGACGAATCCCCTTATTGTGCTTCATCTATTTATAATTATACAACTTCAAACCTTGTTTCGGATAACAATGATCTCTATGATGAGCAAAACCAATACAATTGCGTTGTAAGAATAGGCGGTACTAAATACAATGCTCTCACAGATTGGCAGGTAACCGGAAAAGATTTAAATAGCATAACCGAAATGCCGAATTTTAAATCTCCTTATCTGCATATAGATGAAAGTACTCCAACAAATCTTGAGAAGCGTGCAGTACCAATTGCAGG
>Ga0315554_1001909_pt1 | contig 12226 bp, 7 predicted proteins | sample SalMarSW160370MG_FD_202114 | JGI IMG/M metagenome (GOLD analysis project Ga0315554, IMG submission 202114) | Salt marsh sediment microbial communities from the Plum Island Ecosystem LTER, Massachusetts, United States - Salt Marsh Sediment SW1603-70 ... | reverse complement strand
GCCTTCTGCATAAGTCATATATCTAAGAAAACGACGGAGTTTGTGAATGATAGCTACTATAATAATTTTACTCACGGTTGGTATTTGCGCCGCGTACCAGTATCTCAAAGGCACACTCGTAAGGTCCTTAGCAATGATATTTACGGTAATCATCGCAAATATCGTCGCCTTTGGCTTCTTCGAGCTTCTGGCTGGTTTCTTAATCCGTCGTGGCAGCACCAACAGGCCCTCGGCGATGATGTCTTACTGGCAGCCGCTGACTCTTGTAGTGCTCTTTATAGTCACTTTCGCCGTCCTCCAGACGCTCGCCTCTATGATTGCAAGAAAGTCCGTTAAGGCTGGACCGCTCGCCGAGAAACTCGGCCGTGTCATCTGCGGCGCTATAAGCGGCTTTATCTTCGCCGGGCTATTGATTACCGCCATGGGTATGACTCCAATCAAGGACAATATCCCCTATCAGCGATTCCGCTCGTCCAACCCCGACACGGAAAAACCAGCCAAGGCCGTGATGAATGCAGACGGCCTTGCCGCCGGCCTCTTCAGCATGGTCAGTAAAGGCAGTATGAGCGGTCAAACGAGCTTCGCTGTTGTGCACCCGTCTTTCGTTGATGAGATTTATCTTAATCGCCTGACTGGTGACAAAAACGTTTCGCTCGTCACACCGGCCGGCGCCGTCGAATTGCCGCCAAAAGCCGCTGCCTGGCCTGCACCGGCCGGTCTCAAAGCCGCCGACGGTACTGATGTCAGTCCTAAAACTGGATATGACCTGCTCGTTGTACGCATCGGCATTAAGAAAAACGGCGACACGTTCAGCCTTTCTCAATTAAGGCTTGTTTGTAATCAGAAGGAAACTGAATCGCTCAAAGGAACCGCAGTCGATGCGTATCCTATCGGCTACTTCATAGGGGCAGACCGGATTGCACGTAAAAAACTCGGCGAAAAGATTACCGTGCCGAAGGAAGATTTCAAGAGTAACGTCAAATGGATAGATTTTGCTTTTAACGTCCCATACACCCACGTTCCGGTACTGGTGGCATTCAAGCAAAACAGTATCGCGCCGGTCCCGAAACCTGTCAGTGCAGAAGACGCACCTCCCATCGAACCGTTCTAATTTAAGGTTAGTCCCTCAGTCTGTTCGGGAAATGGAGTGGTTAGACAATCTCTCTTGGTGGGCTTTTTAACCGACCAGAACAAGCTCCTCGAGGTCGAGTTCCATAAGATGTTCGAGATACTCGTTGAGTTCCTGCTCCGAGAAATCGGATAGAAACTCCGGCCTGGCGCTCTTGTTGATTTCACAAATGCAGCCTATCAATTCATTCTTGCTCATAAGCTCTGCCCCATAGCTGTAACTTTATTTGTTATCCAGGATTATGCCTGTATCGTCAGCCCTACCTTTTTTTCTTTAGTACACGCTAATCTATAATCGATAGATACCGTCGGAGCATTAGCCCCAAAATAGCAGACTCCTGCGATGCCTACCCACAAGATGTTGTTACTGACCCGCCATCGGGGGAAACGATTGACTTTAATGTCCAATAAAACCACGCCGGCAAAGCTGATAGGGCAAATACTAAAAAGTAGAAAAATCTTTATTTAAAAGCCGCAGATTCCGGCTCCTGCGCCTAACCCCCTCTTCTTGCAGGCCCGCGACCGAAACACCCGGCTATCGCTAACCTGACCACTGGTAAGAAGTTAAAAAAAGCTTGTCCTCCGGCCCTTCAGCACTTAAGATGTTTAGTTTACGTAAAATGCAGTTGTCTTAAGTTCGACTTTGTGGAGATTTAGAAGTGGCCAATACAAGTGACATTAGAAACATTGTCCTGCTCGGACACGGCGGCAGCGGAAAAACCTCACTGGCTGAGGCAATCCTTCACAAGGCCGGTGCTACCAGCCGCCTCGGCAGTGTTGACGATAAGAGCAGCGTATGTGATTACTACGACGAAGAAAAGGAGCACGGCCATTCGATTGCATCGGCCATCGTGTACCTCGAGCACGCAGGCAAGACGATAAACATAATCGACACACCCGGCTATCCCGATTTTGTCGGTCCCGCCATCAAGGCGATACCGGCCGCAGAGACGGCTCTAATAGTTATCGGCGCCGCCTCCGGTGTCGAAACCAATACACGCAAACTTTTCGATGTTGCTGCACAAGCCGGACTTCCAAGGATTATCGTAATTAACAAAATCGACGTTGAAAACACCGACCTGCCGGAACTGCTCAAAAACATCAGGGAAACATTCGGGCCGCAGTGTCGCCTTGCCAACATGCCGGCAGAAGACAAAAAATCCGTCATAGACTGCATAGAAAACGAAAGCGGCAGCTCCCCCCTCGGCGACGTTGCGACAGCACATACCGAGCTTATAGAGAGCGTAATCGAAGCCGATGACGCCCTGATGGAAAGTTACCTCGCCGGTGAGCAGATTCCCGCCGAGAAGGTTTCTTCCGTATTCGTCAAGGCCCTGAAAACCGGAACTCTCATCCCCATAGTATTCACTAACGCAAGGGCAGAGGTCGGAATAACAGAGCTTCTGGATATAATCACAAAATATACGCCGTCGCCGCAATACATCGAACACATCAAGCTCAAAGACGGCGATAAGGCGGTGGAGCTCAAAGCCGACGCGTCAGGCCCACTGGCGGGGCTGGTCTTTAGAATAGGTTTCGACCCGAAATCCAATATGAAATATTCAAGCATACGAATCTTCAGCGGTACTTTGAAATCCGATACTCAGATGCTCCGCAACGACGAAAAGAAAGCAATCAGGCCGGGCCACGTCCTCAAGAGTCAGGGCGGAGAAAATAAGGAAATTGACGCCGGTATCGCCGGCGATATCGTCACTCTCGCCAAAGTCGACGAGCTGAAAACCGGAGACCTCATCCACGACGGCAAAGTCTCCGGTAAATTCGAGCTGCCCGCAGTTCCTGAACCCATGTTTTCCCTGGCGCTGGAACCCGCCACACGCGGCGATGAGCAAAAAATCTCGAACGCCCTCGATAAACTTACCGAAGAAGACCAGTGCTTTAAGGTATCAAGGCCGCAGCAAACAAAGGAGCTGGTCGTCAGCGGTCTTGGCGAGATGCACCTTCGTGTCATCCTCGAAAAAATGGAAACGTACTACAAGCTCAAGGTCAATACCAAACAGCCGAAAATCCCGTACCGAGAGACTATCACCACCAAGGCTGAGGGACACTATCGCCATAAGAAGCAGACCGGCGGCGCAGGCCAGTTCGGCGAAGTCTATCTGCGAGTGGAACCCGCCGAGCGAAATTCCGACCCGCCCCTGCAGTTTAGCTGGGACATATTCGGCGGCTCTGTCCCCGGACAGTATGAACCGGCAATACTCAAAGGTGTCAACGACGTTATGGATAACGGCGTCGTTGCAGGCTTCATGTTGCAGGACATAAAAGTCTCCGTTTACGACGGCAAGCATCACCCGGTGGATTCCAAAGAAGTGGCTTTCCGCGCAGCCGGAAAAGGAGCATTCATTGACGCCGTCCAGAAGGCAAAGCCGGTCCTGCTCGAACCGATTGTAAATATGGAAGTCACGATACCTGCCGAGAATATGGGGGATATTGCAGGCGACCTCGCCTCGAGAAGAGGCAGAGTCTTAGGACAGGAAATGCTCGCAGGAAATATACTCGTCGTCAAAGCCCAGGTGCCGCTGTCTGAAGTCACTCAATACAACAGCCAGTTAAAATCGGTGACCGGCGGCCGAGGCAGCTATTCGATGTCACTCAGCCACTACGAGCTGGTGCCCCCGAACGTACAGGCCCAGATTGTCGCCGCGCACCAAAAAGAAAAGCAGCAACCCGAATAGTCAACAGTATCTGATTTCTTTGTGTTGACGTTTGTCACTTGTGCTGTGCCGCAGCGGCTGCGTTACGACCAGGCCGAACGCATAACTCGGGCCGCTCTATCAGCCGACGCTGACTTCCTTGCTCGATTCCCACAGACCGTGAATATTGCAGTACGCCAGCGCGTGGAGCACACCCGGCTTGCTGGTTTTCATCGTAACCGTCGCCTCGTGATGCGTATAGACAGGCCCTTTGTTCGCCCCGTCAACCGATTCGCCGTGCGCATTAAATCCCACGTGCGCAACCTCGTATGCAAACTTCTCCCCCGCAGCATGCATATATAAGGTAATCCACCGGATATGATGTTCGGTCGTATTCGGATGCGCAATCTCCTTGCCTAACGTCACCTTAACGGCGAAAGGCTCACCCGCCTTTACCTTATCGGGACATTCGATGACCGGCACGTGCTTTTCCGTCTTCCAGTCCGCCTTTTTGATATGTTCACTCAACTCTGTCATAATAAATCCTCACTTTCACAAAATTCACATTCTCGATAGAAACACCATACCTGCCGTCAAGGCTAATCTCACACCTGCGGCGCGTCAAGGATTATGCCCAAAATACCTGAACACAAATACCCCTGCTGATTATACACCCCCGTCCTGTATGGGTTCGCACTAACTTGCAAACCCGATGTAAATTTTCCCCCCTTTTATTTTCACCGGATAGGTTTTAAGGTTAACAGAGGCCGGTGCACTTTTCGCCTCGCCCGTCGGGATATGAAATTGTGCCTGATGCTGAGGGCATTCGATAATTTCTCCCGTCACCAGGCCGTCAGCCAGAATAGCGCCCGCGTGCGTGCACTTCCCGTCGGTGGCATAATAACCGCTCGGCGTCCTGTAAACAGCATACTGCTTCCCATCCTGCTCGAAGCCTGTCACATCTTCTACATCGAGCTCATCAGCATCGCACACCGGATACCACTCTACATTACCGCTCATTATCACCCCCGCGTTTATCTACTTCATCGCCTCTCGCAGCGAATCGCGATTATCACTTATCCACTTCGCCTTGCGGCATATCATCTTGAGAAAATCCTCACCCTCCAGGTTCCCGAAAAACCCAGTCGTAGCAACAGGCAGCACCGCCTCGGCTATCATCGTCTCAATCATCAGGTCCGGCATCGCCCCAAGCTCACTTTTCTTCAGCGGCATAACCTCCATGTACCCGCTCAGAAAATCAACCACCCTTCCTTCGTCGAGATAATCAGGCCAGTCCGCCGGGTTAGGCCTGCCGCCGACTATCGAAAATTGCAGCATACCATTGGCCAAATCCGTAACAACAGGCGCAATCTTCACCGAGTCGAAATCCAGCAATGCTACAACCTTGCGCTCGGCAAACAACATATTGCCCGGATGCCAGTCGCCGTGCACAATCAGCTCAGGCCACGAATCGAACCCGAGCGCATTGACCCGCACACTCGCCGCCTCGTACAAACGCATCAGCTTATCAGCTGTGTACTTCATCGGCTCGACCGGCGCTTTTTTCTCCGATGCTATAGTCTTGAGATGGCTGCGCACGCCGCCCGAATCGTGAAAGCTGCCCCGCAGCGGCATCAGCAAATCATAATTGAAGCCGCTCAGCAATTCGTGGAACCTCGCCATTTGCCTGCCCGCGTCCCGCGCAGCCTCAGCCGACCAGTCATATCGCACGCCGTTTATAAAGCTGAACAGCTCGTAAATGTGATGGTCGAGCTGCAAGATGGTGTTGCTGTCCTCTTTGGTGGTGATAAGGGTTGTTACAGGAAAATTATTCTGCGCCAGATGCAGCTGGACGGCATGGCCGAAGGCCACGCGGTACAAATCGTCTTTGCCGCGGCTTCTGCGCTTCAAGAGGAACTTGCCCTGCTCGGATATGACGACCATTTTCGGTGCGCGGTGATTGCCGGCTGACAATGGCTCGACCTGGTGAATCTTGCCGATATCGTAACACTCCAGCACCCGGTCCAGCTCTTCGGATGAAAAATGTGCACCGCCTCGCGGCATATTGCCTTTTCCCTTCAATTACACACCGGATTGTACCCATATATCGACTCAAATCAAGACAGAGTATAAAGGCAGGGTATAGGGTGTAGGGTATAGGGTATAGGGTTCAGGGGTGAAATTTTTTGAAAAAAAATTTGAAAATTCCTGGAAATCCGGCTTTTGGGGAGTTTGTGCGCAGAAGTACAAACCCCCATTTTTAGTTCAAAAACCGAATCTGCTCGCGCGCGCATAATGGAAAAAATTGCTGCGCGAGGGCAAAAACGGGGTTTTTGGCGCAGGAATGGGGATTTGGGGTTAAAAAATGGACAACCGGGCTGGTGCCAAAATTGCAATGATTATTGATAAGTGATTAAGGATAAAAGACTTAGGGATTTATATCATAGTAGGATGGTGGGGATTAAAGTTTCGATTTTTTCATCTTTTTGAGTGGTTTTTTGCGAGTTTTGAGCGGATTTTAACGGTTTTTTTCGGTTTTTTAACGTTTTTGACACCCTTGTTTTTGGGGTAAAAATGGGGTTAAAAAGTCAAATTAAAAATTCTAATGTCACTATAAGAAAAACTTATTTAGCCACAGATTACACAGAGGGAAAAAGGTGCAAAGTGTCAAAGGGCCAAAGGCACAAAGTACGACTAACGACTGAATTAACCGCAGAGGGCGCAGAGATTGTTTTTCAGACACAGATTTACACTGATTAGCACTGATTTTGGTTGATGGGGCCGTGGCTACGGCCTTTGTGTTCAGCAGCTAAGGTGTCTCTATAAGCGAGCTTATTCAACACCTATAGCCTTGACCACAGACGCTCCGCATCTTTCATCAAGGGATTAACACAGATTGTTTCACCGCGGAGGGCGCTGAGACCGCAGATTACACAGACTCTTTGACAGGATAACCCATCTTCGCCAAGGCTACGCCGGGCAGGCAGGATTGACGGGATATTATAAAAGGGATGCCCCGACGGACATTTTTGGGATGCCAATCGGGGCAGCGCCCGCGCGACTTGCGCATAAAAAAGCCGCAGGACATGGGTTGCATGCGCTACGGCGGTCGCCCGAAGGCTGGTGCCTGCGAATTTCCCAGATTTCTCTGGTCATCTTGTTGTGAAAAACCAGGCGCGGATCAGTTACAATCCATTGACTATTAGAGAATATTTGCTATTGTTGTCAAGAAAATAATGTTAATTTTTTGGAGGGAAATTCATGGCTGGTTACATATTAGGACTGGATATTGGGACTAACTCCGTTGGGTCTGCCACCGTTGACATCGAAAAACGCGTGATAAGGATGGGAGTAAGTGTATTTCCTGCGGGCGTAGAAGAACGTGAAGACAAACGAGGTGCTCCTAAAAATCAAGATCGAAGGTCAAAAAGGCAGCAAAGACGTTCAATCGAAAGGCGAGCGAAACTTAAAAGGCGTCTCCGCCAATATCTCTTAGAAAAGGGTTGGGTGCCAAAAGAAAAAGACGAACTTAGAAAATGGGAAAGCAATCCTATATTCAATCCTTGGCTTCTCAGAGAAAAAGCACTTCACGAAGAACTTAATCAATATGAATTTGGCAGAATACTTTTACATTTTGCACAAAGACGAGGGGCATGGTGGTTTGATGAGGAACCTGAAGAATCAGAAAAAAGTAAAAAGCCAAAGAAGGACCCTGCTGAGATACTTGGCACAGTCGAATACACCAAAAGAATAATGAGTCAAAAAGGCGCAGAAACATTCGGCGAACTTATGGCAATAGAATATAGAAACAGAATAACCAAAACTGCAAATAATAGAATAAGAAATGAAAGAGTTAGAAACAAGAATAGCGCTTTTGGTGAAAAGGAGTCAGAATTTGTTGCTGATAGGCATATGATACTGGCGGAATTTTCAAAGATATGGGAAGCACAAAAGGCTTTTGGAGGACATCTTGCAAAGGAATTGACGGAGGAAGTAAAAAAAGAAATATATAATCCCCAAAAAACCGATACATGGCGATGCCAAGGTGTGTTGTTCAGTCAAAGAAAGACATACTGGGACACGGGAACACTTGGGCGTTGTGATTTAGAGCCAACAGACGAAAAATGCCCAAAGGCAGATATGTACGCTCAAGAATTTCTTGTGCTTACAAGTATAAACAATATTCGTATAACTCCTCCGATGCAGGAAATCAGAAAATTAGAGGATGGCGAGAGGAAAAAAGTTGTAGATGCCGTTAGAAAACAAATAACAGCTTCTGAAACCACAATAAGGAGAGCACTGGGAATAGATAAGGGAGCAAACAAAACGCTCTATACTCTTAATACCGATGGCGATAAGTTCACAGTAAATGGTGACTGGTTTTACTCTCAAATAGCTTGTGGTGTCTTTGGTGAGGACAAATGGCTGTCGTTTGACGATAAAAAAAAGGAATCCGTAAATAACGCAATATTGAAGTTCGACCCAAATGAAGAAAATGACGAAAGCAAAACAAGAGCAGGCTGTAAAAAATGGTGGGGATTGGATGATGAAAAGACTGAAAACTTTATAGCTGCCTGGAAAAAAAGGCCAAAAAAGTCTGAAAGAGTAAATCTTTCAAAAAAAGCCGTTAAAAACCTGTTACCTTATTTAAGAGAAGGCTGGACTGTAACCGAGGCAAGGGATATGTATGCTGAAGATGCCTCAAACAATGCGGACGATTTAACAAGAAGACACTATTCAACGAAAGAGGTTTTGGTAAACAAACGAATCCGGCAATTTTTTAAAAAACATCCTGACTTATTACCACCGGTATCCGATGGGATTTCCAATCCTGTAGTAAGAAAAAGCATTCACGAGGTTAGAAGGCATTTGATAGAACATCTCAGTCAATTCGGCGTGCCGGACAGAATTGTGATAGAGCTTGCCAGAGAAGCAAGGCAGACCGAGCGGGTAATATCCAGAAGAATACAGAAAAACAAAGCTATTGAAGACCTTAGAAGAGAAATAATTAATACGCACAATCTTGATGATCCTCACATAACAAGTACACAAAAAGAAGCTAAAATCAAACGTATCAGGTTGTGCAGGCAACAAAAAGAAATGTGTGCGTACTCAGGCGCTACAATAACAGATAAAACGGCAGCGGATGGAACTGGCCTTGAAATCGATCATATCGTGCCAAGGAGTAAGGGCGGTGACAATAGTATAAGCAATCTCGTTTTGTGTTATAGCACCGCTAACCAAGGCAAAGGACACAGAACACCCATTGACTGGTTAAGCGAAGAGCAATTTGACAAGGTAAAGAAAGTATTTAAGCATCTGCATCGCGAAAAGGGAGAGAAGGGTAAGGGGGCGATAACCAAGGATAATGTTGACATGGTTGATGAGGCGAAATGGAAAAACCTTAACCGCAGAACGCCGAAGGAAGGTTTTACAGAAGAGCAGCTTTGCTCAGCTGCGTATGCGGCAAAGCAGACTGCTGACTGGATAAACAAAGTCTTGTATGGTGATAAGGACAGGGACAAAAGATATGTTTTTGCCTCTAATGGCAATTACACCGGAATACTTCGAAGGGATTGGGGACTGTTTTTTGATGAAGATGGTCAGCGGAGTGAAAAGGGCAGAAAAAATAGAGGTGACCACCGACATCATGCTGTTGACGCGGCGATAATAGCCATGACACCAAAGTGTTTACCAAAAATTAAGCAGTCTTTTATTGATTTTGAAGAACAAAAAGAAAATAAGCAAATAAAGCCCGAATGGAAAACTATTGAACAGCCCTGGGAAGGATTCAGCGAACAACTCGCAGAGGAATACAAAAAACTAAAGATTTCACACAGGGCTTATAACAAACAAATTGCGGGTTATCTGCATAAAGATACAATTTACGGCCCGGCGGTGATTTATGAGAGATATAAAAAGGACGATGAGAAAAAGAGTATTAAAAAAGGCGACGTTAAAATTGGAAAGGATGGAAGATCTATATTGAAAGAGGGCATGTACATTAAGAGCATCTCTGTAATAGGAATAAAACAAAATCATCTTCGTATGCCAATCGGATGGGATGAATTGAAAAATGATTACAGTAATGCAACAGAACCGAAAAGAAAGGCTATAAGAAAAAAAATGTTGAGTCTTGAAGACGTACCGCCAGGAAAATCCGGTGTTATCAGGGACATTGAATTACGTGACAAAATACGAGACTGGCTTAAAAACCACGAATTTTCAGACATGGTAAAGGCAAAGGAGTTCCTTAAGGAAAATGGACTGATTATAAACGGCACCCCGGTTAGAAAAGTGAGACTGCTTTGGAAGCTGAACGAAGTTGTAGAAATTGCCAGAAAGGGATTTGACTACAAAAATAGCTCTCCGGAAAGAACTCGGAAGTCTCTTAGAGTTTACCAAACACAGAATAATCACCATATAGAAATAAGGGAGAAGACTGACAAAAAAGGAAATGTTAAATGGGCTGGTGAAGTAATTACCAACTTTGAAGCTGCAAAACGGACGAGGACAGAAAAAACAGATATTGTTGATAAAACTGAAAACAAAAATGGAAAATTTGTAATGTCGTTATCAAAAGGCGAAATCGTCCACATGAAGTTACCTGATAAAAAAGAAGCTGATTACTATGTTGTATTCAAAATAGACCCCAGCAAGGCTATTCATTTCACACCACACACAGATGCTAATCCCGCAAGTAGTAAGAAAAAAGGTGTAAAACTTCGTGAAGATATTGCTTTGGTGCCGAATGACTTGCGGCAAAGTATTATATTAAATGAGAACAACGTACCGGAAAAAATCAAAATCTCGCCGCTTGGCGAGGTGAGAGTATTAGCAAATGACTAATATAAGCTAAAGCAAGACACCAATTTTTACGACAATACGTAGTTGATATATCAGGGAGGAAAAGGCCTTGATAAAACGTATTGTCGAGATATCCCAGTCTAAAAGCCATCTAAAGGTCAAGTACGGCCAGCTTGTTATCGGGCAAAACGGCAGCGATGTCAGCATAATACCCTGTGAGGATATTGGTGTGCTGTTAGTTGACCATCAAGGGGTTAGCTACACACATTCAGTCTTTACAGAACTTCTTAAGTGCGGGGCTGCGGTCGTACTGTGCGGACAGAATCATCATCCGACGGGAATGCTGCTGCCTTTAGACAGCAACAGCATACAAACCGAGCGGTTCCGGCAGCAGATAAACGTCAAAGAGCCGGTCAAGAAGCAACTGTGGAAACAAATCGTCCAGGCGAAGATAAAACACCAGGCAAAACTTTTAGGTAGAGACAGTGACGAGTATAAGGCCTTGATGGGGCTGCGCCAGAAGGTTCGAAGCGGTGACCCGGAGAATATCGAATCACAGTCGAGTCGGAGGTTCTGGCCTGCATTTTTTTGCGACGCGAATTTTCGACGGGATATAAACGGGCCCTGGCCTAATAATCTTCTTAACTATGGTTATATGGTGATGCGGGCGGCGGTAGCGCGGGCATTATGCAGCGCCGGGTTGCTGCCCACGCTCGGGATACATCATCGCAATCGTTATAACTCCTTTTGTCTTGCGGACGACCTTATGGAGCCTTTCAGGGGATTCGTGGAATCGAAGGTGCGCGAGATTTGCAGAGGCGGTGATTACGGCGGCGAACTCGACCAGCAGATAAAAGCCAGGCTGCTTGAGGTTCTATATGATGAAGTGGAGATTGGTGGATTCAAAGGGCCGCTTATGGTCGGCCTGCACAGGGCCTGTGCCTCGTTAGTGAGATGTTTCGCCGGTGAACAGAAAACGATTGATTTACCGAAAGTGTAGACACGGATTAACACAGATTTAATCAAAATTATATTGTATTTTTTTGTGCTTTTTTGTGGCTATATATCTCTGTGGCTGAAAATAATTCTGCGAAATCAGCGAAATCCGCGTCTAAAAATTTATCTGTGTTAATCTGCGGAATCTGTGGCTGATTTTATGATTTTAAGCGGGTACAGAGCGGTGTGGATTTTTGCAATGTTCGATTTGCCGACGGATACTACAAAAGCACGGAAAGACTATACACATTTCCGCAAAAATCTCTTGAAAAACGGCTTTACGATGCTACAATACTCGGTATATGTCAGACATTGTGCGAGCGAGGAAAATGCCGATGTCCATTATAAGAGGGTTCGACTCTTTTTGCCGCCTGACGGCGAGGTTCGGCTGGTTACGATTACCGATAAGCAGTTCGGAAGAATGGAGACTTTTTTTGGAAAAATGCGAAAACCGGTCCCTCCGCCGCCACAACAACTCGAATTATTCTAACGCAAACCGCTCGCAAGACCTTGCTGCGCAAGGCCTTGCGAGCGGTGTATTGTAACTGATCCGCCCCTGAGTGCAAGTCACAACGTTTCTTGCGGTGCGTCTCTGCCAGGATTATTGTAACTGATCCGCCCCTGAGTGCAAGTCACAACACAGG
>Ga0315554_1001906_pt1 | contig 12235 bp, 11 predicted proteins | sample SalMarSW160370MG_FD_202114 | JGI IMG/M metagenome (GOLD analysis project Ga0315554, IMG submission 202114) | Salt marsh sediment microbial communities from the Plum Island Ecosystem LTER, Massachusetts, United States - Salt Marsh Sediment SW1603-70 ... | reverse complement strand
TTCATATATCACATATATTGCACCTTTCCATAAAATGCAGGTCAAACAAACTACGGCGCATCTCTCTCATGGAGAGATGCGCCGCATCGACTGCATGTCTTGGGACACCTGAGAAAAACGGCGTCACCGTGACTATCAAGGCGCCTAAAAGTCGAAATCGATAAACATCGCCGCCGAATGATCCTCGTCCCCGCCGACAACTTCGCGATAGGTGTACTCGGCGTGCAATGCGATGTTGACGGCCGTCCAATCGCCCAGGTAATACCGGACCAATCCCGATCCGGTCCTTGACAATCCCGGCCGACTATACGACGGCGGATAGTTCACCCAATTGAACATGGCCGACGCTGCCAGACGATTATTCGGCAAACCGGCCCAGTCGAGCCGGAGGAACCCGCCGGTGAATTCGTAATCGGCATTGGGGTAATCCTCGTTGAGCTTCTTGTCGTCTTTCCCGGTCATGATCAGACCCATGAGATTGAACGTCCGCCAGTTCAGACTGACATCACCGCCGACGCGGTAAAATCCAACATTGTTCTTGCCGTCCGTGCTGCCTTCATTCCCCACGTACCAACCGACCCGGGTCGTCGGCTGCCAGCCGTAATATCCGAACGCTCCTATCCTCTGTCCGGCCGTCTGCCCGTCGCCTCGTCCAATCGTCTGGAAAACATTCGCGTAAATATCCTTGGCATTGTTGATATCGGGATTGCCGCCGCTGCCGTTGACGACACCCACGCCGTACTTGAATCCCACCGGAAAATGACCGGTTGCTTCGACGCCGAGTTGATTGTCATCGAATACAAAGTCGTTGTTCGGCGTCGTAAACGTGTAGACTTCATACGGCTGAAGCAGATAATACGACCGCTTGGAACTGAACGGATGATACGCCGGCTCGAACCGTCCTACACGGATATTCAGCGCGTCCGGGATCAGATTGCTGAATACGATATTGGCCGATTCGAATCCTCCCAATTGACTGGGATTGGCGCCGTCGTCCGGGCCGCTGTAATCGCCTGCCGGTTCATCGATCCTCGGGGTGTAAATCACCAGAAACGATATATTTTTGTGCATGACGCCCGCAGCCAGCAGGTCGAGTCCGTTGATTGTGAAGCTGGAACTCATAGATTTGCGGTAATGCGATACCATCAAGCCGGTCGATGTTCGCATCGAAATCGGCGGAGCCACCTGGAAGACGTTCTTTTCGCGTCCTTCCTGACCCGGTATTTGGTACCCGTCGTCCCGGACCCGCTGTCCGAAATCGTTCAGTTTGGTAAAACCGACGTGGCACATATTGCAATTGAATCCGTATTTCCGGGCAAAGGCCGGTATGGCCGATGACGTGTCAGGAATAACCAGAAGTATTCCCACCAAAACCAGCAAAGTATATCCGATGATCTTCATGGCTCCCCCTATCTCGGCAATTCCGATTGCGGAATCGGTTTGACGTTGGACACTTCCGGATTGACGCTGGTCATGGCCCGCGTCATGAACGCCACCAGCGCCTTGATCTCTCCCTCGTTCAATTGCAGGGGAACCATCAACGGATCGAGGTTGGCGTCGTCGGGGCCGCCGCCCAGGTTGTAGAGCCGCACGACGTCTTCGAGGGTTTTCTCCGAACCGTCGTGCAGATACGGCGGACGCGTAGCGGCATCGCGGACCGTTGGCGTCTTGAAGGCGCCCATGTCGGCTGGATCATTCGTCACGTCGTAGCGTCCCTGGTCCGGCTTGCTGGGATCGGTCTGGGCCACGCCGAGATTATGGAACCGCCCGTCGCTGAAATGGCCGCTCCAGTGGCAGGCCGTGCAATGACCCTTGCCGTTGAAAATCTCCAGGCCCTTTTTCTCCAGCGGCGTCATGGCTCCGTCGTCGCCGACGGCGTATCGATCGAACGGCGAGTCGGTCGTTACTACCGTCCGTTCGAACGCCGCGATGGCATCGGCCACCTGGTCGATAGTAACCGGTGAAGTCCCGAACACCTTCAGGAATTCCTCTCGATACCCGGGGATGCTGCCGACCGTCTGGATCATGGCTTGGTGAGTGTTGCCCATTTCGACCGGATTCTCGATCGGCCCCTTGGCCTGCTCTTCCAGGCTGGGCGCGCGGCCGTCCCAGAATTGCAGCGGATTATAGGCCGAATTCGACACCGGCGGCGCCCGCCGTCCGCCCCGCTGACCGTCAATTCCCTTACTGGTCGGACCTTCATCCGACCACCCCATGCTGGGGCTGTGGCACGTCGCGCAACTGACCGTGTTGTCTTTCGATAACCGCGTATCGAAATAGAGTTTTTTCCCGAGCTCAATTTTGGCGCCGGATTGCGGATTACCTGGCGGTATCGGAGCCGCGGATAGATTCCCCACCTGTACCGGCCCTAGCGAATAGCTGGTCGACGTCGTGATCGGCGGTACGGGAGGTTCCTCGGCGAACACAACCGGAGACAACAACAACAATCCAATGATGAGATGAAACCACACTCTGGCCATACTGCCCTCCTTGCGAGAGTATCGTCGCCCGGATATCTCCCCTGGTTCCGGGCTATGTGATAACTTCTCCATAACTATTTCGAATGATAAAATCAAGCGGGATTGTCAAAAATTGTCATTGATAAACGGCCCCTTCCGACTCCTGCATTTTGCCTGAACCGGCATTCTCCATACCGTTGCAAGCATGCGGCAAAAACCGATGGAAAAGCGAATTTCGCTATTCCCCCGGTGGAAGCGCGGGCACCGCACGGGCAGTCTCCGGGATATCCCCCGTCAGTGATTTCAGAAACGCCGCTATCGCCTCCGTCTGACTCGCATCGAGCGTCATATCGAGTTGAAGCGTCCCCATGATCCGAATCGCATCGACGAGGGAATCGACGCTGCCGTCATGGAAGTATGGCGAGGTCATCGCGACATTTCTCAACATCGGGACCTTAAATTTGTACAGATCGGACTCGTCATGAGTAATTACATACCGGCCGCTGTCGATCGATTCGCTTCCGGTCGCCTTCCAATATGGTCCGGTGAGGCCGAATTTTTGGTATTGTTCACCCCCGACGTAGGTTCCTCCGTGGCAGCCGACACAGCCGATGCCGATAAACGTCTTCAATCCCGCTTTTGCCTCCGGTGATAGTGCCGTCGTATCTCCCTTCAGGTAGGCGTCGAAATCCGACGGCGTCACCAGTGTTCTCTCAAAGGCTCCGATCGCCGATGCAAAATTATCGACCGAAACCGGAGCGGTATCTTGCGGGAAGGCTTCACGAAAGAGCGCATCATAGCCCGTAATCGCTTTCAGATTCTTCTTGGCGTCTTCATATGACGCCAATCCATACGACCCTGCTCCCAGCAGCGCTTTCTTGGCCTGATCCTCGACTGTCGTCCGGTTGCCGACCCAATGCTGCGAAATCTGCCCGGCGGCGTTGAACACAGTCGGCGCATTGCGCGGATTGATCCTGTAATGATTGCCGATCGCCTTTCTTAAACCATCCGTGCCATAGAGATTGATCCAGTGGCATTTGAAACAGCTCACCGTCCGGTCGACCGAAATCCGCGTGTCATAAAACAGCATCTTCCCCAACGTCACCTTTTCCGGCGTGATGGGACTATCTTTGGATAAAATAGACTCCGGAAGCGGCGAGAAATTCGCCACGGCTTGCTCATGCAGATCGCTGCCCGCGGCGAATAATATGGTAACGCCGATCAGTATGATTACAAATGCGCCCGACAATAAGATCCGGTATTTCATGATACGCTCCTTGCACGAATCTCTTTCACTACATCACCGCGTTCCATAACAGCCCTTTTCTGATCAGGATGAATCTGCTCTTCCTGTTCGCGTTTGATTATTTCACAATACCTACGCAGGCGGACGAAACGATTCTAATCTTTTCGATTATTGTTACGGGTTGATATTGCCTGAATATTAAGACGGCCGGCGGTTGAGGATGTCCGCCGGCCATCTCGTCGAAAGGAATTCGAGCGCGTTTATCTAAAAGTAAAAGGAGAGCCCAAGCTTGATGTGCGAGTCGTCCAGATGGATACCGTCGTCGAACGCCTCCGTCTCGCTTACCCGATGACCATAGGTGGTATAGCGATTGAACTCGAGGATGTACCACTCGTTCTGCACTGTCGCGCCGTACTCGGCGAACATGCTCAGCGACCTTCCCAGGAACCATTCGAAACCCATGGTTCCCTCGATACCGAAGGCGATCTGCGTGCCGTCGTCGTATCCCAACGGTTCCGCCCAATCGTAATTGTAGTCGTCATAATCGGTCACCCATACATTCGGATTGGCGTCGCTGGCGCTGAACCGGGGACCAAGCCCCAGGTAGAGACGCGGGCCCCGCTGCGCCGATGAATAGAACATGCCCTGCAGCGATAATGTCGCACCGGTGATGTCATAGCCGCCTAAATCATCGAATATATAGATCAGGCCGTCGGAGCGGAACACGCGCCTCTCGGTAAACTGTGTTCCCCGGTCGAACACACCCAGGCTGATACGCAGGGCCTTGTCGCGATTGTAGAAATGGCTCAGTGAAAACTGAAATCCGCTGTAATCATCGTCGTCATCGATCAATTCATCGATTCCGCCCTGAAACGCCCATCGACTGACTGATTCCTTTTCGACAATGACCGGCGTTCTATGCCGAACTCGAACCGCATATGCGCTCGAACTCGCAAGTACCGTCAAAACGAGTAACAATATTGTCAGAAGGGTTATCCGCGATTGCTCTTGTCTATTCTTGCAACTCATGGCTCTTTACCTCCGCTTAATGTGCCATATATCTATTCTTGCCATTTACAAGAATCATGCCAAGTTGTGTATTATACTCAGGCATATAATCTTACGATAAATCGATGAGATTTGTTACTGACATGAACGCACAAAATCTGTGCGCGCTGTCATCCAAATATCAAAACGATGTGCACGAATCGAGGTCCCAAGAAGGTCTATCGAATACGGATAACTAAACCAGTCCGCCAGACCCGGGATCTCCAAAACGGTAAACCTATGACCTCGACCCTGTCCGCAGCGCCGAAAAATCGCGCCAACCTCTTGACTTGTAAGGAAAAATAGATAAATTGTATCGACATAATGCCCTGTGCCGGAATCACCTGCCATATTCAGACAACGGTGTATATCGCGTGCAGGTCCGACCGGGCCGATGGGTAATGCGAGCGGAACCGAACAGGGAGCCGTCAATATGGTAAGGAAACTGGTGCTGGAAAAGGCCGATCGTCTCTATCATCTGCCGCCGTTGCTCGGAGATTTCCTCCCGCGCAGAGAGCGCAAGAAAATGCTCGGGCGCGAAATCATCGATCTGGCGCGATTTTCATGGCCGACCGGCTCGTCCGACAAAACTTCAGGCGACGCCCCTCCCTACGCCGGTGAAGATCAAATAGCCGACCTCGCCGAAAAAACGGCCGCCTGGTACAAGGCCCGCTATGGCGGCCGGATCAACCCCGCCAAAGAATTATTCATCGGCGGCGGCATCCGCCAAATCCTGAACCTGCTCGCCCTGGCATATTTTAATCCGGGCGACTTGGTTCTCGTTCCCGACCCCGGCGTCTGGCATTATCGCGCCGGAGCGGTTCTCGCCTCCGCGGAAACCATGCCCTATGGCCTCAGCGAACGGAACCGCTTCAAACCGGCCATGAGCTCCTTTTCTGTCAGCGTCGCCCGGACGGCGCGCGCCATGGTGCTCAATTCGCCGCACAACCCTACCGGCGCCATCCTCAACAAGGATAACCTGGCGGAGATCCTCTACGTCGCCGGGCGGGAAAATCTCATGCTCATCCTCGATCAGGCCTTCGATGGGTTCATCGACGGCGATAATCCGGCTTCGCTTTTTTCCATTCCCGGCGGCAGAAAGGTCGCCGTCGAACTTTATTCTTATGCGTATAATTTCGGAAGGCCGCAACCGTCATGCGCCCTCGCCGTGGCCCAGCCGGCCATAATCGCGTCGCTGAAACGGATCGCCGAGGTATTTTCGCATCGCATCGACGCCGGCCAATGGCAATCGGCGATGGATGCCTGCGCCGATTCGGGATCGAAACTGGATGAGATGAAAAACGCTTTCGCCAAAAACCGGGACATGATCGACAAGCTTTGCGATAAACTGCGCCTTATCCCCTCCCCGTACCGGGTTGGCCCGTTTTACTGGGCCAAACTGCCCGGCCGGAAGCAGTCCCGGCGGTTCTGCCGCGTTTTGTATATGAAAGCCGGCATCCTGGCTATCCCCGGCGTCGCCTTCGGGGAGAATGGCGAGGGTTTCATCCGCTTCTCGCTCACCGGTAAACCGGAAACCTATCAGAAAGCCCTTGACGCCACGCGGAGACTGTTCCAATCGTCCAAAGAGCGGGGAACCGGCAATGGATAGAATACGACTTGTCAATATGTCCTTTTATGGGTATCATGGAGTATCGGCGGCGGAAAAAGAAACCGGCCGCCGTTTCGAGGTGGATTGCGAACTGGCGGTCGATCTGGCCGAACCGGGCAAAACCGACCGCCTGACCGATACCATAGACTATGGGGCCGTATTCGAACTGGTCGCCGACATCGTGCAGAATCGATCGTTCTCCCTGCTGGAAGGATTGGCCGCCAGATTGGCCTCGGAAATACTTTCGGCCTTTCCGGTGATCGAAGTCAAAATCGCGGTACGCAAACTGACTCCCCCCATCAATGGCCATATTGATTACATCGAGGTGGAGGTCGTGCGCCGCCAGACGGAACCGGAAAAGCTCGTAGATGCGGAGACTACCGATGAGTGATATCGTCTATCTTTCTCTTGGCTCGAACCTGGGCAACCGTGAATCCTATCTTAACCGTGCCACCCAGCGCCTGTCACAGATGATGGGGCTCGAGTTCATTGCCGCATCCTCCCTGTATCATTCCCGGCCGCTGGATTGTCCTGAAGACTGCCCCGACTTTCTCAACAAAGTCATAAAGCTGGAATGCTCCCTCAAGCCGGTCCAGCTTCTCGACAACACCGAACGGCTGGAAATCGAATTCGGCCGGACCGAGAAAAACTCCCGCGCCAATCGCGTCATCGACATCGATCTGATCCTGTTCGGCAACCGGATTTTCCGCAACGAACGGCTGGAAATCCCGCACCCCCGCATGCACGAACGGGCCTTTGTCCTCATTCCGCTGTGCGAAATCGAACCGGAACTGGTCGACCCGCGCACGAATGAAAAATTCTGCGATATGCTCTCCCTGCTGGGGGACCAGGGCGTCAAGATCGTCAAGGAAACCACCGTTGAGTAACGAACTGCCGCAATATATCGCCATTGAAGGCGTCATCGGCGTCGGCAAAACCAGCCTGGCGCAACTTCTGGCGGAACGACTGCAGGCCGGGCTGATCCTCGAAGACCCGACCGACAACCCCTTCCTGGCCGACTTCTATAAAAGCCCGTCGCGATATGCGTTCCCCGCTCAGATATTTTTCCTGCTGGCGCGCTTCCAGCAGCAGCAGCGGCTCCTGGAGCGAGACTTGTTTTTCTCACGCATCGTCAGCGACTATTTATTCCAGAAAGACGCCCTGTTCGCATCGGTGACACTCACCGATCGCGAAATGCAGCTCTACGAAAAAGTATCCTCGGCCCTCAAATCGGACGTCCCCAAACCTGATCTGGTCATCTATCTTCAGGCCTCGACGCCCGTCCTCATGCAGCGAATCCACGGCCGCAACCTGGATATCGAAAAGCCGATCGAGCGGGAATATGTCGATGCCCTCAATGAAACGTATAACCAGTTCTTCTTCAATTATGGCGACGCGCCGCTGCTGGTGGTCAAAACCGACGATATCGATTTCGTGCACAACGAAAACCAGTTGAACGATCTGATCGAGCAAGTCAAGAAGCCGCAGCCGCATATCATGTATTATTCCCCGGCCGGCGATCTCGATCAACAGGTGATATAATCCGCCATGTCGACTCATCAGAAAAATCGGAAAGTGACCGTCCGGACCTTCCACCGGAAAAAGCATAAAGGCGAGAAGATCGTCGTCCTGACCGCCTACGATTATTACACGGCGCGTCTGCTCGAATCCGGCGGCGTCGACGCCCTTCTGGTCGGCGATTCCCTTAACATGGTCGTCTACGGGCGGAAAAGCACTCTATCGGCCGAGATGGATAAGATGCTGTTCCATACCAAAGCTGTCGCCGACGCCGCGGAACGCACCCTCGTGATCGCCGATATGCCGTTCATGTCGTATCAGACCTCCACCGAGATGGCGATAATCAACGCCGGGCGCTTCCTCAAGGAAGCCGGAGCCGAGGCGGTCAAGCTGGAGGGCGGCATCGAGATGGCCGCCACCGTCAAACGTCTCGTCGAACTGGGTATCCCGGTCATGGGGCATATCGGCATGACGCCGCAGTCGGTAAACAAATTCGGGGGCGCCCGCGTTCAGGGGCGCGATGAAGCCGGGTACAATTATGAAATCGAATCCGCCGAGGCTCTCGACGAAGCCGGATGTTTCGCCTGCGTCTTGGAATTGATGACGGCGCCCCTGGCCAAGGATATCTCTGAGCGGGTGAAAATGGCCACCATCGGAATAGGCGCCGGTCGCCACTGCGACGGACAGGTGCTCGTTATCAACGACATCATCGGTTTATACCCCCAACTCGAAGCCCGCTTCGTGAGAAAATACGCCGACGTTGCGCCCCAGATCGAAAACGCCGCTCGGCAGTACGCCGAAGACGTCCGCGCCGGCACCTATCCCACCGATGAGGAATCATTCCTGGAATGACCGCTTTCACCGTCACTCGCACCATCGCCGGCCAGCAGAGATTATCCCGAAAAATTATCCGTTCCGGAAAAACCATCGCTATCGTGCCGACAATGGGCGCGCTGCACGACGGTCATCTCTCGCTGATCCGCCGCGCTCGCCAAAAAGCCGACATCGTCGTCGTCACCGTTTTTGTCAACCCGACCCAGTTCGCCCCGCATGAGGATTTCGACCGCTACCCTCGTGACCCCAAAGGCGATATCCGCAAAATCAAAGAAGCCGGGGCGCACATTGTCTTCATGCCCAAACGGTCTGACATGTATCCCCACGGATATGAAACGTACGTCACCGTCGAGCATATGACGGGCGTTCTCGAAGGCCATTCCCGGCCCCGCCATTTTAGGGGAGTGACCACTATCGTAGCCAAGCTGTTTAATATTGTCCAGCCGGATGTGGCCTTGTTCGGCATGAAGGATTATCAGCAGGCGATGGTGCTTAAGCGCATGGTCAAAGACCTCAACTGGCCGATTAGAATGATCGTCTGCCCCACGGTGCGGGAAAAGGACGGTCTGGCCAGATCCTCCCGCAACCGCTATCTGTCACCGGAATTGCGAGCGCAGGCTCCGGCACTGTACCATGCGCTCAAAACGGCCCGCCTGATGGTCCGCGATGGGATAACCCGTACAAAGGACATCAAAAGAAAAATGCGGTCGATTATAACGAAAAACGCCCCAGACGCCGAGATCGACTATATCGCTCTAACCGAAATGGAAAGCCTCAAACCCGTTACATCCGTCGGGAAAAACACCGTTGCATCCCTCGCCGTCCGCCTCGGCCCCGTCCGCCTCATTGACAACATGAAAATCACGTAGACAGCTTCATCCTCTTATGCCAATAGCTCCCGATGCCGGTATGCGATTACTCCCATTCGATAGTCGCCGGCGGTTTGGATGAAACATCGTAGCACACTCGGTTGACCCCGCGCACTTCATTGATAATACGATTGGATATCTTGGCCAGGATATCGTCCGGTATCCGTGCCCAGTCGGCCGTCATGCCGTCGGTCGAGGTCACCGCCCGCAAGGCGATGACGTTTTCATAAGTTCGCTCATCCCCCATCACGCCGACCGATTGTACCGGCAGAAGCACCGCGAATGCCTGCCAGATTTTATCATATCGGCCTGTGGCATGTAATTCGGAAATATAGATATCGTCGGCGTCGCGAAGCACCCGCAGCCTGTCACGCGTAATCTCGCCGATAATCCGCACCGCCAGACCCGGCCCCGGGAACGGGTGACGCCCGACAACGCTCTCCGGCAAACCCAGTTCGCGCCCCAGCGCCCGCACCTCGTCCTTGAACAATTCCCGCAACGGTTCGATGATCTTCAATTTCATCATGTCGGGAAGCCCCCCGACGTTGTGATGCGACTTGATCGTCGCCGACGGCCCCTTGAAACTGACCGATTCGATCACGTCCGGATACAGCGTTCCCTGTGCCAGAAACTTGGCGTCGCCTATATCCCGCGCAGCTTCGTCAAACACATCAATGAACGTCTCGCCAATAATCTTGCGCTTCTTCTCCGGATCGACGACTCCTTCCAGCCGGTCAAGAAACCGTTCCGACGCATCCACCGGTTTGATATTGATGCTGAGCGATTTGTACGACGCGATCACCTGCTCGTATTCCTTCTTGCGCAACAGACCGTTGTTGACGAATATCGCCGTCATCCGCTCGCCGATAGCGCGGTTGAGCAAAGCCGCCGTAACGGTCGAATCTACGCCGCCCGATATCCCCAGTATCACGTTGTGATCGCCGACCGTCTCCCGGATCTGCCGCACCGACGATTCGATGAACGACTCGGTTGTCCAGTCGCCGGATACGCCGCAGATATCGAAAAGAAAGTTGTTCAGAATTTTCCGGCCTTCCTCGGTGTGCATCACTTCGGGATGAAACTGCACCCCGTATATGCGACGGACCGTATTGCCGATCGCCGCGAACAAGATATCCGACGTCGACGCCAGAGCGGCAAATCCGTCCGGCAGCCGCTCGACCATATCGCCGTGACTCATCCACACTTGGCTGGAGTGTTTGACGCCATTGAAAAGCTCGCCCCCCTCTTGGACCGACAACGTCGCCCGGCCGTACTCGCGATTCGGTGTTTGAGAAAGTTCGCCCCCCAGTTGATACACGATAAGCTGCTGCCCATAGCATATCCCGAGAACGGGCCGGTCGGTATCGTAAAATTCCTGAGGCAATCGCGGTGAATCCGGTTGCAGCACCGACGCCGGGCCGCCGGAAAGAACATATCCCTTGATATTCTGATCTCGATAGACCGACAAATCGGCATTGAACGGCACGATCTCGCAATAGACGTTCCGTTCGCGGATACGTCGGGCAATCAATTGCGTGTATTGCGACCCAAAATCCAGAATAAGTATCAGTTCATGTCTTCCGGCCATATGCTGTTCCCTTTTCGTATAAAAACCGTGTCCCGCAGCCATTGTTCATCGTCGGTATCGGGAAAATCGACATTATAATGCAACCCCCGCGATTCCTTCCGTCGCGAAGCCGACTCAATGATCAGACACGCCACCGTCGCCATATTCCGCAATTCAATACTCGCATATGTGAGTTGATGGGTGAAAAAGAACCGGTCGACGCTGTTATGTATCAGAGCGATCCGTTCGGCCGCCTCGTCCAACCGGTACCTCGACCGGACGATCCCGACGTGGTCCCACATAAGGTCCTTTATCTCGCGGCGGTCGTGCGACACGAAAACCTGTTCGAACGCCCGGTCGGGCGCGCCCGGATGCGGAAATTTGATGGACGGCGGTTTAGGCGGTTTGCCGGCCGCAAACGTCTTGATCGAATGCTCGGCGGCAAATCGCGAAATCGCCACCGCCTCCAAAAGCGAATTCGACGCCAATCGATTGGCTCCATGCATTCCCGTGCATCCCGTCTCCCCGCACACATACAGCCGCTCGATTTTCGACCGGCCGTTGACATCGGTAACCACGCCGCCGCACATATAATGCGCCGCCGGCACCACCGGGATCAACTCGCGGGTGATGTCAATCCCCGCTTCGAGGCAATTGATATAGATATTCGGAAATCGTTTCTTGACATGATCGGCGGGAATGTGCCGCAGGTCGAGAAACGCCGTCTCCTCGCCCGACCGCTTTAACTCGCTGTCGATAGCCCGCGCGACGATATCGCGTGGCGCCAGATCTTTCTGCGGATGGTACTTCTCCATGAAGGCCTCGCCGTCCGCCGTCCGCAAAATCGCCCCCTCGCCCCGCACCGCCTCGGATATAAGAAACGTCCGTCTCCCCGGCAACGACAGTGTCGTCGGATGAAACTGCACGAATTCCAGGTTGGCCACGGGCGCTCCCGCCCGGAACGCCATGGCAATCCCATCCCCGGTCGCAATCGGCGGGTTGGTCGTGTAGCGATACACCTGGCCGATGCCGCCGGTCGCCAAGAGCGTCACCGCCGACCGCACCGCCATCCGGATCTGGTTCTGC
>Ga0315554_1001905_pt1 | contig 12235 bp, 10 predicted proteins | sample SalMarSW160370MG_FD_202114 | JGI IMG/M metagenome (GOLD analysis project Ga0315554, IMG submission 202114) | Salt marsh sediment microbial communities from the Plum Island Ecosystem LTER, Massachusetts, United States - Salt Marsh Sediment SW1603-70 ... | reverse complement strand
TCCGGCTGCGCAGGCTGGCTCACCTCAGCGCCAGCCAATCGAAATCTCGTTTCAACAAAGCGCTCACCGATCTGCAGCGCGGCTTGTGGGTCGTGCCCATCGGCATCGCCGAAGCTGGTGCCTGGCGGTATGCCTTCATATACGAACTCTTCGACCGCTGGTTCACGAACGTTGCAGCACGAGCCAGACCGATCACGCTCGCAGATGCACGCACCGCACTCACACGCCGCTATCTCGACTCGGTCGGCGCTGCGACGGCGCAAGACATCGTCCGGTTGTTCCGCTGGCGCCTGAAGGAAACCGAGAAAGCGCTGCGGAAATTAGCGAGTGAGGACCTGGCCGTGCCGTGTGAGGGTGAGCGCTGGGCGACCGCCAAGCTCTGGGATTGATCGCAGCGGAGGATGTGGGGACAGGTTTGAACCGCCCACAAGGACCCAACAGACTCCGCCGAGATCCTCACTCGACGCCAAATCTCATGGATGTATATTAAGGAAGCACCCTGGCGGGTGCTTCCGGGATCGGCGAAATCTTCCAACAGGCTTTCTTAGGCCCGAACGTAATCGACCCACTCGCGCCGCAGCGAATTTTTCCGCAAACGGCGGATCGCTTGCGCTTGAATCTGGCGCACGCGCTCGCGCGTGATGCCCATCTTCTGGCCGACTTCATTTAATGTATGCTGACGCGTGCCGTACAGGCCGAAGCGCAATTGCAGAACGCGCACTTCGCGCGGCGGCAGCGTATCCAGAAGATCCTTCATGCGCTCCTTTAGCAGAACCTGCCCGGTTTTATCTTCCGGCGGCGGCGCTTCTTCATCTTCGATGAAATCGCCGAGCACGGCGTCATCATCTTCTCCGACCGGCAGCTCGAGGGACAACGTGTGCTTGGAAAATCGCAACATCTTGGCGACGTTCTCGGGTTTGTCCCCCAGGGCCTCCGCCAATTCTTCCGTTCGCGGGAGCCGTCCCAGGGATTGAATCAAGCTGTGCCGCACGCGGTACATTTTGCTGATCCGCTCGCCCATGTGCACCGGTAGTCGAATCGTCCGGCCCTGATCCGCCACCGAGCGGGTAATCGCTTGGCGAATCCACCAGGTTGCATAGGTCGAGAATTTATAGCCGCGTTTGTAATCGAACTTCTTCGCCGCGCGCATGAGTCCGATGTGGCCCTCTTGCACCAGGTCCATCAGCGGCATACCTCGTCCGCAGTATTTCTTGGCCACGCTGAACACGAGACGTACGTTCGCCAGGATCAAATGCTCGCGTGCAGCCACGCCGTCCTCGATCAAGCACCTCAAATCGGCACGCTTCTTGGCCGAGCCGTTGGCTTTTGCGAGTTTGCAACTCGCATCGCGGCCGCGCTCGATGCGTTTGGCGAGGATAACCTCCTCCTCACGCGTGAGTAGGGGAACTCGCGCTGCCTGGCTGAGATACGTACCGATGCTGTCGCCGGCATCGGCCGCATCGATCGTGCGCTGGTTCTGGAACTCCTCATCCGCATCCTCATCCCGGGCAATCTTCGTCGCCGCTTCGACAGAGGATTCCTGCTCGACGTGGTTCCCAGCAATGTAGCCGTTATTCGAGTAGGGAATGCCCGCAGAAAGGAGCGCGTTGAACAGCTCGTCCAGCAGATCGACGTTCTCCTCCGCCTGGGGAATCACGGCCAGAATGTCGTCGAGATTGACGTAGCCTTTCTCCATCCCGAGATCGATGAGATGTTCGACTGATTCCGACTCTGCCGTCAGGGGATTACGCTCACGATTGCTGCTGCTCTTCGCGGTTTTAGAATCCAAGGTATCGATTTGAACTCCTCCTCTCCATTCGCGCCATTCACCTCCTAACAACCCATACCTGCGTCTCTCCTCATCGTTCAGCGAGACATAAACCCAACAACTCACAGAACTTGACTAATACGCAAGGATAGGCTTCTGGCACGAAGGTGAATTGATCGCATCTATAGTATGCCACAACATGGTTAACGTTTCCTTAATCAATTACCGCCGACTTACATGCGCCAACCTTAAAAGAAAACGCCGCCACGGTGACGGCCGGCGCAATCTCCGGCGCACACCGTGGACCAACGTCGCCCTGTCGTTCGTGCCTGGACTTCATTCCGGCCCGTCGATTCACTCGATGAGCACGAGTAAACAACTCTCCCCCTATGTCATCGTCTGGAATCGGAGCCGTACTACGCTTCGATACCGGCTGAATTTTTCCCTGGAATAGAAAGGCCGGACACGCAGTGTATTACGTTATTCGTCTACCCGTACGATGCTTGTGTCAACGTATCAAGCCGCGTAACAGAATCGCCAAACCCGCAACGATGACCGCCAGCGGCAAGATCACCTGCCAGGTGCCCAAAGCCAGGCCGAACAGAATGGCGGCCCAGATGATGCTCCCCACAATGGGTCTGCGATACATCGGCACGACGAGACGAATGACGATCTCGATCAGGACGAGCAATCCCGCGCCGAGGAAGAAAACCCGCCAGCCCTCGGTATCGATGAAGGGGATTTCGAAAGGTAATTCGCTCGTCGGCAGATTGAGACGGGCGATGAAGTCGGTCAGGACGGGCAAATTACCGGTGTTGTTCAACAGCAGCACCACACCGGCCCAGATTAAAAACGCGGCAAACGACAACGAACTCACGGCGTCCTGACGGTCTTTCTCGTCCACACCTTTTTCTTCCCGTTTCTGGACTTCTTTTTCATCAAAGCTTTGATCGGCCATCGTTTCCTCCTCCAACACATTGAGATCTCAAAATCGAAAAGTGCTTCACGCTTGCCGTTCCCAATATCAATCTACTTTTTATTACCTTTTTTTCGTTCCAGGTTTCTATTCGGCATCGCACGATGCGTTTCCATGGACTCTCGGCTATGCAGTTAGCTGTTCTCCACGATCGAGTTCAACCGCGAAACAGTGTAACACCGCCGATGAAATTAACCATTTCGATGTTCAGCTTTTTCTTGGCGCCATCGTAATCGTCACTCTTCCAATCGATCGGGGTGAGAAGCCCGCCCATTTTTTTCCCAAATATCTTCGAATCCGTAATGAGCGCGATGCTATCGACGGAAACAGCGACGTCTTCAGGGAGGCGAATCTTGAGATCGGCGATGAAACCATACAGTTTCACCACGGTTTCCCCGGCGGGCACGTTTGCTTCCCGCAGATCCATTTTTACGTCCCCGATGAAAGACCAGTACTCCGCGTCATGCGCATCCCATTCCCCCATCTCGCGGGTATCGCCAAACAAACGGATGTTGACGTCGGTCTCCGAACTGACCATACGCGGGCGTACAATGATCAACACACCGACGAGGATAAACACCAATGGCCAGAAGAGAGATCCAAAGTCGATATTGACAAAAATGTTATCCAATAAAATAAGCAGACCCAAAAAGATCAGCACACCCCCCATCCAGAGTTGCCCCTTGTCACGCATAATCATCCTCCTATCGCGTTCACCCATCGCAGGTTCATTAAGATCGATCCCCAGGCACGTGGAAAATCATGTGCTCGCTTCGCCGAGCCACGCTGCGCTTTTCCAATTATATTGTGAAAACACGACATTTCATCCTCCCTACGCGTGCGCGCGAACGTCCGACATCACCAGCGCTCGATCATCGTTGCTCCGAGGTTTCGGGTGGTAAACGCAAACGCGTTCCGGATCGACCGTTCTTCATAAGGCTATACGCTTCAGCCTGCTTCAAAGTTGCATCCACATGATGGGTATCGAAGTATTGACAATACAAACATTTGTTCTATGATGGACGAGAAAGCATCCCGTTGAGTAAACGGAGGACGTAAAGGAGCAGGACGTGCCCGAACTGCCGGAGATTAGCGCACGATCGAAAGAAATGAAAGACACGTTGGTCGATAAGACCATCCAACATATCGAAATCCTTCAACCCAAATCGCTGAACGTTCCCGAGAAAGAATTTATCCGGGCGTTGACGGGAGCCACGATATGCAACGTCAGCAGCCGGGGGAAGTGGATTTTCGTCGAAACCGACCAGGGATGGCTGCTGCTCAACCTGGGTATGGGAGGTGAAATTTTGCTCACGCCGTGCGACGAGCAGCCTGAGAAGCGCCGCTTGAGTTTTCGTTTCGACGACGGAACGTGCCTGTCGATCAATTTCTGGTGGTTTGGCTATGTCCACTATATGCCGAGCGGCAGTCTCCAGGAACACAAGATGACCGCGAAACTTGGCCCCCAAGCCATCGACCTCACAGCGCAGGATTTAAAACAAATCATCGCCAACCGCAAAGCACGGGTGAAATCATTCCTTCTCGACCAGAGTTCGATCGCGGGAATCGGCAATGCGTACGTACACGACATCCTCTTCCTCGCCAAGCTTCATCCACTGCGCACCTTGAATACCTTGTCCCAGGATGAGATTGAACGCCTGGCGGGAGCCATCCACGCCGGTCTCCAACCCAGCATCGACAAGGGGGGTGCATTCTATGAAGTCAATCTACAGGGAGAAAAAGGGGGCTTCACGATGGAGGACATTCTCATCGGGTATAAGGAAGGGCAGCCTTGTCCCGCATGCAAGACCGAGATCGTAAAGATCAAGACGGGAAGCACGAGCAGTTTCATCTGCCCCAATTGCCAACCCATCGATGAATGACCGCGTATGTGCGCTGCGTCTCCGCTTCAAGACAAGCACGCCCGCGAACGGTAAACCTCGGGGTTACGCCTTACCGCGAACGCGTATCGCCGCTCCTCCCTGAGCGGGGCACTTGTATTCGCAAATCCCGCAGCCGATGCAAAGGTGGTCGAGAACGGACGGACGCTGCACGGTCACACTTTCACCATAGTCGTCGAAGACCGTCGCTTCCTCCAGTTTGATGGCTTTCTCCGGAACGGGACACATTTCTTCACACACGATGCAAGGCACCCCTTTCGACCAGGGCAGACATAAATCCTTGTCGATGTTGGCAGTCCCGATCACCGCACGGCGTTTGTCGTCCAGTCCGAGGGCCGGAATGGCGCCCGAGGGGCACGACTGGCCGCAAGCGTTGCAGCCGTAATTACAATAGCCCAGGCGCGGCACCAGACGCGGCGTCCAAAAACCTTCCGCACCCGCTTCCGCAAGCACGGGCTGCAAACCGGAAGTGGGACAAACGCGAATGCATTCGCTGCAGCGCAAGCAATGCGCCAGAAACACGTCCTCCGCCCCGACACCCGGCGGACGCAGTAAAAATGTATGGCGGTTCTTGCTTCGGATTCCGCTTTCCAGCACCGCTACACCTATCACCCCGGTCGCCATCGCCATCAGTACGTCCCGGCGCGCCGGATCGTAGGGACGCAGTGCGTCGACGCTGATGGTCGGCTGGAGACGAATATCGTCCGCGGGACAGGTGACAAAACAATCCAGGCAGAGCGTACAATCCGCAGGGGCAATCTCATACTTCGGCTCGTCACGGATGGCATCCAACTGGCAGACACGCGAACACCGTGCGCAGGCTTTGCACGACTCGCCGATAAACGGACGGAAGATCGATATTTTGGAAAGAAAGCCCAACAATGCGCCCAGAGGACAGAGGTAGCGGCACCAGAAACGTTCCGCAAATACATTCAAAGCGAGAATAGTGAAGAAAGTAAAGGCGATGAGCAAGCTCGATGAGAAAACCTGGGGTTCGATGGGTATTATTCGACCTCGCAGCAGCCGCTCGAGTTCATTCACCGCCGGCCGCAGTGCAGGCAGCTTATAAAGGGTCTGTTCGATGGCGGTGACGCCCTTGTCGAAAGCGGGCAGGATAACCGTGGACATGGAACGCGTGAGCAGCGTCAGGGGATCCAGAACGAACAAAGACAGATTGCCCAGGATCGCCGCTGCCAGCATCACCAGGAGCAAGATTCTTCCCACCCTGCGCCAATCCGCGGATGGCTGCTGCCTGCGCTTCTTCGGCGATCGAATGCGAAACCACTCCAGAATCGTGCCGAGAGGACAGAACCAACCACACCAGATCCTCACGAACAGCAACGTCAACCCGATGGTGACCAGTGCCAACGCGAGCTTTGGAATCCAGGATCGGGAAGCGATCATCGCACCCACGGCGAGCAATGGATCGAGTCGAAAATACAAATCGGCCAGAGGGAACGCCGTCCGCTCTGGCGATATCGCAAAGAACAAATACAGATATAGACTCAAACTCAACACCTGGGTCAACTGGCGCAGGCGGCGCCAAATTTGATTCCGTTTTCGTCCACCTTTTCGATGTAATTCCAATAGGACACACCCTCTTCGTATGGAGATCATTTTTCACTTATTTTATTTCCCATATTTTAGTGAGGCAACCTCAGAAGATTTGCAATGTCACGAGTAATACAAGAGATGCTGGAAAGCTTACATACACAGAGATATATAAAATAAGTAACTAGGATTCACCCACTACTAACTTGGTGATCGCATTAATCCCACTCTATACCCGCCTGCGGCACAGGTTAAGTAGTATGTTGAAATCAGTGATCTTTCATGGTACGCTTCACTTTGATTATCCTGCTTTAGCGCAATCATTTCTTAACGCTATGGTTTACAACCAAATTTAGGAAAATTATGAGTGAAATTCAATTGGCTTTATCAGAATCAAAGAAGTGTTCCTTAATTATCACATTCAATATAAAACCACAAAACAGGTTTATCAGCGAAGGATGAGGCTCCAATCGCAAGACAAGGACCTACATCCACTTATTGTACAGGCAAGTATATCTGCAACCCCCCGATAACCGCTCAAGCAAAACTCGCAAGACAGATAACTTTTGAGGGATTAATGAATATCACAATATTGAATTCGTTTTCTCGACTGGGCAAATTCATCAATCACAGATCAAAATATCTTTACACCGCCTGCCTCCTATCACTCAGTGCAGTCAGTATATTGTTACTCGTTGAGATTACTCGCAGACACGGTATTGGATTCCAGAACGACTCAGTTACCTATATCGCCGGAGCTAGGAATTGGCTGCAGGGTTACGGTATCAGCTGGATCTCAGGCGGAGGAGAAGTTGTACCAATCACTCATTACCCGCCATTGTATTCCTTACTCTTGGCTGGTCTTCGTGTAATTTCGATCCCTTTACGTGAAGGTGCAAGGATTATTGGCATTGCTTCCCTTGGTATCAATATATTTCTTGTCGGTGTCTACGCCAACCAAGTGACATCTTCGAAAATCATCTCCTTGTCTGGCGTATTAATGTTCCTGCTCGCACCAGGTATACTAACTGTCCATACATGGGGCTTAACAGATAGTCTTTACCTTATGTTTTGCATTATTGCCATATATATGATGGCTAAATACCTCTTGGAAAGAAAGATTGTATTTTTAATTACCAGTGGAGTCGCAGTTGGCCTAGGGTACTTATTAAGATACGTAGGAATTAGTCTTTTCATTACTCTTGCTCTTTGTTTAATCCTTGATGCATTCTTTCGAAAAACAAAACTACAGAAAAACTTTATACTCTTCTCTGTGATTTCATTAGCTCCTATAACACTATGGTATCTTCGGAATCAATTATTAACAGGTTCAATTTCAACCTATCGATTCATAATCTACTCAGGCAACCAAAGAGATATGGTTAATGGTCTCTCAATAATGATGGATTGGTACTTACCAGGTCGGATTGTTAACTTTCTTGATACATATACGATAGTAATGGTACTGCTGATTTCTATATTGCTCATTTTCCTTGCAATTTTCGGAATTATCATGATCCGACAACACAAAACTCCGGGCAACGGTGAAGCACTAAATCACCCATATTGGACATTACCCACCTTGTTCTTCTGTATTTATATTGCTATCTTATTTGGATCTGCAGCGTTCACGTATGTGCCACCAGTTATCGATGAGAGAACTCTCGCGCCGGGATATCTAGCCAGTTTATTTGTACTTCTTGGATTTGCATCGTATGTTTGGGGAACAAGAAACCGAATCGCTCGAGTAGGTATGATACTTGTGATCGGTCTCTTGCTTTTTAATAAGTATTCTTGGACAACTGGACTGGCGACACAAACTCGTTTCAACGGTTTAGGTTATGCCAGTCTAGCATGGAAGGATTCAGAGACTATACAAGCCGTGAGAGAATTGAATACCTCAATCATCTATACCGATAATGATAAGGCTATGTACATGCTCACGGGCAAGAATTCGTATATTATTCCTGCTTTCTTCCATGCTCATACAGCAGACCTATTCCCAAACTACGAATCTCCGGATATTTTTTGGGAACGCATGCAAGAAGAAAACGCAATCCTTGCCCTAGTTGGGGAAATAGCTGGTGCCCCAGGTGGAAAGACAAACGAGATCATATCAGAAGAATTAACTCTGTTGGCAAAGTATCATGACGGTGCAATCTACATTTACACAGGCAACCCTCCCGGCAACCCTTGAAATCAAAAATTCAAACTAAAGACAGAATTCGTGGGATGGATACCATCCCACGAAGCTTTTTCTTGATTGGGTATATTAGTTGTATGACATTTGGGCCATATCTATTGGATTTGGACCTTTTCCATGGTATTCTATAATCAACACACATCTTGAAACATGCCAAGGATTTTCAGGCGAACATTGTGCAATCGGAATATTATTATGCATAAAGCAAGGGGGGCTTGTTTGCCGTTTGACGCGCATGACCAGGAGGAGGGCAAATGAGTCAAGAAGAACGAAAGTGGCATCCCATACTCGATCCCGATAACGACGCGCGCGCAGAACGATTTACAACGACAGATTGGTTCTTAAAACTCAAGGAAACGGAAAAATACCTCGATCGCACGACCGTCCAATTCCTGAACGCCCAACGCCAGATTCAAGAGATGAATGACGTCATGGGTTGGCTCTTGAAGATCAGCGAAAAGGTGTATTTAAAAAAGTACCGCTCGGCGCGCAAATGGCTCGATAAAGCGTTGATTCGCTATCCCTGGCTCTTCATGTACTTTAACGAAAGCCGCATCGACACGGCGAATTTGGTCGCCGGAGAAGAAGATACTCTAGAAGCGGAATAGATCAAGGCTTCTTTTAAGGTTTGTAGATCAAGGCGAAACCCCCAACACCGCCGAAAACGATGGGCAGCTAACGTATGTGTGCCGCGCACTCCCACAGGCAAGTTTCGTCCATCTCCCGCATGAATTCAGAACGCCCCGGATAATCATCATTTCGATTGTTATGGAATAAGTTGCTGTTCTTTTCTTTTACCATTAACGGCAATGAAATATCGACAGACCGATATAATGGACTCGGTATCTCGCACCGGGCGATTTTTTGGTAATGGAGGCAGCTGATGGAAAACCTGCGGCGGTATGGAAAGGCACCCTTCCGCGTGGCCGTCGTGCATGGCGGACCGGGCGCGCCGGGCGAAATGGCGCCGGTTGCCCGTGAGCTCGAATCGGATTGGGGCGTACTGGAACCACTGCAGCGCGCGAATACGATTGTCGGCCAGGTCGAGGAGTTGCACACCGTTCTGGCGGAGTACGCCGACCCGCCGATCGTGTTGATCGGATTTTCCTGGGGCGCCTGGTTGAGCACTTTGTTCGCAGAACGATTCCCGCGCATGGTCAGCAAATTGATCCTCATCGGCAGCGGAAGTTTTAAAGAGGAATACATCGCCGATATGCAAGCCATGCGGCTTGGACGTCTTTCCCCGGCCGAACGGAGGGAACTGACCCAGCTTCTGGAGACCATGACCATCCAGGAGGAAGCGGCTAAGTCTGTGTTTCGACGCGCCGGAGAGTTGTTTTCAAAAGCAGATGCCTTCGATCCGCTGCCAATAGAGCGCGATATCGTCGATTTCCAGGTCGATGTCTATCGAGGCGTCTGGCCGGAAGCCGCCGAACTGCGCCGCAATGGGGAACTCCTGGCTTCTGCCGCACGCATCCGGTGCCCGGTGGTCGCCGTCCATGGCGATCACGATCCCCACCCCGCCGAGGGAGTCCGTGCGCCACTCGAAACGTTGCTTCCCGAGTTTCGTTTCTTTCTTCTCGAACGTTGCGGCCACAAACCCTGGATCGAACGACATGCCAGGGAACATTTCTATGAAATACTTCACGCTGAAATACTGGCGATTCTCGAAACGTGAAGAAAACGGCCATGACGACCAAGTAAGCTCGCCGCCATTTGGCGGTCAACCTCGTCTGTAACCGAAAATGGATACAGGTACTTCAACATCTCCATCGGAATTGCGACACCATCCATCCGTAGTGACGATTCGATTGCCCCAGGACGAGTCAAGCGGGACGCATCGGTATCATGGATCAGTAGTCTACTCGGCAGGGTATCAGCGTATCGGCGAGTTTTTCGAATCGACCGTGAGAAGAAATAAGAACGAGAAATAAAGCCAGATCCCCGTACAATTCGAAAATGCGGCATTTCACTCAGACTTACGCTCGTTGCCTCCCGAACGCAATACACTGGTGAATGAAGTGAGCCGAACGGCGAATGAACGGATTTGATGCGAATTAATCCATGTATAAAATCGGGAATTTCCTCGACCGAGACGATACAGGGGAAGTTGATCTCGGTTGGCATCCATTATAGAACCGACAAGTTTCAATCAAACTGATACGTGCCAGGACGCGGGATAATCCCCTACTCGTGGCTCGCTCATAATAAGGAGGCATAATAAGTAAGCGCCTCCACAGATCATCTGGCGGCAGCAGCGACAAAGAAAAATTGCACGGCGATCGACGCCGCCCGCCGAACGGCGTTTCACTGGAAAACCGACTCCCTACAGCGTAACACTGAATGCGGATTGCTCAGCGGCGGTCTGAGGAGTTAAACCCTACTCGAAGAGTCTCTCAGTACGTACTGTTGGATCCCGCCGCCTGCAACCAGCTTTCAGCCTCTGGACGACTCTTGAACACCCGGATGACTTGGGGCATATCGGAAGATGTCATTTCATACATGCGGCTAAGCCCGAAGGCCAAATCAGTCGAAGTTAAAAGAGCCAGTTTGGTGCTGCCTCTTTCAGGATAACGGGCACGAATTGCGATTATCTTTTCGATTATGCTGGTATCCACTTACTGGCATCGACCGCGCTTAAATCCCATAGCGTGGGAATATCCGCCGGGTATTCTTCGGAATGCGTTATCGTTTTTAATATATCGGAGAATTCCTCGACGTCGATTACCCCATGCAGCACAGCGGAAAGGATTTTCCGTTCCTGATCGTAATGTAGATCTACCGACATTTTTCCACCCTCTTCATCTGGCGTGATTGCGCTACCAGCCCGATCACCTATCATTCAGTGTAGACGAATAATCTGACCTCCACAACCAATTTGAACGTCGTGCGGGACTCTTCACCTCACCCGGATTTCTCAAATTAAAGCCCACTTTACCTGCTGCCTGTATCGGATCGATATATAGTATATACTTCAGATCACCGTCCATGCTGTCACATAACTCCTCCGCTCCCCGTTATTTAATGTAGAAGGTGTCATCAGGGCATTGGATTATTTCGGGAGGTAAATCTTATGAATACCAGGCGGTTCTTATTTTTCATCGGTATCGCTTTCGTGCTCGTCAGCTGCGGTGACACACAGCCTCCACCGGGTCCAGACCTCGACGTTGCGCAGCAGCCGCAGCAGGTCGAACAGGCGGATGTCCCGGAATTCGATCCGTCTAACTATTTGCCCGCATACATGCACGAAATCTACGATCCCCAACCTGGCAGCGTTATCCCTCTGGCGCCGTACCTGATCCGCTTCAGCGGGCACAGCTTTGGCGGGATCGATCTGTTCGAGGTGCGGGTCGATGGCAGTGTGATCGGCACGGTGCCTCCGCTGGGATATGGATCGGGCGGAGCCGTTTACGGACACGTCTTCTACAGCGAACTACTCTGGACGCCGGACGCCCCCGGTGACCACATCATCTCCGTGCGAGCCAAGGCATCCGGTTATAATATGTACAGCGATCCCCTCGAAGTGGAAGTCACGGTCGGAGCGGACATCGTAATCGCACAGGCGGAAGCCTTCCCCGAGTTTGTTCTGCTTCCCAACTGCACGCCCGACGATCTCGTCCCGCCGACGTTAATCACGCCGTATCACTACGCCTACCTCGGTACGGATCCGGCGGAAGGCTCGATCCCGGCCGAACTGTTCCAGTGGAGTTTCACCGGAGGCTGCATCCCGGAGTTGTTCCGCATCCTTATTTCGCCAGATCCGGAATATGGCTGGGCGCGAATGGGCTACACCGATGATGGCTATCATACGACATGGCCGCCAGCGGATGCCGCAT
>Ga0315554_1001901_pt1 | contig 12238 bp, 9 predicted proteins | sample SalMarSW160370MG_FD_202114 | JGI IMG/M metagenome (GOLD analysis project Ga0315554, IMG submission 202114) | Salt marsh sediment microbial communities from the Plum Island Ecosystem LTER, Massachusetts, United States - Salt Marsh Sediment SW1603-70 ... | reverse complement strand
GTACATAGCTTATCTCGTTACTGAGTACATCTTTGGGCAATCGGTATTCAGGTATACCATAGCGTAATAGGCCCCCAGCCTCAGGGGCAGCCTCAAACACTGTAACCGGGTATCCCTGCCTGACCAAATCGTAGGCACAGGCCATGCCAGCTGGTCCAGAGCCGACGATAGCTACCTTCTCTTCTTTAGTCCTTTCCACCGGTGTTGCCTTTTCCCTACCTGCTTTCAGTTCATAGTCAGCCATAAAACGCTTGAGAGTTCTGATAGCTATGGGTTGGTCAACTTTGCCCCGCTCACATTCCTGTTCGCAGGGGTGGGTGCACACTCGTCCACAAACTCCAGCAAAGGGCATAGTCCTGCGGAGCACCTCTAGAGCTTCCTGGAACTTGCCCTGGGAAATAAGGACGACATAGCCCTGGGCATTGACCCCGGCGGGACAGGCAACCCGGCATGGTGGATAACCACGCTTATCTATAATATATTTATTTGGAATTGCCTGGGGAAAAGGAATATAGGTAGCCTTCCGCTTACCCAGGTTCTCGTCAAATTCACTATTTAGTTCGACGGGACAAACCTTAGCACACTCACCACAGCCTGTGCACTTGCTCACATCGATGTAGCGGCTCTTGTTTTTAATCTTGACCCGAAAGTTCCCTATATACCCTGAGACATCCTCCACTTCACTGTAGCTCATTAGCTTAATATTGGCATGCTGTCCCACCATAGTCATCTTGGGCGTCAGGATGCAGGCAGAACAGTCCAGGGTGGGGAAAGTCTTGTCCAGCTGGGCCATGTGTCCCCCGATGGAGGGACTCCGCTCAACCAAGACGACCTCGTAGCCAGCATCTGCGATATCTAAGGAGGCCTGGATGCCAGCAATTCCGCCACCGATGACCAAAGCTCGCCTGGTTATGCCAACCCGGTTGGGGGTGAGGGGCTCCTGCCAGACAACTCTGGTCACCGCTCTCCGCACCAGGTCTATCGCCTTAGCCGTAGCTTCTTCAACTTGGCCGGGGTGGACCCAGCTACAATGCTCCCGTAGATTTGCAATCTCCAGGAGATAGGGATTCAAACCGGCACCAGCCACTGTTCTCCGGAAGGTTGTCTCATGCATACGAGGCGAACAGGCGCCGATGACCACCCGGTTAAGCTTATGCTCGGTTATCGCCTTTTGAATAGATGCCTGACCGGGGTCACTGCAGGTGAACTTATTGTCTTCAACATAAACTACCTGAGGTAGCCTTCTCGTCGCCTCAGCTACCTCCGGGATATTCACGGCCCCGGCTATATTACTGCCGCAGTGGCAGAGAAAAACTCCAATTCTAGCCATGCCCTATTCTCCTTTAGGTCCTTACGTGTGAGCAGTCCAGTAGTCGTACACGGTCAATGTTCTTGACTTTTTCTAGCAAGTTTTTTCAAACAGTTCGAGTCTACCAGTTGCATGCACGATAACCGCCATATAATAACTTATATCCGAGTTACTGGCAAACCGAAGTGAGCTATATTTTAGATTATGTGGGAAAAAGTTTCTACAATTATAGCAAATTACAATGATTGCTATAAGTCCAGCGCAAGCACGAATGGAAATAACTTTTACCTTACCTGCAATACTGACTGTGAAAAATAGACAGCCTTACTATTTCTGCCGTCCGGCCTTGCACATTTAGCTCTTTACCCGTAAAATGCTTAGCGTTGCCCCCATCGTCTAGAGGCCTAGGACATCAGCCTTTCAAGCTGAAGATCAGGGGTTCGAATCCCCTTGGGGGTACTTTTCGAGCTAATCAGTTAACTACCTGAATCTCGACACAATTTTTTTATCATTGCGAGGAGCGAGGTTCGCTTATGCTTCGGAACAAGCTCCGCAAAACTGGTAGGGGGGGTGAGGGTGTAGATTGACATGCCCCGACAAGTCAGGGTTTGCAATAACAGGAATGTAAGGTGGCCCGCAACGACAATATAACCGCACCTCCGCCCTTAAAGGCGGAGGTGCGGGGAAGTTCAACTCAGATCCCAGTCGAAAACATCGCACTGCCCATAGTAATTATGTCCAGTGGCAACCACAGTGCCGTCGGACTTAAGCCCCACCGTATGCTCAAAACCTGCGGCGACCTGGACGATGTCCGTCCAGCTGGTAACAAGACGCTGCCCATAGTAGTTCGAGCCCAAGGCATACACGCTACCGTCGTCCCTAAGCCTCACTGTGTGATGGGTGCCTGCAGCAACTTGAGCGATGTGTACCCAGCCGATGACAGCACACTCCCCGGAGGAGCAGTCTCCAACGGCGACCAATGTGCCGTTGGACTTAAGCCCCAATGTGTTCTCGTAGCCTGCGGTGACCTGCACGATGTTCTCCCAGCCATCGACATCACACTGCCCGGAGGAGTTGTCTCCAACGGCGACCACGGTGCCGTCGGACTTAAGCCCCACAGTGTGGTCGTGGCCTGCGGCGACCTGCACGATGTCCGTCCAGCCGCCGACATCGCACTGCCCGGAGGCGTTTGAGCCCACTGCGACCACGGTGCCGTCGGACTTAACCCCCACCGTATGACTGCCGCCTGCGGCGATACGGATGATGTTCGTCCAGGTGCCGACATCGCACTGCTCGGAGGTGTTCAATCCAACGGCGACCACGATGTGGTTGGACTTAAGCCCCACTGTGTGGTCGTGGCCTGCGGCGACCTGGTCGATGTTCGTCCAGCCGCTGACATCGCATTGCCCGGAGGCGTTGTCTCCCACGGCGACCACAGTGCCGTCGGACTTAACTCCCACTGTGTGATAGCCGCCTGCGGCGATACTGGGCTTGTATGGAGCAAAGTTGGCTTTTATGGAGGACCTTCTTTTAATTGTGATGAAGGTGGTGGCATCATCACGATCAGCGATGTTAATCACATCACCCGTCCAGTTGACAAACTGGTAGCCCGGATCAGGCGTGGCATCCAAGTAGACATCTGTTCCATCGTAATAGCTACTAGTCTTCGGTTCAGAGTATGTCACCAACCCTTTAGAGTAGGTTACCGACCCTCCAGAAGAACTGGCGATAGTGAGTTCATAAACCTGAATTCCGCCACAGCCTACCATCCCGACAATTAAGGCTAACATAACCAAAAAGGTGCTAGCTATTGCTAAGTAATGGCGTCTCCTCGAATTAAGTATTATCTTCATGCTTCACCTCCTGCGTAACAGTCCATTTATTCCAAAATCCCTATCCTTCGACATAGCTTCAGCGGGAGCCCAGCCAAATGCTCCGGACAAGCTTCTATACTTCTCTCTTTAAGGAAAAAGGATTGTCTCGGCTATGCTTGACAATGACCCTGGGTTCCGAAAAGGAAGGTTGATTTTGCCGTGGCAACAAAAAAGAGCCCTGTTCACATTTCTATATATGCTGGGCCCAACATCGCGGGAACTACCACAACCTTCTGACACACACACTTAACTAACCACCTTGATGTTAGTCTGAAAATGCTACTTCATATTGAGACTAATCTGATGAAAACCATTATACAGGTATCTAAGAAATTGTCAATAGTTTTTGTGCGCCCGCCACTAAAAAGTGACCAACTCTATTTTTCTCCACCCCCGCTCACCATTGCGAGGTATGACAGCGTTGAAGCAATCGCTCCCCTCCTGTCGTTGCGAGGCTGAAGAATTCAGGCGAAGCAATCCCGGTTGGGGTGGGTTAAGAGATTGCCACGCCTCGGCAAGTTGGGGGGCGCAATAACATAAAGACGTGGAGTACGCGCGATAATCACCCTGGAAGGTGGCGCAAAATGACACCGCCTCGGTCGGGTTACCAACCGAGGCGGTGCTGAATATGGTCACCCCTACGGGCCCGCGCCGGGGTCAACGGAATAGAGGCACTTCCAGTTCGCCCACGGTATGGCGATATTCTCAGGAGTGGGCGCCCAGTTATCATGGACGATAACATAGTCTTCTTCACCTAAAGGACCTGAACCATCGGGGTCCCAGTCCAGAATATATCCTACGCCGGTAACGGCGTGACCGATATCGTCATCCCAGTATTCTTCAGGATTAGGATAGTATGAACCAGGTACCTCATCTCCCCAAGAAAATACATCTACCGTCTCTCCGGTTTCCGGGTCAACGACCGCCATGTCTTCATCTACCGGATTCCAGTAGCTAAAAGAGACTACCAAAGGTCTGCCGGCATCGATCTCATCCGTATAAAAATCGAGGCTCAAATCATAAACGGTAGTACAATTTTGAGTCACCGTCCAATCATAACCGAGTTTCCCGGCAGGGAGACCAGGAGGAGGAGGAGGGGGGGGAGGAACAATGGGGAATACGTGGGTGGCATCCCAGCGGACAAATTCCACAGTCCCCGGACCTATATCCTTATTCCAGGTTCCGAGGTGACCATCAATGCCGTTGCCTCGGTCTATGCTACTGCCCTGATTATTTGTATCCATAAAATAGCCGAGGTACTCTGCCACTATACTAAGGTTAGGTTGAAAGGCAGTTACATTCTCAGCATTAGAATGTCCCATTACGGCGTCCCAGTACCCCAGGACATTGACCATCGCCATCGGGGCACAGTAGTTAGTAGGATTGGCAGTATTTGCTAAGAATCCAGGTGGTGGCTGGTTTGTGTCGGGAACATCTTCTATTAAAACCCCAAGGGCGAAATGAGCGGTGACAGTGTGGTCAGCATTCATGGTTATGGTGGTGGTGGCAGCATTAGCATCGTCAATGTCAGACCCACCGCCAGTCCACTTGACAAACCGGTAGCCAGAATCCGGAGTCGCCACCAGGCTGACATCATCACCTTCGTCATAGGGAAACGTGCCTTCTCCGGGCGTGGTGACATTACCACCAGCAGTGCTGCTGATAGTCAGGTCATACTGGGTTGTAGGGGTGCAACAAATGTTGCTACCTAGAACCATACATAGTAAGACCGTGATTAAAGCTACTGAGATTAATTTACTTTTCATTTCACCTCCTTTGTAATACTTGAGCCTCTACAGAGTAAAAAGTTTAGTTTTTCCCAATCTTAGTTAGTATATTAATTATACTAACACTCCTCATATTGTCAAGGTTTTTTGGGTATCCTTATCCACCCCAGGCACCTTCACCAATAAGCGGCACGAAATAGCAACCACCTAAGCTTTGGATGTTGTTTCCTTTCCTCAATTTAGTTACCCTGAGTAAATCTTGCTGCCATCGAGAGCCCACAGGGATTACCAATCGTCCATTCCAGGCTAGTTGCTCCAAAAGAGCTTGAGGCACATTGGGAGCACCGGCAGAAACTATAATAGCATCGTAAGGGGCTCCCTCTGACCAGCCCAGAGTTTTGCCGGCTACGTGGACTTCGACGTTGGAGTAGCCCAGCTTATCCAGAACCTGCTTAGCCGATTCTGCCAATTCAGGTATACACTCCACACTAACCACTTTTTTAGCTAACTCAGCTAATATCGCTGCCTCGTAGCCGCTTCCAGTACCCAGCTCCAGCACCTTTTCATCCCCCTGGAGCTCCAGAGCCTGGACCATCAGAGCCACAATGAAGGGTTGGGAGATAGTTTGACCAAAGCCTATGTTTAAGGGTCTATCATCGTAAGCGGCATGATATTGCTCTTGCGATACAAAGGCTTCACGGGGAACACGCTTCATAGCTTCAATGACACGCTTGTCGGCGATTTCACGGTCAAGAGAATCAAGTAAAAGCTGCCTAGCCCGCTCTAAATCCACCTCAGTTCACCCGCCAGGGATGCCAACAAAAGATATTATTATGAGGAACAGAATTATAGCTCCGGCAATGATGCCGATGCGTTTTATTTCGGGCATAACATATTGATACCGGCTGGTGAAATCTTGAGCCTTCGTTGACACTCGAGTCGACGATTCCGACTCAACAGGCAGTGGCTCCGATTGTTGTGCACGCCCCTCCCCCACCACCTGTGCCACCTTAGCCCGACGCTTAGCTTTAGAACGCCGCGATTTTTTCGGCATTATCCTCCCCTTGGTGCAGATTGCTTATAAACTCTTGTGCTGGAAATATATGCATGACCTAAAAGCTGCTGGAGTTGACGGAGTTCAGTACCACCTTGTAATTTGCGTCTGGCGAAGCTATGACGTAAGGCCTGTGGTGTGACCTTGCCACCCAGACCTGCCCTGGAGGCATAACTTTTAATAATCTGCCAGAACCCTTGCCTGGTCAATCGCTTACCACGCCGATTAAGAAACAGGGCTTCTTCTGTCTCGTAATATAATAAATCCAGCCTATCACCTCTGAGGAATTTTCCTAAAATCAGGCTTAAGCGATGGTCAAAAGGAACTCGTCTCTTAGAATTAATATGCAAACAACTTTGCTTCAAATCAATATCTTTAACATTTAATGATACTAATTCGCTTATACGCAAACCAGTGGCGTAAAGTAATTCCAGCATTACTGCATCTCTTTTAGCTTCCGGAGTAGATAGCTTGGTGGCCTCGGCGAGTAACTTTTGGTACTCAGAGGAAGACAAAAAGCAGAGTGCATGCCTACCAACTTGAGGAGAGGGCAAATTTTGTGTCGGGTTCTTCTTTATCCTCCCCGAATCAACCATGAATTTGAAGAATGACTTGGCCGAGGCGACCTTGCGAGCGGTTGTGGCCACAGAGTATCTCTTCTCCCTGAGCTTGAGCAAATAGCTCTTCAAAAGCTCGTCATAGGACTGGATTATGCCCTTTGCCTGCTCCATGCTAATAAATGCGGCCATTTGAGTCAAATCGTTGCGATAAGCAGCCACAGTATTCTGAGAATAGCCTCTGTTTTGAGCTAAATGTTGCAGGAAGGCATCGATATCCGAGTTCATCATAGTTATTTTAACATAATGCGAGTTATTTTTGCCTCTGTACCAGCCACTTGCTACAATAAATTTGCTGTGAATTCAGAGCAATTAAAAGCTTTGCCAGCAAAGCCCGGAGTTTATCTGTTTAAGGACAAAGAGGGCAAGGTTATCTACGTTGGCAAGGCTGCTAACTTGAATAATCGGGTAAGGAGCTATTTTGGTGCCCCCTCTAGCCTTTCAGCCAAGATTCAACGACTAATATCAAAAATACAGGATTTCGAGTTCGTAGTCACCAATTCCGAGCAAGAGGCGCTTATCCTGGAATGCAACATGATAAAGAAATATACCCCGCGGTACAATGTGCGCCTCAAAGATAACAAGTCTTTCCCTTACCTCAAGATAGACATTAACGAAGATTGGCCTGGCGTTTACATCACCCGCCGGGTTCAGAAAGATGGAGCTATGTACTTTGGTCCTTTTGCCAGTGCTGGCTCGGTACGCAAAACCTTAAGGTTGATAAAGAAAATCTTTCCTTTTCGCAGTTGCAACAAGCGCATCGAGGGTAAAGATAAGCGGCCCTGTCTCGATTATTATATCCGCCGCTGTCTAGGGCCATGCATTGGAGCAGTGGAAAAACAGGAATACCATGACGTAATAAACCAGGTCATCTTATTTCTAGAGGGGAAACAGGAAATTATCCTCCGTGAATTAAACACCAGGATGAAAGCCGCAGCGCAGCAGCTTCAGTTCGAGAAGGCGGCTTTGCTGCGTGACCAGATTACCTCTATAGAAAAAGTCATAGAAGGGCAGAGGATTGCAGCAACATTACAGGGGGAAAAGGATATCATCGGTCTGGCACAGAATAAAAAGCAGGCTTATGTCCAGCTCTTTTCTATTCGCAATAATAAACTTATCGGCCAGGACCACTTTATTATGGAAGGTATCCAGGGCGAGTCTCCCGGGCAAATAATGACCAGCTTTGTGAAACAATACTATGCCTCGGCTTCATATATCCCACCGCTGGTATTGCTGCAGCACCCTGTGGACGAGCCAGCAGTGCTTTCTGAATGGCTGGGACAGCAAAGGGGAGGCAGGGTGGAGATTCAGGTGCCCCAGCGGGGGTCTAAAAAGAAGCTGGTGGATACTGCAGCTGAAAACGCTGCCCGGGGTTTAGAACTGGCCCAGGCTAAAGAGATGAAGGCAGAGGTTATAAGCTCCGGCTTACGAGAGCTAAAAAACAGACTGCGCCTGCCCAAAATGCCCCGGAGAATAGAATGCTACGACGTCTCCAATATTCAGGGCGCTCTGGCTGTGAGCAGCATGGTCGTTCTGGAAAAAGGCCGGCCCAAACCGGCACATTATCGCCGCTTCCGCATCAAAACTGTGGCTGGCGCTGACGATTATGCCATGATTCAAGAGACATTGAGGCGCAGGTTTAAACGGGGTCTGACAGGCGAAGGTACCTGGGCAATCACCCCCGACCTCATCCTCATCGATGGCGGTAAGGGACAACTTAATGCTGCCCTGGAGGTGAGGCGAGAATTAGGGCTGGACTCTGTTCCCATGGCCAGCCTGGCCAAGGAAAACGAGGAGGTATTCATACCCGGCGAACCCCAGCCGGTTTATATAGCTAAAGATTCCCCTGCCCTCCATATACTACAAAGGGCCAGGGATGAAGCCCATCGCTTCGCTATAAGTTACCACCGGAAGCTGCGTCACAAAGAAGGCATCGCTTCTGCTCTGGACGACATCCCCGGCATCGGGCCAAGGCGAAAAAGGGCTCTGCTAAAAAAGTTTGGCTCAATTGAAGCTATCAAGGAAGCTTCGTCGGAGGAACTCAGCCGGACAGAAGGCATGACTTCTGCCCTGGCACAAAAAATTAAGGAATATCTAAGAAATTCCTCAGTGTTATAGCATTCTCAACCGCGAATGCCTCGGCATCGTTATTAAAATAAATGTAGCTGGCCTTGACGTCTTTGCTCAGACGAGCAATTCTTTGTGCCCACTGGGAAAGCTCCTGGTCAGAGTAACAACTGGAATACAGGCCCTCGCTGCCGTGGAAACGGACATAGGCAAAATCACCGGTAGCGACAAGGGGGCAGCTAAACTCAGGCATGTCGAAAACACACAACCCAACATTGTGTCCCCGTAAAATATCGAAGACAGCATCGTCAATCCAGGATTCGTGGCGGAATTCAATTACATGCTGATATTTCGGCGGCAACGAAGATAAGAAATTCTGTAATAGCTCATCGTTGCGCTTCATGCTGGGCGGCAGTTGATATAGCAAAGGGCCCAATTTTTCTCTCAACAAAGCAGCCCGGGATAGAAAGTTATCCACCGCCGAACCTAAATTCCTTAATCTTTTTATGTGCGTGATGAATCGGCTTACCTTAACAGCAAAAATAAAGTTGTCTGGTGTAAATTCCCGCCAGTTAGTGAAAGCCTTCTCCGAAGGCAGTTTATAAAAACTGTTATTAAGCTCTACAGTAGTAAATTGCCGGGCGTAAAATCGCAGCCATTCAGATTTGGGCAATTCTCCGGGGTAATAAAGCCCGCGCCAGTGCTCATAATGCCAGCCGCTGCAACCAACATAATACTTCGGTGACATATCGCCCTCACCGCCGATTTTTGTAGTAACCTGGTTCCTCAGACACAACTACATTATTATATTATCATCTAATCCAGTATCCAGTCTCATAAATGAGGTTGCTTTATACCGATAAATCGGGACTCGCAATGACAGAGGGGAAATAACTCTTTATACGACAAGGCAAGTAGACTCGCCCCTGAAGTGATATCTCAATTGGCGCACACGCCAAATCGCTGCCTTCGCTGATGCTGCTAGTGCGATATAATCATTCAAAAATTTATAACATATGCCTAAATTAACAGGATTTTAACATTAGGAGCTTATAATAATTTAACCTAGGGATGTTATTAAAACTGAACCGTTACCTGGTAAGACTTAGCGTCTTTTTGATTATGGCGGCTTTAATTGCTGGAATGGTGGGCTGTGATGGCGGCGGTGGTTATCCTCCTTGCCCTACTCCACCTCCTTCCCAAGACCTGGAAATACGGGATTGGTATGATTTGGATGCCGTCAGGGATAACCTGGACGGCCATCACACTCTGATGAACGACCTCAATTCCACCACTGCCGGTTATGAGGAGCTGGCGAGCCCCACAGCCAATCAAGGACTGGGCTGGGGACCGATTGGAAGGGGATACTGGGCTTCTGGCCCTCCTAGCATTAGGCTAGTTGGAGAAGTCTTCAAAGGGTCTTTCGACGGACAAGGCTATGAGATACGTGACCTATGCATCAATTGTAGTAGCTGGGGTGGGAGCGGACTTTTTGGTTGTGTTGGTCAAGGAGGAATCATCAAGAATATCAGTGTGATCAACGCGACTGTGACCGTCCCAGAAAATGTTGACTGGGTTGTGAGACTCAACGAAGGTACTGTAGGCAGTCTCGATGTAGCCGCCTTAGGTGCTGTTGGCATTCTGGTGGGATTCAATATGGGCAGCGTGAGCGATTCGCACGCCTCAGGAACCGTAAATGGCGTTGTTAATGTTAGCGGTCTGGTGGGGCAGAATACAGGCACTGTGAGCAATTCCTATTCCACGGGCAACGTGACCGGTACCAATGGGGTCGGTGGTCTGGTAGGAACAAATGGCGCCTTAATATTTTCTGGCACTGTGAGCAACTCCTATTCCACGGGTAACATAACCGGCTATGAATATGTTGGCGGTCTGGTGGGAAAGAATGAATACAGTTCGGCGGGAGTAGACTTTTCCGGTACCGTGACCAACTGTTTCTGGGACATCGAAACCAGCGGACAAGCTACCTCGGATGGCGGGACGGGCAAGACTACGGCACAGATGAAGAACATCTCCACCTTCTCAGGGGCAGTGTGGTACATAATCGAAGTCGGCGGTCCTGGCGAGCGCAACCATTCCTACATCTGGAACATTGTCAACAACATGACCTATCCCTTCCTGAGCTGGGAGACGTAAAAGTGAAAAGAGTTTGCGTCTTTTTGATTGCGGTAGCTTTAATTGCCGGGATGATAGGCTGTGACGGTGACGGTTCACAAAACCTGGAAATACTGGATTGGTATGATTTGGACGCCGTCAGGGATAACTTGAGCGGCAATTATACTCTAATGAACGACCTCGATTCCACCACTGCCGGTTATGAGGAACTGGCGAGCCCGACAGCCAATGGGGGCAAAGGTTGGGAACCGCTTGGAATTCTGGGGGGTGACGCCTCGTTTACCGGCACTTTCGACGGGCAAGGATACGAGATACGCGACCTGTTTATCAACCGCCCTGACCAAATTCGTATAGGTTTATTCGGCATGATTGACTTTGGAGCGGTCATGAAGAATCTTGGCGTGGTGAACGTTACTGTGATCGGCGATCGTATCGTTGGTGGTCTCGCAGGATTCAATTGGGCTACTATAAGCAATTCCTATTCCACAGGCAGTGTGACTGGCAATGAGGAAGTTGGTGGTCTGGTGGGAGACAATGTGGGAGGCACTTTGCGTAATTGCTATTCCATCGCTAGCGTGACTGGTGAAAATGACGTTGGCGGTCTAGTGGGACAGAACGAAGCAACCACTGTAAACGACTCCTATCTCATAGGCACTGTAAGCGATTCCTATTCCAAAGGCAATGTGACCGGGCAGTCGTCAATTGGCGGCCTGGTCGGAGCTATTGTTCATAGAGTTATGGTGGAAAACTCTTATTCTGACGGCAGCGTGACTGGCAACACACATGTTGGTGGTCTGGTAGCATTGGATGAGTTTAGTACTGTGAGCAACTCCTATTCCACCGCCAGCGTGACCGGCTCCTGGAAGGTTGGCGGTCTGGTGGGACATAATGATGATGGTACTGTGAGCAACTCCTATTCTACAGGCAGTGTGACTGGTAATTCGTCCGTTGGTGGTCTGGTGGGATATAATGAATACGGTACTGTGAACAACTCCTTCTGGGACACCGAAACCAGCGGACAATCTACTTCGGATGGAGGGACGGGCAAGACGACGGCCGAAATGCAGGACATCGTCACGTTCTCAGGTGCAGGCTGGAATATAGTCGCAGTCGCTCCCGGCTCGACTAACACCTCCTATATCTGGAACATCGTCAATGTAGTGACCTATCCCTTCCTGAGATGGCAGCCTGTTTAAAATGAGGGCAATTCTATTTTCCACCCAGATTGCTTCGTCCCGATAAATCGGGACTCGCAATGACACAAGCAGCTGCGCCGGGCACTAGTACCTACTGACTATTGACTTCAGTCCGTAATACGTCCACAATAAACACCCGTGGAAATACTTTTGATATTCCTGTTCGCCATTCTGGGTCTGGCGGTGGGCAGCTTCCTCAATGTGTGCATCGATCGTCTGCCCCGGAATGAGTCCATTGTAAATCCGCCCTCTCACTGCCCG
>Ga0315554_1001900_pt1 | contig 12242 bp, 8 predicted proteins | sample SalMarSW160370MG_FD_202114 | JGI IMG/M metagenome (GOLD analysis project Ga0315554, IMG submission 202114) | Salt marsh sediment microbial communities from the Plum Island Ecosystem LTER, Massachusetts, United States - Salt Marsh Sediment SW1603-70 ... | reverse complement strand
CCCGGGGCAGGGACACTCATTGACACAGCAGCCGCCATACCAGCACTCATCGGGATGCAGTATTACCGGTGGTTTGCCTTTCTCGGGGTTGGGTATAAATACGTCTATTTGGCAGACCTCCACACAGGTGTTGCAGCCGTTGCAGATATCGGGATTGAAAATTACCGGATTAGCGGGGCTGACAATATTGGGCAGGGCGTACGTCTTTTTCTGAGGCATGGCGGTCTCCTTATTTCCCCTGATAGACTCCGGCGTAGTCACGATTGTGCGCCTCGTAGCTAGCTTTCATATCGCCAAAATAGTCGAACGGAAGCTCTCCGGCGACGACTTTATTGTTTTCCAGCCTGACGGTAACGAACTTGTTCCATTCGGGGGGGTCGACCTCCGGGTAATCAATCCGGAAGAAGTTGAGCTGGCGGGAGCTTGCCCGTCGCGCCAGCGAGGCCTCCAGGATAATCCGTCCGTGCTCCAGCAGGCTGAGGTCTTCGAGGCTACGCATCAATTTGTGCGGGTCCAGCGCGTACAGACGCGGCACATGGACTTCCTCAATCTCTTTAAGGGCGTCCAGCCCCATCCTGAGGAGCCGCTCCGTCTTGTACTCGGAGCAGAAGTACTGCATGGCGCGGGCAATGCCGGCGTGCAGCTCCTTCCAGTCGATGCCGTCGGAGCGGGTGACGGGGGCATAGATGCGCGCCTTTTCCAGGGCTATCCGGTCGCGGGAAACTGCGCCGGCGCCAACCTGCTTAGAGTAAGCGGCGGCTTTCCTGCCCGCGTACCGGCCGGTCGAAGCGGCGAAGGAGTGGTCGCCGGCGGAAAAGACCTGCTCCCCGGCGACGTACAGACCGTCGAGGGTGGACTTCATATCCCAGTCCACGACGGGACCGCCGCCGCCCGCGGTGCGCCACTGCGAAAGGCTGGAGCCCTCGATAAAGTTATAGTTCTGGAGGAGGTGCTTGGCGGGGTCGAAGCCCGCCCTGCCGTAGGAGTCCACGATGTTCTTCGTGGTGGACTCTTCCGTGAGCATCAGGTTCCAGGTGACGCGCCGCTCGACATCCGGCATGGCGGGGAAATCGCCGTAGAACGGCAGGGCGTATTCCCCGCTCTGTACGGCTTTAGTAATTTTCTCCATCTCTTCCGGCGAGGGCCTCATAGCGCCGGCGTCCTCCCAGCCCTGCGTGGGCCAGGGAATCCTCTTGCCGGCAGCGTCAACCAGCGGAACGTTCTCGTAGCTGGCGTCCCCGGCGCCGCCGTACCATGTGTGCTTGTAGCCGGTGCCCAGCATGAGGATGCCGCTGCGCTCCATTGCCGTGAGGGCGGCCCCGGCACGCCATGCCATAGCCGCGCCGTCGCCGGTGATGTTGCGCGAGCGGAAGGTGTTATAGCCGGCCAGCTCAGTATTCAGAACGTAAAGCGACCAGTCGCCGGCGGTGGCGAGCACGGCGGCTTTCGACTTAAAGAGCATGAACTCCCCGGTACGGTTACTAAAGCCGGTCGCCCCGACGACCCTGGCGCCCTGCACGCCTTTCTCCGTGAGAATGCTGGTGACCATAACGCGGTCGAAGATTTTCACGCCGAGCCGCTTACATTCATTTTTCAGGGCGGGCTTGAAGGTGCTGCCCCAGACCCGGATGACCACGTTATTCAGCTTGCCTTCGGGGTTGCTTTTAAAGACTTTAGGCTTAATCATGCCGGGGATATAGCTGTGCACTTTCGTATAGCGCGGGGAAATCATCAGCTTGGACTTGTCATCCCTGCCGATGGCGCCCACAAAGTCGTCGTCGGTGTCACGGATTTTGCCGCCCATCTGCTCCATCTCCAGCAGGGTATCCCAGTTCTCGCGGCACTGGATTTGCGTACCGATACCATTAGAGTACGGGGGCTCGGCCATGTGCTGCGCCCACTCATCGGGGTCGACATTGGAAAGAGGATTGGCGGGGGCATTGCACCAGTGGTCGCAGCCGGGCCCGCCGGCGCCGCTCCTGATGGTATCGCCTTTTTCCACCAGCGCCACGCTGGCGCCCGTCCTAGCGGCGCTGATAGCCGCCCAGCAGCCCGCTATCCCGCCGCCGATGACCAGCACGTCGGTCTCAACCTCCTGCTCCTTATCGTAGCGTATCGGGTAAGGCCACGAAGGAGCCCTACCATTTTTATCCAGCAAATCATGCCATTTAGTCATACGCTGACCTCCTTGAACCGGACTGATTCAGGCAAAAGAGAAAATTACTGCTGCGGGGGCGCGGGGGGACGCTGGCCGGTCTGCCTCATGCGGATGCCGTCAGGCCCGAAGAAGCTGCCGCCCCACCCCTCCATCATCGTTCCCGCCCCGAGCATGATAGCCATCTCGATGTGGGGTTTGCGGACCTTGTGCCAGACCAGCGGGCCGTGCACCACGCCGCGGGGAATCCACATGCCGAAGCTCTTATCGAATACGAGCTTGTCGTCGCCCATGTCGAACTCCAGGTCCGCCCCGAGGTCCTCAGGATCGTTGGGGTCGCCGCCGATGTGCAGCACAATCTCGTCATAATTATCGTGCACCATCTTGGGCAAATCGGGCTCCACTTTATCCCATATCCAGCCGAACTCGATATAGGTGTTGGCCACGTTTATCTGCGTGCGGCTCATGTAGGTCATCGTGGGGCTCTGGCGGTTTTTCTGGTTCGCCCCGGCCTCGCGCATGGGACTGCGGATGGCGTACTGCTCGTAATCGAAGTCCTTTTCCTTTTTCGGCGGCGTCGTCTTGGCGTTCTGGATGCCGCTGCTGCCCCACGCTTTAAGCGGGTCGCCGGTGCCGAGCATCATCGCCATCTCGATATGCGGGAACTCGAACTTCTTCCAGGTCAGGGGGCCGTGGGGCGTCCCCTTGGGGATAAATATCCCGGTGGTGGTGTTGAACGTAATGGGCTGGCCGCCGATGTAGAACTCTATCTCCCCGCCCAGCACCTGCGGCCGCTTGGGGTCGCCGCCCCAGTGAATAACGATTTCATCGTAATCGTGGACATGCTCGTGGATGTGGGGGTTGGGCTCGGGGATGCCATAAATCCAGCCGAGCTCGATATAATACGGGGCGCCCGCCTGCTTTTCACTCATAAAGGTCATGGTGGGGCTCTGCCGGTTCTTTACGCCCGGGCCGGCTTCATAAATAGGCTTCCTTACAGCGTATTTTTCATATTCCGACTCCGCCATTTCGTTTTCTCCTTTTCTTTTGATTTACACCGGATTGCCGACAGTATTGTAGCACATTATCGGGACAACACCAAAAAAACAGTTCTGTTTACATATGGTTGATTCTTAATGCTCACCCCCTTTATCCCCTCTCAAACAGGTTTCGTTTTTATACTCGATTTCAGTTAATGTTTGAGAGGGGGAAAGAATTTGAGAGGGGGCGCAGCCCCCTCTCTCCCTAACTCCCCTCTCCAGCCATAAATATCTGTGATGGACTATCAATGACTCTGGCTGGAGAGGGGTAAGGGGTGAGGTCAGCTCAGACGACCAAAAGCAAATAGAACCCAAAAAACCCGACGATGATAATTTAGCGTCGATAGTCTATAATGTTACCGGCACACGCCAATATTTTCGGAGGACTGATAATGACTCGACTGGTTAGCGAAGGGAAGACCGGCCAACAGCTGCGTGACGAGCGCGAAAAGAGAATCATGGACACGATCGAGATGAAGATGCCGGATCGGGTGCCGGTCATGAGCTCGATGGGCTATTTCCCCGCCAAATACGTCGGCATACCGTGCTCCGCCGCTTATTATGACTACGACGCCTGGTACGACGCGTACCAGAGGACGCTGCGGGACTTCCAGCCGGACATGATTTTCGTGCAGCCTTTCACGCCGGGGAAAGCCCTGGAGATTTTAAGTCCCAGAACGATGCGCTGGCCCGGCTGCGGCGTCGACCCGTACCAGGGACACCAGGCTGTAGAAATAGACAATATGAAGGACGATGAATATGACCTCTACATGAAAGACCCTTCCGACTACATGTTACGGACGTTCATGTCCCGCACCAGCGACGACATGGAGGGCCTCGCGCTGCTGCCCAATCTTTCCGACCTGAGCTTGGGGCCGATTGGCATACAGTTACTCGCTATGTCCCTGTCCGAGCCGAAAACGGCCAGGACCATCCGCGTCCTCCAGCGGGCGGGCAGAGAAATAAGAAAGTGGCGCGTCAAGCAGGATAGGTTCGACAAAATGGTCCTCGACATGGGCTTCCCGCAGTACTTCCACGGGGCGGCCATGCCCCCCTTCGACGTTCTTTCTCATTCTATGCGGGGGATGCGGGGGACGATGATGGACATGTTCCGGCAGCCGGACAAGCTGATAGAAACGTGCGAGTTCATCCTGAAGCAAACGCTGGAAAGGCCGCTGCCCCCGCCGAACGAGAACGGCTACACCAGGATTTTCATGACCAACACCAGGGGTTCCGACGATTTTATGTCGATGAAACAGTTCCAGACCTTCTACTGGCCGACATTCAAAAAGCTGGTCATGGGGCTGGTAGAAAAAGGCGCGACGCCCTGCATCTTCTTCGAGGGCAACTTTACATCCAGGCTGGAATACCTGCTGGAGTTCCCCAAAGGGAGCATCCTTGCCCGCATCGACACGACGGACATCTTCAGGGCCAAAGAAATCCTGAGAGACCACATCTGCATCGAGGGGAACGTGCCGTCATCGCTGCTGCAGATGGGCACGGTGGAGCAGGTGAAAGAGCACTGTAAAAAGCTCATCGACGTGGTGGGGAAGGGGGGAGGCTATATACTTTCGCCGCGGAGTTCCACCGATGAAGTAAACCCCGCCAACCTGAAAGCCATGATAGACTTTACCAAAGAGTACGGGGTATACGGATAGAATATCATTTATAGGACTATTCTATGAAGAGGGGCCCAGCGCCCCTCTTTTTTTACACCAAACACACCTTAATATCCCCTGCTAACTACACCTGCCCTGAAAAAGGGTTTACACCTGCCCGCTTCCGCAAAACCCTCATCGAATCAAGGGGTTCACGCGAGGAAAACGGGCGTGTCAACGGATGTCGCGGATATCCCGCGGGGGCTAACCTTAAAAAAGGAAACCCAGTCAGGAGGTGCAAATCCGTGGATATCGAGCTTGATTTCGCCGCACTCCAGGAGATTATTACCAGTAACGCCGGAAAAGTCGAGGCGCTTATTGACAGCTACGTAGATAAAAAAGAGCAGCTGATATCCCTGTTGCAGGACATCCAGGCGGAGTTCAACTACATCCCGCAGGACGTCATCATCAGAATCAGCCAGAAGCTGGAACTACCGCTGAGCCAGGTCTTCAGCGTGGCCACTTTCTTCAAGGCCTTCAGTCTCAAGCCGAGGGGCCGCCACGTAATCACCGTCTGCATGGGCACGGCCTGCCACGTCCGCGGCGGACAGAGGCTCGTGAACAAGATGGCCAGGGACTACAAGCTACAGCCCGGCGAGACCAGCCCGGACGAGAGGTTCACCCTTGAGACCGCCAACTGCCTGGGATGCTGCGCCCTCGGGCCGGTGGTGGTGGTCGACGGCAAGTACGAGAGCCAGGTAACCCCGGACAAGCTCGATAAAATCCTGAAAAAGTACGACTAGGTAACAGGAAGGCTGAAAATGGTAGAGCAGGTTAAGAAATTGCTGGACAAAAGGCTTAAAAGCATACCGGAACTGGAACAACTGCGCCAGTCCATAATCTCCGACAGGGATGCCGGCCGGATTACAGTATCCGTGTGCGGCGGCACCGGCTGCCGCGCCCTGGGCGCCGAGGACGTCGTGGACGCTTTCTCGGAGGAGATAGAAAAGAAAGAGCTGGCGGTAAAAATCGAGTTCAAGGAAACGGGCTGCCACGGGTTCTGCGAGCGCGGCCCGGTGGTAGTCGTCGGTCCGCAAAAGATATTTTACCAGCACGTCAAACCCGAGGACGTCCCGGAAATCATCGACGTGACCGTCCTCGGCGGCAAAATCGTCAAGCGGCTGCTCTATACCGACCCCATTACCAACGACGAAATCCCTTATGAAGCCGATGTACCTTTTTATAAAAGACAGACGCGCCTTATACTGGGCTCCAATGGCGAGATAGACCCCACCGATATCGAGCAGTATGTCGCCGCCGGCGGCTACAGCGCCCTGACCAAAGTGCTCACCGGGATGTCCCCCGAGCAGGTCATCGGCGAGATAACGAAGTCGGGACTGAGGGGGCGGGGCGGCGGCGGCTTCCCTACCGGGCGCAAATGGCAGTCCTGCCGGGTCGTTAAAAACGATGTCAAATATGTGCTCTGCAACGCCGACGAAGGCGACCCCGGAGCGTACCAGGACCGCAGCATCCTCGAAGGGAACCCCCACAGCGTCCTCGAAGGCATGATAATCGGCGCTTACGCCATCGGCTCCCACCAGGGTTACGTCTACGTCCGCAACGAATATCCCCTCGCGGTGGAACACGCGCGGACGGCCATCGAGCAGGCCATGGAGTACGGACTCCTGGGCGAAAACATCCTGGGCTCGGGCTTCGACTTTAAATTAACGATAAACAAGGGCGGCGGGGCGTTCGTCTGCGGCGAGTCCAGCGCCCTGATAGCCTCACTGGAAGGAAAGATAGGCGAACCCAAAGCCAAATACGTCCACATGGCGGAAAGAGGACTCTGGGACAAGCCGAGCCTGCTGAACAACGTAAAGACATGGGCGAATGTGCCCCTGATAATCAACAAAGGCGCCGACTGGTATTCGAAAATCGGAACCGCCGGCAGCAAGGGCACCATGGTCTTCTCGCTGGTCGGCAAGATTAATAACACCGGCCTGGTGGAAGTGCCCATGGGCGTTACCCTGCGGGAAATGATATTCGAAATCGGCGGGGGCATCCCGAACGGCAAGAAGTTCAAAGCAGTACAGACCGGCGGGCCTTCCGGCGGGTGCATACCGGAATACTTGCTCGACACACCGGTCGATTTCGACGAGCTCACCAAGCTGGGGTCGATGATGGGGTCCGGCGGGATGATCGTCATGGACGAGGACAACTGCATGGTGGACGTCGCCCGCTACTTCATCGAGTTCCTCAAGGGAGAGTCCTGCGGCAAATGCACTCCCTGCCGCGAGGGGCTGTCCAAGCTGAGCGAGATACTCGACAGGATTACCCACGGCCAGGGCAGACCGGAAGACCTGGACACGATGACGGACCTGGCGGAGGTCCTCAGCAGCGGCGCGCTCTGCGCCCTGGGCAGGACGGCGGCCAATCCCGTCCTGAGCACCATCAGGTACTTTAAAGACGAATACATGGCGCACATCATCAATAAGAAATGCCCGGCGCACGTCTGCCGCGAGCTGATAACGTACAGCATCGACGCGGAAAAATGCACCGGCTGCGGAGCCTGCGCGCGCGCCTGCTCGACCAAAGCCATCAGCGGGGAAAAGAAGCAGCCCCACGTCATCAACCAGGGCATGTGCATCAAGTGCAGCGCCTGTTTCGACGCCTGTAAGTTCGACGCGGTTACAAGAAGCTAATATATCCGTGAAATAGACGGATAAAACAATAAAAGGAGAAAAGGTAATGCCAAAATACTGGGTCAGCGGAGAAACATCGGTGGATGTCGACAATGCGCCGGATGCCAACGTCGTTCATTTTAACGTCGACGGCAAAGAAGTCGCCGTGTCCGGCGGGCAGACTATTTACGAGGCTTTGCAGCGTATGCCCGGCATCGCCGAAATCCCCGCGCTCTGCTACCATCCCGCCATCCAGCCTTACGGCGCCTGCCGGCTCTGCACCGTCGAAATAAGCGAGGACGGCGGCAAGAGCTTCCGGTTCGTGGCGTCCTGCCTTTACGAGGTCAAGGAAGGGATGCTGGTCAAGACAAATACCGATAAGATAAGGAAGCTGCGCAAGGGCATCATCGAGCTGCTGCTGGCAAGGTGCCCCAACACCAAAATAATACAGGAACTCGCCGAGGAATACGGCGTGGACAAACCCAGGTTCTCGCTGGGCGACCACAACTGCATTCTGTGCGGGCTCTGCGTGCGCGCCTGCCAGGAGATAATCGGCAAGTCCGCGATAAGCCTGGTAAACCGCGGTATCTATAAAGAGGTTGCCGCCCCGTTCTACGCCTACGAGCTGGGGGAGGGGTGTATCGGCTGCGGGGACTGCGCTTTTGTCTGCCCCACCGGCGCCATCACCATGGGCGGCAACGGCAAGCCGGTACTGCCCAAGGTAAAAATACCCTACGCGGAAATCGGCGCAATGATGTCCAGAGAAACACAGACCGCGTCGCGGGAATAAAGCAAAATTCAGTCTCGAACGGGCGCAGCTCCAAAGCTGCGCCTTTTCATTTTACTGGTTAGAGTTTGCTTTATATCCGGCTATATCTGGTCGAGTTACGGTACTCACCCCCTTAATCACCCTCTCAAACAGTTATGCCATCAACGGCGGGAGTTCCCGCTGTTCAAGAGGGGGAGGGAATTGGAGAGGGGGCGAATAGGGAAAGAAAATCCCTCTCTTATCTCCCTTTACGAAAGGGAGACGCCAATGCCCGGAAATACAGGGTGTTTGAGAGGGAATACAGGGGTAAGGTAATAGTATGCCCACCAAAAAGCAAACGAAACTATCGTTATGTCTATATACAGCAATGAAAATTTCTGATATTATTATTGCGGAAGTGCTATGAGCAACGATATAAGTATAATCCTCGGGGAAGACCACCAGATAACACGCCAGGGCATCCGGCGTTTACTCGAGGATGAAAAGGGCCTCAAAATAGTCGGCGAGGCCAGCAACGGCGAGGAAGTGGTGCAGATGGTCACCGAGCTTAAACCGGACGTGGTGGTCATGGACATCGCCATGCCGAAGCTCAACGGCATCGAAGCCACCCGGCAGATAAAGCTGATAAACCCCCGCACCGGGGTACTGATACTCAGCGCCTACGACGATGATGAATACGTTTTCGCCCTGCTCAAGGCCGGCGCGGCCGGCTACTTGTTGAAAAGCGTCAGCGGGGACGAGCTGGTGCAGGCGATAAAAGACACGCACAACGGCGAGCCCGTGCTAGACCCCGCCATCGCCAAAAAAGTGATGAACTACTTCAAGCTCCCGGACAAGGTGCCAACGATGGAAGAGGAGACCGAGCGGCTCAGTGAAAGGGAGCTCGATATCATCAGGCTGGCCGCCCGCGGGCTTACGAATAAAGCCATCGCCGAGAGACTCCACCTGAGCTACCGCACCGTGGAAGGACACATGAGAGACGTCTTTAACAAGCTGGGCGTCGGCTCGCGCACCGAAGCGGTCCTTTACGGACTGAAGAAAGGGTGGTTCACGCTGGAAGAACTGGTGCAATAGGTATATCACATCATGCCGCTGAGCTCACATACCCTATCGAAAATCGTCAACGGTTTGGCTATCCCGCTGTTCGTTATCAACAAAGAACATAAAGTCACCCACTGGAATACCGCCCTGGAAGCACTGACCGGACAGAAAAGCCGGGACATCATCGGCAGCGACAACCACTGGCGGGCGTTCTACAGCGAAAAAAGGCCGGTCATGGCGGACCTGATTGTTAACGGGGCGTCCGCCGAGGAAATCGAGGTATATTACCGGGACAAGTACAAAAAGTCCGTCCTGATTGAGGGCGCTTACGAGTCCGAGGACTTTTTTCCCGTGCTCGGAAACAAGGGCCGCTGGCTGCATTTCACGGCAAGCCCCATAAAGGACGAAAACGGCCAGATAATCGGGGCGATTGAGACGCTGGTAGACACCACCGAGCGCAAGGTCCTGGAAAACAACCTGCGCTACTTTTTACAGCAGATTACGCGGGCGCAGGAAGAAGAACGGCGCGTCATCTCGAGGGAGCTGCACGACGACATGTCGCAGATTCTCGGCTCGCTGTCCCGCCGGCTGGACAACCTCCTCAGGAAAAAGCACGGCTTCGGCAAGGACGAGGCGGCGGACCTCCAGGAAATACGCGACCTCCTCAACCAGGGACTGCAGTCCATGAACAGCTTTATACAGAACCTGCGCCCTTCGCTGCTGGACGACCTGGGGCTTATACCCGCCCTCCGCTCACTCACGAACAACATCCAGAAAGAAGGGCTGAGCGTCAGCTTTAACATCACCGGCGAGGAAAGACGCCTGACGGCGGAGACGGAGCTTTCCCTGTTCCGCATCGTCCAGGAAGCGCTGAACAATATCCGGAGGCACGCGTGCGCCACGCAGGCAAGCGTGCTGGCGGAGTTCGGTAAAGACAGCATAAAGCTGACCGTGAGCGACAACGGCCGGGGCTTCGACACCGGAGGCGCCATCGACGACCTCCCCCATAAGGGCAAACTGGGGCTGATGGGAATGCAGGAGCGCACCTGGCTGCTGGGGGGCACTATGGAAATCAGCTCAAAGCCGGGCGAAGGGACGACCCTGCGCTTTAATATACCCGTGAAAAACGGCCCTTAACCGCCGGCGGTCAGCCCAGCTTAAGCACCTCGAGAAAGACCTCCTTGGGCACTTCCACCCGGCCGATTGTCCTCATTTTCTTCTTGCCTTCACGCTGCTTTTCCAGCAGCTTGCGCTTGCGGGTGACGTCCCCGCCGTAGCACTTGGCGAGGACATCCTTGCGCCGGGCGGAAATATCGGAGCGGGCGACGACGCGGCTGCCTACAGCCGCCTGGATGGGGACCCTGAAAAGCTGGCGGGGGATGGTCTCCTTGAGCTTGTCCACCACCGCTTTGCCGACATCGTGGGCTTTTTCCGGCGGCAGGATGCGGCTGAAGGCGTCCACGGGGACATCGTTAATGAGCACGTCCAGCTTCACCAGCCTCGCCTCCCGGTAGCCGATGAACTCGTAGTCCAGCGAGGCGTAGCCGCGGCTCCGGCTTTTCAACTGGTCGTAGAAGGTGGTCAGCATCGAGCGCAGCGGCACCTCGTACTCGAGCAGCACCCGCTGGCCGAGCTCGCTGCCGCCGCGGTACTGCCCCAGATATTCCGTGCGCTTATAAATGCCGCCGGAGGCGATAATGAAGTCCATTAAAGCGCCGATAAACAGCGACGGCGTGATGACGGATATCTTTACCCAGGGCTCCTCAATTTTTGTAATCTCCGCGAGCGGGGGGAAATCGGTGGGGTTAACGACGGGAACCTGGCGGCCGTCCATGAGCGTGACGGTGAATTTCACCGCGGGCACGGTAACTATCAGCGAAAGATTGAACTCCCTTTCAAGTCGTTCGCGGACGATATCCATGTGCAGCAGTCCCAGGAAGCCGCAGCGGAAGCCGTGCCCGAGGACGGGGCTGGACTCCGGCTCGTAAGAAAGGGAAGCGTCGTTGAGGCTGAGCCTTTCAATGGCATCGCGCAGCTCAGGGAAGTCCTCGCCCTGCGTGGCGTAAATGCCGGCAAAGACCATCGGCTTGGGAGAACGGTAGCTTACCAGCGGCTCGGCGGCGCCGCCTTTTGAAAACGTCACGGTATCGCCGACATGGCAATCGGCGATATTCTTGAGTCCCGTGGCGATATAGCCGACATCGCCGGAGGCAAGCTCGCCGGAGGGGTTGGGACCGGGGGCAAAATAGCCCACCTCCAGGACTTCTATCCCGGTGCCCTGCCCCATCAGCCTCAGACGGTCGCCTTTAACGACGCGCCCGTCCACGACGCGCAGGTAAGCGATTACTCCCTTATAATCGTCATAATGCGAATCAAAGATGAGCGCCCTGAGGGGCTTATTTATATCGCCTTTCGGGGAGGGGACGCGCTTAACGATTTCCTCAAGCAAAGGCGGCACGCCCTGTCCCGTCTTGGCGCTGAGGAGCAGGACCTCCTCCGGCCTGTACCCGAAAACGCTGCCTATCTCCTCCAGAACGCGGCCAGGCTCGGAGGCGGGCAGGTCTATTTTATTTATGACCGGAATGACCTCCAGGTTGTGCTCCATGGCAAGGTAATAGTTGGCGAGCGTCTGCGCCTGTATGCCCTGGGTGGCGTCAATAACGAGGACGGCGCCCTCGCAGGCGGCCAGCGTGCGCGAGACCTCGTAAGAGAAATCGACGTGGCCGGGCGTATCGATAAGGTTAAGCCGGTAGGACCTGCCGTCTTTAGCCTGGTAGTTCATCCGCACCGCCTTGGCCTTGATGGTGATGCCCCGCTCGCGCTCAAGCTCAAGGCTGTCCAGCACCTGCTCGCTCATCTCCTCGTGCCGCAGGACGCCGGTAAGCTCAATGAGGCGGTCCGCCAGGGTCGACTTCCCATGGTCGATATGGGCGATGATGCAGAAGTTCCTGATTAAGC
>Ga0315554_1001897_pt1 | contig 12248 bp, 11 predicted proteins | sample SalMarSW160370MG_FD_202114 | JGI IMG/M metagenome (GOLD analysis project Ga0315554, IMG submission 202114) | Salt marsh sediment microbial communities from the Plum Island Ecosystem LTER, Massachusetts, United States - Salt Marsh Sediment SW1603-70 ... | reverse complement strand
ACACTTCAACCCTGAGGGAAAACGGGTAGTGATATTGGGTGCTGGCGGGGTGGCCAGGGCAGTGGGTTTTGTTCTGGTGCAAAGAAAAGTGGCTTCACTAGGCATTACCGATGGTATATTTGAGCGAGCCGGTACATTGACGGATAATTTGGTCGGGCATATTGAAGAAGCCTCACCAAGGTCGAAGGGTTCGGAGCCCACTATCAGCGCTTTTGAGTGGCAGCGTTTAGGCTCAGCCGGAACTTTTACCGGCTGCGATTTAATAGTCCATTGCACCACAATAGGAATGAAGGACAGTCCTCAGGAAGGACAATCACCTCTCAGCCTTGAAGTTATTCCCAAGAACGTCCTGGTATATGATGTCGTATATAACCCCTGGCTGACACCCTTGTTAAGGCTAGCACAAAAAGCCGGGGCCAATATACTGGGCGGGCTACCTATGCTAGTATATCAGGGAGCGGTTTCCTTCAAGCTGTGGACAGGTAAGGAAGCTCCAGTGGACATAATGTTGAGCAAAGCTAAGGAAATGCTGGCAGGGGAACAATGAAGAGAAGAAAGGCAATCATTATCGGTTTGTGTGTATTGGCGTTGCTCGCGGCGATACTGATTCCGATTTTCCTGCTTCCGAGGTGGGCGCCCGACAAAGTTGTTGTGATTCCGCTCAGTGGGAGTATTACGACAGGAGATTCTTCATCCTCCTCTGGTTCAAGCATTACCCCGGGGCTCGTAAGAAACTATTTGGCAAAGGCAGAGAGCGATAAGGCGGTTAAGGCGATTGTTTTCCGCATAGATAGCCCTGGCGGTGAGATAGAGCCCTGCCAGGAAATTCTTTTGGAGATAGAGAGAGCTAAGGAGACAAAAACGATTGTAGTGAGCATGGGGGCTATGGCTGCCTCAGGTGGCTACTATATTTCGATCCCAGCGGATAAGATTGTCGCTTTGCCAACCACACAGACGGGTAGTATTGGGGTTATCTCTTCCGCGATGAACATCGAAGGACTCTTGGAAAAACTGGGTATTCAGATAGAAATCTTCAAAGGTGGCAAGTATAAGGATATGTATTGGGGATTGAGAGAGTTGACGCCAGAGGAAGAGGAGATCATGCAGGGAATGGTTGATGAGTACTATGAGCAGTTTATTGATGTGGTGGCTGAAGGTAGAGGGCTAACCGAGGAAGCGGTTAGAGAGCTGGCTACAGGGCAACTTTATAGTGGTAGCAAAGCGAAGGAGCTGGGTCTAGTTGATGAGTTGGGTGACCTGGATAGAGCCATAGATTTGGCTATGGAATTAGCTGGCATAGAGACTGCGGTAGTGAAGTATTACAAGCCACCCAGACTAACACTATGGTCGTTGTTAGGGCTTATCGATGGTATAAAGGCGAGGATATCGGGGTTGAGTGCAGAAGATATGACTCTATTGGAAATCGTAAACAGTAACTATCCACAGCCTCTATTTCTATACCAAAACTGATTCCGTTCACGAAGATGTTGAGATTTTCGTGGGTGCCCGGTTGAGTCCAAGGCTGAGTTTATGGAGTTGCTCAATGAGTCACAGGGCTTTTTGGAGTTAATCTAATGGGAAGGTTTCGTTTTCTTACCGCCGGGGAGTCTCACGGAAAAGGCTTGGTGACGATCGTGGAGGGGATGGTGGCTGACCTTCCCCTGCAAGAACGCCACATCAATAAGGAACTCAAGCGTCGGCAACAGGGCTATGGGCGCGGTGCCCGCATGAAGATTGAAGACGATAAGGTGGAAATCATAGCTGGGGTTCGCTATGGCCTCACAACTGGTAGCCCCATCGCATTGTTTATCACCAACCGGGATTGGCAAAACTGGCAGCAAGAGTTAAGTGTGTCTCCAGTAGACCAAGAAGTCGAGCCCGTGACCTGTCCCCGCCCGGGACATGCCGACCTGGCAGGGGTGATTAAATATGGTTTGCAGGATATCAGGCCAGTTATGGAGAGAGCGAGTGCCCGGGAAACAGCCGCCAGAGTGGCTGTCGGGGCTGTGGGCCGACGATTCTTAGAGGAGCTGGGCATTACTATTCACAGCCACACGCTGGCAATTGGGCCACATCGCTGGGAACGACCCAAAGCGAGTTCTATAAACTGGGGAAAGGTAGAAGCCTCCCCGGTTCGTTGTGCCGATGCTAAGGTAGAAGAGGCCATGGTGACAGCCATTGATAAGGCTAAAGCTGAGGGTGACACATTGGGTGGCATTTTTGAGGTGATTGCTACTGGCATCCCCATCGGGTTAGGCAGCCATGTTAGCTGGGACCGGCGCCTCGATGGCAGGATTGCCAGGGCGATCATGAGCATCAACGCGGTGAAGGGGGTGGAGATTGGAGCGGGATTTGCTTTAGCCGAGCTTAAAGGTTCGCAGGCTCACGACGTTATCGAACCCTTCACCCAAACCCTCTCCCTCGAAGGGAGAGGGCTGGGTGAGGGTGAAGCGAAGCAATCTCTTCGTTGGCGACATGCCACTAACCGTGCCGGTGGCATCGAAGGCGGCATAAGCAACGGCGAGGACATAATAGTCAGGGCGGCAGTCAAGCCTATTGCTACTCTGGCTAGTCAACTATCTTCAGTAGACCTCCGCAGTGGAAAGGTAGCAAAAGCTCACTATGAGCGGAGCGACATTTGTGTTGTGGCAGCGGCCGGGGTAATTGGCGAAGCTATGGTGGCCATCGTTCTGGCTGATGCCTGTCTGGAGAAATTCGGTGGTGATAACTTAAGAGAGACCCTGGCGAACTGTCGCAACTACTGGCGGGCTATATCTGAATTGAGCAATTGTTAACCTAGGCCAAGGGAGCGAGCATTAGCGAAGGGCCGCCAAACAGAGTCTCTACAAGGGGTGATCCTGGAAGAACGGATTCCCTCGGCGCTCATCGCCGATAGTGGTGGTTGGTCCGTGGCCTGGGTAGACAATGGTTTCATCAGGCAAAACCATGAGCTTGTCGTGAATGCTCTTCATAAGACGTTCGTGGCTCATTCCGGGAAAGTCGGTCCTGCCGATACCTGAATTGAATAGGGTATCACCGCTGAAAACCACTCCTTGCCCTGAGAGGCAAATCCCACCAGAACTATGTCCCGGCGTATGGAGTACTTCAAAGTGCAAGTCGCCCACATCTATGCGGTCGCCGTCTTTGAGTATCCTGTCTGGGCGAGGGGGTGACTTGACAGGAGAGATGCCGAGGGATGTCAACATGCGCATGGGCGCGCTGAGCAATAACCCTTTCTCTGCCTCGTGGATGGCAAACTGGGCATTAGTCTTTTCTTGAACTTCGCGAAGGGCGCCGACATGGTCTATATGGGCATGGGTTATCACGATTATCGATATGGACAGTCCCGTTTGCTGGACGGTTTTCAGAATAGTCTGAGCTTCAGAACCGGGGTCGATGATCATTCCTTGCTTGGTTTCGGATGAACCAACGATATAGCAGTTGGCGGCAAAAGGACCGACCACTAACATTCTTATGATCATTGCTTTTCCCTCAATGATTTCGCAGCCGAATTCGTGCAGTATAGCATGAGTCTGCAGGCTGGGAAAGCCTGTGCTGAATGAGTTGTCGGTGCAGCGGGCTGAAGAGTTTTATCGTGGTGGATTACCAGCTAGTTAGACAAGCATGACGAGGAGGGCAGCGGTCTACAGAGGATGGAAGCAGGCAACGTAGTGGTCGTCGCTAACACGCTCGAGTGCTGGCGCGGATTTATGGCACTCATTGGTTGCCTGAGAACATCTGGGATGAAAAGCACAACCGGGCGGTGGATTGGCTGGGCTGGGTACCTCACCTGGAAGGACAATACGGCCGACCCTTCTGTTAGGATCAGGGACTGGCGTTGCCGCTACCAGTGAATGAGCGTAAGGATGACGCGGCGCGTGAAATACCTCCTCCGGCCTTCCCATCTCCACTACCCTGCCCAGGTACATCACAGCGATATAATCGCAAACACTCTCGGCAATCAAAAGCTCATGGGTAATGTAGAGGTAGGTAAGGCCAAACTCTTTCTTAAGGTCCTTCAAAAGGTTGAGAATCTGGGCCTGAACGGAGACGTCCAGGGCAGAAGTCGGTTCGTCAAAGGCGATAAACTCTGGTTTCGTAGCCAGGGCTCGGGCGATGGCGATGCGCTGGCGCTGACCGCCACTAAATTGGTGGGGATATCGCTCCATTTGCTCTGCGCTCAACCCAACCGTGCCCAACAGCTGCTTGACCGCCGTCTTCGACGCCTCTCCCGAAAGGACCCGGTGTATCCTCAGCGGCTCAGCAACTGTATCCTTTATCTTCATGCGCGGGTCAAGGGAGGTAAAGGGGTCCTGGTGGACTAGCTGGGCACGGCGACGGAATAAGCGGACCCTGTTACTGGAAAAGGTCGCCAGGTCATTCTCCTTTAGAAGAGAATTCAGCTCACCACTGTTCTTGCCCGCCGACTCCAGTGCTTCTATCTCTGCCTTCACCACATCAGGGATGTCAAAATAAATACGGCCGCTGGTTGGTTTCAAGAGACGGACAACTGTCTTGGCCAGTGTCGTCTTGCCACAGCCCGATTCGCCGACCAGTCCTAGCCACTGCCCTGGCTTGATGGTCAGACTGACCCCGTCCACCGCTTTGACCGCTCCCACCGGTCTTCTCAAAACACCACCGAGTATTGGGAAGTATTTCTTCAATCTTCTGATATCAACAAGCGTGTTCATATGTTATGTCGTGAATTAGAAAAGATAACAGGCCACCATATGGTCCTTGGCCACCAATTTGAGTTTGGGTCTCTCTTGCTGGCACATCGGCATAGCGCTCGGGCACCGCGGGTGAAAGCGGCAACCGGGTGGGGGGTTCAGTGCATCAGCCAGGGCTCCCGGTATGGTCTGGAGTTCCTTGCCGGGGATAGGAACGGCATTCAACAAGGCCCTGGTATAAGGATGCAAGGGGTGTAGGAATATGTCTTCGAGGGTGGCTACCTCGCAGAGCCTGCCGGCGTACATAACCGCCAGCCGGTCGCAGACTTCAGCAGCCACTCCCAGGTTATGAGTAATGAAAAGAACAGAAGCCCCTCTGTCCGCCTTGATGCGTCGAAAGAGTTCCAGCATCTGTGCCTGGATAGTGACGTCAAGCGATGTAGTCGGCTCATCGGCGATGAGAAGTTCCGGAGAGCAGGCCAGTGCCATGGCAATCACTGCCCGCTGTTTCATCCCCCCGGAGAGTTCGTGAGGGTAGTGAGCAGCGACACGGGCCGCGTCGGGGATTTCTACATCTTTCAGCATCTTGACCGTGAGCAGGTTGGCCTCATCCTGTAGTCGCCAGAGAAGTCGCTTGAATAGCGGCATGCGGTTTAACAGGCGGGGCTCAACAGCATGGGGCTCCTCGGCTATCTTGTTGTAAAGCCTGCTCTGCCACTGCCAGAAAGGCCTCTTCACGCCGGCGGCGAGGCCATTTCCACCGCTGAGTAAGCTATCTACCCGTCTCTTCGCCTGGCGGCCCAGCTCCCGGCGCCGGTGAAGCAAGAAGACTTCGGAGATCTGATCACCGATGGTGTAGACGGGATTCAAAGCAGCCCCCGGCTCCTGGAAGACCATGGATATCTTGTTGCCCCGAATGGCCCTCATCCTATCTTCTCTCAATTTCAGCAGCTCGGTTTCACCGCCGCTATCCCTATCACGGAAGACGATGCTGCCCGATTCTATCTTGCCGGGGTAGGGAATAAGGCGGAGGATGGCCAGGGCGGTCATCGACTTTCCCGAACCGGTTTCACCCACTATCCCCAGCGTTTCCCCCTGCCTGATGTCCAGATCAAGGTCATTGATGGCGTGGACCACGCCCTCATAAGTGTAAAACCTGACTGTCAGGTCTCTTATCCTGATAAGGTCTCCCATCTTAGCGCCTCGCCAACCTGGGATCGAAAATATCTCTGAAGGCATCACCGAGCAGATTCCAGCCCAGCACAAAGAAGAGGATGAACAGGCCGGGAATAGTCACCGCGTACCAGTACTTCAACGGGTCACTCACTGGCCCCACGATCCAGTTACGGGCGAATGAAGTCAGTTGCCCCCAGTCGGCGTAGCCCTCGGGGGCGCCCAGGCCGAGAAAGCTCAGTGCTGCCGCTGACAGGACTACCGCCCCTATGTCCAGCGAAGCCATAATAAGGGTGGGGTAGATAGCGTTGGGCAACGCATGGCGGATTATGACCCTGGCGCTTGAGGCACCCAACCCGCGGGAAGCCTCGATGTAGTCCTCTTCACGCACCTGGAGTATGTCGCCGCGGATCAGCCGCGCGTAGGAAGGCCACCAGATCGCCGTAAGAGCAATCATAACACTTCTTAAGCTGGGCCCTATGGCAGCGACGATTGCCATGGCCAGAATGAGGGCTGGGAAGGCCAGGAAGATGTCGGTGATACGCATGATAACGTCGTCGAGAAGGCCACCGAAGTAGCCGGCCAGGCTACCCAATGCAATCCCTACGAGAATTGTGATGCCTATCACCACCAAAGCCACGCGAAAGGCAGAGCGGGTGCCCCAGACAACCCCGTAGAAGATATCGTACTGGCCCTCTGTGGTGCCGAAGACATGCTCTTCGCTGGGAGGCGTTGGTATCGCCGAGTAACCGTCGCGAGGTATCATATAGGCATCTCGATGACCTTCCGGGAGTGGAGCGATGAGAGGAGCGAAGATGGCGATGATGGTAAAGACGACGATGATTAGGATTCCCATAAGCGAAAGCGGATTCCTGACCAGCTGGCGTGCCGTAAATTTCCAGTCTGTCACTGTACTGCTCCTCCCAACCTAACTCGCGGGTCAACGCGGGTATAGAGTATATCCACCACCAGGTTGACCAGCACAAATAGTACAGCGTTAAACAGCGCGAAGCCCAGCACCGATGCTATGTCGAGGCGAACTGCCGACTGCCAGGCCCACCAGCCGATGCCCTTATAGGTGAAGATGGTCTCGGTGATAACCACACCATTTGCCAGCCCAGCGAACACGTAACCGGATACGGTTATCACCGGGATGAGGGCATTGCGGCGGGCGTGCTTATTGATCACCATCCTTTCAGCGAGCCCCTTGGCCCTGGCGGTGAGAATGTATCCCTTACCCAGAGCCTCCAGCATGCTGGAGCGCATCAGCCTCATAATAAAGGCCACGTTGACCACCGAGAGCGTGATTACCGGCAGGACCAGATGTCTTAAGGCGTCCAAAAGGACCGGCCCGTTAAGATTGAGGATGGCGTCGATAGTGTTAATATGAGTATAACGGACGAAGTCGGCGGAATTGACCACCATGTCCATCTGGATACTAAGCCGGCTTGGCGGCAGGACGCCGCGGAAATAGCCGTAGAAGATCATTATCAATACCAGCCCTAGCCAGAAGGTGGGCAGCGACCACCCGACGATGGCCATTACCCGTGTCCCGTGGTCAAGAGGCCTGTCTTTATGGGCGGCGGCGGTAGTACCGAGGAAGATGCCCAGCAGAATGATAAGCGGGCAAGCGAATATGGCTAGTTCCAGGGTAGCCGGCAGGAAAGTCCAGATAGCATCCCAGACGGGCATCCCAACCACCCTGGACCAGCCCAAATTGCCGCTGAACACCTGTCCAATCCAGTTGCCGTACTGTACGAAGAACGGCCTATCAAGGCCATATGTCTCGATGAGAGCCGGTATATCCGACATCTGCCTCGCGCTAGTGACATAAAGAGAGACACGCTCTATCGGCGAGAACATCATGGTAATACCGAAGATGAACAGGGTCACCCCGAAGAGCACCGGGATAAGAAGAAGCAGGCGCCGGATGATATAAGACCTGAGTTCCAAAGCAAACCTTTATACCACAGAGAGACCCCCGCTTGCAAGCGGGGGTCTCTCGACCTGTCTCAACAAGCTCAGCGAGAGCTCTGCAACGTCACTAGTCGCCTAACCACAGATAGCCATATTAAAGAAAAATGCATCAATGGAAAGGGAAGGCAGATCCTTATAGACGGTGAGGCCCTCAACTTCGTCCATCTCGTCAAAGTTAGTCGCCGGCACATAGACAAGGTCGGCATCGCCGTTGAGGAGCGCCAGTTTTCGGTTAGTCCATTCATCTACCCACTGAGTGATGATATAGTCAAACGGCGCCGGGTCTCCCCAGTAGTCATCGAATCTCTCCGCTTTGAACTGGATGCCGTGTTCCCACAGGTTCAGTTTCCACGGTCCGGTACCATTGGTCAGGTCGTAGAGTGCGGTGTCGCCAGCATCCTGAGGGTGCTTAACCCTGTCAATGTCTGCTTCAGTGCCGTCCCAGTCGCCCTGAGCGATGCACCACGACTTGTCGACAATCGAGGCCCATTGACCGCACAGGACCTGTAGGAAAGCTATCTGCCAGTAGGCACCAGACAGCTTAAACACAACCGAGTCGCCGTCAACTTCCACCGCAGCGTCAATAGCTGCAAAAGTAGTGTCATCCAAACCGTACACTTCTCCACCTATTAGCGGCTGGAAGAACATCCACTCAGGTCCACCCGGTCTGTCCTGTACCATCGCCCGCTCGAAGGTGTATTCAACATCTTCGGGGGTCAGGAGATCGCCATTGTGGAAGTGGACGCCCTCACGGATCTTGAAGCTCAATGTGAGATCCTCACTGTTTAACTCCCACTCGGTAGCCAAGACTGGCACGAAGTCGCCGGTGCTTTCGCCGTCATAGTATATGAGAGTCTCATAGATATAACCGACGTGCTGGCCGCTCATGGTGTCATAGATCCAGGCTGGATCAAGGGAGTCCATGTCTTGTCCGATAGTCTGCTCGACAAAGGTACCGGGGTTCTTGAATGGTATCGTACTCCCAGGATCTTGTGTCTTGCTCAAATCATAGACCCGTCCCGGATAAGAAGACTCACAGGGGTTGTAATAGAAGCCATCTATATGCCCGGTGAAGTAGCGTCTTGCTATCGGCTGGGCTAGCACGATACCAGGGGCATCGTCGTAATAACGCTCCTGTAGATAAGCGTAGTCAGCCGCTTGCTTCACAGGATCGGTCTCCTGAAAAGCCCCCGCGATCAGGGCGTCGAGCTCAGCAGAGCCGTAGCCCTGGAAGTGAGAGAAGGTACCATAGCTGGCCATAAAAGGAACGATGAAATTATCGGCGTGGGGGTAGTCGGGGAGCCAGCCTATCTGAAACAAGGGCATATCTCGAGTGCCGAAGATTTTACCCAGTATAGTCGGCCACGCCAGTGGCTGGATGCTGACCTGAAACTTCGGATTGACCTTGGCCAGGCCCTCGGCCAGCAGCTCGCAGGCGGTCTTACGCGGCAGGTTACCCGCGTTGTAGAGCAGGGTGAATTTGCATCCCTTCTCCCAGAGTTGCCCGTCCCAGGCAGCCTTTAAATGTTGCTCAGCCTTGGCCAGGTCATACTCGTACATCGGGGTATTGGGATCGTAACCGTAGAGGCCCTCAACGACCGGTGAGCCCCTCTGGACACCCTGGTCCTGCAGAGCATCGTGGATATAGGTAGTATAGTCAAAGGCATAGCAGCAGCCTATGCGTACGTCTAAGTCGGAGAAGAAGTCCGGCGGGATGCCCTCGCCGTCAAGTTGCCCACTGCCGATGTATAGGCTGCATGCTTCCTCCTCCTCTTCTTCCTCTGCGGGTGGAGTAGTACAGGCCGGCAATGCGACAAGAGCAAGGCATAACAAAGCAGCCAGGACTATCCAGCCCATTTTTGAAAGTCTTTTACTCAATTCTAACCTCCTTTACCTAATTTTCTTCGTTTCCTTCATCCACCCTACATCCGCTAGTTGTTGTTTAGATTCATTTAATGCTATTTCGCTGTTAAGTCGCCCTCCTTTCTAGTGTTTTGCCCACCGTTATTTGTCGCTACCACAATCCGCACTACAAAGTTCTTTTCCGTCCTTTGCACCCTTGTCGGATTCGCCCAAAATCTAGCTCTGCAAACTCTGCTTCGATAGGCATCACCCCCCCTTCTATAGTTTTGTTTTGTCTCTAACAATACACCACCAATGTTAAAATCCTGTTAAGTAGATTTAGAAAAGTCTAAAGAAAGGCGTCCTGCCCAGATTTTTTCACAATTTCATCGGCATCTACAACAAAGCCAACAAGGCGGGGATACAGATAGTAAGCGCCATCTGTGATATGAATTCACAATAGCAGCCTCACAAAAGTAAACCGCGCTCTTTCTCGAGAAGAAAGTCTACCCGCGCCTAGGCGCAGCTAGGGTAGATTCGTATGATAACCTGCATGTGCACATTTGTCAACAGAGCGCACTCGTTCAGTACTTTAGTGACACTGCTTTGCTGTCATTGTGAGGAGCAAGATTCCTCACTTTCGCTTCGGAGCAGGCTCCGCAATCTCTAAGGGAGGTTCGGCAGTTCAACTATAGCAGGCGCCATCTTTGCACTGAGATTGCCGCGCCCCGACAAATCCGGGCCCGCAATGACACAGAAGGTTATTATCCAATGTTACAAACATATGAAGTTCCACCCATCGATCTGAACCAAGTCATCCGTCCCGCCAGGGAGAAAGAATTTGAAGAGATTTTGCACCTGACTAGAATCGGTGTAGCACGGCCGTATAGCTATTCATGGACGCATCTGGGAAATCTGCACCATATTGGCATTGGGACCTGAGGCGATTCTGACGCTGGAAAAAGGCAATGATAGCTAGAACTCTCCGGATTTTCCCGCCTGAGATGGCACAAACCATCGTTTTCTGACTCCTTAACTCCACAGTATGTTTTGGATACGGCACCCTATTGATAATTCCTTTGCTAGTTATATAATAGCACTTTGAGGGTCATATACGTGTCAAGAGTCAGCATCTTTTTAATTACGGTAGCCTTAATTGCGGGGATGGTAGGCTATACTGGTGGTGAATCCTACGCCCTCAGTATCACCAGCACGGAAGGAGGCTCGGTCACCACGCCTGGAGAGGGGACTTTTGCCTATTATGAAGGAATGGTGGTCGACCTGTTGGCTGGGCTCGAGGCGGGCTATCGCTTTGTCAACTGGACTGGCGATGTGGGCACCATTGGCAATGTTAATGACGTCACAACCACCATCACCATAAACGACCACTACTCTATCACCGCCAACTTTGAGGAGGTCAACTTTATGGTCGCTGCAGCCTACTATCACACGGTCGGAGTTAACTCCGACGGCACCGTGGTTGCTGTGGGATACAGCTACCCCTACTATGGGCAGTGCAATGTCGATGGCTGGACGGACATGGTCCAGGTCGCCGCAAGTGAGAAACACACCGTGGGACTTAGATGGGACGGGACGGTGGTCGCTGTGGGATCGAATGGGCACGGGCGGTGTGACGTCCACGCCTGGCGGAATATCATCCAGGTCGCCGCAGGCTGGTATCACACGGTGGGGCTTGAGTTCGACGGTACTGTCGTCGCCGTGGGAGACAACAGGCGAGGGCAGTGCAATGTCGCCGCCTGGACGGACATCGTCCAGGTCGCCGCAGGCTACGCTCACACCTCGGGCCTTAGGGAAGACGGCACCGTGATCGCCGTGGGATACAACGACAAGGGGCAGTGCGATGTGGGCGGCTGGACGGACGTCGTCCAGGTCGCCGCAGGCGACTACCACACGGTGGGGGTTAAGACCGACGGCACCGTGGTCGCTGTGGGATACAACAACTACGGGCAGTGCGATGTCAGCGGCTGGACGGACATCGTCCAGGTCGCCGCAGGCGGCAGGCACACCGTGGGTCTTAGGTCCGACGGCACCGTGGTTGCCGTGGGCTCGAACTGGGCGGGGCAGCGCAATGTCGGCAGCTGGACGGACATCGTCCAGGTCGCCACAGGCTACCATCACACGGTGGGAGTTAAGTCCGACGGCACCGTGGTTGCCGTGGGATGGAACGACTTTGTGCAGTGCGAGGTCGGCAGCTGGGACCTGAATTGAACTTCCCCCGTACCTCCGCCCATAAAGGCGGATATACGGTCATATTGTCATTGCGAGGAGCAAGATTCTTCGCTAATGCTCGGAACAGGCCAGGCAATCCCTGAAGGGAGAATCCAAATCCTAAACAAATTCAAGAATCAAAGGTCAAAAATGGAAACGACAAATCAAGACCCAAAGTGTAGTGCGAGGCTTGAGCCTCGTGTCAGGGTGAGATTGCACGACCTTAAAAGGTCGCACTACGATTGTGTTTCGAGTTTAGACAATGAGATTGACACGCTTCGCTCGCATGTATGAAAACGCTGCCGTTTGTCAATGGGGTAGAGTTCTCAAACTATATTCTGCTCCTTTCATTCGTTA
>Ga0315554_1001895_pt1 | contig 12268 bp, 10 predicted proteins | sample SalMarSW160370MG_FD_202114 | JGI IMG/M metagenome (GOLD analysis project Ga0315554, IMG submission 202114) | Salt marsh sediment microbial communities from the Plum Island Ecosystem LTER, Massachusetts, United States - Salt Marsh Sediment SW1603-70 ... | reverse complement strand
AGTACCAGGTGCGGGACGGAAAGTTCTGAACAAGGAGAAACACGACGTGGACAATGCCAAAGATTTTCCTCGAATCCCGGATCGGATCGTGAGGCGCCTCCGGACCGGGATGGTGATCCCGGCCCATCCCCTGGCCCTGAACCAGGACGGAACCCTGGATGAGTCCCACCAGAGGGCCCTGTCACGCTACTACCTCGATGCCGGGGCCGGCGGCCTGGCGGTTGGCGTGCATACGACGGAGTTCGCCATCCACGATCCAAAGGTGGGCCTGTACCGGCCGGTGCTGGAGCTGGCCGCGGAAACCGCGCGCGCCTGGAACCCCCCCGGTGCCGGCTCGGAGCCGCCGCTGATGATCGCCGGGGTTATCGGCGAAACCGCTCAGGCCGTACGGGAGGCGGAAACCGCCCGTGAGCTGGGCTACCACGTGGGGCTTCTCGGCCTGGGGGCTCTCAAGGGATACTCGGATGATCGGCTGGTGGAACATGCCCGCCGGGTGGCCGGGGTGCTGCCGATCATGGGCTTCTACCTGCAACCGGCGGCAGGAGGGAGGGTTCTCTCCGAATCGTTTTGGAGGCAGCTCGCCGAAATCCCCAATCTGGCGGCCATCAAGATGGCCCCCTTCAACCGCTACTACACCCTGGCGGTCATACGGGCCGTGGCCGCCGCGGGTAGAGCCGGGGAGGTCGCTCTGTACACGGGAAACGACGACTCGATCCTCGTCGACCTGCTAACCCGCTATCAGATTGCCACGGAAAAGGAGACCGTTACTCTGGAGGTGGTCGGCGGACTGCTGGGACACTGGGCTTACTGGACAAAGCGGGCCGTGGAGCAGCTGGAGCAGGTCCGCTCGGCCAGACGAAGCGGCGCGGTCCCCTCCGAGCTGTTGACCCTGGCGGCCCAGGTCACCGAATCCAATGAGGCCGTGTTCGATCCGGAAAACGCCTTTAGGGGCTGCATCGCCGGGATCCTCTACGTTCTGGCCTCCAGCGGTCTGGTCGCCGGAGTGTATCCGCTCGGTCGGGCGGAACGGCTGTCCCCCGGTCAGGCGGAGCGGATCGACGCCGTGATGGCTCGCTATCCCCACCTGATCGATCACGAGTTTGTGCGGGAGAACCTGGACCGCTGGCTGGCCTGAGCCGGCGGCGTTGAATCCTATTTCTTTCCAGCCCCTTCTTTGTTCCTCGAAAACACCGACTTGACGCCCCGCACCGCCGCTCCTGTGGCCGCCTGGAACCAGCGCATCTTGCTCACGATGGTCAGGAGGGTGATGGCCGCGATGACCGCGCAGATCGGCCGGGTGAAGAAGGGCAGGATCGCCCCGTCCGAGAGGATCAAGGCCCGCCGCAGGTTCTTGTCCAGAATGTCCCCCAGGATGATTCCCAGGACCAGAGGCGCCACCGGGTAGTCCATCTCCCGCATGTAGTAGCCGATGATACCGAAGACGATCATCACCCCGATGTCGAAGATCCGGGCCTGGATGGCGAAGGCTCCGACCACGCAGAGGGTGAAAACGATGGGCATCAGCTTTTCCCGCGGCACGAGCAGCACCTTAACTAGGATTTTGACAAGGGACAGACCCAAAACCAGCATGGCCGCGGAGGCCAGCAGCACCATGGCCCCCACCTGGAACACGAACGCCGGAAACTCCAGCATGATCAGCGGCCCGGGCCGTACGCCGTGTATGAACATAGCCGCCAGCAGCACCGCCGCCGGAGCTGAGCCGGGAATCGCCAGAGACAGTACCGGGATCATGGCGCCCGCGACGCATGCATTATTACCGGTTTCAGCAGCGATCAGTCCTTCCTCCACACCGGTGCCGAACTTGTCGCCCTCCTTGCTCGACCGTTTGGCGAGGTCGTAGGAAACCCAGGCGGCGATGTCCTCCCCCACTCCCGGAACCGCTCCGATGAACGTTCCTACGATTCCGGAGCGCACGATTGTCTTCCAGTATTTGAGAATATCCCGTACTCGCGGGATCACCTGCTCGATTTTGGTCTTGACGACCTCCATCTTGGGAAACTTCATGATCGTGATCAGCTCGGCGAAGCCGAAGGCCCCGACCATGGCGGGAAGCAAGGCGATGCCTCCTGACATGGCTACCGAACCGAACGAGAAACGGATGTGGGCGTGGATCCCCTCCATGCCGATCATAGCCACGAACAGGCCGAGAAATCCGGCGATCCAGCCCTTGAGGGGGTCCTTGGGCGCGGTCAGGTTGCCGCAGATCACGACCCCGAAGATGGCCAGCCAGGTGAACTCGAAGCTCTTGAACTTCAGGGCGAAGTTGCCGATGATCGGCGTGAACAGGCTGAGCATGGCCATTCCGATCATGGAGCCTATGAAACTCCCCGTGGTGGCGATGCCGATGGCCCGTCCGGCCCGCCCCTGCCGGGCCAGAGGATAGCCGTCCACCGCCGTGGCCGCGTTGGCCGGGGTGCCGGGAATGTTCAGCAGGATGGCGCTGCGGCTGCCGCCGTAGATCGCCCCCACGTACATGCAGATCAGGATCAGGACGGCATTAGAGGTTTCCATCTTGAAGGTCAGGGTGGTCATGAGGGCCACCCCCATGGTTGCGGTCAGACCGGGAAGCATGCCCACGATGATACCCAGCTGAGTTGCCCAGAGCACATCGAAGAGGATCTTGGGCCGCATGAAGCCGACGATGGCTTGAACCCAGAGATGCAATCCTTCAACCATGAGCTCGCCTCCTTAGAAAAGATCCGGTCCCGGCAGGTTGACCAGGAACAGCCGGCGGAAGGTCGTGCCCACGACACCGCCGACCAGCACGGCGATGATCGCTGCGATGAGGATCTTCTTCCACTGGGTTTTGATGCCCCGCCGCCACTTCACATCGAAGATCACGATGAAGGCGAAGATGTAGATGGCCGTAGAGATTTCGTAGTTGATCCGGCCGATCAGCCCCCACCCGTAGGCCACGCTGACCAGGATGGTCAAGGCGAAGCGTTTGGTTATTTCCGCCTTGAAAAATCTGCTCACCGCCGCGCCGTCCAGGCCGAGCCTGTAGCCCTTGCGGATGATCGAGCGGACGAACAGTACCAACCCCAGTACGGCGATGATCGAGCCGAGGAAGCCCGGAACGATTCCCGGAACGGAAAACCGGTTCACCCCCTGGTCTTCGAAGCGGGGCATCTGGATCGAGAGCACCAGCACGGCGATCCCGAAGGCAATCAGGCCGATCGAGGTGATGAAATCCGCCCGCGGCATGTTGCGCTCTTCCATATGAAGGTCTCCTTTTCCGTCTCTATTTCAGCTTACTATGCTCCTATTATTACAGGAATGACGAAAAAATGAAAAGAGCATCTCTCCAATTGAGAGATGCTCTTGTAGCGTCCTAAGCTCCGTATGCGGAACCGGGGTTACGGCTTGGGAATACCCACCTCGGCGGGAGACATCACGGTCTGGCCCGCTTCCTGCAGATTCCAGGCGATGATCGACAGATAGGGCATGGCCTTTTTCTGGGCTTCTGCACCCCAGGAGGGATCGAAGACCGCGCCGCGGCTGGCGGCGTACTTCTTCAGAGCCTCGGAAGTCTTCATCACATCGTCCCAGAGCTGGCCGAAGGTATCGACGACCTCCTTCGGTGCATCCTTGGGAATCCAGATGCCGAAGTAGTTCGGACCCGGCTCGAAGTTGGGAATCCACTTGGTGATCGGCGGGATCGATCCGTACTTTTCCAGCTCGAGGGGCTTGTCGTCCAGAACGGCCAGGGCGCGGAGCTTGCCGCCGGCCAGCATATCAGCCTCCTCAACGGCTAATTGGGGCACAGCCACGCACTCTCCAGCAACCGTGGCGATGACCGCGGGGTTTCCGCCGTCGTAGGTCACGTGCTTGTACTTGATTCCTGTGTACTTCTCAATGGAGATCATGGCATTGTGGCCGGCAGACAGCTGTCCGGCGGTAGCCACGGGGATCTGACCGGGTTTGTCCTTGAAGGCCTGGAGAAGCTGACCGAAGTCCTTGTAGGGCTCATCCGCGTTGACCGACATCACTGAAACATTCGCTACGGAGAGATACAGGATCCAGTCACCCAGGGTGGTGTCGATCAATCCCCGGATCTTGTAGGCGCCCAGGTCCGCTGCGGCACCGGCCGCCCAGGTATACCCGTCGTGGGGCGCGTCGAGGGCGTTCTTGGTTCCTACCGAACCGGAAGCACCGGGTTGGTTTACCACCACGATCTTCTGGCCCAGATGATCTTCCAGCTCACCGGCCACCACCCGGGTCATCTGGTCGGTCGATCCGCCCGCTCCCCAGGGAACGATGATCTGGATCGGTTTGTTGGGTTTCCACATACCCGTTTCTTCGCTCTCTCCGCCTGCAAACAGCAGAGCTCCGGCCAAGAACAGTACGAGAGCCCAAATCAGTCTCTTAGGCATGATTTGCCTCCTTTATAGGATTTTTTCGTTGCTATAAAAGTATAGAATTTATTGCATATAACCGTCAACGGGCTGGCGCGTCACGGGCTACGCCTCCCGGGCTACGCGCCCCGCTCAAAAGCCTGTTTCAAGCTGCGGATCCTCTGCACCGAGTATTCGACGGCCTCTGCGAACCATTTTGCTCCCTTTTCCGCTGTACCCCGGCTGGGATAGCCCCACACCCCGGTGGGGCTGATTCCGCGCATGCCGAAGTGGGTCAGATCGGCCCGGCTCCATTCGGGAACGAAGTCCTCGGGTTTGTCCGTCCGCACCCGCTCAGGTGCCAGGTGCAGCATCATCGAGGTCTCGACCTCCCCGGCATGCAGGTTGTCTCCCATGTCGCTCAGGCCGGAGAAAAACTCGACGAGCAGCAGATGAGGGATCTTTTTATCCATGTTCCACTGCCTGGCGGTCGGGATCAGGCAGAAGTTGCCGCCGTGGGCGTTCAGCAGCACCAGGTAGCGGATCCCCCAGCGAAGCACCGATTCGGCGATGTCCCAGACCACCGCCCGCAGCGTCTCGGGCTTCAGGGTCACCGTACCGGCAAAATCCAGGTGCTCCAGTGAGGTCGAGTAGGGCAGGGGATTGAGCAGTACCGCTTCGAGACGCTCGGCCACCTCCCGGCTCACCCGTGAAGCGAAGAAGAAGTCCGTCTCCACGGGGAGGTGAAGCGAATGCTGCTCCAGGCTGCCGATCCCCAGAATTGCGGTGTCCCGTCCGGCGCCGCCGATCTCCGGGCTGGTGTTGTCCGCTCCGATCACGGTTTCACCCCTTCCAGTTCTTCCAGATCGACCCAGCGCCGCTCGGCCCAGGAGCGCATCCCCGCCTCGGCCAGCTGCACCCCCTTGGCTCCCTCCAGCAGGGTCCAGGGAAACGGCTCATCCGCCACCACGTGCTTGAGGAACAGCTCCCACTGGACCTTGAAGGCATTTTCGTACTCCCGGTTGTCCGGAAGCTTCTGCCAGTGCTGGTAGAAATCGATGGGCTGGGGCAGATCCGGGTTCCAGATCGGCCGGGGGGTGAGGGCGGAGGGTTGGATCCAGCAGTCCCTCAAGCCAGCAACCGCCGTGCCCCTGGTGCCCTCCACCTGGAACACCACCAGGTCGTCGCGGCGCACCCGCACCACCCAGGAGGAGTTGAAGTGGCAGATCAGATCCCCCTCCTCCCCCCGGCAGAGGAAGGTGGCGTAGGCGGCATCTTCGGCGGTGCAGGGGTACTCCCGGCCGTTCTCGTCCACCCGCCTGTCGATGTGGGTGGTGGCGATGCAGGAAAGGGATTTTACCGGGGCGAAGAGGTTGTCGATCACGTAGCGCCAGTGGCAGAACATGTCGAGGATGATCCCCCCGCCGTCCTCCTTGCGGTAGTTCCAGGAAGGCCTCTGGGAGGGCTGGTCGATGCCGTCGAACACCCAGTAGCCGAACTCGCAGCGCACCGACAGTATGCGGCCGAAGAAGCCGTTGTCCTTCAGGTATTTGAGCTTCAGCAGCCCGGGCAGCCAGAGCTTGTCCTGGACCACCCCGTTCTTCACCCCGGCCTTGACCGCGGCCCGGTACATCTCCATGGCCTCTTCCGTGTTCAGAGCCGGCGGTTTTTCCGTGTAGATGTGCTTGCCCGCGGCAATCGCCCTGAGCACCGGTCCTTTTCTCAAATCGGTACGCTGAGCATCGAAGTAGATCCGGTTGTCCGGATCGGACAGGCAGGCGTCCAGATCCGTAGAGGTGCGTTTCAGGCCGTGGGCTTGGGCCAGGGCTTTTATCTTTCCCGGATTGCGGCCCACCAGGATCGGATCCGGCATAACCGTGTCGCCACTGTCCAGGCAAACGCCTCCCTGCGCCCGAATCGCCAGGATGCTGCGGATCAGGTGCTGATTGGTTCCCATGCGGCCGCTGACCCCGTTCATGATCACCCCGATCTTGTGCTCTTTCATTGTTCCTTACCCTCTCTTTCTCTCCTTCATCGTATATGCCTCTCGGTATATGTAAGTCTATGAGTGCGCGCTTACTCCGGAATGCTCAGGATGCCTCGCGGTAGGCCCGGAGGATCTCCTGCAGCCACTGTTCCTGATCCTGGGTCCATCTCGATGTGGAGAAGATCTCTACCTCATTGAATCCGGCGAATCCCGCCGATTCCACCCAGCCGCGGATCCGGCGGATCGGTATGCAGCCCTCTCCCATCAGACCCCGGTCGTTCAGCATATCTTGGGTCGGGGTCCTCCAGTCGCAGATGTGAAAGGCCAGGATTTTGCCCAGCTCTCCACAGCGCCGGATCTGCCGTTCCAGCTCCGGGTCCCACCACAGATGATACACATCCACCGCCACCCCCACCACTGGTGAGGCGATCGCCTCGGCCATATCGTTGGCCTGAGCCAGGGTATTGATCGCCGAACGGCTGTCCGCGTACATCGGATGAAGCGGTTCGATGGCCAGCTTGACTCCGGCTCCGGCGGCGTGAACCAGGGTGGCCTCGATCCCCTCGCGGATCTGCTTGCGGGACTCCTCCAGGGGCTGCCCGGGCACCGCCCCGCAGACCAGCACCACGTGGGGCGCCCCAAGGGCGGCCGCCTCGTCGATGATGCGCAGGTTTTCCTCGATAGCCTTCCGCCTGTCCGTTTTCTCCCGGGCCGGGTAAAACCCGCCCCGAACCAGGGATACGACGGCCATCCCCGCTTCCCGAATCCGCCGGCCCGCCTCGGCCGGATCCAGACCCTCGATTGCCTGACGCCACACCGAGATCCCCGCGACCCCGGCGGCTGCGTAGTGACGGATTGCGTCATCCAGCGGCCAGGGACGGGTGGTGATGGTGTGGAGGCACAGTTCGCTCAAATCCGTTATCGGTTTTGCTTCCATTGTATCTCCCCTTTCTACAGGGTGCTCCAGAAGGTGTAGTAGGGATCCCCCTCGGCGATCTTCTTGATGTACAGGGCGAGCTCCCGGGCGTGGTAGTCCCCCCACATGGTTGCTTCCCCGCAGGGGACTTTGCGTCCTGCCGGGACATGATCCCAGCCGTTGGGGCGGTGGTAGACCGAGTGCAGGATCAATCCCTCGTGCCGGGCATCGGTGGAGAGGTACGGATCCGCGAACAGAGCCTCGGCTACCGTCAGGCCGGCCTGGAAGTAACGCGCCCCCTCTTTCTTGCTTCCCCTCTCCTGCAGATAGCGGCCCAGGCGCAGCAGCCCCTGCGCCGCTATGGCCGCCGCCGAGCTGTCCACCGGCTCGTAGTCGTTGAACGGATCCGCCGGCCTGTCCTGCCAGCCCGCCAGGTGAACCAGCCCCGGTGCCCCCGTGTCCCAGTAGGGTATCCCGTCGGCGGGGGTCTGCTCGATGTAGAAATCCGCAAGCGCCCTGGAGGTCTCCAGGAATCGCTTCACGAAGCTCTGCTTGCCCTTAAGATCGGCGACCTTCAGATGCGCAAAGGACTGTTCGGGCAGGGTATGCAGGTACTCCAGCTGCTCCGGATACCCGGCCAGGGCCCAGGCCTGTCCCCGGGTCCAGGTGGAGAAGGGGGAGTAGCCCTGCTGGGTGCTGGGGCAGCGGAATGCCCCATTGGTGATGTTGAATATCGCCTCGTGCACCGCCCGCCCGCGAACGTCGTAGATGTCCCGGCCCTCGCCGAAGTAGACGTTGTAGCGTGCGGTAGCCTCGGCGTGCTGGAGCATCCGTTCCAGCAGGGAGATCCTGCGGTCCTGCTCGCCCATCAGCACGTGCCCCAAGGTGTGGGCCGCGCTCAGAACCCGAAGGGAACGGATCGTATCCACGAACAGGGAATGGGGCCCGTTGAACGAGTAGATGTAGCCTAAGTTGTCCGGCAGGGCCGTCCAGCGGGCTGCCTGGGTGGCACCGGAGACCTTGAGGGCCAGCTCGCAGAACGCTTCTGCCCAGCTGTCCCGGGGGATCTTCCCTTCCCGGTACAGGCGCAGAAGGTTGCCGTAGGTACTGACGTTGTTGAAGCCGTGGTCGTGCACGCCGATATGGCTGACATGGCTGGCCATGGTGGCCAGGGTACCCTCGATCCCGTAGTCCAGAAAGCGCTTGTCTCCGTCCGCGTCGAACTGCAGCAGTGCAGCGCCGAACTGAAACCCCTGGGTCCATTCGGTCCAGCCCCTGGTCGTGTATTTTCCCTTGACCGTGAATACGGGTGTTCCGGATTCCGGCTTCCACCTCTCGCGGATCGCAAGGATTTTGGCGCCGGAGAGTTCGAACAACCGCTTGATCCGGGGTAAGAGGTCTTTCGCCGTCAGGGAGGCGTTGATTTTCATTATGCCGATCCTCCTTCGTTGGTTTCAGTCTCTTCGCAAATCTCATCTTGGGTCTTTGCCCGAAAAAAGTCAAAGCCTCGCCCGAGCCGTGCCGGCTGCGGTTTCCATGGCGGGCCGGCACAGCCGGCACAGCCGGCAGCCTCCCGGGTGTTTGACGGATGCCGGTCAGATGAACTATGCTTACTCTCATGAAAGACACGCATGAGGCTCCTGTAGTGCTGGTCACCGGCGCGAGCCGGGGGCTGGGTCGCGGTATTGCCCTGAGACTGGCGCAGGAGGGTTATTCGGTTGCCGTCAACTATGCCCGCAACCGCAGCGAGGCGGAGGAAACGCTGAAACGCTGCCGATCGCTTCTTCCTGCGCAGGGAGCGCACATGGCGCAGGGAGCGCACAGTGCGTCGAATCAGAGTTTTGCCGCGCTCCAGGGCGATATCGGGGACAGCGAGCAGCGGGAGGCTCTGATCGCGGCTACGCTGCAGGAGTTCGGCCGGATCGATGCCCTGGTCAACAACGCCGGCATCGCCCCTAAGGTCCGCGCCGACATCACCGAGGCGACCGAGCAATCCTTCGATGAGCTGATCCGTATCAACCTGAAGGGCCCCTACTTCCTCACCCAGGGGGTAGTGAACTATTGGCTTCAGAACAAACCGGAGAGATTGCTCCCCGGGGGTTTCAAAATCGTGTTCGTTACCTCCATGTCGGCGAATACCGCATCGATCAACCGGGGGGATTACTGCATCTCCAAGGCCGGACTGTCCATGGCCGTCCAGCTATGGTCGGTCCGTCTGGCCGCGGAAGGCATCCAGGTCGTGGAGCTGCGGCCCGGGATCATGGCAACCGATATGACCAGCGTGGTCAAGGAAAAATACGATCGCCTGATTGCGGACGGATTGGTGCCGGAGGGCAGATGGGGCTTGCCCGAAGATGTGGGGGCCGCCGCCGCCGCGGTGATCCGCGGAGATCTGCCCTTTACAACCGGTTCGGTCATCGACGTGGATGGTGGCTTCCACCTCCGCCGCTTGTGATCTTCTGCTCGCTTGATCGGCTCGGTGAAACTTGGTATCGTTGCCCCACCACGAAATCTAAAGACGGATCCGAGAGAAGCGAACAAACACATGGAAACGGGGAGCTGATGGGCGGGAACGGGAAGTACGACTTTTTCGACGTGGATCACACGATCATAAGCGGATCCTCCGGACCTCTGTTCGTACGAAAAGGGGTTCAGCTGGGTCTTTTCCCGGCGCTGACACTGCTGTACATCCCCTTCTTTTTCCTGCAGTACTACGTCGGAAGCTTGGAAGCCGATTCCCGGGATTGGTATTTTTCCATCCTCTCCGGTCGATCCCGGCGGGAATTGGAGGAGGTGTCCCGGGCCAATTTCGAGACCATGAAGAGCCGGGTATATCCCGAGATGCGTCGGCTGATCAAAGAGCTTCAGGGCCAAGGTCGGCAGGTGGTGCTGGCCACCTCTTCTCTCGATCTGATCGTCCGGCCTCTGGCGGAGGATCTCGGGATCCGGGAAGTGATCGCCACGACGTTGGAGTTTGTCGAAGACCGGTGCACCGGGCGCTTTGCCGAAGGCCCGCTGCTGAAAGAAAAAAAGAAGGATAAGGTCTACGATTTCATCCGCAGCCGGGAGGCGGGATGGCGGGAATGTTCCTTTTACACCGACAGCGTGAACGATCTCGCCCTGCTGAAATCGGTATCCGATCCGGTCGCTGTGAATCCCGACCGACGTCTGAGGCGCATAGCCTCCACAAGAGGCTGGCGGGTTCTGGATTTCCGTCTTTAGGGGTGTTCAGATTGCCCGCATCGAGAAAAAGGAGTTGACCTTTACCATGCTTTCCTCCACTCCGGAGCTGAAACTCTTCTACCACGTGAGCGACAAATTGATGGCCGGAGAGTTCGAGACTTTTTCAGCTCTCATCGACTATGTGGGTACGTTGAAACTGAGTTTCAAACCGGAAGCCGTGATCGAACGAAGCTTTGCCCTCTTCAAAGATCTGCGTTGGGGTTTCCTCAAGGAGCTGAGCAGATCCGAGTACGGGAAGCTGTGGAAAGAGCTGATCCTGTCCCACCAGGAGTTCCCGAGCACCGGCGATCTGAAGCGCAACATCTCCATTGCCAACATCTATATCGCCATGTTGGATATCCACGGCTATACGAGATTCTGCCAGGAGAGCAAGAGCAATCTCTCCCGTCTACGCAAGCTCGACGATTTCCTCCACGAGGGGATACGGAACATCGCCCACGGAAACAGCGCGCTTGCCAACCGGGAGCGGGGTGATGAGATCGTGGTCGTGGCTTCTTCGGCAACGGACTGCATAAAAACCACCCTCGAGATCATCAATACCTTCTCCAAGCACGGGGGGATCAAAGACCACGCGGTGGGCGGTACGCGCAGCGACTACAGCATCGTCTTGCCGGATTTCAAGGTAACCGCCGGCATCGCCGGCGGAAATCTGACGACTCCGCTGATCATCACCGAGAGCGGTCTGCTGTCGGGGTTTCTCCTGAATACGGCGGCCAGACTCCAGACCCTGGCCAATGAACTCTCCCCCAAGGATTCGAAGATCATCACCACCCACAGCGTATACTCCAGTTTCTCGAAAGAGAATAAAATTGTGAAGAGCGATCTGTTTGCCAAGAAGCTGCTGAGGTTCTTCAACGCGGGAACCGTGAGCTTCAAGGGAACCAAGGTCACCTGCTGCGAGATTATCTTCAATCCGAAGGAGCATTTCCGCATGAACTACAACCCCGCCCTGCTGGCCCTCCTGGAGTCCCTGCGTCAGCAGCTGTGGAAGGGGCGGGTGTTCACCGATGTAATCGAATTGGTGCTCAAGGCCTGCCAGGCAATGCCCGCCTTCGCGGTAGACGTTGTCAGAGGCGGGAACCGACAGAAGATCACGAATCATAGTATCGCGGGGCGAGCAGAACAGGCCCGGCAGCACTACAACGCCGAGGATTACCCGGCAGCCATGGCCGAGCTTTCTAGTATCGCCGAAGAGGTGGAGCAGGTTCCGGAGTTCGACAGGCTGATCGTCCGCTACCTTAGAGAGATCTCGCCGCGTTTCGAGCTTCTGGCAAGGGAGTTCGAAAAGAGGCTGGAGAGTGAAATCCTGTCAAAGATCGACGTAATCTTCGAGCCTCGCTACAAGACTGTATATGAAAAAGCCCGGGAGTACATCGAGACCTACGAGAAGTTGAAAGCCTTCGCCATGAAGAGCGAAGCCCTGGGCAACAAGAAGAGCACCTGGTACTCCCTGGTGGAGGATAAGAAAGAGGACCTGAAGCTGCAGTTCTATTCGGGGAAGCGCTAGCCCTCAATCCCCGCCGAGGATGAAGCTGCCGAACTGCTCGACGCTCTCGAAGTAGATGTCGCAGTTTTCCCGCATGTAGGCGTGAATCTCGGGGATCTGATGCGCCCACCCGGCCGCGGCGATGGCAACTCCCGTGGCCCGGGACATCAACACGCCGGGTTTCAGGTCATCCACGATCAGAGCTTGAGCGGGGGACAGATTGAAACGACTGAGGATGCTCCGGACCGGCCAGGCACTGGGTTTGCGGCGGGTCTCATCGT
>Ga0315554_1001893_pt1 | contig 12274 bp, 12 predicted proteins | sample SalMarSW160370MG_FD_202114 | JGI IMG/M metagenome (GOLD analysis project Ga0315554, IMG submission 202114) | Salt marsh sediment microbial communities from the Plum Island Ecosystem LTER, Massachusetts, United States - Salt Marsh Sediment SW1603-70 ... | reverse complement strand
GGGGCAGGGCGCCCATCGTGCGCTGGTAGATGAGGGAGCCGGACAGCGGCTCTGCGGCGCCGTCCTGGACGATACGGGCGTGGTCCTCGTGGCTGGCGATGACCGCGTAGTCACCGACTACTCCGATCACGACGGATTCTCCGCCGTCCACGGGCATGCCGAAGAGCCCGTCTGAGATCTCCGTGGCCTCCAGGTCGAAAAGCATCTGGGCCATGGGCATGAAGCTCTCGATGGTGTCGGCCATGGCTGCCGGGTCGTTGACTCCAGCGGCGGCGACGAAGCCGAGATCGGCGCCGCCCGTCGCGGCGATGGCTCCTTCGTCTGCCGGGAAGAGGCCGAAGGCCATCTCACCGGTGAGCAGGTCGAAGGCCTCCTGGAAATCGACGCCGGCATTGAACTCGATCCAGTCCAGAAGACCGGCGATGTTGCCCATCTCGGGTGTGTCCATCGCCGCGGCTATCTCGTCGCGCATGGCCTGCCAGTCGACTTGTAGGTCCATCTCGCCGAAGCCGGCGTAGACGATCGTGTCGGCGGGCAGCCGGTCGGGCAGGTCGCTGGCGGTCAGAGGCTCCGAGGGGGCAAAGTTCGGATCGTCGGCGTCGCCAACGGCAACGAGGTCGGCCAGCATGGCATCGTCCTCGAGCACGACGCTCATGCCGATGCCGTGCACCGCTCCCATCCCGGCCAGCAGATCGTTCTCGCCGGCAACGGAGCCGGCCGACAGCGGCGAGCTCAGCAAGTCCTCGAACAGCGAGGCGAGAGCATCGGTGCCCACGTAGGCGGTGACCGTGCGGTCGCTGGGCATCTCGGACACGACGGCGCTGAAGTCGGCATCGTCGGCGAGCGACTCACCGGATCGGGCGTCGATCGCGGCAGCGACCAGGTCTGCATCGTTGGCGATGAGGAGGACGCTGCCGGAGAGTGACAGGGAAACCGGTTCCCCGCCGATGTCATCTGCGGTGTAGACCGTCTGTCCGGAGTAGCTGATCTCGGCGAAAGTGACGCCGTGCTCCGCCTCGATGAAGGCGATCGTCCTTTCGACGAAGTCCGTCGCACCGTCTGGGATCTCCACGGCGACGATCACGGACGCGTTTGCCGTGTCGAGGAAGGGGCCGAATTCGACGTCGTAGACGCCGAGTGCCACCTGGTCGACGATGTCGCGCAGCTCATCGAGGTCGGTCCCCAGATTCTCCGCCAGCCAGCCGTCGAGCTGGGCGCGGACGTCGGTGTCGAGACCCGTGCCGAGGCCCAGGCTTTCGGAAAGCCCGCTGTCCGCGAGCATCTCCCCGAGGCCCGTGCCCAGGGCGCCGGCCTCGTCGAAGGTGTCGACGAGGCGCTCGATCCGATGGTCGGAGAAGTCGACCTGGACGTAGGCGATGGGGCCCGGCGGCATGGTCTCGGCGCCGGGGAACGGCGTGGGGCTGCTCTTCAGGAGGGCGGCGGCTCCGCCCACTACGAGCAGTGCGGCGAGCGTGCCGCCGATGAACAGAGCGAGATTGCGGATCGCATGGGATCCAGCTTCGGCGGGAGTCTCGGTTGTCATGCGCGTCCCTCCGGAATGAAGTGGCGGGTACGGTTACCTTAGCGCTTGGCGCCGGCGGCGAGAATGGCAGGAGGCCAGGGCTGATATCGGAGCAGAAGGCGGGCTCGCACCCAGCGCGTCCTCAGGATCCCGAGAGAACGGCTGTCGACGCTCCCCGCCTCGGGGTTGTCGCCAAGCACCCAGATCTCTCCGCTGTCGAGCGTCCGGTCCCCGACCTCCTCGCCGGCCACGGCGGCGATCCGCTTGACCATCTCGAAGCCCGGCCGCATGGGATGCTCGATCACCACGATCTCCCCCCGGCGCAGGCGGCGCGGTCGACGCCAGCCGAGGACCCAGTCGCCGGGCCGCAGCGCCGGCTCCATGCTCCTCTCCGCGATCTCGTAGGCCACGACCTGGCATGCCGCCACCACCGCGGCGAGGACCCCGGCGAACAGCAGGAGACGCTTCATCGTGACCTCCGTTCAGTGGTCTGGGCGAGTGTAGGGTGAGCGCACTCGCTCAGGAGGTACACCGAATGCTGCTCAGGCCCCGGCGTGTCGCCCACGCCCACTGCGACCTGTTCTGCGGCGTCTACGACCCCGCCCAGGCCCGCATCGAAGCGGAATCGGTGAAGGCCATCGCCCAGAAGTACCAGGATTCCAGCGACGAGGTGTTTCGCCAGCGCTGCATCATCATCAAGGAGCAGCGCGCCGAGCTGGTGAAGCATCACCTCTGGGTTCTCTGGACCGACTACTTCAAGCCGCCCCACGTCGAGCGGTTCCCTCAGCTCCACGATCTCTTTTGGAGGGCCACCAAAAAGGCCGGCGATGCCAAGAAGTCCATGGACCCAGCCGTCGGTGACGAGCTTCTGGAGCTCATCGACGAGATCGCCCGGATCTTCGCCGAGACCAAAAAGGCGTAGAGCCGGCCGTTCAGAGTCTCTCGACGACCTCGTAGTCGAAAGCGGTGAAGTCGTCTCGGTAGCGCTCGTTCACGAGCGCGAGGAGTTCGGTGTCGTACCAGTGAGTGATGTCGGCGTCTCCGGTGACGTTGTAGGCCCGGGCCACTGGGCCTAACCGAGTTTGGCGGCAGATCTCGGCCCAGTCCTCGTCGAAGCGCTCAAGGTGGCCCACAAAATCGACAAGCAGCCTGCCGCCGTCGTAGAGGAACGAGACCTGCGACCGAAAGTGCTTCTCGGCACGTGGGTCGGGCACGCTCGCCACGGCACGGACGAAGGCGGGGAAATCCATACCGAGAGAGAACCGCCCGCCGTAGACGGCGAAGAGCGGGGACATGCGGCGTCCTTGCCGGCGAAGGCGCTCGATCTTGTGCCGGTAGCAGGAGACGAGGCGAGTGTAGGGAGAACGCACGAAGCCGAAGGTGAAGTGATGCGGGTCGAGGTGGGGGAGGGTCTTGGGCTTCACGAAGCGTACACGGCGCCACAGGTGCGATTTGGGCAGGTCGTCGCCGTAGAGGCCCCGCAGGCATCGCAGGACGTGCATGCGGATCGTGCCCGATCCCGCCTTGGGGATCTGCACTATCCGGGCGCCGAACTCGGGCAGATCGAGAACTTCGATGCGCTGGAGACGGGGCCACTTGAGGGCGGCACGCCAGATGGTGCTGGGCAGATGCATGTGAGTGGGATGGTAGGGGGCCGGCGCCGCGTCAGGACAGGTCACGGCGCACCGAGGGCGGAAGCAGCGCCACCGCTAGCAGCACGGTGCCTCCGGCGGCGACGGCGGCAAGGCTCGATGTCTCGCCCTGAATAGGAAACCGGCCCATGACCCAGGTCGCCGTTCCCCATGCGGCGGCTCCGGCCGCGGCCGCCAGGGGCAGGTTGCGCAGCGAGGTGATGCCGACGGGGCGGGCCTCCTCCCACCCCGTGCGCCGGTACCAGATGACGGCCAGTGCGCCGGTATACAGAAGGATCGACACGGTGCTGGCGAGGGCCAGGCCGTCGATGCCCATGGCCTCGTTGAGACCCCAGTAGATCGGCACGGCGACGGCGGTGGCGAGGGTTCCGACGATCACCGGGGTCCACATCTCCTCGCGGGCATAGAAGCCGCGGGCCAGAATCTGCTGCAAGCCCCACATCGGAACCCCGAGAGCGAAAAAGACGAGAGTGCCGGCGGTGGCGAGGGTGTCGGCAGAGTCGAACGAGCCGCGCTCGTAGAGCAGCCGCACCGCCGGGACGGCGAGGGCGATTAGGCCTGCGGCGGCGGCCAGGCTGAACACGACGATGTAGCGCAGGGCGCGGCCGACGGCTCGTGCCATCTCCCGGTGTCTCCCCTCGGCGACGAGCCGAGCCAGGAACGGATAGGTGGCCACGCCGGCGGCCTGGGCGATCACCCCGACCGGCACCAGCATGGTCAGGCGTCCGAACGTGAGCCACGACACCCCTCCGTTCTCCCAGAGCGATCCAAAGGTGCGGCCGAGCTGCTCGTCGAGCACGACGAGCGACTGGCCCAGCATTAAGGGAATGGCGAGCGCGAAGTAGCGCCTCACCGCCGGATGGTGACGGATCGAGCCCTCGGGCAACTTGAGGCCGCAGCGTCTGGCACCCCAGGCCTGGAGAAGGAAGATACCGAGGAACGCGCCCACCAGTGCGCCCCAGGCGAAGCCGTCGGCGGTGGGATTCTCCCGCCCCAGCCCGCCGAACACGCCGCCGACGATGATGCCGATGTTGTAGACGATGGGGCCGAGGACGGGTATGAGGAAGCGCTCCCGGGCGAACTGAACCGCGGTGAGCAGCTGGCCGAGCATGAAGAAGATCTGGGCGGGCAGCACGATGCGGGTGAGACGCGAGGCGACGGCCACCTGCTCGGCGCTGAAGCCGGGCTCGACGGCGCCCAGCACCGAGGTCACGAACGGCATGGCCACGGTGACCAGCACGATGGAGCCGATGGTGAGCGGCCGGGCCACCGCCCAGAAGGCCCGCCACGCATCCTCGTCGTCTCCGGAGGCGAAGCGGCGGGTGAGGATGGGGATGAGCGTGATCGCCATGTAGGCGCCGGCTAGGAGGTAGTTGAGGAAGTCGGGGATGATGAAGGCGACGAAGTACTCGTCACCTGTCGCCCCCGCTCCGAGCAGCCAGGCGAAGACGATCTGGCGCACCAGGCCCAGCGCTCGAGACAGAAGTGTGCCGCCGGCCACGATGGCGGCGGCGATTCCCATACGTCTGTAGAGGCCGTGGCGCGGCACTGCCATTTCGGGTTCGGTCACGTGGGGCAACTTAGCCGCCGGGCCACCGAGCGTACGGGCATGCTGACGGCCCCGGCGGCCGGGTCAGGCAACGTCGCGATGCCGGAGCAGGCCTGCTGCGGCAATCACGGCGATGGCGGCTATCACGATTGCCTTGGCGGCGGCGCCGCCGGTACCGGGCCGCAAGGTCCCCAGAAAGTCATCGAGGCTCCGGGGCAGATCCACCTGCGCCGCGTAGGAGCTGAACCCGATGCGGAAGAGCGAGACTGTGGACAGGCCCGAGACGGCGAGGGAGATCCCGGATTCCCAGATGAATGCGTATGCGAGCCCGGCCACAACCGCCCACCGCGTGATGTAGCCGAGGAGTAGGAACACCGACGTGTAGGCGAGTGTGGACAGCGCCATGGCCAGCACTATGGGGCCGATGATGCTCCAGTCGCCGCTGCGTATGCCGACCACCGTTGCGGCGGCGGCGGCCGCTCCTCCTACGATGAGAAAGGAGAGCGTCCAGGCGGCCAGGAGCTTCGCTCCGGAGATGGCGGTACGCGGCTGGGGGCGAAGCAGTAGGAACGAAAGGGTTTGGTCGCGGCGCTCGTCCCCAAGAGCAGACGACCCGAAGACCAGAGAGACCACGGGCAACACGATGACGAAGAGGATGCCTATCGAGGCCTCGTGGAAGATTGTGATGACACGGCTGGGTGCGGTGTCCCGCGTCTCGACGAAAGTGACCACCGACGGCAGGGCGGCGAGCAGCAGCGACACGATGAGGCCGCCCTTGCCGCCGAGCAGTTGGCGCAGCGAGGTGCGGAACATTCGGAGAAAGGCTTTCATCGGCGCCTCACCAGGTAGCGGAACACGCTCTCCAGGGACAGATCCTCGGGTTCGAAGAGGCTGAAGCGAATGCCGAGGTCCCGAGCCATGGGCGGTAGCAGGCGTCCCAGGCGGACCAGATCCGGTGTCTCCACTTCGAGAGCCCGGCCGGTGATGCTTACCGCTTCCACCGCCTCGGACTGCAACAGCGCCGAGGCCAGCTGCCGCAGGTCGGCGGCTTCGATGCGGACCCGGTAGGGGGTATCCAGCATGGCCCGCCGTATGGCGGCCACGTCGCCTGCGGCGGCGAGCTTGCCGTCGACGATGGCAAGCACCCGGTCGGCCATGCGCTCCACCTCGGCGAGAACGTGTGATGAGACGACGACTGTGTGCCCGGCGGCGGCGAGACTGCGGAACACGTCGATCAGGTGAATCCGCTGTATCGGATCTGTCCCGTTGAGGGGTTCGTCGAGAATCAGCACTTGGGCGCCGATGACCAATGCGGCGGCCACCTTGGCCCGCTGCCGCATCCCCTTGCTGAAACCGGACAGCGGCCGGTCGGCGGCATCCTCCAGATCGACGGCTGCGATGGCCTCGTCGACGCGTGAGACATCGACCTTGGACAGAACGGCCGAGTAGGTGACGAACTGGCGCGCCGTCTGGAAGCCGTAGATGGCGGTCTCCTCGGGGACGAGTGCGAGCGACCGGTAGACCTGGGGCCGGCGGCGCGGGTTCTGGCCGAGCACGGTGACCGATCCGTCCGAGGGGGTGAGCAGGCCGCAGATCATTCGCAGCAGAGTGGTCTTGCCGGCTCCGTTCGGACCGAGCAGGCCCGTGATGCCGGGACCGAAGGCACAGCTCACGTCGGAGACCGCCACCTTCTGCCCGAACCACTTCGAGATCCCGTTCACCTCGACGGTGGCGTCGCCGACCCAGGCGGGAGAGTCGGTGATCACGTGAGCCTCCGGTAGCGACGGACCACGAGGAAGACGGTGAGGGCGGTAAGAGCCAGGATCACGATCAGAGACGACACGGGCCCATAGCCGGCCCTCTCGGGGATCCATCGGTTGGTGCTCTCTCCCATGATCCAATCTCTCACGTACCCGGGGTGGTGCTGGAGTGAGAGCAGGCCGGAGGGCTTGAAGCCGGCTTCCACCAGAGCCTGGGACACCGGCGAGCTGATGACCATCAGGCCGATGAATGTTCCCGCGGCAAAGGAGGCGCGCCTGGAGTAGGCGGCGATGGCAAACGCCAGCGGGGCGAAGGCGACGAAGTAGACGGCCGATGCGGCGGCGGTACGCCAGAGAGTGTCGAGGTTCCCTGCAACATACGACCCGAAGCCTTGATCGCTGACCCATGCTCTGCCGAAGAACAGCACCAGCTGGGGGAGATACATGAAGCCGAAGACGACGGTTATCAGCGACGCAGCACGGCCGGCCAGGTAGTCCTCGAAGGTGAGGGGCCTGGAGGCGTAGACCGCCAGCGTGCCGAATGTGCGGTCGGGCACGAGCAGCTCTCCGGCGGCGAGTGCGGTGAAGATCATGGCTATCGCCGAGGTCATGCCGAAGTACTGGGCATGCGTGAAGAACTCGACGTCTTCGAGGTCGAACTGCTTGGTGAACACGCCGATACCGACGAAAAACAGGGCGGGAAGCACGGCGATGCTCAGCAGCAGCACCGGCAGGACCTTGCTTCGAGCACGACGTCGGAGCCCGAGGACCCGACGTAGGCCGTCGCGGTAGAGGGCGCGCACGGCGCCGGCTCGGCCCAGGCGCTCACCTTCGTGAGGGTGATAGCCGAGGTCGAAGATCACACCCTCCGTCACGTCTGCTCCTCGTCTGCCGGCGTCTTCCCGTTGGGCTTGGCGGTGGCTGCGGGTCGGAGGGCTGCGCTCTCCTCGGCCAGGAAGATGTCCTCCAGGGTGGTACGTCGCGGGCCCATCCGGCGCAGGGCGGCGCCGGCCTCGACCAGGGCGTCGCGGATCGAGTCGTTGGTCTCGGCCGCCTGGGCCTCCACCACGATCATATGGCCTTCGATGTGGGCGGTGACCCCGCGTCTCGAGATGGCCGCCAGTACCGGAGCGGGGTCGTCGAGCACCTCGAGTGTGACTTCGCCTGTGACGGACAGCTCGGTGAGCGGCCCTGCGCGCAGCACCCGACCGCCGTCGAGCATTATCACCCAGTCGCAGGTGCGCTCGATGTCGGGCAGCACATGGGACGAGATCACCGCGTTGATGCCGAAGCTGTCGAGCCGGCCGATCAGCGCCAGCATCTCCTCCCGGCCCTCGGGATCCAGGCCGCCTGTGGGTTCGTCGAGCAGCACGAGATCCGGGTCGTGGACTATGGCCTGGGCCAGCTTGGCCCGCTGGGCCATGCCGGTGCTGAAACCACCCATGTAGCGGAAGCGCTCTTCGTGGAGGCCGACCAGGGTGAGCACGTCGCTGGCTCGCTGGCGGGCCGCTCTGGTGGGCAGGCCGGCCAGCTCGGCGGCGTAGATGAGGAAATCGGCGGCGGTCTGGTCGGGCGGCAGGCAGGCGCTCTCCGGCATGTAGCCGACACGCGAGCGCACGTCCAGCGTCGCCCGGCTCACCGGGCTTCCCAGCAGCCAGGCCCCGCCCTGCTGAGGCCTGAGTATGCCGAGGAGAACCTTGAGCAGCGTGGTCTTCCCGGCGCCGTTGGCGCCCACCAGGCCGGCACGGCCCGGCGGCACGTCGATGCTCACATCGTGAAGGGCGACGATGTCGCCGTAGGCGAATCTGAGGTCGCGGGTGGCGATGATGGCGTCGGCCACGGCCAGCAAACTAGCCGATGTGTAGACGGGCGGGATCCGGGGGCTGCGCTCCCGTCATGGAATAATGAGCATGTGAGTGAGAGCGTTGACCCTGTTGAAGCCCTGAGGAGCCGTGCCGCGGAGCGTGTGGCCGTTATCGAGTCCGCTCCGTCCGGCCCCGAGCCCGATGACCTTGCCGGCTTCATCGACCACACCCTGCTGCGGCCGGATGCGACCGCTTCGGACATCGACCGCATCTGCGACGAAGCTCTCAGATACGGCTTCGCCTCCGTGTGTGTGAACCCGGTGTGGGTGCGGCGAGCCGCGGAGCGGCTCGGGGTCGGCAACGTGGCCGTCTGCTCCGTCGTCGGTTTCCCGCTGGGCGCGCACGTCCCGGATATCAAGGCCGGGGAGGCGGCCCGTGCCATTGAGGACGGCGCCACCGAGGTGGACATGGTGATGAACATCGGGGCTCTGAAGGCCGGCGACGAGACGCTGGTGGCCGGGGACATCGCCGGGGTCGTCGAGGTGTGCCGGTCGGCAGGAGCGAAGTGCAAGGTCATCATCGAGGCGGCTCTGCTCGACGATGGCGAGAAGGTGCTGGCATGCCGGCTGGCCCAGCGCGCCGGCGCCGACTACGTGAAGACCTCCACCGGTTTTGGGCCCGGCGGCGCCACTCTTTACGACGTGGTGTTGATGCGCGAGACGGTGGGCCCCGGCATGGGGGTCAAGGCCTCGGGAGGGATCCGCACCCGCTCGGACGCCTTGGCCATGATCTCGGCGGGGGCGACGCGTATCGGTGCCTCGGCGGGCATCGACATCGTGAGCGCGCCCCAGGAAGCCGGCTGATCGGTGGGCACAGCGAGGGCCGGTATGCTGCGCGCCGTGAAGCGCATCGTGGTCCTGCTTCTGGCCCTTGCCCTTGCCGCCTGTGAGAGCGGTGAGGCGGCGACGACGACCCTTCCCGGGCCCACTACGACGATCGACCCCGAGGTTCGCTGCGCCCAGCTCACGGAGGACGCCACTGATCTCCTGGTGGACGTGATGAGTGCTCTCGAGGGCGTGAGCCCGTCCCAGCTCGCCGACCGGGCCTCGTGGCCGGACGAGCTGGTGACTCTGGAACAGCGCGGGGAGGAGCTGGAGAGCATGATCAGCGAGGCGGGCTGTGACGTCCTGGAGATTCAGGCCGAGGTCATCGAAGCAGCCGCCGGCCTCCAAGCCGAGTCCTTCGTGGCTCGGCTCTACCTGGAACAGCTCCTGCAGATCGGCTCCTAGCGGAGCTCACTCAGGCTGAGGAGTGAGGCGGCCTCCCGGTCGAGCAGCCAAACCACGTCGCGTGCCGACCGGCTCACCCGAGCCGCCGGGCAATCGGTGTTGCCCTCGAGGATCCTGGCAACGATCTCGGCCTTCTCGGATCCGGCGGCGAGGAAGATCGTGCGTCTCGCCGCAACCAGGAGTGGAAGAGTCGCGGTGAGGCGCCACGATGCCAGAGAGTGCACCCTGTTGGCCACGAAGCCGCGGTGGCCCTCCTCGATAGCTTTGGTGCCGGCGAAGAGCGAGGCGGTGTGGCCATCGTTCCCTACGCCGAGGAGAACCAGGCCGGGCTGCAGACCGCCGGGTCCGGCGGGGAGGATTGTGCGCAGCTCCTCCTGATAGACCGCGGCCGCCTGGTTCGGATCATCATGCCAGGGCACGGGGTGGAAGGTGGCGGGAACGTGGTCGGCGAGCGCCTCTCGGACCATTCGTCCGCTGTTCTCCGGATCGCCCGGCGGCACGTGACGCTCGTCCACCATCCATAGGTGGGTCTGACGCCACGGTACGGAGGCGGTTCGCAGGTGTTGGTAGGTGCGGCGTGGCGTCCTGCCACCGGAGAGGCCGATGTTGGGGTGGGAAGGATCGAAGCGCAGCCAGCCGACGATCTCCTCGGTAGCGCCCGAAGCCAGTTTCTCGCCGTCGCTGAACACCCGGATGCGCATGACCGGGGAAGACTAGACCCCGGCGCGGCGATGCCGGGAGGAGCCGCTCTAGACGCTGGGCGGTGGCACGTAGCGGAGGGCGGCGATGCTGCGGCCGTTGTAAGACAGCACCCAGGTGGACGCCTTCGGCCATTGCAGCCGGTCCTCGAGCGGAACACCTCTTGCCGCCAAGGAGCCGATCAGGTTGCCCACGACGTCGCCGTGGCTGCACAGCACCGTTCCGGGATCCAAGCCGGCGATCAGGCGATCGACGGCGGAAGGGGCCGTTCCCTCCGCGAGGGTGGGTTCCGCGGCTACCTCGAGGCTGGTTGCGGCCGCGAGAGGCTCCATCGTTTCCATACAGCGGACCGCCGGACTGGAGAGAATCCGGCCCACTTCCAGTGAAGACAGGCATCGAGCCAGTGCTTCGGCCTGGCGGAGGCCCAGCTCCGTGAGCGGTCGCTGCGAGTCGAGGGCCGCCCATTCTTCACGGTTGCCCGCGTCGGCGTGCCTCACCACGTGGATCATCGGTTGCCCATCTCGATGAACCGGCGTAGGAGAGCGCGGTCGCGGGCGTAGGTCAGCGTTGACAGGGCCTCACCGACGGGCAGCCACCGAGCTTGGTCGACCTCGTCGTTGGGTACAAACTTGCCCCTGGTGGGGCGCATGCCCCAGTAGCGGACGATCTTGCGGCCGGCTCCGTCGGAGTACTCGATGGATCCAACCTCGGCTCCCAGCTCGCAGCCGTACCCGGTTTCCTCGAGCACTTCCCTCAGCGCCGCTTCGGTCTCCGACTCCCCGTCGACAAGCTTGCCCTTGGGAAACGACCAATCGTCGTGAGCCGGGCGGTGCACCAGGAGGATCTCCGTCTCGCCATCGTCTCCGCTTCGGCTCACCACTCCTCCCGAGGCCACTGTTACATCGGGGATCTCCGCGGCCTTGGCCGCGTCGGGTTTGGCTCCTTGCGCTCTCGACAGGGCCAGTGACTCCAACCGTGACTGGCTGTCGAGGCCGAGCACGGTGGGCACTTTCGTCCAGGTGCCGTCGGCGTGGAGCTTCCAGGCGAGGCTGTCGTCGGCCAGGCAGATCTGGAGGATCTCCTCGAGGCGCTGGCGCAGTTCCGGGTCTTCGATGGGCGCCATCGACTCCACTCGGTTGTTGAGATTGCGCTGCATCATGTCGGCCGAACCGATCAAGTACTCGGCCTCCTCACCGCTCCCGAATCGCATGATCCGTGAGTGCTCCAGGTACTTGCCGATGATCGAGCGCACTCGGATGTTCTCCGAGAGGCCGGGCACCCCGGGGCGAATCGAGCAGTTGCCGCGCACTATCAGATCGATCTGGGTTCCCTGCTGCGAGGCTCGATACAGCTCGTCGATGATTCTCGGATCGACCAGATGGTTTAGCTTCCACAAGATGCTGCCGCTTTCCGCGTCCGCCTGCCGGCGGATGCGGTCCTTCACCTGCCTACGGAGGGTCGTGGGTGCCACGAGCAGCTTGCGGTACTTCTTCTGGCGGCTGTAGCCGGTGAGCACGTTGAACAGCTCGCTGAGATCGGCGCCGAGAGCATCGTCGGTGGTGAAGAGCCCAAGGTCCTCGTAAAGGCGCGCCGTCTTGGGGTTGTAGTTGCCGGTCCCGATGTGGCTGTAGCGAACGAGTTTCCCGCCCTCTCTGCGGACGACGAGGGCGAGCTTGGCGTGAGTCTTCAGTCCGGTGACGCCGTAGACGACGTGTACGCCGGCTTCCTCGAGCATGCGGGCCCAGTTGATGTTGGCTTCCTCGTCGAAGCGGGCCTTGAGCTCGACCAGCACGACGACCTGCTTGCCCGAGCGGGCTGCCGTCATGAGAGATTGCACGATCGACTCCTCCCCACCCAGGGCGGGGTCGTCGGGATCGGAGGTGCGGTAGAGGGTCTGCTTGATGGCGACCACGTCGTCGTCCCTGGCCGCCTCGCTGATGAAGGCCCCCACGGAGCTGCCGAAAGAGCCGTAGGGGAAGTGGACGAGCAGGTCACCCT
>Ga0315554_1001892_pt1 | contig 12277 bp, 11 predicted proteins | sample SalMarSW160370MG_FD_202114 | JGI IMG/M metagenome (GOLD analysis project Ga0315554, IMG submission 202114) | Salt marsh sediment microbial communities from the Plum Island Ecosystem LTER, Massachusetts, United States - Salt Marsh Sediment SW1603-70 ... | reverse complement strand
CACCCTGAGAACATCATCAAGTCCGCCGATGTGGTCTGAGTGCGGGTGTGTGGCGACGACGAACTCCAGTCTCCCATCAACAACTGGTCTCAGTGCCTCAACGCATGAGCCGTCCGGTCCGCCATCGATGAGGATCTCAAGCTCCCCGTAGTCAATCAGAATCGCATCTCCCTGTCCCACGTTGATGAAGTACACGTCGAGCGTTTCCGCCGTTGAAGCCGTGAAACTCAGAATAGCCGCCAGAACGAGCGCAAATAGATGAGCTCTCCGCATGACCCATCACTCCGCCCCAGCCTACTGACAACATCTGCCAAAGACTAGAAGAGTTAGTCAGAAGAGTGACTCCATTGCATGAGGCCGTAGGTGAAGGCAAACTGGAGCACTGTGAGCGAATCCTGCGGGCCGGTGCTTGGGGTAAGATGAACGCCGGCTGATCGTTGCCGGCGGTCAACGTCGCGGGAGGGGATCGAAGATGGCTCTGAGGCAGACGTATCTGAGCATGAAGAACAAGCTCCCCGCAGGCGCTGAGTATGTACTGGTCATGCGCGGCCGGGCGAACGATGAACTCGCGCCCTCCAAGGAGCTGCTGGACGAGGTCAACCGGCTCAAGAAGGACTTCTCGCCCGACTCGGGATTCGAGTCATCCATCCACTACGCCTGGGCGAAGAGCAACTTCGCCGAACGGTTCTCGGCTCAGATCCGTCGGAGTCAGGAGTCCATGGCTCGACTGCGAGAGCTGTCCGAGAAGGCGAGATCCCAGGAGATCTACCTGATCTGCTACGAGGGCTACGACAAGCCGTGCCATCGCAACCTGCTTCTGAAGATCGCCGAAGAGGAGTTCGGTGCGGACGTGGATTACGCTCCGTTTCTGCCCGAAGGTGGCGGCCCCCGGAAAGACTGAGGGAAAGGCACTCTCCCTCTTCCCATACGCAGCCGTCGAGCGACTCTTATCGTTCGAATCGGTTGGGAAAAGCTTCGAGCCCCGGTGGTCGGGGCACTCCGACGCGTCGGATCATCGAGCTTCCGGTTCGCGGAAGGGGAGCCTCCCAGAATTCCTCCTCCATCTGGACCCGGTTGAGGTACCGGTAGAGCCCGTCCTGGGCCATCAGCTGATCGTGGGCTCCCTGTTCCACGATCCGCCCGTCCTGCAGCACGACGATCTTGTCGGCGCTGCGGATGGTCGAAAGGCGATGGGCGATGACGAGGGTCGTCCGACCGCGCATCAGCCGCTCCAAGGCCTGCTGGATCAACAGCTCGGTCTCGGTGTCGACCGAGGAGGTCGCTTCGTCCAGGATCAGGATCGGCGCGTCTCTCAGCACCGCGCGGGCGATCGCCAGCCGCTGCCGCTGACCGCCGGAGAGCTTGACCCCCCGCTCGCCGATCAGGGTGTCGTACCCGTCGGGAAGCCCCGCGATGAACTCGTGGGCGTTCGCGATCCGCGCGGCCTCGACCATCTCTCGATCCGTGGCCCCCGGGTGGCCGAAAAGGATGTTCTCGCGGACGTTCCCGTGGAAGAGGAAGACCTCCTGGAGGACGATGCTGATCTGCCGGCGGAGGCTCTCCAGCGTCAGGTCGCGGACGTCGTGACCATCAAGGGTGATCGCCCCGTCGCACACATCGTAGAACCGGGGGATCAGCATCGAGAGGGTGGTCTTGCCGACCCCGGTCGGCCCGACGAGCGCCACGACCGATCCCGGCTCGACCTCCAGGTCGACATCCTGCAGAACGATGTCGCCGACGCTGTACCGGAAGCTCACGTTGTCGAAGCGGAGCGCCCCCTCCGCTCGGCCAGGGAGCTCGACGGCGTTCGCCCGCTCGGCCACGTCCGGCTCCTGTTCGAGCAGCTCGACGATCCGGTCGGCCCCGGCGGTCGCCTGCTGGATGCTCTCCCAGACGGTGCTCAACGCCCGCACAGGCTGGTAGAGGAGCTCCAGGTACAGGAAGTAAGCGACCAGATCGGCGATGGGCAACGCCCCGTTCAGCATCAGTTTCCCGCCGAAGTAGATGAGGACGATCGTTCCCAAGGCGGAGGTGAACTCGACGGACGGGTGAAAGACTGCCATCAGCCTCAACGCCCGCAGCAGGGAGTCGCGATAGCGGACGATCCGGCTCCAGATCCGGTCGGCCTCGGTGTCCTCCCGCGTGAACGCCTGGATCTCCCGGATCCCCGAGATGTTGTCGTTCAAGGCCGCGTTCAGCTCCCCGAGCTCGGCCTGGCGCCGGCGAAAGGCGGGACGCACGTAGCGCGCGAACCCCCGCATGGTGAGGACGATCAGCGGGATCGGGATCATGGAGAGGAGGGCGAGCTGCCAGCTCATGCTCGTCAGCACCGCAATGACGCCGATGAACATCAACACGTTGACCAGGACGTCCGGCACGGCGTGGGCGACCAACTGCTCGAGCAGATCGGAGTCGTTCACCGTCCGGGACATGAGCTGTCCGGTCTGCTTGTCCTCGTAGAAGCGCAGCGAGAGGCGCTGAAGGTGGCGATAGACCTCGTCTCGGACGTCGGCGACCACGTGCCAGCCGGCGACGTGGGCTGCGTAGCTCCGGACGAATTGCATCACGGCCCGCACGGCGTAGACCGCCAACGCCAGCAGGGCGAGCCGTGCGATCAGGGACAGCGTCTCCGGGCCTGCCTCCGGGTCCGTGACCGCGGCGATCATCGTCCGGACCAACCACGGGCCGACGAGCTGGATGGCCACGAGGGCGAGCATGCTGAGCATGGTCAGCGTCAGCGGGAGCTTGTAGCGCTTCACGTGGCGGAGCACCGAGCGTAAGGATTTCACTTCCTGACTCCTCCGTTCTCACGGCTCGCCACCGGCTGGACTCGAGCGGGCGACCCGAAGCCCCCGACGGAATGCCCCGGGCTCGGCTCGGATTGTACTCCGGGGAAGTCGATTCCACAGGAGGCGGGTTTCCCCGGGAGTCCTGGAAGAGCCGCCGCCGGAGCCGGGCGATTCGTCCCCGCTCGGCGATCGAGCGTCCGGTTGCGGTAGAATCGTCGCGCGATGTCCGGTCACGTGAGGGATGACACGAGGATCTGTCTCAACTGCGGTGAGCGGGGGGTGCCGAGCGGTGCGGCGGTCTGCCCGCGCTGCGGTGCGCCCACAATCTGGGCGATCGACTTCCGCAACTCCGACGAGCGATTGCTCCGCGAGGCGCCCGCGCTGATCGAGGAGCGGAAGCGCGCCGGGCTGGAAGGTCTGGTCGGCGGACTCGAGTTCCTCGTGATCAACACGGAGCCCGAGCATCAGCGCGGGGCGGTCGACGAGCTGCTGGCGCGGACCGGGCTCGCCCTCGCCGATGCGTTCGAGGACGAAACCGCGCGGACGGTCGTCCTGACCGTGTCGGGCTCGGCCGACGTGCTGTTGACGTCCCGGAAGGGCGGGTCGCCGTTCGCGGCGTTCACGGACCATCCGAAGTCGTCCCGGATGCCGGCCACGCGGTTGGAGACGTTCGTCTTCGCGTGCCCGGACGTCGCCGCCTACGGGCGGATCCAGCGCGGCCGAGGGGTCAACTTCATGACCGAAGCTCCAATTCTGGGCGAGGGGTTCCGCTTTCTCCAGACCGCCCCGTCGCCGTTCACCGGCAACTCGATCGGCCTGATCGAGCGGAGCGGCGGCGGGAGCTCGTATCGTCGGGCGGGGGCCCGCGACCTGGACTGGAGGCCCGACGTATCGAAGCCCGGCTATCTGGCGAACGTCGGGCGGCTCGACCATGCGGCGACCCGCGTGCGCGCGGAGGAGCGCGACGCGGCGATCCTCGAGTTCATCGCGTTGACGAACTACCGGTTCGACTTCGCGATCTACGTGAAATCGCTCAATTCGATCACCAGCGTCGCGCGGCTGTCGGCGGAGGACTTCGCGATGGTGTTCACGTCCGGCATCGGCCCGTTCGTGGACGAGGCGACGTCGGGACCGACGGAGCGGTTCATCCGTGACTACGGGCCCCGGGTTCACCATCTCGCGTGGGACACCGTGGCGATCGACGAGACGTTCGCCGCGCTGAAACGCGACGGGCAGGAGTTCCTCCTCGAGCTGGTCGGCTCGCCGGAAGAAGGATTGAAGCAGACGTTCACCACCATGTCGTCGCACACGCTTCTGGTCAACGAGTACATCCACCGCTACGGCGGATTCGACGGGTTCTTCACCCGCAGCAACGTCACCCGCCTCACCGAGGCGACGACGAAGCAATGAGCAGACGAGGAGGCCGTCCGCACGACGCGTCGGCTCCCGGGGCTTGAGGCTACCCCGCCTCTTCGCGATCCAGGTATCGGATGATCGCGTCGACGACGAGGTAGTTGAGCGATCGATCGCGCCTCTTGGCCAACGCACGGAGGCGTTCGATGACCCGCAGCTTCTGGGCTTTCTCGGGGATGTAGACCGAGATCATCAGCGCGGTTCTCTTTCGCGACATGTCCCCTCCCCTCCGTCGCATTGTGCCGATCTTCGAACCGACGTCAATGGGGGGGCGCTCCGACGTTCACCGGTTGCACCGAAGACGCACACCGCTCGCACACGTTCGACGCCCATTCTGACACGTTCTCGACGGCGAATCGCTCCTGAGGTCGGACGCATTCCACCGAACGAATCAGTTGGTCGCGGTCGAGCGGAAGGGGTAGACATGGACGAAAGGAATGTGATTCGCGGGGGGTTGGTCCTTGTGATCGTAGCCGGCATCGTCGTGGGGGCGAGCTTCTTGGCGAACGCCGATGAAGTGACCCTGGCGCTCAAGTGGCTGCCGCAGGCGCAGTTTGCCGGCTACTACGTCGCGAAGGAGAAGGGTTTCTACGAGGAAGAGGGACTGGACGTGACGATCGTGCCCGCCGGATCCGGAGAGGAGCCGGAGGACCTTGTCGCCTCCGGCTCGGCGGAGTTCGGCGTGACGTGGCTCGGGATCCTCCTCGACGCGCGCGATCAGGGGGTACCGCTGGTCGACATCGCGCAGATCTTCCAGTCGAGCGGGTTCCGGTACATCGCGTGGGCCGATCTGGGGATCGAAAGCCCGGCCGACTTGCGCGGCCGTACGATCGAGGCCTGGCTCGGCGGGAACGAGGTCCCGTTCCTCGCGCTGCTGCGCAAGTACGGGCTCGATCCCGACAGCGACGTGGAGCTGCAGAGTCAGCCGTTCGACATGGATGCGTTCCTGAATCGGAGCGTGGCGGCGGCGGCGGCGATGAGCTACAACGAGCTGAACGTCGTCCGTGAGTCGATCGTCGCCGGGGCTCTCGGCGCCGGTCCGGACGATCTCCGCTCGATGTCCGTCGACGTGTACCGCGCGGCGGAGGCCGCCGTGCGGCCGGACGAACTCCTGACGATCTTCGACGTCAACGACGAGGGCATCGCGATGCTGGAGGACATGATCTTCACCAGCGACCTGTTCCTGAGCAGCGACGCGAATCGCGACATCGCCGTTCGATTCGTCCGCGCGTCGCTCCGTGGTTGGGAATACGCGCGCGATCATCGGTCCGAGGCGATCGATATCGTCCTGGCACAGGATCCGGACGGCACGATGAGCCGCCTCCATCAGTCCCTGATGCTCGACGCGGTGATCGAGCTCATCTGGGGGTCCGGCGAGGAGCTCGGGTATCTCGACCCCGCCCTGTTCGATCGGACGGCGGACATCGCGCTGCAGTTCGGGGTGATCGGGCAGCCGGCGTCGAGCGACGCCTACACGCACGGGATCTGGGAACTGGCGACGAGCGAGTAGGATCCGCAGCCGGCTTCGACTTCGCGGAGAGCGGCGGCCGCGACCCTTCGGTCGTCGTTGCGGGGGCGTCTCTCGCGAGGGATGCTCTATAAGGCTGCGTCATTTCTGCAGGATGGCGGCGAGAACGCGGATGGCCGGACGAAGGAAGCGGGGGGGAATCTTGATCCACGTGCTGTGGGGCCTGGCGGGCGCGTCCCTGCTCTCCTGGATCGGGCTCCTCGTCGGTCGGGGCTTCTTCTGGTGGCCGTCGCCGCGCCTCGAGCCTCCGAAGACGGGCCCGAAGGCGTCCGGCCCGTCGGTCGCCGCCGTGATCCCGGCCCGGAACGAAGCAGAGATCCTCCCGAGGACACTCCCGACGGTCCTCGCCCAGGATCACGCGGGGCCGTTTCGCGTCGCGCTGGTCGACGATCGGAGCGAGGACGGCACGGCATCGGCGGCCCGCGCGGCGGCCGGTGCGCTCTCCGCCGGGGGTCGGCTGGAGATCGTCGCGGGCGAGCCGCTCCCCGAGGGATGGTCGGGGAAGGTCTGGGCGATGCACCAGGGTGAGACCGGAGCGGGGGATCCGAAGTACCTCTGGTTCACCGACGCCGACATCGCTTACGAGCCGTGGGTGGTCCGTGCGCTGGTCGACAGGGCGGAGGCGGGCGGCCTGGATCTCGTCTCGACGATGGCGACGCTGCGAGTCGACTCGGCGTGGGACCGGCTCCTCGTGCCCGCGTTCGTCTACTTCTTCGCCAAGCTCTACCCGTTCCGGTTCGTCGGGAGCCCGCGCCGCCGCGTCGCCGGCGCGGCCGGGGGATGCATCCTGGTCCGTCGGGACGCCCTCCGTCGGGCCGGGGGGATGGCGGCGATCCGCTCGGCGCTGATCGACGACTGCGCCCTCGGTCGGCTGATTAAGCGGGCCGGCGGACGACTCTGGCTCGGATTCTCCCGCGGCGTCCGCAGCGTCCGCATCTACGGCAGCCTGGCGAGCGTCTGGGGAATGGTCGCCCGCTCCGCCTACACCCAGCTCGATCACTCCCCCCTCAAGCTGCTCGGGACGGTCGTCGGGATGCTCTTCCTCTACGCCCTCGCGCCGATCGCCTGCGTCGGCGGGGCGATCGCGGCCGCGGACGGCGCGGCAGGAGCGCTCCCCGTCGCCGCGATCGGAGGCGCGACGTGGGGGCTGATGGCCGCGAGCTTCGTCCCGATCCTACGGCACCACGGCGTCGGGTGGTGGATCGCGCCGCTCCTTCCCGTCGCCGGCGTTCTGTACACCGGGATGACCGTCTCGTCGGCGTGGCGCCACGTCAGGGGCCGGGGCGGGGCGTGGAAGGGCCGGACCTACGGCGACGGGGCCTCCTGAGGGAGCATCGTCCTGGCGCGCCGGATCGCGAGCTCGTTGTACAGCGGCCACGCGGCCATGACCTGCGGGTCCTCGGCCAGCGTCATCGCCGTGGCGAGCAGCTCGTCGTAGAGCGCGTCCTCGCCCACCGGTCCGGCGTAGTGTTCGGCGTAGTTGACGTAGCTTTCGAGGTAGGCGGGATCGATCTCCATCGCCCGCTCGTAGTGGAGGACGGAGTCGTGGCGGGATTTGCCGATGACGAAGTACGCCTGGGCGATCAGCGCTGCCATCGAGCGGTGGGGTGCACCGCCGAAGTAGGTCTCGTCGAGCTCGATCGATCGCTCGTAGGAGGCGAGCACGTCGAGGACCCCGCCGAAGATCGCGGTGATCTGGTGGTAGTTGAGCCACACCCCCAGCGTGTTGCCGTACCAGAAGATCGCCGCGACGTCGCTCGCCGAGCGGAGGGCCGCGCGGAACCCGCGGCTCTCCTCGGTCTCGCCGAAGAGCGGGTCGAGCCGGAGGCTCGCCAGGGCGTAGTCCTTCCCCTTGCCGTACGCCTCCTCCCGCGCCGCCGGCTCGACCAGGTACGCTTCGCCGAGCTCGAAGTAGGCCTCCGCCAGGCGGTCGAGGACCTGCGCTCGCGACGCCGGGTCGTCCTCCGGGATCAGGGGCAGCGCCCGTTCCCACAGGGCGACGGCCGTCTCGAGCCTCTCCCGATAGGCGGCGAACTCGAACGGCCCGGCCCAACGGTCGAACGCCGCGTCCGCCTCGGCGATCAGGGCCCGGACGTCGGGAGCTGCCGTCTCGGGCGCTTCCTGGGAAAGCGCCGCGACATCGACCAGAACGAACGAGAACAGACAGAGCAAGATTCCGGCGCGATTCATCGATGGCATCCTCCTCAAGCGGGCTGCCTTAGGATACCGCATGTCGCCGATCGGGCGGTCGGCATCCGTCCCCTGGGCGGGACGGGCCCACGCGGAGCGGAAACGGGCAGGCCGATCGCGTATCCTCAAGCTCGGTGAGCGAGCATGAGAGGGCCGATGAACGTTCTCGTCTTCACGGAGGGGTCGAGCGAGACGTATCGCGCGCGGCTGGTCGACTCGGCCGAGACGCGGTATGTGTTCTGCGAGTCGGAAGAGGAGGTCGCGGCTCGGATCGAAACGGCTGATGTGATCCTTGGTTCGATCGGCTTCCCGGTGAAGCTCCTATCGCGGGCGGGTCGCCTCCGATGGATCCAAGTGATGGGCGCCGGCGTGGATGCGTTCCTCGCCGGAGCCGACCTTCCGGGGGACGTTCTCCTCACACGCGCCGACGTGTCGTTCGGCGATCAGATTGCCGAGTACGTGATCGGGCATCTGCTTGCGTGGACGCAGCGACTTCGAGATGTCTACCGGCTCCAAGCTGCGCGGCAGTGGGAGCCGCTGGCGGTCGAGTCCCTCCGGGGGCGTACCATGGGCGTTGCCGGGGTCGGCTCCATCGGCCGGGTGGTCGCGCAGCGAGCGCGCGGGATGGGAATGCGGACGACCGGCCTCTTGCGGACCGTTCGGGAGGTCGCGGGGTTCGATGCCTGCTACGGACCGGAGCGCCTCTCCGAGTTCCTCTCCGATCTGGACATCCTCGTCCTCTGCCTGCCGTTGACGCCGGAGACGCGCGGACGGATCGGCCGCGAGGAGTTCGCATGCATGAAGCCGTCGGCGATCCTCGTGAACACATCGCGAGGCGCGATCGTCGACGAGGCGGCTCTGATCGGCGCCCTGCGAGAGAAGATCATCGGCGGCGCGGTTCTCGATGTCTTCACCGAGGAGCCGCTGCCGGAGACAAGCCCTTTCTGGGCGATGGAGAACGTGACGATCACGTCGCATCACTCCGGTCCCAACATCCCCGACGAGATCGTCGATTGCTTCCTGGAGAATCTTGACCACTTCCGACTCGGCGAGCCGCTCCGCGGGCTCGTCGATCCTCGACGGGGATACTGAGCGTCGGGACGCCGATCGGTGGGCTGCGGGTAAGGACGTTCGATGTCCGGGAAGCTGGCGACCCGTTGCGGCCTGGCATGCGAGGGGGGTCGAAGGGCGGATCGAAATCGATCCGGCGTTCGAGGAGGGGCTCGACGACCTCGACGGCTTCTCGCACATCGTCCTTCTGTTCGGTTCCTCGCTGAATCGTGTGGGTAGGGGCTGAGCGTAGAATGGCTTCACCACAGGGAGCGGGGAGGCAGGGAGTGAAGCCGGAGAATCTGTTTGCGGCGGCGCTTGGAGTGCAGTGGCCGTGGAAGGTCACAAGAATCTCGTTTTCAGCGGAACAGCGGCGGTTGGAGATCTGGTTGGACTTTGAACGGGGCGGTACGTTTGTTTGTCCGGAGTGCGGCGCCGAGGGAGCGAAGGCGTACGACACACAGGAGGAAGCGTGGCGTCATCTCAACTTCTTCCAGCATGAAACCTACCTACGCGCGCGGGTCCCTCGGGTGAGGTGTCCGAAGGGCTGCGGGGTGAAGAAAGCAGAAGTGCCGTGGGCGTGTCCGGGATCCGGGTTCACGCTGTTGTTCGAGGCGCTGATCATGGCGTTGGTGGGGCAGATGACGGTGGCGGCGGTCGCCCGACTGGTGGGAGAACATGACACCCGGATCTGGCGGGTGATCCATCGTCACGTGGAGGAGGCCCGAGAGCGGCTCGACTTCTCGGGAGTGACACGTGTGGCGGTTGACGAGACCGCGAGCCGCCGAGGGCAGAACTACGTGTCGTTCTTCTTTGACGGCGACAGGAAGCAGCTGATGTACGGCACGAAGGGAAGAGACAAGGGGACCGTCCGGCGATTCTGCGAGGACCTTGTCGCACATCACGGAGATCCCGAACGGATTCATGCGGCGTGTTGTGACATGTCCCCCGCATTCATTGCAGGAGTGGAGGCATCTCTGCCCAAGGCGAAGATCACGTTTGATCGGTTCCACATCATGCAGCTGATGGGCCAGGCGGTGGATGCGGTCCGACGAGAGGAAGTCAAGGAGACGGACGTACTCAAGCGCACGAGGTATCTGTGGTTGAAGAACCCCAGTGGGTTGACGGCGGACCAACAGGCCACCCTGGACCGCCTGTCGTGCCACCATCTGAAGACAGCAAGGGCCTACCAGATCCGCCTGACGCTTCAGGAATTGTTCCTGCAACCGGACCGAGCGGCCGGGGATGCGTTCTTGAAGAAGTGGTACTTCTGGGCAACCCACTCCCGACTCGACCCGGTGATCGAAGTAGCAAAGACGATCAAACGCCACTGGGATCGTGTGCTGAACTGGTTCGACAGCCGGCTCACGATGGGGTATCTCGAAGGGATCAACAGCTTGGTGCAGGCGGCGAAAGCCAAGGCCCGCGGCTATCGGACAACCAAGAATCTCATCACCATAGCCTACCTACTCGCCGGCAAACTCGACTTCGCCTTACCCACATGAAACAGCGAGGAACCGCGAATAGCCGCTCGAGCGTCGGCCTGGTTGCCAGCCGCTCTCGTCTCGGGATCTCCTTCGTGGCGGTTCCGGCATGCAGAAGAGGTCGCAGCTTCTTCACGAACTGCTCGCTGCCCAGGAGGATCCCACCTCGCAGACCATCCCAGACAGACACACCCCGCCCATCTTTGACAAACTGACGGTACGCGCGGCGAGCGGTATCCATGTCGACGTCAAACTCCGCGAGGATCCACTCCGTCGTGAGGAACACCGGAGGAGCCGCATGGCCCGCTGTCGCTCGGTAGCTGCTCCACTTCCATTGGCGTGGATGCTGCACGATCTTCGCGCGCACAGGATTGAGCACGAGGTAGCGTGCCAGCTCGAGCAGATGGCTCTCCTTCTCGACGAGGATCGACTTGAATCGCCCCTGGAGAACGTGTCCCACCCGGTCATGTTGCCGGTTGAACGCCTGCGTATACACGCTGTTCAGGTGGCGCATTCCTTTCGAGAGATTCCCCTCGGGTGTCTCGATGAGCAGATGATAGTGGTTGGACATCAAGCAATATGCGTGACAGATCCAGCCGAACCGGTCAACGACATCCGCAAGAACAACCAGAAACCTCGCCCGATCCTCGTCGTCGAGAAAGATATCCTGCCGCGCGTTTCCGCGCGCCGTCACGTGATACACAGCACCTTCGTATTCAACTCGCAACGGTCTTGCCATGCGTGCAGTCTACCCTATATGATGTGGCAGAACAAGACCTGACCCCGTTTGTGTGTGTGACCCCGTTTGTGTGCAATAGCACTAAGGCTTGCGCCGTCCGGTCTTTTCTATTCTGAGCGCTCCTTTCATCCCTCTTCGTCTCTCATATTGACATTCGTATCCTTGCGTGCCATCCTACGCCCCTCCACCCTACGCGTCAAGTTCAGCATCCTGACTGAACGTACTCGACACCGAACGCTTTGCTTCGGTGTGACTCCCCACTTGCCACTCGCCACTTGCAACCCATGCCCACCTCTGTATACTCTGTGACCACATGAGGACTATATTCACAAGGTCGCAGACATGCCACGGGCGTTCACCGCGATAGAGAAAGAGACGATTCGCGAGAAGCTGATGGCGGCGGGGCGCGCCTGCTTCCTTCGCTACGGCCTGAAGAAGACGACGATCGAGGACCTGACCGGGCCGGCGGGGATCGCCAAGGCGTCGTTCTACCTCTTCTTCGACAGCAAGGAGGCCCTGTTCGTCGAGCTGTTCCTGGAGGAGATGCCGGCGATGATGGAGCGGTTGCTCGACGCGTCGTTCCGGACGACCGACGACACGAGGGAGGCGCTCGTCCGCCTGATACAGGGGATCGTCCGCGAGATCGAGTCGAACGAGTTCGCGCGGATCCTTCTCGACGACCCGAGCGAACTCGAGCGGCTGGCAAGTTCGCTCGACTACCAGGGGATCCTCGATCGTTCATCCGAATTCTTCGCGCCGCTGATCGAGGCGTTCGCCAAGGCGCAGGCGCGCGGTGAGATCATCCCCGGCGATCCACTCCAGCTCACTTACTCGCTCGGGCTCATCAAGCTTCTCCCGGTGAACCGCGATCGGATCCCTCCGGAGATGTACGATCAGCTGTTCGAGCTGGCGCCACAGATCATCGCCGACGGTCTTACCTGCCCTGCTAAGCAGGGCAGGTAAGACCTTGATGGATGCGCACAAGCCGTCGCCACGGCGCCGGCTGTGCGTGAGAGAACCGCAACATGGGTAAGCGGTTCTCTCGGAGGATGAGGAATCGGAGTGACATGAGCATGCGACAGGT
>Ga0315554_1001891_pt1 | contig 12277 bp, 5 predicted proteins | sample SalMarSW160370MG_FD_202114 | JGI IMG/M metagenome (GOLD analysis project Ga0315554, IMG submission 202114) | Salt marsh sediment microbial communities from the Plum Island Ecosystem LTER, Massachusetts, United States - Salt Marsh Sediment SW1603-70 ... | reverse complement strand
CGGCTATCCGGGGCAGGCCTCGGCGCTGAGCCCACCTTCCGTTGCCATCCATGATGATGGCGATGTGTTTGGGAATCTCACCCGATTCCAAGATGCGTTCTTGGAGCTTCCGATCGTGACCTGTCGCTTTCTCCAGTGCCACTCTTGTTTCTTTCTCCTCCAATATCGTTGCGGCGCAACAAAAAATTTAACCTTTTTTGAAAAGAAAGTCAAAGAAAACCGCGGAAACGCACCTCAAAAGGTTACGCAATTGACTTAAAGAAGAATCGAGATCCAACGACGGAAGCCTTCATCTTGACTGCCCTTTCATTTTTGGTTATATTGACCTCGGAAACCCATCTGCCGGCTTTTGCGTTGGTAGATTGAGGGAAGGTGGTAACCGCTTCACTAACATACGAGAGTCTCGATGGAAGGTAATTTTTCAAACAGAGTCCAGGACGTCATCCGCCTCAGTCGGGAAGAAGCACTCCGTCTCGGGCATGACTACATTGGTACAGAGCATCTGCTCCTCGGGATTATCCGCGAGGGCGAGGGGATCGCAGTGAAGATCCTCCGGAACCTGGGCGTCGATCTCTACAAGCTGAAGAAGGCGATCGAAGACACCGTCCGGACGTCGGGCGGAACCCTCACCATCGGCAACATTCCTTTGACGAAACAGGCGGAAAAGGTACTCAAGATCACCTATCTGGAAGCCAAGCTTTACAAGTCGGATGTTATCGGCACAGAGCATCTCCTGCTCTCACTCCTTCGAGACGACGACAATATCGCTGCGCAGATTCTGCATCAGTTTAATGTCCACTATGACGTTGTCAGGAATGAACTTGACAACATCATTTCGGGCAAACCCTCAACGCCGCCTGCAGCGCACATGACGGAGAAGAAACAGGAGAAATCAAAAACCCCCGTTTTGGACAACTTCGGGCGTGACCTCACCAAGCTAGCTCTGGAGAACAAGCTCGACCCGATCGTCGGGCGGGAGAAGGAGATCGAGCGGGTCGCCCAGGTGCTGAGCAGGCGCAAGAAGAACAATCCGGTCCTCATCGGCGAACCGGGTGTCGGCAAATCTGCCATCGCGGAAGGCTTGGCGTTGCGGATCGTTCAGAAAAAGGTCTCGAGGGTGCTGCACGACAAGCGCGTCGTAACGTTGGACCTGGCGGCCCTCGTCGCCGGCACGAAGTATCGCGGCCAATTCGAAGAGCGTATGAAGGCCGTGATGAATGAATTGGAGAAAGCGAAAGACGTTATCCTCTTCATCGATGAGCTCCACACGATCGTCGGAGCCGGGGGAGCCAGCGGCTCTCTCGACGCCTCGAACATGTTCAAGCCTGCGCTGGCGCGCGGCGAGCTGCAGTGCATCGGAGCGACCACGCTCGACGAGTACCGGCAGTATATTGAGAAGGACGGGGCTCTCGACCGACGGTTTCAAAAGATCATGGTGGATCCGACGACCGTTGAAGAGACGATCAAGATCCTTCAGAATATCAAGCAGAATTACGAAGAACATCACGGCGTGCGGTATAATGAGGAAGCGATTGACGCAGCCGTCCGGTTGAGCGACCGCTACATCACGGACCGGTATTTGCCGGACAAAGCGATCGACGTTATGGACGAGGCGGGTTCGCGCGTTCACCTGGCGAACATCGTCGTACCGAAGGAAATTCTGCAGCTCGAGGAAGAAATTGAGAAGATCAAGCAGGCGAAGAACCAGGTCGTCAAGAACCAGAATTTTGAGGAAGCGGCGCGCCTCCGGGACCTCGAGAAGAAGTTGCTGAGCGATCTGGAGATCGCAAAGCGTGAATGGGAATTGAAATCGCAGGACCTTGTGTTCGATGTCACGGAGGAGAATTGCGCTGAGGTCGTTTCCATGATGACCGGCATTCCGGTCAACAGGGTCGCCCAGAGCGAGTCGGAAAAGCTTCTGAAGATGGAGGAAGCTCTCAGCGCCGTGATCGTCGGTCAGGACGAAGCCATCAAGAAGCTTACGCGAGCGATCCGCAGGACCCGCGCCGGATTGAAGGATCCCAAGCGGCCGATCGGCTCGTTCATCTTCCTCGGCCCGACAGGCGTCGGAAAGACTGAGATGGCGAAAGCCCTCGCGCGCTACCTCTTCGATTCCGAGGACGCCCTGATCCGGATCGATATGAGCGAGTACATGGAGAAGTTCTCCGTCTCCCGGCTGGTCGGGGCACCCCCGGGCTACGTCGGCTATGAGGAGGGGGGACAACTAACGGAGAAGGTGCGCCGCAAACCGTACTCCGTCGTCCTCCTGGACGAGATCGAGAAGGCTCATCCCGACGTCTTCAACATCTTGCTGCAGGTGCTTGACGACGGCATTCTGACCGATAGCCTCGGACGGCGCGTGGATTTCAAGAACACGATTCTCATTATGACCTCCAATATCGGCTCACGCGATATCAAGGTGACCGGCGGATTCGGCTTCGGGACGCAAACCCACGAGGACAAGTACGCCGCGATGAAAGGGCATATCGAAGATGCTCTCAAGCGGGTCTTCAATCCGGAGTTTCTCAACCGGGTCGACGACACCATCGTGTTCCACAATCTCGAACGGGAACATATCCTCCAGATTATCGACATCGGCTTCCAGGAACTCCTCAAGCGCATGAACGCGATGGGGATCGAGGTGGGGTTGACCGGCGCCGCAAAGGAGTTCCTGGCAGACAAAGGCTTCGACCCGGCGTTTGGCGCTCGTCCGCTGAGACGGGCCATTCAAAAGTACGTCGAGGACCCCCTCGCGGAAGAGATCCTCAAGGGGACCTTTGCCCACGGAAGCAAGATCAAGGTCAAGTTCAGCAAGAAAGCTGAAGAGCTTGTCTTCGTCGATTCCTCGAAAGACAACGGCGGGGATGCGTTGAAAGAACATGACGAAGAAGTCGCTGATGCGACCTAGTGAGCTCACCTCATGACAGAGGTGATACGATCCCTCGATGAACTCGAGGGATTTTTTTTCTCCTCTCTCGAGCACTGTACCGCGAGCCCTGAGACTTGAAGCCTTCTAGATTTCACTACATCCTCTTCTACAAACCGCACGGAGTCCTCTCCCAGTTCACGAGTGCAGCCGGCCAGAAGACGCTCGGCGAATTCGGGCCATTCCCGCAAGACGTCTACCCGGTCGGAAGGCTCGATGCCGACAGCGAAGGCCTGCTGCTCCTGACGAACGACAACGAGTTGAAACACCGCCTGCTGGACCCGCGGTTCGGACACGCACGTACGTACCTGGTTCAAGTCGAGAGGGAACCATCGTCCGAGTCGCTGGCGAAGCTTCGAAACGGGGTCATTATTAAGGGAAGGCGCACGCGGCCGGCCCAAGTGCAAATCTTGGGCAGCGAGCCCGGCCTCCCTCCGCGCTCCAAACCGATCCGTTTCAGAAAGACCGTCCCAACCAGTTGGCTCCGGATCACGCTCACGGAAGGCAGGAACCGGCAAGTTCGGAAAATGACAGCCTCCGTGGGACATCCGACGCTTCGGCTCATAAGGACAGCCATAGGACCCTTCTCGGTGCGAGGGCTACGAGTGGGAGAATTTCGCGAACTCACGCAGAGCGAGGGAGCTCGATTCGTTCAGCCTCTGCGAAGCTCCGGGCGCGGAAGCCGCGTCGGGGGACCTCGCCCAGCAATACCCTAGTCAACCGAATTCCCTTCGCCAGGTCGGCGGAATCCAATTCAGATAGCTCCCTCCGAGCATTCCTTGTTCATTGTTGTTCTGGAAAATCGGCAGGGCGAAATCCCTCCTGTGGGGCCGTCCGGCGGAACTCCACATCCTCCCTCCGCCATTGCAGTCCACCCCCTCTTCCGTGGCACCACGCAGAGGATCGTCTTTCGATCCCTCACCGGAGTCCACCGGGAGGATTCGCGGGATTATCGAGTTTGAGGGAAAGGCTCAAAATAAAAACCCCGACGCGCACCGTAAGCGTCGGGGCCAGGGAGGTTGTTATGAAACCCGCCCAAGGTAGGACAACGAGCGGGTCTGCATCATTGAACAGATATCGATTCGAAAATGTTCCGGGACGAAAAGAAATTTCTCGAATGCTCGAACTGCTGTAATTTCAATAAGTTACGGACACACTTGCGAAGCGACACCGGTAGGACTTAGGAAATTCTCTGGAGGAAAACGGGAATTGAACTAAACAGTCCGAGAGAAAAGAGGTTTCTCTCTCGGCGTTCGCTTGATATACGCATCGAAGCACATAGCGATGTTGCGGAGAAGGAGCCTGCCAGCCCCAACGATCGAGATCTTGTCCAGAGTGTTCTTGACAAGGTTGAGGCGGAGAAACTCGCTCAACTGTCCAAGCGACTCATCGAAGTACTCATCGAAAGTTATGTCGAACCACTCTTCAACGTCCGATTTCACGACCTCGAGATCGCACATCAGCCGCATGATGACATACTTCCGAATGACGTCGTCCCGGGTCATCTTGTACCCGACGCTCGTCGCGAACTGGCCGTTCTGGATCGCCTCGTAGTATTGCGGCAGCGTCTTCGCATTCTGTGCATACACATCGCCAAAGTGAGAGATCGCCGACATTCCGAGGCCGAAAAGATCGGCGCCAGCCCTCGTCGAATACCCCTGGAAATTCCTGTGAAGGGTCCTTTCCTTTTGAGCCATCGCCAGTTCATCATCCGGCTTTGCGAAATGGTCCATCCCGATGTATTCGTATCCGGCAGAGCAGAGCGTCTCTATCGTCGCCTTGAGGAGGCGCAGCTTCGTCTCAGGCGACGGGAGGTTTTCGGGATGTATCAGCTTCTGATGCGGTTTCATCCACGGCACGTACGCGAAATTGAAGACCGCAATGCGATTCGGAGAGAGCCGGACGACTCGGTTCAGGGTGTCTTGAAAAGTCTCGAGCGTTTGAAGCGGGAGTCCGTAGATCAGGTCAACGTTGATGCTGTCGATCCCGAGAGAGCCCGCCCACTGGATGGCATCCAACGATTCCTTCTCCGGCTGCACGCGATGAACAGCTTCTTGCACCCGCACGTCGAAATCCTGCACGCCGATGCTGATACGGTTGGCGCCGCCTTCCCGAAACGCCTTCATATGATCGAACGTGAGCCCGCGCGGGTCAATTTCCACGCTGGTTTCAGCATCCGGCGCGAACCGGAATTTGCCTCGCAAGAAGCTGAACAGGTCCTCGATCTCGGTCGGGCTGAGGTAGGACGGCGTTCCGCCTCCCCAGTGCATTTGTGTCACCAGCCGCTTCTTTCCAATGTAACGAGCGAGACGGTCAATCTCCTTCCTGAGCGTGACGAGGTATTCCGAGATGTGCTCGCGGTTTCGGGTGATGACCGTCGTGCAGCCGCAGAAGTAGCAGAGGGTGTCGCAGAACGGGATGTGCAAGTAGAGGGAGATCGGGGTAGTGTTCTCATCGTTGTTGCGGATGAGATCTACCTCAAATCGCTTCTTGTCGTACTCCGATGAGAACAGCGGCGCGGTCGGATAGCTCGTGTAGCGCGGTCCCGGTTTGTCGAATCTTTTTAGAAGGGCAATGTCAACGTTCGAGAAAGCGCTTGGCATATCTTGGTTCTCCGATGGTCCAGGCTAGTGCAAACCCCATGCCATCTTGTTTTCCGGGATTTCTTCACAAAACGCTGGATTCATTGGACTCCTTCGCAGAAGATGGAACGATTTCCTCTGCCGTTCGCAGAGTTGAGAACAACTTTCGGTTGACAGACACCATCATTCTACCTTGTCAGTCCAGGGCTTTCCGAACCGTCTGGAGGAGTTCTTCAGGTCTGTAAGGCTTCTGAAGGAAGCCTTTCACTCCCGACTCCAGGATCTGCTGCTTGAGATCCCGGTCCACATAACCGCTCGCGAGGTACACGGCTGCATTCGGATTGATTTTCCTCACCTTTTTGAACACCTCCCAACCATCCAGCTTAGGAAGCCCCAGGTCAGTAATGACCAAGGCAATCTCGCTCTTGTGGCGCTTATAGACTTCAACTGCCCTTTCGCCATCGGCGGCCCCCATCACACGATACCCCTTTTGCTCGAGGAGCGTTGCGACCAACTCGAGGAGCATCTCTTCGTCTTCCACGACCAGAAGAGTTTCCGTCCCTCCTGGAATCTCCTCTTCCAACGGCACCTCTTCTCTGGGTTTTGCCACGATGCCCACCGGAACCGGCAGATAGATCCAAAACGTTGAGCCTTTTCCCGGCTCACTCTCAACGTCGATGAATCCTTGATGGGCTTGGACGACACCGAATACGACCGCCAAACCCAGGCCCGTCCCTTTTCCCTTTTCCTTCGTCGTAAAGAACGGATCGAATATTCTGCTCTTCGTCGCCTCGTCCATCCCCACTCCAGTATCTGAAACGCCGATGACGACGTAATGGTTTCCGGCCGCCTCAGGAAACCTTGCAGCAAGACCATTCCCGGAAATCGATCCCGATGTGATCGCGAGCGAGCCGTGATCTCTCATTGCATCCCGGGCATTGACACAGAGGTTCAGCAGCGCTTGGTGAAGCTGTGAATGATCCATCGAAATGACCGGCAGCGACTCCGCCAGTTGCAGCGAGAGGGAAATCGTTTTCGGAAACGTTTCACCGAGCATCTTGGACAACTCTTTGATCACGACGTTGACATCGAGGGGTTCGAGGTTGAATTCCGTTTTCCGAGCGAACGTGAGTATCTGTCGAACGAGCCCGGCGCCGCGCTCAACGGCCATCGCAATTGCCTCAAGGCTCGTGGCAACCCGAGGGGAGTCACCCGCGGCCCGACGCATGAGCGAGGTGTAGCCGAGGATAATAGCGAGGATATTGTTAAAGTCGTGAGCGATCCCTGCGGCCAGCGTGCCGATGCTCTCCATCTTCTGGGCCTGCCAGAGCTGCTGTTCGAGCCTCTTGCGCTCTGTGATGTCTTCCTTCACTGCAAGAAAGTGAGTGATCGTGCCATTGGGGTCTCGCACAGGAGAAATGCTTGCGGATTCCCAGAACAGCTCCCCGTTCTTTTTCTTGTTCTGGAACTCACCTCGCCACTCGTTCCCGGACGTGATCCTCTCCCAGAGCTGTTTGTACTCGGTGACAGGGGTATGGCCGGACTTCAGGATACGCGGGTTTTGCCCGAGCACCTCGGCAGGGTGATAGCCGGTCACTTGCGTGAACTTCGGGTTGACGTACTCGATGTCCCCCGCCGTATCCGTGATGATAATGGATGCAGGGCTCTGTTCGACAGCGCGAGAGAGTTTCCGCAGCTCTTCATCTGCACGCTTCTGCTCCGTAATGTCCGTCACCAATCCGAGGATCGACTGCTCCCCTTCATAATCGATCAGTGTTGTCGTGTGGATGCCTTCGAGTCTCTTCCCGTCCTTCGTGACGAGAGCGTACTCGTAGGGCGGAAGTTCACGACCCCCAAGGTGACTCTGGAAACTCTCCCTGACAAGCTCAACGTACTCCGGGACAATCAGTTTCATGAAATCGAACTGAGGAGAGTAGAACTCTTCCTTGCTATACCCCAATAACTCTACACACTTGTTGTTCACGTAGACGATTCTTCCCCTCTTATTGATATAGATCATATTCGGGGATTGCTCGGAGAGCGTCCGGAACTTCTCCTCACTTTCTCGCAGTTTCTTCTCAGCCTCTCTGCGTTCAGTCGTATCCCGAAATATCGTCAACACCCGCGGCGGCTGACCGGGCACTTCAAGGACCGAATTCGAGAGATCAGCCAAGATCCGCTTCCCTGTCCTAAGCGAAAGTTCAGCTTCCATACGGGGTTTGATCGTCCGGGAGGCAAGTTGTTGACGATAGACCCTGATCTCTTCCTCGCCACGGTGCCCAGATCCGGTCTGATAGGCGAAGTTGAAGGGTTTGCCCTGTAATTGCTCCCTGTCCAGTCCCATCAGGCGGCAGTATGCGTCATTGACCGTGATGATCGTTCCATTCTCATCAACAAGCCTCATCCCATCGAGAGCGCTCTCCCACACTTGACGGAACTGGGCCTCGGACTTGCGGACCGCCTCCTCCGCCTGCTTGCGAGCGGTGATATCGCGCGCGACCACCTGCATGGCCCTCTTCCCCTGATACGTGATCGGAGTCGAGGCGACCTCCACATCCACCAGCGTTCCGTCCAACCGGACGAACTTCTCCTCCAACGGAGGAGCCCCTCGTTCATCGCCGGGGTTCTGAAACGCCCTCGCTCGAGCAAGCTCCTTGTAGTCGGGATGGACGATATCAAGAATCGGTTTGCCGATAATTTCTTCCGGCTTTTCAGCGCCGATCAGCCGAAGACCGGTTTCGTTTACGAAGACGAACTTGCCTTCGCTGTGTACGGCCACGGCGACAGGTGATGACTCCACGAGCCGTTTGTAACGCTGCTCACTCTCCGCCAATGCCGACTCCGCCTTCTTCCGTTCCGTGATATCCTCCACCAGCCCCATTGCTCCTCGGGTTCGACCTTCCCGGTCTCTCAGCGTCGCAGCAAAAAGTCGGATGTCAATCGGGCTGCCATCCCTCCTCTGCCGCTCCAGCTCAAGGCCCGTTATCGGTTCGCCCTGAAAAATGCGGTTTACGATCCCGAGGGACTCCTCTTGCCTATCGGGGGGCACGAACGGGATGGGGAGACCGCGTACCTCCCGAGCGGACCAGCCGAACATCCGCTCCGCCGCGCGGTTCCACACCTTTCGGATCCTCCCGCGAGCATCGAGATCGTAGATGCCGAGCGGCGATGACGCGATGATCGCATCGAGCGTTTCATTCGTCTCCCGCAGCGTCTCCGCTTCCTTCTGCCGGGCTTCTTCGACACCGATCGCAGAAGCGATGATGCTCATCAATTTCTCGTCGTCCTTTGTCGGCACATAGTCTTTCCGGTATACGACGCAGAGGCAACCGATAACGCTGTCTGCAAATCTGACACCTCTGCCAATATAGGTTTGAAGCTTGAGCCGCCGGATTATGGGATCCGTCTCCGCGTAACTCGACTCAGGTAGACTGTGGACGGTCAGGGCCTCATCCTTCGCCTGCCGGATGACGTCGAAACAGAGATGGCCTTCCGGCTTGACATCAGCATCATAGTCGTCCGGCAAGTTCCACGCACCCGCCGTGGTGAGGATCCCGTCCTCAAGCCGATCGTAGAGCGCACCGGACCCCTCCATCAATTCCCCACACAAGGCCACGAGGCGCTTAATATTGAAGCCTGGATCCGGGCCGAACGAGAGGAAGCAGTCGTTCAACTTAGCGAGCCGCTCCTCGTTCTTCTTCCGTTCCGAGATATCGCGAATGATGGCCTGAAAAAATTTCTTCCCTTCGATGTCGATGACGCGCGCGCTCGTCTCAACCGGAAACGTTCGGCCGTCTTTCCCCCGATGGAGTGTTTCAAAGATCAGACCTCCCTTTTCCTCGACTTCGCGCATTTGCTCCGGTAACAGGTCGACCGTTTCTGGCGCCCGGATCTCCTCCATCGTCAGGGCCAGGAGCTCCTCCCGGGTGTAACCGTACGCCAGGATCGCCCGGTCGTTGGCGTCCAGGATGGTTCCATCACGGTCGACGAGCAGGATGATGTCGTTCGCGTGTCTTGTGAGGGTGTCATAGTGTTCGAGAATCGCCCGGCGCTCCAGCTCAAGCTGATACTGCCTCCGATAGAATCGAGAGCTTTGGTGTCGCCAAACAAGACCCAGTCCGGCCGCCGCGGTCATGATGATGCCCATCATCAGCAGCAGCGTCGTCCACTGCCGCTCTTTCAGGGGCGCGTAGATTTCCGACAAATCTACCTTCGCCACCATGAACCACGGCGAGTCCGGAATCTGACGGACCGATCCCAGGACTTCCACGCCACGGTAATCGACCCCCTCCGAAATCCCTTCCCCACCACGGGCCGCGATCGCCGCGAGCAGCCGTTCGCTGGCAATCGGGTACCGCAGGGAAAGCGCGGTGTTCTTCTGATGACGTAACTCATTCAGAAACACAACCTCATTCCCTTGCCGTTCGATGAGAAGAGATTCGGAGGTCAAGCTCGGCGTCGGCCAAGCCCGGACGAGCGGATAGAGTACTTTGTAGGGATCGATTCGAAACAACAGAGCTCCGAGAATCGGAGACTTGTCGGCATCCCCGTTCATGATCGGAACGACGACGTCGAGATGGATATCGCCGCGGTTTTCCCCCGTGTGAAGGGACGAGAATATGATCTGCCGTGTACGAAAAGCCGTATCAGCGAGGGGAACAATGCACGGCCCGATATCTCCCTTCGCCCGACCGACGACGAATCTCGTTCTCAGCCGGCTGTCAAGGAGGGCAATCATGCTGTAGTCTTGGTTCTGCGCAAGCGGCGAAAGCAGCTGATCCAGTCCCTGCCGGGATTCCCCCGTCGTCCGCCCGGTCGTGAAGAACCGCTTCACGAACTCCGTGAAGGGTCGATTGGAGGAGAAAAACCGCGCGTCGGACATTCGCTCCTCCCGCCACCGGATGATCTGGTTGATCTTGAGGTCCGCGATCGCGGCAAGCTCGTTCCTCTTCTCACGCTCGATCTGCGCTCTCTGATCGTGATAGTACAGGTAACCCGTCGTGACAGTACCGATCGTCAAGAAGATCAGGATGAGGGCGAGGTTCCACGGAACCTTCGTGCCCGTTGCTCTCGCTTCCATGGACATGTATCTCCTTCTACCCCTTGGCCTTGGCTGGCAGTGCGCGAGGCATTGATTTCTCAGGCATCATTGAATCCCAATACAAAGACAAGAAGATTTTATGTGGAAGTCAATAATTTTTGCGAATTCCTGACGAGACCTTCCGTCTTACCTATACAAATGCTACGATTCCCATAACTGAGAAGAATACATCTTGGGGACATCTGCAAGGTCGGAATGCCGAGATGGCGCGCGCACCGACCTACTCTCCTGCTCTGGTTGCCACCTGTGGAACACCTAGAGCGAGTCATCGACTTGTGGAGGAAGCGAAAGTGAGAAGACACGCTTGGGATCGATTAGGATAGCGGTGGGACTCGCGGAAGATGGACAGGACTGACCAATTCATCCCGGCGCGAATGGGGGAAAGTCCTCGGCCCGTCTGTGTCCAGCCGAAGATCTGGCATTCAGACGCATTGCCGCACAAGAAAAGGTGAGACATTGCTTCGGCAGGTACCCTTACGGGATCAACCTCCGCCAGGCCGATCTATTTGACCCTCCTAGCCGTCACGACCAGGTCCTTCGAAATGCCGGGGGCGAATCTCTCCATCGAAATGCCGCCGAAGGACTTCCATCCGACAAATCCCGCCCCCTTCAACGCCGTCAGAATCTCGCTGCGCAACCACGGCCGGATACGAACCGAGGCGACCCTCTGCTTCGTCCCGCCTTGCGAGCGTTCCAGAGTGACAATGTTGAAGACAATCCCCCTCTTGTCATAATCATAGAGCCGAACATACGTCTTGCCGCCCGATTCTTTGACGCTTTGGATCCGATCACGCCTTGCGAGGATGCGCTCGAAGTTCAAGAGTTGGAGAACAACGATCCCACCGGGGCGAAGCACGCCTGCAAAGCTCCTGAACGTCGCACCAAGTCCATCGGTCCTCAGAATGTGGGCGAGCGAGTTACCCAGGCACAAAATGGCGTCCTGACGCTCAGGCACCGATTCTCTTATTTCTTGGATACGGCATTGAAGGGTCGTGATCTGGACGTCAAGTTCAAGGGCGTGCTTGCGAAGTCGATGCAGCATCTCCGCTGAGACATCGACCGCCGTTACCTTGACGCCGAGTTGTGCCAACAACAAGGAATGGAATCCCGACCCGCAGCCGGCGTCGAGCGCGGTGTTGACACTGAATTTTTCGACCAATGATCTGAAGAAGGGCTCCTCCCGCGCGAACCTCCCTTCGAAGCCGGTCATCGCGTCGTAGTCCGGCGCAAGGGTATCATAGAATTCCGCCACGCGACCAGCCGGGCCGGTCGTCGATTCAATTGCGCGCGCCGTGGGGCGCGATCCTTTCACCGAAGTGTTGATCGACCGGTGAATCCAATTGTTCGAATCTCTTTGCATACTCTTCCTTTGAGATGGCATTCTGCCAGTGTCCCGTGAGCATGGCAACGCGCCGTAATCACGTTCCAGAGGATCTATATTCGGACTCTTTTATCTTAAATTAGTAGTTTTGTTCCTTGCTGTCAAGACATAAGTCGTTCTCATTCGTGGAAATCCCATTCTTCATTAGAAGAAAGGCCGGTTTGATCCTGTGTCACTTTTGGGAACGCGCGGGACCAAGACGTTGTGCCCCACCAGAAGCGGTCATTTTCAGGCCCTCCCGTAGTGTCGGGTCCGCGGTCTTTACCAAGGATGGACGACCTGCTCTG
>Ga0315554_1001890_pt1 | contig 12280 bp, 15 predicted proteins | sample SalMarSW160370MG_FD_202114 | JGI IMG/M metagenome (GOLD analysis project Ga0315554, IMG submission 202114) | Salt marsh sediment microbial communities from the Plum Island Ecosystem LTER, Massachusetts, United States - Salt Marsh Sediment SW1603-70 ... | reverse complement strand
GTTTAAGAGGGGGCAAACACGGGGCCCCCGGAAAAACGAAGTTTTTTTGGGGCTTAAAACCCCGCCAGGGGCTACCTTAAAAGGGTCGGCGGGCGGGAATAGATTACGGCTCAATCTTGTGGCCGAGGGTGAACACATTAAGCGGCCCATTCGGGTCCAGGTAGGCGCTGTATTCCTGAGCGAAGGCCTCCATCGCGGGTGTTTGATTATCCTTGCCAAAATCATCCATATTTTTGACCTCGCACTTGGCGATAAACTGGTACGGCGGCTCCGAGGGCGGGTTCTTGGCACCGACTATCGAAGGAGCCAGTACCTGGTCAACTCGCCACATATCAAACGAGTTGATGTAAGGCTTTGACCGCAGTAGGGGGATCTTCTTACTCTTCAGATACTGCTCATAGGCGTCGGCAGACTTCTTGTCCTTGGCATTGTATACCACTAATATGGTTGGCATCTTTACCTCCTTTATTTAGTCCTAAAGCCCCCTCAGCACGCTGATGATTTCGTTGATATCGGGGACATCGTGTATTCCGTATATCTTGACGAAGACACCCTTTCCCCCCTCGTCCAGGATGATATTGGCCCTCTCCGAAAAGCCCTCCTCCTCCCGGAAGACCCCGTAGCGGCGGGCCACCTCCCCGTGGGGCCAGAAGTCGGCCAGCAGCGGCGTATCCTTTATCCCCAGCTCCTTGGCCCAGGCGTTCTTGCTCGGTACGGAGTCAACGCTTAAGCCCACGGCGGCGGTGTTCAGCGAGGCCAGGGTCTCCTTGTTCTCCTCCAGCGACTGCATCTGCTTGGCACAGTTCTTGGTCCAGGCCAGGGGGTGAAAGGACAGCAGCACCCGCTTGCCCTTGAGCTCGGAAAGCTTGAAGTCTTTGCCCCGGTTGTCTTTGAGGGTGAAGTCCGGCCCCACCTCCCCTTTTCCCAGCGGCCCGGTTCTTTTCGCCATAGCATCACCTCCAGACGATTGTTTGCGGTGGGTCTAATTACAGTATAGTCTTTATGGGGGTTGTTTGGCTAGTTCTGGGAGGAATCAGGCGGCGGGAGGTTTTACTGTTCTAAAAAGCGTGAAACCCCCCATTGGTGGCGGGGGGTTTCAAATAGTAGCCCTGTTTGGGTCTTACTAACGCAATTTAATCCTAACACTTTGGTTGCAATGAAGTCAAACAGGGATGGGTGGAAGCCCTTCCCTTATTAGCGGGTGTTTTTCTTCCCACCCTCCCACCCGAAAGAGGTTATACCTCTCTCCGCTTGCCTTTGGGGGGATTATTTTTCTGCTTTTTGGGGGTGGGGAAGCCCCGTAAGGGGCTACCTTAAGAGGGTTGGCGGGCGGGAATAGATAATAAGGGGGGGGGGTGAATTACTCAGGGTAATGGCTAATCTGATATTTGCTCTCTTTTGTTTTAAATCTCTTCTAAGAAAGGAATGAGGATTGCGCCTTTAGATAAATCTGCAATTTTCTCCTTGTTTAATTCTATGTTAAAAGTTAACTTGGTTTTGTATTCCTTTTTGTTAAACTCCAGAGTTTTAATTTCAAAGGTGTATTTACCTGGTAATAACGGATTAGTACCAAAAGGAAACTTTTCGTGTTTCGTAAGGGCAAATACAATAGATTTATATACCGTTGACTTACCTGATAAATGAAGAGGGTAAAAAGGCTCATTGGATGGGTCTTTAGTAAGTCTTTTGTCTAAAGTAGACTCGGTTTGCATGCTGTATTTGGTATAAAAGAAAGGCTGGAACAGCCATTTATTGTTTTCTGCCTTAACTGTAAGAGCTATATCTCTGATAACTCCGCCATTTGCTCCAGTGTTTTCAAAATATAGAGGCAAGATAGTAGAAAACCTAACAACTTTTCCACCGTCTTCTAGTTTGAGAGGCAAAGGTTCTAGTCTGGGATTTCCGTGATATACTTTAACGTTAAAATGTGAGAAATAATTTTTCCATGCCAAAATCACAGATAGTGTCCCAGAGATTGTTATTGCTATGGCTCCAGTAATAACTCCTGCTAATTCCATTTTTGCCTGTTCTTCTTACTCCCCAAATATGCTACCACCACATTAATCTCATTCTACACCCACCTGTCAATCCCTACTCTAAGTCCATCAAATCAAACCCGCTTTCCGGGTCGGGCAGGCGGGCGGCTTTAGCCCCCAAAATCTCATAGATTATAGCCTCCCCGACCAGCCAGGTGGTCACACCCGGGCGCAGGCAGCCGGTGATGGCTTTATCCGAGCGGCCCAGCGAGGCGTGGATGTGCAGCACGGGCTTACCCTCCTTATCCGGGGCGATTACCCCCACCCCCACCACCTCGTGGGCGCCTTTGACGGGGAGGAGAACGGGTTCAGGGGGCATGGTCACCGAGTCTTCGGGGCCGACGACCACCTGACCGCCGCCGATGCCGCCGACCAGAACGACCTGTCCTACAGATATGTTTTTCCCGGCGGCAAAGCGCTCGATGCAGTCGGGGACAACATCGCCGTCCTCAAGCCGCAGGACAAAGACCCGCCCGATATGGCCTTCACTGGCTTTCATCGCTCTCTCCTGGTTCGGTATCGATTTCCTCGGCGATGCCTATCTTCTGCACCGACAGCGGCACGTAGTTGACCATCTTAAGCTCTATCAAGTCCTTCAGCCTCTTTTCGTCTTCGGTAAGGCTGGCCCGGCCCGTCTTCACCTCGATAAAATCAATGCCCTCGTCATATTTAATGCCGACGAAGTCAACCGGCTCGCCCAGGTAGAAAAGCCTATCGTACTTGGTCAGCTCGAAGGTGGCCAGCAGCTCATTGAGCTTGCCCGTCCGCTTGCCCAGGCTGCGGGTTATTGATTCTAAAACATCGTGGGGCAGGCCGGCCAGGGCGTCCTGAATCTCCTTGACCGAGGCCGCCGAGGCCAAAGCAAACCGGAGCTTGGCCTCAAGCTCGTCTATGGCCGGGACTTCCACCTTCCTGGGGCGGAAGATCAGCACCAGGACTACCACAAGCAGAATAAAAACTACGACATAGAGAGCAATTTCTATGGGGGACTCCTTTATTTGGCGGTGAAATAGCCCAGCGCCAGCCTGATTTTTTCCTCTAATGTCAGTTTCTGGTCTGCGGGGAGGGTGGCCACGGCGTGGGAGGCTTCCCTCACCGAGTAGCCCAGAGAGGTGAGGGCGGCCAGGACCTCGGTGTTTTCCTCGGCGAACTCTGGGGGCGGGGCGGTAAGCCAGCCGGCGGCTACCTTTTCCTTAAGCTCCAGGATAATACGGTTGGCCGTCTTCCTGCCGATGCCGGGAATCTCGGACAGCAGGTCGGCGGCGCCGCTGGCGATAGCCATCGCCAGCTTTTCAACGCTCATCGCCGAGAGCATGGCGAGTGCCAGCTTGGGGCCTAATCCTGAGACACCGATAAGTGTCTGGAAAAGCCCCAGCTCCTCCGGGGTGGCAAAGCCGTAGAGGGTAACGTTGTCCTCCCTGAGATGGAGGTGGGTGTGCAGTTCAACCTCGTCGCCGATAGCCCCCAGGGTGGACATGGTGGAGGTGGGCATATAGACCCGAAAACCGATGCCGTGAACGTCGATGACGGCACCGTCGTTGCCCAGCGCCTGCAATGTACCCTTAAGGCTGGCTATCATTTCTGGCTCCCTTTAGCTAGCAGGCTTTCTATACGGGTTTCGTGGAGGTGGCAGAGGGCTACGGCTAAAGCGTCGGCGGCGTCGTTGGGTTGGGGGACTTCGGTTAGATTAAGCTGGAGCTTGACCATCTCCTGAACCTGCTCCTTTGTGCTGGCGCCGTAGTTGGTGACCCGCTGCTTTACCTGGGTGGGGGTGTATTCAAAAGTGGGGATGCCTTTATCGGCGGCGGCCAGTATGGCTATCGCCTGTGCCCGGCCCACCGCCAGCGCCGCCTTGACGTTCTTGGCCATGAATGGCTGCTCTATGGCCACGGCATCGGGCTGATACTGGGAAATTATCTCCAGGAGGCGGTGGTACATAAAGCTCAGGCGCTCCCCGATAGGGGAGCGCTCCTGAGTGACTAAAGCATCGCTTTCAACCAGGGTTGTCCTATCGTTTTCGGCCTCGATGACACCGTAGCCCATAACTACCGTTCCCGGGTCAATGCCTAAAATCCTCATCGGGCTAGGCTCATGCCTGGTATTTCTCCAGAATGGCATCGGAGAAGTCAACGTTGCTGGAGACGTTCTGGACTTCGTCCAGTTCCTCCAGCTTGTCCAGCAGCCTTAAAGTCTGCAGGGCGGCCTTTTCCTCAATCTCAACCATGCTCTTGGGTATCATGGACAGCTCCGCCGAGGCGATGGTTATGTTTTTCGCCTCCAGCGCTTTCCTGACCTTCTCCAGCTCCGATGGCTTGGTGTAAATATCGATATAGTCCTTCTCTATCTTGACATCATCGGCGCCGGCATCGATAGCCTTGAGGGCCAGCTCCTCGGCGTCCTGGCCGTTTGTTTCCACCGTAATCACCCCGCGGGAGTCGAAGAGCCAGGCGACACAGCCGGCCTCACCCAGGTTGCCGCCGTTGCGGTAAAAGACATTCCTCACGTCCTGCAGGGTGCGGTTGCGGTTGTCACTCACTGCTTTTACCAGAATGGCCACCCCGCTGGGCCCGTAGCCCTCTAACGTCATCTCCACCAGGGTGGCGCCTTCGGCATGACCGCTGCCCCGCTTGATGGCCCGCTCTATGTTGTCCAGGGGCATGTTGTTATCGCGGGCTTTCTGTATGACCAGCCTGAGCCGGAAGTTGCCCTCGGGGTTATCGCCGCCCTCCCGCACCGCCACGATAATCTCTCGGGCGAGCTTGGTGAAGATCTGCCCCCGGCGGGCGTCAGCCACCCCTTTCTGCCGCTTAATCGTTGACCATTTGGAATGTCCCGACATATATTTGCCTCTTCCTAGAATTCTATCACCTTGCCTGTCCGGGGTAAAGTGGGAGTTTGTAGAGGAATTTTTTAACCTCGTTCCCTTAATGACTTACCAAGCCACCCCCTTAATCCCCCTCCCTTACAAGGGAGGGGGAGGGTTTTTTTAAGAAGAGGGGCTGGCGCCCCTCTTAAACACCCTGCGGGGCTAACTTTTTTAAAGGGGGAGGGATAAGGGGAAATAATCACCCCTCTCTGGGGGGTGGGGCAAAAAGGGCTTAAAGCCTTTCCATAAAGGGCGGCGGGTGGGAAGAGATAAAGGGGGTGGGGGCAATATCTCTATTTAGTGTCCCCGCTGACGAAGGCGACGGCATATTCTTTTGAGTGGGAGAGGGTGACCGCAAGCTCATCCAGCCCCATCCCTTTGGCCTGCTGCTGCGTCCTGCCGTAGAGATTGACCACCGGCTGGCCGCCGGGGCCGGATAGTACCTCAATCTCGTTAAGGCTGATAGCCTTGTCCGGGTTGCCCAGGGCTTTTACCACCGCTTCCTTGGCGGCGAAGCGGGCCGCCAGCGAAGGGAGCTTTTTACGGTACAGCTTTAGCTCCGAATCGGTGTATATCCGCTTCAGGAAAGCTTCCCCGTGGCGGGCGATGGCCTCTTCCAGGCGGGCTATTTCAACTATATCAACGCCGATGCAGTGCATGTCAGACCTTAACATAAATAAGCCGTTTTGGGGATTATAGTTTATTTTGGGGGGTGGGTTCAAGGTTTGGGTGGGGGGATAAGGGCTTTAGCCCGCTTCTTTAACCGTACCAACCAAAGTCATTGATAGCTTTCTTCATCATGTATACGTTGTATGGAGGCGACATCGGCGGCACTTCACATCCTGACATCAGCATGTAGCCTCGGGGTGCATACTTCGCCTGCTCAATACACTGCCGGCAGAGTTCATATACCTGCCGGGGTGTCCCGTTATGAATAACTGTCGGGTCTATATTGCCGACGATTATACATCTATCCCCAAAATATTTGATGGCTCCGGTAAGATCCACCTGATGGCCGAAGCTTACGATACCGGGGTTCCCCATAGGGACTTGAGCCCAGTATGGCAGGTTCAGGTTCTGTTCACCGCAGATGTGGTAGTAGATGTGTTTGACTCCCAGGCCTAATATCTTTTGGCTGGACTGTTTCAGGTAGGGAAGGACAAACAGTTCGAACTGCTGCGGGGAGATTATATCGTTGGAGGCCAGAGGTTCCCAGATGTTAGGTATAACACGTGCCGCACCGAAGGTGTCTGCCCAGTACTGGACCACCTCCAGAATGTGGTCGGTAGCCAGCCGGAGAAGCTGGTGAGCCAGCTCGGGTTTCTTTATCATCCAGCGGCATAGTTTTTCTACGGGGCAGATATTTCCGGCAATTGTAAAGCCACCGCCAAGGACAATTGAGATAGGTTTACCGAACTTATCCTGAAGCCTGGAGAACTCCAGGGCCAGCGGAAGCATCCCCGCCCTTTTCACGTCGGGCAATGTCAGCCTGCCGAGGTCTTCTTCCGACTGCACGGCAAAGCTGCCATGCGATGGTGCCTGTTCCCATTCACTGCTCGGGAATTCGATGTCCGCTCCAAATTCCCAGCCTCCGTAGGAGGCGTAGCCAAAGTCGGGGCCACCGTCAATACCGTACTGCTCGAACGTCCACAACTGCGCCATAAAGCTCTTCTCCGGATCTTTATAAATGTCGGCAATGGGGTAGCCTACATTTCTGGCGCAAAAGCCGAACATAAAGTGATAAAGCGGCACCCGGTCTACCGGTTGCCGCAACAGCATCGAATTCACTCGTTCCACCGAATCATTCTCCTTGTCCTGGCTTTTTGCCTCTAAGGCTGCATCCTGCCGGGCGGAACGATTACTTTGCCTGCGTTCCCTTCATGCTGGCAATAACGCTGACCGTTTCCCGGACTGCCTCCCCCGCGTTGCTGGCATAGCCATCGGCACCATATTGTTTGGCTATCTCCGGCGTTAACGGGGCCCCACCTACCATGACGGCTACACCGGGATTAACCGCCTTGACCATCTTTACGATAGTTGGCATGGCTAACATGCTGGTTGTCATCAAGGCCGAGAGAGCCACAACATCAGAGGCCGTCCTTTCCTGCTCCTCGGCAAATCTTTCGATCTTTACGTCTCTTCCCAGGTCATAAACAGTCCAGCCGGCAGCGTCAAACATTATCTTGACCAGGTTCTTGCCTATGTCGTGAATATCACCTTCCACGGTACCGAGTACTATCTTTAGCTTTGCCTCCTCTTCGTGTCTCTTAATGTGAGGCTTCAGGATTTCTAACCCGGCATAGAGTGCATCCGCACATAGCAGAAGTTGTGGTACAAAATACTCATGGCTGGCATACAACTGCCCTACCTTCTCCATCCCGGCGGATAAACCATTCATCACTGCGTCGTAGGCCTCTATGCCTTCCTCCAGGGCAGTTTGGCTTAGTTCGGCGCTGGCTTTCTCATCATAGGCTACCACTGCGTCATAGAGTGCTTTAAATATTTCCTGAGTCCTTTCCTTTGAAGCCATACCTTGTCCTCCTTAAAGGCTGTCAACCCTTTGGGCTTATCCTGCTCGTTTTCGAGACTTATTTTACACCCTGGCCCCGACCAGAGTCAATTTTGCCTCCGCTTGACAACCGAGTGTCAGAAGCGATACATTTCATTGGCGGCAGGGGCGGGCACGGGTGAATCACCTGAATTAAATAAGGAGGGCTACTATCATGGCAACAAAAGGAAAAGCTACCATGACCGACAAGGAAAGAGTGGAGGCGCTGTTAAGACGAGAAAGACCGGACCGGGTTCCTATGTGGCCAATGGCCGCTGGCTTTCCTATGGTGTATACCAAGACTTCTATCGCCGACGCCTACAACAAACCGGATGTCTCTCTTGCGGCACAACGCAAGGCCGCTCAGGACTTCGGCTGGTTGTTTACTCCGCTGATAGCTTATGCCGCCTTTGGCGGCTGGGAGTTCGGGGGAGAAATCAAGTGGCCCAGCGGTGAGTTTGCTCAGGCGCCGACAGTCCTTAAACATGCGGTAGAAACCCCGGAAGATGTCATGAATCTCAAGGTGCCTGACGTCGGGACAGCCGGCATCATCCCCCTGGTGGTGAAGTTCTGCGCCCTGGCATCGAAGGAACAGCTTGATAATAAGCCGTTTAGTATGGTCCTTTTTATGGAGGGAACCTTTAATACAGCCGCCAATATTGTTGGCATAGACAATTTCGGCAAGTGGCTGCTCAAGGAACCCGAAGCTGCCCACCGATTGCTGAGGCTGACCGCCGATTTTCAAATTGAGCTGGCACAGTATTATAAGAATACCTTGGGTACCGACGGTGCCGTGCTCTTTGGCGGTGAACCGAGCTCTTCCAATCAGGTAATCTCGCCCAAGCAGTTTGAGGAGTTTGCCCTGCCCTATCTCAAGGAAACTCACCAGAAGATACTGGCTATGGGCTATAAGACCTTTCTTATGCATATCTGTGGTGAGCAGAACTTGAACCTGCCCTACTGGGCTCAAGTCCCTATGGGCGACCCGGGGTTAGTCAGCTTTGGCCATGAGGTTGACCTGGAAACAGCCGTTAAGTATTTTCCCAATGACATCATTGTCGGCAATCTGGAGCCGGCCATTATTCAAACCAGGACACCTGATGAAGTCTACGAAGCGGCCAGGGCGGTCATTATGAAGGGGAAAAAGTTAGCTGCCGGCTTTATCTTTGCCCCCGGCTGTGAGCTGCCACCAATGGCACCGGTAGAAAATGTAATGGCAATGACCAGGGCACTTAATGACTTTGGCTGGTACGATTAGAGGCTCTTAGACCAGCTACGATTGCTTAACAACTTGGGCGTGACCGAAATTTCCGATATGCTATAATAGTTGACGATGGTCAAAGCCGCAACAAAACGCCACGTCAAGATAGTGTGCACGCTGGGTCCTGCCAGCAGCTCTCCCGAAGTTATTGAAAATATGTTGAAAGCCGGCATGGACGTCGCACGCTTAAACTTAGCCTACGGGACACTCAGGGGGCACAGCCAGCTTATTTCCGAAGTCCGGTCGCTGAGTCAAAAGCTCAAACTTCCGGCAGGCATCCTCCTTGATCTTCCCGGTCTGAAACTTGGCCACGGGGATATCAGGGCCGTTTTCGGTGAGCATCTAGATTTTGCTCTTACCGAGGACGTTGATTTTGTTGCCCTGTCTTTCATCTCTGCAGTACGACAGGTACGGGAGGTCAAGCAGCTGCTCGGAAAAATGAAGGCCGACATACCGGTCATTGTCAAGATAGAGCGGGGGCGGGCCCTGGAAGAGAGCGGAGCCATAATCGAGGCTGGGGAAGGCATCATGGTGGCCAGAGGAGACCTGGCCCTCGACATTAGCATCGAGAAGGTGCCGATGGCCCAGAAAAGGCTGATAAATGAGGCCAATCGCCAGGGAAAGCCGGTAATTACCGCCACTCAGATGCTTGAGTCTATGGTCCGGTCAGCGGCGCCGACGAGGGCAGAGGCCGCCGACGTAGCCAATGCTGTCCTCGATGGAAGTGACGCTCTGATGCTCTCTGAGGAAACCGCCGTTGGCAGTTATCCCGTCGAAGCTGTGGAGACAATGGTAAAAATAGCCCTGGAGGCTGAGACAATGTTTCCCTATGAGGAGATACTCCGCAGCCGGTGGCAGGATGTTTTACCTGAGGTCGATGACGCGGCTGCCCGAGCCGCCTGCCAGGTGGCCCACCAGGTGCAGGCCAAAGCCATCATCGCCTTTACCACCAGCGGGACTACCGCCTTAAGGGTATCGAAATATAGACCGTATCATCCTATTCTGGCCATAACCCCCTCGGCATCAGTGGTGAGCCGCCTTTCGTTAGCCTGGGGGGTACTGCCACTTAAAAAACCTGAGCCGGCAAACCTGGAGGAGGTCTTTGAGCTGGCAAGCCAGGCGGCGCTGGAGATAAGTCTGGCTAAAAGGGGTGACCTGATAGTGATTGTCGCTGGGATTCCCCTGGGTGTTCCGGGAAGCACCAACCTGGTTAAAATACACGGCATCTAATTTACACCTGGTTTTATCTTAGCCTTCACTAACCGCCCGCCCCATAAGCTACGCTTATAAAACTTTCTCTTCCTCCTCCCCCGTTTTTAGCGGTTGTATTGCTTCCCACCCTGACCCGCCCTACAGAGTTTAGACCTCTTTAACATCTTTTAAAGGGGGGAGAAGGGATAATCACCCTCCTGTGGTGGGGGGAAAAGGAGGGGTCTGAGCCTGATTTTTAGAGTGCGTATTACTTCCCGCCCGCCCGCCTCATAAGCTACGCTTATAAAACTTTCTTTTCCCCCACCCCTCTTTTTAACGGGTGTTTTTCTTCCCACCCTGACCCACCCTACAGAAGTGTTACTTCTATCAATTTCTTATTGGGGAGTGGGGAAGGAAGTTAAAGAGGCTCAGCTTATAGGGGGTGGACAAGGGTAAATATTCTCTCTTCTTCTCTGGGGGGAGGGGTAAGAAAGGGCTTTAGCCCTTTTACATTAAGGGTGGCGGGTGGGAAAAGATATAAAAGGGGTGGGGAATGAGTGAGATTTTAATAGGGGGAGTGGTGTCAGTGCCGTCTGAGCCTGTCTGATTTGGAAATCTACCGCCCCTGATGCTAAAATTAGTGATAGTAAATAGGGAGGGCTGATGAAATATAAGCTGTTAGTAGTAGATATAGATGGCACCTTGCTGGGCAGAGAAAGAAACATCTCGGCTGAGAACAAGGGAGTGCTGGACCGGGCCCGAAAATCGGGGGTGGGGGTTGTCCTGTCCACCGGACGGGCGGTCCTGGCCTGCCGGTCTATTTTAGACCAGCTGGCGCTGGACGGCCATCATATCTTCTTTGACGGCGCTTTAGTCTCCAGCCCGGGCGATGAGGTCTACGCCGAGCCGCTGGACAGTGGGGTGGTCAGGGAGGCGGTTGAGTTTGTCCACCGGCATAAAATAGACCTTGAGCTTTATTCGACGACCCACTATTTTGTCGAGCGGGAGACCTGGTCAACTAACGCCCACCGCAAGTTCTTCGGCCTAGAGCCTACCATCGTGGATTTCACCGGCCTCTGGGAGCGGGAGAGAATCATTAAGGGTGGACTGGCTTCGGTCAATCCCCAGCAGATGGCTAAGGCCAGGGAGTTTTACGCCCGGTTTGAGAGTAGCCTTCACTTTTCCCTGGCCAGGTCGCCGGCTTTTCCCGACGTCGAGTTTACCAACGTGGTCGCTCTCGATGTATCCAAGGGAAGGGCGCTGGAGGCGCTGGTCCTGTATCTGGGGATGTCCCTGGCTGAGGTGATGGCGGTGGGGGACGGCACCAACGACATTACCCTGCTTTCCCGGGCCGGGCTGGCGGTGGCTATGGGCAACGCCCCCGACGAGGTCAAGGCGGTAGCCGACCATATAACCCTTGATGTTGACCAGAGCGGTCTGGCGGCGGCGGTTGAACGCTTTTTGCTTTAAATACAAGGAGCCGATTTATGATTGTTAGAAATATCGACCACCCGGAGGTGGTTCAGAGCCGCTACATAGCTCATAATGGAGCTGAGGCCTGCATGCTGCTGGATAGCCGTGTGCTGGAAGGCCTCCTCTTCTTTGCCCACGCCGTTCTTAAATCCGGTAAGGAGATAGAGGCGCACGTAGACCCCTATGAGGAGGTCTACTACCTGCTTTCGGGGCGGGGGGTAATGACGGTGGGTGAGGAAAGCCGGGAGGTAACCGCCGGTGACGCTATCTGGCTCCCCTGCGGGGTGCCCCACAGCCTGACCAACAACGGGGATGAGGACTGTGTAATACTGGTGGCGGCAGCGGCGGTTTAGAAGCCGGCGTGGGTGCCGATGAAGGAATGGATCGGCCAGAGGTCTATCATTAAGTAGGTGGCCGAGTTCCACAACAAAATACCGAACAGGGCGGTGTTCAGCAGCCACAGCATTCTTTCCTTGCCGAAGAAGTAGAGGGCCAGGGCCACGGCTACACCTATCAGCCCTTTGCTTATCACACTGCTGCCGACGCTGGTCATGAGCGGGTTAATCTCTATTGCCCCCAACATTAAGCTCAGCTTGGTTAAATAAGCGTCGGTAATATTCAGTGCTACGAAGAGTACCGCTGGCATCATGTTTAAACTCCAGTTTTCCAACTGGCTGGACGGGGCACCTAGTAAAATGGTACCCCCCCAGATAGCGATGGTCAAGGTGACCTTTCCTACCCTAAGCGACTGTTCTGGAACGGCAGCGGCGGGCTTGACCGGGACTATTTTCCCAGTACTAACGTGTCCCTGGAGCGGTACCTTTGGGTGATTTACAGTTAGCCCGGCTCTGAAGCATAATTGACATATACCAACACGTTTTACCAGTTTCAAAGGAGGCTTACAC
>Ga0315554_1001889_pt1 | contig 12283 bp, 10 predicted proteins | sample SalMarSW160370MG_FD_202114 | JGI IMG/M metagenome (GOLD analysis project Ga0315554, IMG submission 202114) | Salt marsh sediment microbial communities from the Plum Island Ecosystem LTER, Massachusetts, United States - Salt Marsh Sediment SW1603-70 ... | reverse complement strand
GCGCTGCTCGGCCTGGAGTGCGTGGTTTATATGGGCACGGTCGACATCGAGCGGCAAAAGCTCAACGTTTTTCGCATGCGCCTCCTCGGCGCCGAGGTGCGTCCCGTCGACGCTGGCAGCCGCACCCTCAAGGACGCGATCAACGAGGCGATCCGCGACTGGGTGACCAACGTCGGCGATACCTATTACCTGCTCGGCTCGGCGTTGGGACCGCACCCCTATCCGCGCATGGTGCGCGATTTCCAACGCGTGATCGGTGACGAGACGCGTCGCCAGATCCTGGCGGCAGAGGGCCGGCTACCCGACCTGCTGATCGCGTGCGTGGGCGGTGGATCGAACGCGATCGGCCTCTTTTACCCCTTTATCGAGGATGAGAGCGTGGCGATGGTTGGGGTCGAGGCCGGGGGGGAGGGGATCGTTGGCGGGCGGCATGCAGCGCGCTTTGCCGACGTCGAGCGCGGTCGCGTGGGCGTGCTGCACGGCACTCGAAGCTATGTGCTGCAGGACGAGGACGGCCAGATCGCGCTCACGCACAGCGTTTCTGCTGGACTGGACTATGCGGCGGTGGGGCCCGAGCATGCCTGGCTGCGCGATACAGGCCGCGCATCGTACACCTATGCCACTGATGCTGCAGCCCTCGAGGCGCTGCAGCGGCTCAGCACGCTGGAAGGAGTCATCCCCGCCCTGGAGAGTGCGCACGCCGTCGCCGAAGCGATCGTGCGTGGGCCCCGCATGGCACCGGATCAGAGCATGGTGATCAATATCAGCGGGCGCGGGGACAAGGACATGCACACCGTCGCCTGTGCGCTGGGTGTGGAGGTCTAGCCACTTCTGGTTTGGCCATCCTGCGCAGTCAGAGGGTGTCGAACCCTAGGTCACGTGATCTACAGCTCACAAACCCGTCTTTGGGGAAAAAGACGGGTTTGGGGGAGCGCACGGCGTTACGTGCCGGCGTATCTGCAGCCGGCGAGGAGATTGGGTGAGGAGAGGTGATGGGACGGATCGAACGTACGTTTGAGGAGCTAGCACAGCAGGGGCGGACGGCGCTGATGCCCTACCTGACGATGGGCTACCCGGCGCGCGACAGTGCGCTCGACCTGGTACCGGCCATTGCAGAAGCCGGGGCCGACCTGATCGAGCTGGGCGTGCCCTTTAGCGATCCGCTCGCCGACGGGGCGACGATCCAGGCCTCCTCCCAGCGCGCGCTCGGCAACGGTATGACGCTCACGCTGTGCCTGGATCAGGCCGCCGCGCTGCGCGCGTGCGGCGTGCGCCTGCCCTTTGTGCTGATGGGCTACTATAACCCGATCCTGCAGCTCGGCATCGAGCGCTTTGCACGGCGTGCTGCGGCGGCGGGGGTCGACGGCACGATCGTGCCCGACCTCCCGCCGGAGGAATCGGGCGAGCTGCACGCTGCGCTGCGCCGTCACGGGATCGACCTCATCTTCTTGCTCGCTCCCACCACTGACGACGCACGGGTGCGCGACATTGTCGCGCGTGCGAGCGGTTACCTCTATCTGGTCTCGCTGGTTGGCGTGACCGGCGCGCGCGATCGGCTGCCGCCCGAGCTCGAGTCCTTTGTCGCGCGCGTGCGGGCGATCAGCGACCTGCCGCTGGCGGTGGGGTTCGGCATCGGCTCACCTGCGCAGGCAGCGCGCGTGGCACGCGTCGCCGACGGCGTGATCGTTGGCAGCGCGCTGATCCGCGCCATCGGCAACGCCGACGACCCTGTCGCCGCTGCACGGACCTTTGTCGCCTCGCTGCGGGAGGGAATCGATACGCAGCGCGTGGCCTCGCGATCATCGCAATAGGATTCGGCGTGGCAGCTAGGCCACATATCCGATCGGTGCTATAATCCCTCCCGCAGGCCGCACAGCATGGAGCGAAGGGTGAGGAGGACACAGATGGACGTGGTACGGGCCTGGTTCAGTTCCGAGGATGGCAAGCGCTACACACTCACACCGCAGCCCAATCTGCCGCTGACCGCGCCGGAAGCCTCGCAACTGCTCACGATCCACGTCGACCCCGCCGTGCGCTACCAGCCGATCCTGGGTATCGGCTGCTCCTTCGAGGAAGCGACCGTCTACAACCTGCGCCGTATGCCCGACGGCGAACGTGTCCTGCGCAGCCTGGTCGACCCGGTCGCAGGCATTGGCTGGAACTTGATGCGCATCTGCTTTGGCTCTTCTGATTTCACCGCCCGGCCTTACTACTCCTACGACGACGTGCCGCCCGGGGAGGCCGATCCCGACCTCCGGCACTTTGCTATCGCCAGGGACGTCGAGTATGGCATCGTCGACCTCATTCGGCGAGCGATGGCGATCAACCCCGAGCTCAAGATCTTTGCCTCCCCGTGGAGCCCACCGGGCTGGATGAAATCGGGCGGCACAATGTGTGGCGGGCGCCTGCTGCGCGAGTACTATCCGGTTGCTGCGCGCTACTATCGCATGGCCGTCGAGGCCTATGCTGCGCACGGGATCCCGATCCACGCCTTTACCCTGCAGAACGAGCCGCTGATGGTGCATCGCGGCTACCCCACCTGCAAGTTCACCTGGGACGAGGAGCGCGATTTCCTCAAGGCCGTTCGCCGCGAGTTCGACGCTCACAGTCTCGAGACCGAGATCTGGATCCTTGACCACAATTTCAAGGACGCTATGCTTTATCCGGGGCGTATCCTTGAGGATCCCGAAGCGTATGCGGCGACGGACGGGGTCGCCTATCACGCCTACGAGGGACGCGTCGAGCAGATGGGCGCCTTCCACGAGCGCTTTCCCGAGATGCCGCTCTACTTCACCGAGTATTCGACCTGGCGTGCGAGTGGCATCGAAAAGGTGCTTTCCTACTTGCGCAATGGCGCGCGCAGCTACAATGCCTGGGTGACGTGCCTCGATGACCGGCGCCAGCCCAATGCCGGGCCACATCACGCCAGCCCCACCTTTGTCACCGTGAGCAGCAGCGACCCGGGCAGCTATTGGTACATCCCCGAATACTATCTCCTTGGACAGGTCAGCAAGTTCGTCCAGCGCGGTGCGTTCCGGGTACAGAGTGACGAGGGGTCACCACGCACGGCGACCAGCGCTGCGTTCCTCAACCCGGACCGGACGCTGGTGCTCGTCGCTGTCAACCAGACGGATCAGGCCCAGCAGTTCCGGGTCGTGGCGCAGGAGCAGCAGTTCCTCGCCACCGTGCCCGACAAGACGGTGGCCACGTATCGCTGGCCGAGTGTAAGTACCGGCTCTGCGGAAAACGTGGTATAATCGATAACACTGTCGCACCGTCGAGCTCCGCTTGTACTTTCCGGAGGAGGAGTCTGTGAGCGATCTGTCCAAGGACAGGGATTTCTACACGCGTGCTGTCCACGCCGGAGAGCGCGCGCCGCGTCCCGATTTTACGCCCGTCGTGACCCCGATCTATCCCTCGGTCGGCTATCTGTACGATGATATGGACGACCTCGACGCCATTTTTGCCGGAGCGCGCGAGGGCTATGTCTACACCCGTTACGGCAGCCCTACGGTCACGGCTTTTGAGACCGCGGTTGCGGATCTGGAAGAGGGCGAGACGGCCCTGGCCTTTGCCTCCGGCATGGCCGCGATCCACGCCGCCGCGATCGCGCTCGGGCTGCGTGCCGGGGCGTCGGCGCTGGTGGCGCAGGACGTGTACGGCGCGAGCTATGCGCTGTTCAATCGTCTACTGGCTACACAGGGGGTCGACGTCCATTTCGTCGACATGGCGGACCTCGGCGCGGTCGAGGAGGCGTGTGCGGCGTACAGCCCACGACTGCTCTTTTGCGAGACCATCTCCAACCCGCTGCTGAAGGTGGCCGACGTGGCCGCCCTGGCCCGGCTGGCGCACGACTGCGGTGCGGCGTTGGTGGTCGACAATACCTTTGCCACGCCCTATCTCTGTCGCCCGCTCTCTCTCGGCGCGGACGTGGTAATCCACAGTGCGACCAAGTATATCGGCGGCCACGGCGATGCGCTGGGTGGGGTCGTGGTGACCTCGTCCGAGCGTCGCCATACCATGTACGAAGTGCTCAAGATCACGGGCGCCAACCTCGGGCCGCACGAAGCGTGGCTGCTGATGCGCGGCCTCAAGACGCTGCCCCTCCGTATGGCGCGCCATTGTGCCAACGCACTGCAGGTGGCCGATGGGCTGGCGCGGATGGGCGGGGTGGTGCGTGTGATCTATCCTGGGCGCCACGACCATCCCGGGCACCGGCTGGCGACGCGGCTCTTTGGGGGGCGGGGCTATGGGGGCATGGTCGCTTTCGAGCTGCGAGATGCCGATCAGGAGGAGGTGTTCCGCTTCTTCGAGGCGCTCCAGCTCTGCTTGCCGGCGACGACGTTGGGAGACGTCTATACGCTCGTCCTCTACCCGGCACACTCTTCGCACCGGGCCCTGTCAGAGGCCGCGCGCGCAGAGATCGGCATCGGCCGCGGGCTGGTCCGCATGTCGGTCGGGATCGAGGCGGTCGAGGACATCCTGGCGGACGTCAAGCAGGCACTGGATACGATTCTATACGCGTAGGGAGAAGATATGCTGCACACCTGGCTCAACCTGTTCATCAGCTTTGCCAAGATCGGCCTCTTTGGCTATGGCGGTGGCCCGGCAATGATCCCGCTGATCCGCGAGGAGGCGGTCGAGGTACGGCAGTGGATGACCGACGAAGAGTTTACGGACGTTCTGGCCATGGGCAACGCCCTCCCGGGCCCGATCGCGACCAAGATGACCATGTACATCGGCTACGAGGTCGCCGGCTGGGCAGGCGGGCTGTGGGCCCTCTTTTGCATGCTGCTGCCCTCGCTGGTGCTGATGATGGTGCTGGCTTTGTTTTTCATGCGCTTCAAGGACATGCCGTTTGCAAAAGCAATGTTAACCGCCGTACGCCCGGTCGTGGTGGGCCTGCTGGCGTACACCGTCTACACAGTGGGGCTCAAGTCGGTGCTGTCGTGGCAGCACGCCCTGATCGCTGCTGTGGCCTTTGTCGCCGTGACCTTTCTCAACGTACATCCGGCGCTGACCATCCTGGGCGGGGCGATCCTGGGGCTGATCGTCTACCGCTAGCGGCCCGCCCTAGAGCCGGGACAAGCGGTCGGCATCGAGCGTCAACGATATCGGGCAATGATCGGAACCCATCACATGAGAGAGGATGTCGGCCTCGACCACCGCAGGGAGCAGCGAATCTGAGACCATAAAGTAGTCGATCCGCCAGCCTATGTTCCGTTCGCGTGCCTTGCGCATGTACGTCCACCATGTATAGCGATCCTCCGCGTCCGGGTAGAGGGCACGGAAGGTGTCGACAAAGCCGTGTGCCAGATACTGGTCGATCCACGCGCGCTCCTCAGGCATAAAACCGGACGTTTTCGCATTCTGATTGGGTCGAGCGAGGTCGACCGGTCGGTGAGCAGTGTTGAAATCGCCACACAGGACGAGGCGCTCGCCTCGCGCATGGAGGCGGTCGCAGAAGTCGAGCAGGTCGGCGTAGAATTGGAGCTTGAATTCCAGCCGCCCCAGGTCACGCTGCCCATTCGGGAAGTAGACATTGAGCAGCTTGAAGCCCGGGTAGGTCGTGATCAGTACCCTTCCTTCTGTGTCAAAGGTATCGATCCCGAAGCCGGCCTGCACGTCGAGCGGTTCGGGCTTGCTCCATGTTGTCACCCCACTGTAGCCTTTCCGCTCGGCCGAGTGCCAGTAGGCCTGGTAGTCCTGCGGCTGGCGCACGTGCTTTGTCAACTGGTCCGGCTGGACGCGCGTTTCCTGCAGGCACAGCACGTCTGGAGAAGCCTGCTCCAGCCACTCTAGGAAACCCTTGCGCACGATAGAGCGGATGCCGTTGACGTTCCAAGAGACCAGCTTCATCTTGACCTTCTTTGGTGGAATAGACCGGGCCGGTTCCGAGCAGCGGGTGGGGCTAGCCCAACGCCGCTGCGGTATTATAGCGACCGGGATAAGGGACGGCAAATCGGGATTTGACAGGATATCACTCGTCCGTTATACTTGCACACGTGTGCAATCCCTCTATGGAAAGGGGGTAGCTGTGGCGGTATCGATCAAGGACATCGCGCGCGAGGCGGGCGTCTCGCATTCTACCGTCTCCCGCGCTTTGGCCGATAGCCCGCTCGTCAACCCCAAGACCAAGGCCCGGATCCAGCAGTTGGCGCGCGAGATGGGCTATTCGCCGAGCGCGATCGCGCGCGCTATGGCGACGCGCCGCACGCGGACCGTGGGCCTGGTCGTCACCACCATCGCCGATCCCTTTGTCGCCGAGATCGTGCGCGGGATCGAAGAAATGGCGCTCGATCACGATTACAACGTGATCCTCTGCAGCTCGAACGACGATCCGGACCGCGAGCTGAACGCCGTGCGCACGCTCCGCGAAAAGTGGGTCGACGCGGTGATCGTCACCTCCTCGCGCGTGGGCAGTTTCTACGAAGAGTTGGCCGAGATCCAGGTGCCGGTGGTGCTGATCAACAATCAGCAGCCGGGCGATTACTCTCTGTCGGTGCGCAACGACGACCTATATGGGGGACGGCTGGTGGGAGAGTACTTGATTGGCCTCGGGCACCGTCACATCGCCTACATCTCGGGCCGGGAGGATACGGTTTCGAGCCAGCTCCGGCTGCGCGGCTGCCAGGAGGCACTGGCGCAGATTGGCGCCTCGATCCCGCCGCAGTGGATCGTACCCGGTGACGGCGGTCCGGCTGCCGGCGAACGTGCGGCTCGCCAACTGCTGGCACGCTCACCTTGCCCAACCGCCATCTTTTGCTACAATGACCAAACGGCGATGGGTGCCCTGCGCGGAGCCAAGGACCAAGGCATAGTCATCCCCGGCGACCTCTCGGTCGTGGGCTATGACGACATCACCGCCGCAGCCTACCTCGATCCGCCGCTGACGACGGTGGCTCAGGCCAAGTACGAGATGGGGCGCCACGCGATGCACATGGCGCTCGACCGGCTCGCCGGGCGGGACGTGCGCGACGTGCTGTTGCGGCCCGGTCTCGTTCTACGGGCCTCGTGCGCGCCGCTGGAAGGCGATCCAGGCAGCGCTACGCACACATGATCTCTACCCAGGCTGCCCTCGCTGCGTAATGAGGGGCCTACGGCCCCACGGTTTTCACAAGCGCATCGATCTGAAAGGAGACACACCGTGAGAGGACTCGTACTGTCTGCCGATTGGGATCCAAAGCCAGGCTACGAGGTATCGGCCTGGGAACGTGAGACGGGCAAAGTGATCACGGGCAACGCCGTGTGGCGCCATCCACGCCTCGAGCTGAGAGAGGTGCCCCGCCCCGAGATCGCGCCCGATCAGGTCCTGCTGGAGGTCAAGGCCTGCGGGGTCTGCGGGTCGGATATGCACTTTTACGAGACCGATCCGCAGGACTATATCCTCTACCCCGGCCTAACCAAGTTCCCGGCGATCCTCGGCCACGAGTTCTCGGGGCGCATCGTGGAGGTGGGCGACGACGTCGAGGACCTGGAGGTAGGCGACCTGGTCACGGCGGAGGAGATGATCTGGTGCGGGCACTGCCGCGCGTGTCGCGACGGCTACCCGAACCACTGCACCAACCTGGAGGAGCTCGGCTTTACCATCGATGGTGCATTTGCCGAGTACATTGCCGTTGGCTTCAAGTACTGCTGGAAGCTCAACGACTTGATGGACGTGTGCGGCGGCGACGTCGACAAGGTCTTTGAGATGGGGGCGACCGTCGAGCCTTCCAGCGTGGCCTATAACTGCGTTTTCGAGCGGGCAGGCGGGTTCCGGCCCGGCGCGACGGTGGTGATCTATGGGCAGGGCCCGATCGGCCTCACCGCCGCTGCTGAGTGCAAGGCCGCTGGCGCCGCCCAGGTGATCGCCTTTGAGGTCTCGGCGCCGCGGCGCGAGGTGAGCGTGGCCATGCGCGCCGACTACGTCTACGACCCGCTGTCGGTCGATCCGGTCGAGGTGGTGATGGACCTGACGCACGGGCGTGGTGCCGACCTGCAGGTCGAGGCTGCCGGTGCGCCAGACAAGACGATCCCGCTGATGGAGCAGTGTATGGCGATCAACGGCAAGATCGCGCAGGTCGGGCGCGCGGCGACGCGCGTGCCGATGTACTTGGAGAGGCTGCAGGTCCGGCGCGGGCAGCTCTATGGATCGCAGGGCCACTCGGGACACGGCATCTTTCCCAGCGTGATCAACATGATGGCAGCCGGCCTGATCGACACCAGCAAGATGATCACCGCGCACTATACGCTGGACCGGGTCGTGGACGCCATCGCCCAGTCGACGGCACGCACCGACGCCAAGATCATGGTCAAGATCTGATCGCACGGGTGGAGAGGGGGCACTATGGCAAGCATCAAGGTTGGCCTGATCGGCGCCGGGCGGATCGGCACCCTGCACGCCGGGCACCTGGCCTATCGAATCCCGGGCGCAGACCTGGTCGTGGTTGCGGACGTCGTGATCGAGGCGGCGCAGGCGTGCGCAGCCCGCTTTGACATACCGCGATTCAGCGGCGACTATCACGACCTGCTGCAAGATCGCGCGATCGACGCGGTCGTCATCTGCTCGAGCACGGACACGCACGCGCAGATCATCGGCGAAGCGGCGCAGGCGGGCAAACAGATCTTTTGCGAGAAACCGATCGATTTCGACCTGGGACGCATCGACCGCGCGCTGCAGGCGGTGGCGGATGCGGGGGTCAAGTTGCAGATCGGGTTCAACCGTCGCTTTGACCCCAACTTTCGGCGGGTGCACGAGGCTGTGGCTGCTGGTCAGGTCGGCGTGCCGCACATCTTGCGCATTACCAGCCGCGACCCGGCCCCGCCGCCGCTGAGCTACATCCAGGTCTCGGGCGGCATCTTTCTCGACATGACGATCCACGATTTCGACATGGCGCGCTACCTCATGGGCAGCGAGGTTGAGGAGGTGTACGCTGCAGGCAACGTGCTGGTCGATCCGGCCATCGGTGAGGCGGGCGATGTCGATACTGCCGTGGTGACCCTCCGTTTTGCCAACGGCGCGATCGGCACGATCGACAACAGCCGGCAGGCCGTGTATGGCTACGACCAGCGGGTCGAGGTCTTTGGCTCGGGCGGCATGATCTGCGCCGGAAACGAGACGGCCGATCGCACCGTGCTTAGTGACGCGGAGGGGGTCCACGCAGCGCTGCCACTGTACTTTTTCGTCGAGCGCTACACAGAGGCCTATATCGCCGAGATGACCGCGTTCGTCGAGGCCGTCCAGCAAGATACCCCGCCGCCGGTGAGTGGCCTGGACGGGCGCGCGCCGGTCGTGATCGCCTATGCGGCGGCGCGCTCGATGCAGGAGGGCCGCCCGGTGCGGCTGGACGAGGTGGATCCCGGCTAGGTGGCGAACAGGTGATACGAGCGTTCGTGGACAGCTTTGATTGGCCGCTTGCCCTGGAGCTGGCCGGTCAGATCGTGCTGGCGCTGGTCCTTGGCGGGATCGTGGGCTGGGATCGAGAGCGGCGGCATATGCCCGCCGGCGTGCGCACCTACATGCTGGTCTCGTTCGGGTCGTGTGTGTTCAGCATTCTCTCCTATCGCGGCTTTCCGGGCGGCGACCCGGCGCGCGTCGCCGCCCAGATCGTGACCGGCATCGGCTTTCTCGGGGCAGGGCTCTTGGTGCAGCGGAAGGGCACGATCTATGGCCTGACCTCGGCTGCCGGGATCTGGGCCGTGGCGGCAGTGGGCATGGCGGTGGGCACAGGCCGCTATTTCATCGCTGTATTCGGCGCCCTGGCGGTCTATCTCGTGCTGGCGGTGCTGCGCCGCTGGTTCAAGGCCGAGCTGATCCGTTCGACCCGCCGTACGCTCAACACCGCCCTGCGGCAGGTACGCGCCCAGATCCAGGACATGGGGCGGCGGGTCGCGCAGGCGATCGCAAGCGCGGTGCAGGCTGCCCTGCAGGACGACCAGATCCTCGCCTACCAGGTCGTCGATGCCGACGAAGAGATCAACCACCTGCGCTACCAGGTCGAAGAGGCGTGCATCGACATCCTCCGTACCCACCAACCGCAAAAGATCCAGTTGCGGGCGGTGCTGGCGGCGACGGCGGTCGCGACGAACCTGGAGCGGATCGGGGACTATGCCAAGGAGATCGCCCAGACGCGCCTCGATTTGGGCCACGAACCACTGGTCGGCCCACTGGCCCAGGTCGAGGCGATGGCTGGGCGCGACAGCGAGCTGATCCAGGAAATCGTCCGTGCGTTCGCCGAGGACGACGTCGAAGCCGCCGAGCGCGTCCGGCAGGCGGTGAGTGAGGTCGACCGCTACTATGACGAGGTCATCGAGACCGTAACCGAGACCATGACGGACAAAAAGACCCGGCACTTTACGCGCGGCGCGAGCACGCGCAACATTGCCTACGATCTCAAGCGTACCGCCGAGCGCGTGACCAACATTGCCGAGCGGATCATCTTTGTGCGCACGGGTGCGTTGGCCGAACTGGAGGTAGAAGAACGTGACTAGAGATCGTAGGCGGCAGAGGAGCGGAACGGCTTGATCGGAGCGTACCTTCGGGCCGAGCGGCTGTTCCGGACCGCGCTGCTGTCGCTCTATTTTCTCTGTGTCTTGGGTTTCCTCTGCATTCCCTTGCGAAGGTGGGTCAACGTCTATGACGAGGGGCTCGCCGTGCTGAACGGGGCGCGGGTGCTCGGCGGCGACGTACCCTATCGCGACATTTGGACGGTCTACCCACCGGGGCAGTCCTATGCCCTGGCAGCAGTCTACGGCTTGTTCGGCAAGAGCCTGCTGGCGGCGCGGGCGTACGACACGCTGGTCCGGTTCGTGCTCGTCATCGCCGTGTACCTGGTCGGGCGAGCGATCGCCGGCCGGGCCGTCGCTCTGATCGTGGCTGCGTTCGGCACGCTGTGGCTGGGCACGGTGGGGTTCTACAGCTATGGCGTCTTTCCGGCGCTCGCCATGGCGCTGCTCGCTACCCGGGCGTCGATCGCCTTCGCGGGCTCGGGGCACGACCGCTGGCTGGCCTTGAGCGGCGCCCTGGTCGGCTTGACGGCCATCTGGCGGCTGGACATTGCGCTCTATCTGGGCCTGGCCCTCGCCCTCTCGCTACTCGGGTCCACGTTTCTCCGCGCCCGCAGCGAGGGACGTGGCGGCTGGCCGGCCCGTGCCTTGCGCGCCGCGGCGGTGCTGGTCGGGATGGCAGCGCTGGTCAGCGTCCCTGTCTATGCGTGGCTGGTCGCAGTCAGCGGGCTGCAGCCGCTGTGGCAGCAACTGGTCGTCTTTCCGTCGACCATCCTCGGCAGCGTGCGCCGCCTGCCCTACCCGGCGTTCGTGCCGGACGTGGCCTCGTTCCTGCAGCGCCCACCCGAGTACGTTCGCTGGGCGCGCTTTTTCCTGCCACTCGTGGTCTATGCGGTTTCGCTGGCCTACCTCGGCCGCTTGGCTCTGCGGGCCCGGACGGCAGGCAAGGGCGCACAGGTCCGCACGTTCGGGATCGCGGCGGTGACGCTCTTTGGAATCCTGGTCTACTCGCAGGCGCTGAGCCGCTATGACTGGATCCACGTCTTGCCGTCGTCGATCTGGGCTGCGTTGGCCCTGGGGGCCGTGGTCAGCCGCGTGCCCCGCCGCCAGTGGGCGCGTTGGCCGGTCGCCCTGTCGCTCTCGGCGGTGCTGGGCGCGGTCGCGATCACCTATATCGTGCCGCCCGTGCACGATCTGGACCTGATTCTGAAATACGCTTCCCCGCTGGCGTGCCACTCCAGCCTGGAGATGGCTAGCTGCGCGGTCGTGCAGCCCGATCAGGAGCGGGCGGTCGCGTTCGTCCGCGCGCGTACGGACGAGGACGAACCGATCTTTGTCGGGAACGACCGGCACGACCAGATCCTGATCAACGACGTCATGTTCTACTTTCTCGCAGACAGGCCGTGTCCCACGCCCTATCACGAGCTGCATCCAGGGGTAGCGACCACGCTGCCCGTCCAGCAAGAGATCGTGCGAGCGATCCAGGCCAGGGAAGTAGAATGGGCCGTCACCGTCGAGTGGCCTGCCTCCACGGAGCCAAACGGGAGCGCGGTGAGCAGCGGGGTGCACTACCTGGATGATTTCATCCGCGCCAACTATCGGCCTACTGCCGAGTACGGTGCGTATACGGTCTGGCGCCGGCAGTAAGCTGGCGCCTGCCGGCAGAGGCTCGTTTTCGTCGTAGGATAGAGCAGACATACCGAGAAAAGGAGCAACCCATGTCAAGTGAACCGCAGTTCTACACCACCGACAACCCAAGCGTCTTTTTCGAGAACACCGCCGTGGGCCGCCTCAA
>Ga0315554_1001888_pt1 | contig 12284 bp, 9 predicted proteins | sample SalMarSW160370MG_FD_202114 | JGI IMG/M metagenome (GOLD analysis project Ga0315554, IMG submission 202114) | Salt marsh sediment microbial communities from the Plum Island Ecosystem LTER, Massachusetts, United States - Salt Marsh Sediment SW1603-70 ... | reverse complement strand
TTCGTCAGGGATCAGCAACCCAAGCCGATTTGAAAGTAACTTCCACCTGGATTAGTGAAAAGAGAAATAAGCATGCAGACCAATAAAGAATCGCAAATAACCATCCACGTTCCCCTCTACGGTAACAAACTTTTAGGTAAAGCCCTGGAAATCATAAATAAAGACGTGGAAGTCAGAACTTTATGGAAGGTTATTAACGTCAATGCCATTGATCGCTTGGGGATGAGCGATCACGGCCCGGTCCATTTTCAGATCGTCGCCAACATCGCCTTGAGATTGGCCCGCATCCTGATTAAGAACAAGGTTGAAATGTCGATCGTCAAGAATTATGACCTTTCAAACCAGCATGCTGAGCTGGTTGTCTTACTTGCCAGTCTTTACCATGATTTGGGGATGTCGATCAGTCGACAGGGGCACGAGGACTTCAGTTTATTCCTGGCAAATAACATCCTTCATCGCACCCTGGAATTTCTACCGATGGAGGAAAGGACCATAGTCGTTTCGGAAACGCTGCACGCCATCATCGCTCATCGCAGTGATGGGAAACCCCAAACCATCGAAGCCGGGATCGTCAGGGTGGCAGACGCACTCGATATGAGCGAAGGACGCTCACGCATCCCCTACCAGGCCGGCAACGTAGGTATCTACTCGATATCTGCCGCAGCCATTGACAATGTAGAGATATCGGAAGGAAAGGACAAACCCATCCAAATAAATATCCTCATGAACAATTCTGCCGGGCTTTTCCAGGTTGATGAATTATTAAAACGGAAATTAAAAGGGTCAGGGATTGATCAATACGTAAAAGTTCGAGCTATCGTGCAAGGTGAAAGAGAAAAAAGATTAATAGAGGAATTTGAGATCAGCTAGCTGGTCGCCTGGGGAACTCTCACAAGCCGGGCAGTCTGATTAAAGTTGAAGCTAGCCGCGTGCCAATCGAAGTCGCCTTACCAGTAAAAGCCAATGGGCTGCGGCTCAGTGTCAGGGATACCCCCCTTCCGTTCTTCTCCTTAGCACGGCCCGCGGGCGAAGATCTCCCGGCTGGTTTCATTAAATGGACCATCATAAGGACTTCAAAAGCGCCCCAATCTCCCGGCGTAGCCTAAGCAGCGATCACCTCGTGGATCCACAGGCATTAGAAGACATCGCCTAGCAGGTATTGCGCAACGAGGCAGCGTGGTTATTGGGGTACATAGGAAGAAAGCCTCCCTCCAGGCAGAGGGAGACATTGGAAAGGCAAGGCAGCCATTGGGAAAACTACGGCAGCCAGGCCATCCGTGGCCATTCGAACTCTACACCTACATCGGGCAAGGTTACCAACCGGGACACTCCCGTCGTTAGGTCCACGATATGCAGCTGCGGGATGGTTGGGTTTTGAACAAGCCCAGGGATGAGCATATACTCCCCATCTGGGCTCCAGGTGTACCCGCAGGCACCGCCCCAATCACCGGTGAAAAGCAGACGGTCGTCCGTGCCGTCTGTCTGTACTAAATGGATTTCACAGGTATAACCGAGTGCGGCTGTCAGGCTCAACCAGGCTCCATCGGGCGACCAATCCGCTCCCACAGGTAGATTGTAGCGAAAGGAGGTTTCGTCGGTGCTGTCAGTGAGATTGTGGACATTGATCTGGGTAGTTCCGGACTCCCGATCTTGAACGCTATACAGCACTTTCATGCGATCCGGTGAAAGCGCCGGGGTGCCGAAAATGGAAGTGTTGGCGTTGGTCTGGATGCCCGCGACAACCTTCACTTCTTCTTTTTGGAGATCGTAAATCTGGATTTCGCTGTAAACAAACGGATCATCGTCGCTCACTTGGTTGTCTAGGGTGTTCACCAGCAAGATACGATCGTTATCCAACCAGCCCCTTGCATATTTAAAGCCGGGGATATCGGTCATGATCTCGCGCCATTCACTCCCGTCAGCGCGTGCCAACAAGAGCGGGCTGGATTGCGCGTCCCCATAGATGACCGGTTGCCCCACCAGCCACTTCCCATCCGGAGACCAGACCGCGCCGCTGAAAAAGGGAACCTCCAATTGGTTCCATTTTCCTGAACCCACCTCGAATATCCATACGTACGATTCAAGGTTGTTTGCCGAAAAGAAAATCTGCCGCCGATCGGGAGACAAGGAAAACTCCGGATACAAAAACCCTGCTGGCAAATCCTGCACGAACTCCGGCTTGGGGCAGGGCTTTTCTGTGAGCAGGCAGCTGGCCGGGAAGTGTACCAACCCCGCATTTTCGTACCCACCCTTCGTTTCGAGGAACATGTAGATTTCACCGTATGCGAGCGAAGAATCCGGTTCTCCAGGGGTATTGGGAGTAGCGATTTCCCTAAAAATATCTTCTGGGCCGGTAGCGAAGGAAGGCGGGAAGGGTGCCAGTCGGTCGAAGGTGCCAGAGGGTAATTCGAGATCGTACTGGATGGCGATAACGGTTATGTCGCTAGTCAGCCCACCATCGCCTCCCTTGCCATAATTTTGATCCCGGAGGATGACCCCCGTGACCGTGTCCACCCAAAAGCGGTCAGTGAGTGATCCATCCGGGCGGTTCCATTCGACGATGAGGGCTTCGCGCCCTGCCACAGTCTCGATGTTGATGGGGCGATACTCCCCGCCGCGCTGAGTCATCCCGCTGGGGAACAGCAGTTCGCTCAATGGGGTGGGCATGATCCCGGTCATCGGGTGGGGGTAAACGGTGTCTGATTCTATCGCGGGAGGCGTGTAATCAGGGTCGATGCGGACCTCCTCGCCAGTGCGGGTCTTCTCTCCGTCGCTGATCCACAGGGAGGCGGGCGCGCCTTCAATCGGCCCGCTGAGGATGCGCGCCTGTGCAGGCTGGTTCAACCAGACCTGCACGCGCTGGCTGGAGGCCACCGCACCGTTTAAATCGTCAACCTGCGCCTCCACCCACATGGTTTGCCAGTTCTGGTAGCTGTACAGGATGCGCTGGCGGATGGCTTCGGAGTCGGAATCGAGGGTGAGGGGGTCAGGAGCTGATGGACCGGAAAGATTGGACGTATAGCTCCATTCTTGCTCATATTCAATAATCATCCAGTTTCCCTGAACTTCTTCAACTGTGATACGTACAGGTATTTTATCGGCAGCTCCACCATTCACAACCTCCATGCTGGTAACTTCTATGATATCGCCCGCAACAGAATATTCAGTAGTCGATTGCTTGGTTACAGAGGTAATCTCAATCCGATCGGGCCAGGGACTTGAGACGATTCGACCGGGAGCTGTTGACATATTGTTCGTCCATTTTTCCAGCAGTTCGGGGGCAACAAACGGTGAATACTTTTCTTTCATATCTTCTTTGGCGTTGGGAGATTGAAGTGAAACAGTGTGGAGTGCTTTGCCAAACTCTTCTACGATAATCCTTACTGCAGCTTCTTCTTTATTGAGAACCCAATGCGGAGTTAAACCCCCTTCGGGCACACGGAAATATTGATACGGTGATACCAGAGAGATAAAGTAGAAGGCTGGATTCTCAACATCTGCACTAGCAACCAACCATTGTCCATCCGGTGACAGATCAAGGCTTCTGAAATTATCCTGTATTGCTACCAGGGAATCTAACTCCGTCCCATCAGTTTTTACTGTTTTTATTTCGATATTGCCTCCGTCATTAGGTGGAATAAAAGCAATCCGCTCTCCATCGGTCAGCCAGGCGAAATCCCCATTATCGAATTCAAGTCCTGAACCCAGGTTTACGAGAGTCCGCTGGTTTGACCCATCTACCTCCATCAGTTTAACTTCGTCATGACGGCCGGTTTCATCTTGAATGCCTGTAGAGAAGTAAACAATTCGTGAACCATCCGGCGACCAGGAAAAAGTGATTTCCGAGGCAGGGGTATGGGTGAGATTCGTTGAGCCTGTCCCATCAGGGTTGATATTAAGAATATCATGTGTGACTTCACCATCACAGCTTATAAGACGACTAAAGGCGATGCGCTGACCATCTGGTGACCATTGGGGGTTTATGTCATTTCCGTCGCTTGTGAGTTGGATGACTCCCGACCCATCGGCATTAATCAGAAACAAGAATTCAATCATGTTTCCATCGATATCCATAGCAAGTGGGGAGACGAGATATTTACCATCAGGTGACCAGTCTAACTGAACAAACCCCAGAAATTTAATTTTGGATGAAGGTATGATTTGTGAACAATGCGAAATCTCCGTAATCTGGGAGTAATTTGATAGCTGCTTCAAACCAGAGCCATCAGAATTCATCACGTAAATCTGTCCAGACCCGGTGCGTTCGGAGATGAAAGCAATTTTTTGGCCATCGGGAGACCAAACCGGATTCCGATCCTCAGCCGGATCGTTGGTAAGATTGCGTTGATCACGGCCATTTGCATTGCTTAAATAAATTTCCCCATTCCCATCGCGCCTTGATTCAAAAACGATTAACCCAGTCGAGCTTGTGTCATACGGGGTAGGTATTGAATTTTCGTCAGGCGAAGGCGAAGAAATGAATTGAGGGAAAGGAGAGGGTGCAATTTCCGGTTGCGGTGTGGTATTCGTAAACGCCCAGACCAAAAACAATACCAGCAAAATCATCGCTGCGCCAAAAGCAAAGGCGTTTGTCAGGTTCGGGATACGGGTTTTCATTTGGGTTCTCCATGCAAACCTGGAAGGTTTCTTCAATGCGGAATGTCGGGCGAGAAGTCGGGCGCGAGTGGCCTCGCGGAGGCGGCTGCGGGCGGAGAAATTGGCGGATGCTAGTTTTCGGAACGTGTGTAAGCATTCGGGGTCAATCCCCTCCCGCGAGCGTGACTCGCCTTCCAGAAGAGCATCCAAATCCTGGTTGAAACGCTCAATTTCCTCTCGCTCGTTCATCTTTCTGTCTCCGTCAATCCTTCCCGCAGTTTGCCAACCGTCCGGTAGATGATGACGCTAACGTTGCTCTCGCTGAGGCCTGTGGTTTTGGCGATCTGGCGGTTGGTGAGGCGGGCAGCAAACTTCAGGCCAAGGAGATCCCGCTCACGCGGGTTCAGCTCCCCCAGGGCGGCAAGTAATTCCCGCTCGGCTTCGCTTGCCACCAACCGGGCTTCAGGGTCGGGATCCGGAGAGGCTACTCTCCTAAGAAAGTCCAACGAAACCCAACGGTGGCGCTGTGCCCGCCGCCAATAATCGTTGACCACGTTTCGGGCCAGGGCGAACAACCAGGGGGCGAAGGGGCCTTTTTCTGGGGTGTACTGGTCCAAGCGGGTGAGAGCCCGTTCGAAGATGTGGGCGGTTAAATCGTCGGCGGTGAGATCGTCGTCACAACGATAGCGGGCGTAGTTGAACACTCGCGGGAAGAAATGGTCGTAGAGTTCACCGAAGGCTGCCGAGTCCTGGGCTGCCTGGATGGCGAGGGCGGATTCGTCAAGCGTCATGGGTTTTCTGGGCAGGAAGGTTCTGCATGTTAGTACGCTGGTTTGATGAAAGTATTACAGGATTTGAGAAATAGGCATAGGGTTCCCAGACACCCTGGCTGCGGTTGGAAGCACAAACTAGGTTCGAGTCGTCCGGTGAGAAAGAGGGGGATTTATCGATCACCTCGTTGTTAATGATCTGCTGCCGCATGTTCAAATTTGTCATTGGCTGTGCTGCTAACCGTTTCCAGCGCAAAAAGTATAGTATAAACCCGCTTATCTGGCAGGAGATTGACACCCCCCTGCGATTGCCTTTCGCCTATAATTGCTGCACTTCTCGATAAAGGATCTAAACAACGAGGGCATCCCTATGACTACATTACCAGATCAACGAAAGAAGGGACTGCGCGTCATACCACGCAACGTTTGGGCGCTGGGCTTGACCAGCTTCTTCACCGATATCTCCAGTGAGATGGTCCTAAACCTGGTACCACTGTTTCTGTTCAACGTCCTGGGGGTTAAAACCAGCCTGATCGGTTTGATTGAAGGTATCGCTGAAACCACCGCCAGCCTGCTCAAGATCTTCTCTGGATATATCTCCGATCGGATAGGTCAGCGCAAGTGGTTGACCGCATCCGGCTATGGTTTGTCCACCATCAGCAAGCCGCTCCTGTATTTTGCTACTTCCTGGGCGGGGGTGCTAGGCGTACGCTTTGCCGATCGAACCGGCAAGGGCATCCGCACTGCCCCCCGGGATGCGCTGATCGCTGACAGCGTTAAAGAAAACCAGCGGGGCTTGTCTTTCGGATTGCACCGCGCCGCAGATACAGGCGGTGCCATGCTTGGCCTGATCATTGCCGCCCTGGTGATTTGGGGAGCGCAAGCCGGGCTGCACACCCTGACCCGGGATACCTTTCAAAAAGTCGTGCTTCTAAGCATTATCCCTGGCGTGCTGGGGGTTTTGAGCGTGGTGTTCGGGGCACAGGAGGTTGGTAGGAAACCTGGTTTAGTGAAGCTACCGAGCCTATCTCTGCAGGGTTTCGATACCCGCTTCAGAGCTTTCTTATTCATCCTGGTACTGTTCACCCTGGGAAATTCGTCGGATGCCTTCTTAATCTTGCGAGCTCAGGAACGCGGTTTGAGTGTGTTGCAGGTCATGGGAATGCTGATCACCTTCAACTTGATCTACGCGCTCATCTCCACCCCTGCAGGAGCGCTCTCCGACCGGGTTGGGCGGCGTAGGTTGATTATCGGGGGCTGGTTCGTTTATAGCCTGGTTTATCTGGGGTTCGCCGGGGCCAGTGCTGGATGGCAGGTATGGGGCTTTTATGCCCTGTACGGCATATATTATGGTCTGGTTGAGGGGACCGCCAAAGCCTTTGTAGCTGATCTGGTGCTGCCAGAACAACGTGGAACCGCTTATGGCTTATACAACGCCGCGGTTGGACTGACGGCTTTTCCGGCGTCACTCATCGCAGGCGTGTTGTGGCAAGGGGTTGGCAGATGGTCAGGATTTGGTCCTTCGGCACCCTTCTTCTTTGGAGCTGGGATGGCTTTGATGGCGGTATTGTTACTAGGAATCTGGTTGCCCGGTCTTAAAAAGCCGAAATAAATGCTTTACTCGGTCGCGGTTTGATCAAACGTTTGGGCATACTTATTATTTATAAGGATACAGCCGCGGTTTCCAGGCTTCTGCAAAAAACCGTAATTTTCCGATCTATTTCCAGCGGATTTTTGGCAACTCCAACACCAGCGGGCTGTCACGGTATGCCAGTTGCGCCTGGCCTCTTCACGGATCTCCGCGCACAGCTGTTCGGCAGTCTCAAAGGGAATCGGTCGTGATAATAATCCGGCCTCCATCACTGTACCTCCATTTCTCGATACGGCTATGCGACTCTATGTCTTTCTCATAGCAGCTCCTCAAATAATTTGATTAATTGCCGGGCGGTCTCTTGGGGGGTACCTTCCAAGTGGATGCGCTTTCGTTCACGGGAAGGTGCTTCGGCCAGCTCTGTAACAATCGTAGGGGAACCATCCAGTCCGATAAAATCCGGGTCGGCTTCCAATGTCTGGGAATTCCAGACCGTCACCTGCCTCTTTTCATAAGCCCATGGTTTAATGCTGTAATCCATGAAACGCGGTTCGTTGCTAGCAGTTTTCACCGAGACCACGCAAGGCAGGGGCACTTCCAGGAGTTCATAACCTGCTTTGATGATGCGCCGCCCACGCGCCACCTGGCGGCCCAGATCCAGATCCACCTGCGAGAGCAGAGTCAACTGGGTCCATCCCAACCACTCGGCCAGACCAGGAGGAACCTGCCCGGTGGCCCCATCCGAAGATTCCTCTCCACAAAAAACCAGATCTGCACCGCCCAGTTTGCGAACGCCCTGGGCTAAGGTATAAGTAGTAGCCAGCGTGTCAGCACCGGCGAAAGCGCCATCGCTGAGTAAATAGAGGTGATCAGCTCCCATGGCCAGCGCGACTCTGAGATAGGGCTCAAAGTAAGGTGGTCCCATCGAGAGAATGTAGACCTGACCGCCAAAGCGATCCTTCAAGCCCAGCGCCATTTCCAAGGCGTTCATATCAGGTAGGTTTATCTCAGCGCGGACCTGGCGGCGGTCCAGGAGATGAGTATCAAAATCTACTCGAATTTCTTCAGGTTTTGGTACCACTTTCATACACACAATCATACGAAGGTCAGACACGCGGCGCCTCCCGGATCGCCGAGAGCTCGGCGATTAATTCCGGTACCACTTGCTTGACATCTCCGACAACACAATAATCCGAGAACTCAAAGATGGCCGCCTCAGGATCCGAGTTGATGGCAATCACAGTGCCAGATTTCTCAATGCCTACCACAAAATGGAACGCCCCGCTTATGCCACAGCAAATGGCGAGCTTAGGACTGCAGATCACGCCGGTCTGTCCGATCTGGCGCTCGCGTTCGATATGGCCATCATCCACGGGTGGACGGGTGGCGCCAACCTGCCCATCCAGCAAGCCTGCCAGCTTTTCAAGCAGGTCAAAATCACCGGAGACGCCGCGACCCCCAGCCACCAGAACTTGTGCGCGGGTGAGATCGACCCCCGCGCCAACCACCCTTTCTACGATTCGGGTATGGATCATATCCGGGTGCAACTCAACCGGGAGGTAGACAATGGTCCCCTTTCTGGCAGCAGGGATATCCTCCTGCGAAAACACACCCGGACGAACAGTCGCCATTTGGGGGCGATGGTGACGCATCTCGATAAACGCCAGCACTCCCCCGCCAAAGCCAGATACTTCACTGACCATAAGCCCTCCCTGGGGCTCTAAGCGCAGATCGGTGCAATCGGCATTGAGCCCGGTTCTGAGCCTGACTGCCAATCGGGCTGCCAGATCGCGCCCATTGGGTGTGGCACCCAGTAAGAAGACACTGGGCTTGCCAGTCATGATGGCCTGGAAGGCTGCATGGGAGTAGGCCTCGATGGTGAACTGATCCAGGCAGGCATGCTCGAGCGACCATACCTGGTCGGCCCCGAAGGTGAATGCCCGATCAGCCAAACCGGTCACCCCATGGCCTAGCAAGAGAGCAGCCAGCCGCCAACCGTTTTGGTCTGCCATTTGCCGGCCCTTTGCCAGCAACTCCAATGAGACCCCTTCTAGATGATCGTCCTCCTGTTCCAGGTACACCCAGATTTCTGGTCGCTCTTCAGAAACGCCGTAAAGCGACGAAACCATTAATCGCCTCCGTCCCGTTCCCTGGATTGCGCCATAACTGCAATTTCGGATATATCCAGGACCTGCATCCCCTCCAGTTTCATTACTTTGGCGCTGTCTTCCAGGCAAACAATGCAGAAAGGGCAAGCCGTCGCCAAGATGCCAGCACCGGTCTGGCTGGCTTCCTTCACACGCAGATCGGAAAAGCGCTCACCCACTGCGGTTTCCAACCACATACGCCCACCGCCACCCCCACAACATAAAGCCTCCTGGCGGTTATGTTCCATCTCGACCAGTTCCACCCCAGGAATTGCCCCTAGAACGCTCCGAGGAGCCTGATATTCGTGATTGTGCCGACCCAGGTAACAGGGATCCTGAAGGGTGATGCGTACATCCAACGGTTGGTCAAGGATCAAGCGCTTTTCTTCTAAAAGTTTGGCAAGATATTGAGTATAGTGCCAGGGGTAGAAATCGGCACCAATATCCTGGTAATGATTCTTGAATACGTCGTAGCAGTGCGGCGAAACGACGATCAATTGGTTGACGCCTCTTTCCCGGAAAACCCGGGAGGTCTGGGCCGCGATCTCATCAAAAAAAGGCTTATGCCCCAGGCTTAAAACTGCTTCACCGCAGCAAGGTTCTTCGTTTCCCAGGTAACCAAATTTTATTCCAGCAGATCGAAGGAGCCGCACGAGCGCGGTGGCTATCCTTTGAGCCCTACGATCGTAAGAACAGGTGCAACCGACGTAAAGCAGGACTTCGTGCTGTTCAGGATCGAAACTCGGGATATCCAGGTTTTTAGCCCAATCCTGGCGGCGGGAGGGCGGCTGTGACCAGGGATTGTCGTTCCAGTAAACCGACCAGAGCACGGTTGGCAGGCCTCTGGCAACCTTGCGCTGATCCCAGGCGATGGTGCGTAAGCCTCGGAAAACATCGGAGATATCCACGCCTCTTGGGCAGGTGATCTGGCACTGACCACAGGTGGTACAAAGCCAAAGATTTTCATTCCCTTGCTGAAGCCCCAATTGAGCCCGGCGTAAAATTAAATGTACCGAAAGGGGCTCTTGGCCGACTAAACCCCACGGGCAAATGGCCGTGCATACACCACATTGATAGCATAGGGTTGCCGCGTTCCCAGTCAATTGGTTAAGCTGCTCCCAAAGGCTATCATCGATAAGGATTTCCTGGTCCTTAATCATCCCTTCCTTCCGATCCCACTCTGATTAACGAGGACGTTAAGGTTTAATCGCAGCGCTCAAGCAGCCTCTCACGGTCAGGTTGTGTGGTTTGTCCTGCATATCGCTGGACAATCTCGTCCATTTCCGCGATTTTTTCTGCGAATTCCTTGCCCTCAGCCGCCGATATCCAGCGTAACTGCAGCCGCTCAGGATCAATTCCTTTGCGTTCGTACTTACGGCGCCAGTATTGAAAACGTTTCCAAGTGAGCCGATTGGCATAATTGTAGTGGCAATCCGAGCCAGTTTCGGTAAGCCGACAGCCCGTCAGCAACACCGCCCCGGCGCCTTTCTCGAAGGCGCGCCCTACAAAATCTTCTTCAAAGCGGGCAGAACACATGGTGCGGATGATACGGGCTGAAGCAGGGTACTGACGTTTCTCGATGCCGGCCAGATCGGCCCCGGCATAGGAACACCAGTTGCAGGTAAAGACCAAACACTTGCTCTCGGGTTGCTGCGCTAAGGCGGCATCTATTTGCGCCAGAATCTGCTCCTTAGTAAAGAAAGGCATCTCAATGGCATCGAAGTTGCACTCAGCCGCACAGGTCCCGCAACCCATACAGGCAGCTTCATGGATTCTGACGGTGCCACCCTTCCCAGGAGCGCCGATCTGCTCAATTGCACCATAGGGGCAAACTTTAACACAGCGCATACAGCCAGTACAAAGATCAGGAATAAGGCGCGCGGTAATGGGTTCCTTTTCGATCACACCCCGGGAAAGCAAGGCTCCGGTCTTGCCAGCCGCAGCCAGCGCCTGGGCGATCGATTCACGGACATCCTTGGCGCCCTGGCTGGTGCCAGCCAGGAAAACACCCTGCACAGCTGTCTCCGCCGGTCCAAGCTTGGGGTGCAGCTCCATGTAGAAACCATCTTCACTGCGAGCTAATTTAAGTTGGCCAGCTAACCCATCTTCTACCGGTGTCAGCCCTATCACCAATACCAAGAGATCGGTCGGAATGCGCACGGTGGCACCCAGCATGTGGTCATAAAGAACTGCATGCCCGTCGTGCCAGGCGATCGCCTGCTGGGGAGGGAGCTCAGGGTCATAGCGGAAAAATCGCACTCCTGCCCGCATGGCTTCTTCGTAGAGTTCTTCCGCCTGGCGGCTATAAGTGCGCATTTCCTTGTAGAGCACCCTGACTATCAATCCCACACGTTGTAACCTCAAAGCCTGGCTGATCATGGCGGTACAGCAATAGCGTGAACAACCGGCTTTACCCTGACGGGAACCGACACAAGCTATAAAGGTGACCTGCCGGGCTGCTGGCGCACCGCTCTTTAATATCTCTTCAAGTTCGAGGTTCGTGATGACACGCTCATCCCGGCCGTAATTAAACTCGCTGGGCTGGTAGGGTTGGGAGCCTGTGGCGACCACGATTGCGCCAACCTGGAGTTGCCTGCCATTGCTGAGGTGTGCCTGGAAATTCCCAACCAAACCACTGACGGCCTCTATAGTAGCGCCTAAGTGGAGGTGCACACCGCTTTGGACCAATTCTCGATACCTGCCTTTAACCAATTCAGTGGCCGATAAACCCGCAGGGGCAATTTCCTCCAAGCAATCAACCAGCCCGCCGAGGTGATCCTCCTTCTCGACCAGATGAGTCTCAAAACCTTGGCGAGCCAGGGCTATGGCGCAGGTCATCCCGGCAATACCTCCCCCGATAACCAGAGCGTTTTGGGTCAAGGACAGAGGCGAAGCGAACAGAGGGGTCAGCCGGCGAGCTTTTTCCACCGCCATCCAGACCATGTCCATGGCCTTCTGCGTAGCTGCCTGCTTATCACCTTTGTGCACCCATGAATCCATATTGCGGATGTTTGACATTTCCAACAAGTAGGCATTTAGACCGGAGCGTTCCAAAACACCGCGAAAAATGGACTCGTGGGTTTTAGGAGAACAAGCCGCCACAACTACCCGGTTAATGCCTTCACGGTCGATGGCCTCTTCGATTTCCTTTTGGGTATTACCGGCACAGGAAAACATCTG
>Ga0315554_1001885_pt1 | contig 12290 bp, 8 predicted proteins | sample SalMarSW160370MG_FD_202114 | JGI IMG/M metagenome (GOLD analysis project Ga0315554, IMG submission 202114) | Salt marsh sediment microbial communities from the Plum Island Ecosystem LTER, Massachusetts, United States - Salt Marsh Sediment SW1603-70 ... | reverse complement strand
CTGCCATTGCTCCCACGCGGTCTCGGAAAAGAACTGCCAGTACCCGAAGGAATACTCCAGATAGCCACCGTAAATCGTCGCCAGGTAACCTTCCGGAGCTTTCGGATAGGCGTAATCGTAGTTAGCGGCGGTTTGTCTCGCGCTGCCGCCGCCGCTTGTCGAGGTGTACTCATAGACGTCGTACGTCGATTCGATCGAATCGGGTTCGGAGGGATTGATCCATGCGCCGACCGCCACGGAGCCACCGAACCGCAACCCGGCGAGTGGATGCAGGCCGATGTTCACAATGCCCTGGTAACCGTCATTCCCCGCCGCCCTCGGATCCGACATCGCCCCCTGCGTGATCGCAACCGCGGACTCCAACCAGCCGCGGTCGAAATGCAGCGAGATCCCCGTGTCCCAGCAGGCGTCGTACCCCGGCGGAAGCGAACGGGCGCCCTCCGCCTTCGATTCCAGCAGGCTTGCGTTGTTCGCCCGCCCGTCACCGGGAAGCGGTGTTTTCCAGTGCCAGAACAGGGGCACACCGATCAGCGGATTCTGGTTGAAATAGGTGCTGCGCCACGAGTAGTTGCCGAAGGGAGCCGGTATCAAGCCGACCTTCGCGTACAGCGACTCGGAACCCAGCAGCTTGCTGAAGGTGAAATAGGCGCCCTGAACGCGCGGATCGGCCCCGGAATCCCAAAGGAACTCGAGGGAGAGGTGGATCTTGTCCGTCCACCCTTTTTGAACGAAAAGCCTCGCCCTGTAAGGGTTGAACGGATCATCCCCGTGGAAATTGGTGTTCAGGGGCGAATGGCGGTCCAGGGTTCGGAACGTCACCGCCATATCTCCCGAGAGGTCAAAACCCGTGCTGCCCAGTGAATAGGATTTTGCGGAGGCGGACACGCTGAACAACACTGAAATCAAGATCGCCGCAATTGCCGTGTTTCTCATGCCAGTGCCTCCTGCTTCACGTCGACAGGCAGGAGCAGCTTGAACGTCGTACCCACCCCCTGCTCTGTCGTCACCTGAATTTCACCCCCATGTTCTTCGACGACTTTTTTCGTTACCGCGAGGCCCAGTCCGGTGCCCTCCCGCTTGCCGTGGCTGACAAAGGGCTCGAACAGTTTATCGAGCAGATCTTCGGGAATTCCCGGCCCATCGTCTTCGATCAGAATCGCCACGTGGTTATCCATCTTCTGCGTTGCGATTCTCAGGTGCCCGTTTCTGTCGACCGCCTGCATCGCGTTGCGCACGATGTTGTCGATCCCGCGCTCGATCCGGCCGGGGTCCACAACCACCGTGTCATGGTACCCGCAATCGCACCGGAGCTCGATGTTCTTGCGCTTCGCTTCCGGTTCGAAATTTTCCACGATCCCCTGCAGGAAGGACTCAAGGTTGACCGTCTGCAGATTGAGCCTCACCTCCCCGCGCGCGAAGTCGAGCAGCTCATTGATCATTCCCTGCATCCGCTCGATCTGGCGAAGCACCAGCTGGGAGTAGTTTTTCCTCTGCTCCACCGTCACTCCCTCCATCGCCATCAGCTGCATGAAACCGTGGATCGTGGAAATGGGCTGGCGGAAATCATGGGTCATGCTCGAGGCCATCCGCCCGATGGTGGTCAGCCGTTCACTCTGGATCAGCGCCGTGCGTGCATCCTTCAGCGTCTGGCGCATGCTGTCCATTTCCTTCGCAAGCACTCCCAGCTCGTCGCCCCGCGAATGCGGCACGGGTGTATCCAGATCATCCTGCGCAAGGCGTTCGGCGGCTTTCACCAGCTCGTCGATGGGTCTCGATAGACCGTTGGCGAAGACAAGCGAGACGATCAGCGCAAAACCGATCGCCACGAGGCCGACGTAGAGCAGCGCCCGCTGCAGTTTGTTCAGCAACTCCTCCCGCTGCTTAGTCGATTGGAAAACCAATCCCGTCGCCAGCGGAGTGTTGGTCGCGTCGTTCAGGCGGAAGGCCGAGCCCGCATACGGCTCACCGTTGAAATGAAACTCGATGAAAGGTCCCGCCGGGGGAGTGTTGTTCGGTCCGCGGCCAAGCCAGGGAACCCGCGGCAGGCTGTCCATCGTCCAACCCTGGCGGATTTGCGCTTCGGACAGGACCTCTTTCAGAGGTTGCAGGTTGTCCTCGATCAGGCTCGATTCCGCAGCTTCGTCCATGGTGACGAAGGCGATTTGCATGCCGGTCAACTGGGCAAATTCGCGATTGATCCAGTTCTTGAAACTCTGGCCGACGATCAGGATGCCTATCGGAGTCCGCCCGCTGTACACCGGAACCGCCGCCACCTGATGAAGAATATTGCCGACGATCCAGAGATCCCCGCTGTCGTAGCCATTGCGCACATCCCGGATCACCGCCAGATCCGCGATCGAATCGCCCCACTTCTGCGGTTGATCGACTCGATAGATCACCTTGCCCTCGACGTCGGTCACCCAGAACAGGTCCATCTTGTACAGCAGTTGCGTCTTTTCCGCCGCTTCACGGATGGTCGCCTGATCGCCCGTGGAGAGCACGCCTCGCAGCCGGGGATCGTTGGCGATGTTCACCGCTTGCGCGAGCAGTGAGCGCATCTTCGTCGCCTGGAAGGTGTCGAACCGCCCCGACGCGTGCCCCAGGCGAACCTGGTCCTCTTCATGCGTGTATTCATGGAAACGATTGTTGACGACGAGGATCGACCCGGCTGCGACGACCACCGCGACGAGAGCCGTGAAGAGAAAGATCTTTCTGCGAAAGGTCACACAGACTCCGGGCTATTTGATTCCGAGGATAAAGTCCACATCAACCGTTCCCGTTTCCGGGACGGTGATCGTCTTGATTTGCTCGCTCAGCGTTTCGTGCCAGGCGTGGATTCGCCACGTTCCGGCGGGAACGCCACGAATCATGTACGCCTCGTCCGATTTGACAGGGGCGAAATAGTGATTCGGCAAAACCAGGACTACACCGCTCATGCTCGGGTGGATATCGCAGAAAATCCTCACCTCCCCCACTTTGTTGAAGGTGATCGATTTCGATTTGCCCTTGCCGTAGCGTCCCAGGTCAAAGGTGCGGGCGGGCGAGAGGCTGAAAAGGTTGTGATACACGTTGTCCGAGTTCGGAAAGTCCACTGTTGTGCCGACCAGTACGGGCGTGATGTGAGGGATAATTGTCATATTCATCTGGTTGATTTGAGGGTGCTCCGCCGGGACTTCGCCACGGCCAAGCCCGGCATTGGCCTCGAGATACACCACCGCGAGGATTTCGTCACCTTCCGGGATGGCGCTCTCCGTCCCCTCCAGGTCCCGGGACCGGGCCCAGGGGCTCGCGGCCTCCTGCTGGCTCACAGGTGCTTGGAGAATTTGAACATGCCCTTGAAGATCGCCCGCTTTCGCGGTAGGAAGCTTGAAAATGCCGAAGTTGGACAGAAGAACAACACTCACAACCGTATGAAAAATCCTTTTCCATGGGATCATAGTCGCTCCAGGAGGGGCTGTCGGGTTCCCTCTGATCCATTCCCATGTGCCGGGTCTGGACAGAGTAAACGTAAGATTATTTCATTATGTTCGTTCTTGCAAACAGGACATGTCAATTGTACGATCAGGCGGAGGAGCATCACATCCGGCCGATTCGGAACCTTTCGAGCCGGTCCCTGCACAATGCCCCGCTTCCTTCGTAATCTCCGGTAGACTCCTGGTAGCTCAGGATGGAATTGCCAACGCAGGAGAAAGAGTGTGAGTACCCAGCCAAAACGAGTAGGCATCCTTGTCGGCGGGGGCCCCGCCCCCGGGATCAACAGTGTCATTGGAGCTGCAACGATCCGCAGCATCGTTCATGGTGCGGAAGTTATTGGTATTCTTGACGGCTTCAAGTGGATTATGCGCGGTGACATCGACCATGTCAAGGAGCTGACGATCGATCACGTCAGCCGGATTCATTTCCGGGGCGGAAGCTACATCGGGGTTTCGCGCGACAACCCGACGAAAGAAGCCCAGGACCTGGAAAATACCGTGACCAGCCTGTTGCGATTGAACATCGACAAATTGATTTCCATCGGCGGCGACGACACCGCCTACAGTTCAATGAAGCTCGAGGAGCTGGCGGATGGACGCATCCATGTCGTCCATGTGCCGAAAACGATCGACAACGATCTCGACCTGCCGCACGGCATCTGCACGTTCGGATTCCAGACGGCACGGCACCTCGGCGTCGACATCGTGAAAAACCTGATGGTCGATGCGCACACGACAAGTCGTTGGTTTTTCGTCGTTACGATGGGCCGCAAGGCGGGACACCTGGCGCTCGGAATCGGCAAAGCGGCGGGAGCTACGCTAACCCTGATCCCCGAGGAATTTCAGAACGGCAACCGTCTGACGATGAAAAAGCTTACGGACATCCTTGTGGGGGCGATCATAAAGCGGCTTTCCTACGGCCGCAGCGACGGCGTCGCCGTGATGGCCGAGGGTCTCGTGGAACACCTTAACCCCTCGGAGCTCAAGGCCCTGATAAACGTCGAGCGCGACGCCCACAACAATATCCGGCTCGCCGAGATCAGCTTCGGAGAAATCCTGAAGAGCGCCGTACAAAGGCGGCTGGCGGAATTCGGGCTCAAGACCACGATCGTTGCCAAGAACATCGGCTATGAACTCAGATGCGCGGACCCGATTCCATTCGACATGGAGTACACCCGAGATCTCGGATTCGCGGCGGCTCAGTTTCTCATGGAGGGCGGCAACGGGGCGATGGTCTCGATCCAGGACGGGCGCTTCGTTCCGATCTATTTCCAGGACATCGTCGATCCGAACACCGGCCGCACCCGAGTCCGGATGGTGGATCCGAAATCGGAATCGTACCTGATCGGTCGCCGCTACATGATCCGTCTCAACCAGGAAGATTTCGACGATCCGCACGAGCTCGCCAAGTACGCTGCGACCGCCCGCGTCTCCCTCGAGGAGTTCCGCAAGCAGTTCTTCTACCTCATCAGCCAGGACAGCAAGTTCATCCGCACCACGATCACCGGCTGGGCAAAACGTGGGCTGCACCGGGTGAGCCACGCAAAAGCCACTGTAAAGAAGGGGCCTTCCGCGAGCAAGAAGGGGTCAAAGGCGGCAAAAGCCGCCACGAGGAAGAATCCCTCGACTCAGGACCGGAACGGGTACGGCATGTAAGCTGAGAGGCGGAAGCAGTCAGACCTCGAGCATGGTTTCCGTGTTTTCCAAGGCCTGATTCACCGCGGCGAGGATCTTGTTCGCGTCCTCGAGATGCAAACCGAGTCGAATCCACGCCCCCTCCTCGAAGGGGGCTTTCATTACGTCCACGCCGTTCTGGATTCCCACGTTGTCACAGATCGCGTTGGCGAGGTGAATGATCTGTCCCAATTCCCTCTCTTCCACTCCATCGAGGAACGGGAAGTGATGCTGGCGGATCGCCGAGATGACGGTGGCGTCCTCGAACCAGTGCATCCGTATGAATTCCGCACCCAGTTCCGCGTGATCGATGCCGAAGTACTCCGCTTCCTGGTCGTGCAGCGGAATTTCGCGCTCCCGGGCGAGAACCAGAAAACGGCCATACTCTTCAGGAATCAGCGTCGCAAAAACCATCAGGCCGACATCGTGCATCAGGCCGCCGAGATAGGACCGTTCCCGCAGATCGCGCGAAGTGGAGATGAATCTGTGCAGGCTCTGGGCGAACAGCGCCACCGCCAGATTGTGGCGCCAGAAGGCGCGATGATCCAGCAGAGAGTTCGACTGGAACAGCTCACTCAATCCGATGGAGTAGGCGATTTTGCGCAGCTCGTTCAAGCCCAACCGCTGCACCGCTTCGCGCAGCTCGACGATATCTTTCCTGCCCGATCCGTAGAGCGCGCTGTTCGCCAGTTTCAACACGCGCCCGACGAGCACCGGGTCGGTCGAGATCAACTCGGAAATCGCCCCAAGATCCGCCTCCGGGTCGTGATACAGTTCCTCAAGACGACCGAGGAGCTGCGGAAACTCCGGAAGCTCAGGGTGCTGAGCCAGCTGCTCGAGAAGCCGGTCCCGCATTTCGCGGACCTCGCCAGGGGGATTCGACTGCATCCTGTTTACGTCCTCAGCATGTTGTACGCGCACCCTTTGTGCTCGCGGATTTCGTAGGATTCAGTATAGCCGCGAAGCGATTCGGTCGCGCCCAACAGCAGCACTGCGTCTTCTTTCATTACCGTGGTCGTTTTCTCGAAAAGCTCTCTTCTGAATTTCTCGCTGAAGTAGATCGCGACGTTCCGGCTCAAAACAAGATCGAAGGGGCCGCCGATGCCTGTGAAAGGATCCTGCAGGTTGAATTTGCGGAACGTCACGAAGGCCTTGATGTCGTCCGCAATCTCCCACATCCGCCCGCTCACCGTGAAGTATTTCGACTGCAGGTCGTTGGGCATTCCGCGGGCCATGGCGAACACGTCGTACCGGCCGGCAATCGCCTGAAAAAGGGCGGATTGGGAAATATCCGTGCCGAGCACCCGGATCTGATCGGGTTTGATCCGCATCCCTCTCTGTTCGGCAATCTCCAACAGCAGGATGACAAAGCTGTACGCCTCCTGCCCGGTGGAGGCGGCGGAGCTCCAGACTCGCGGGTGCTCGTTCCGTTGGATCTGGTCCAGCAGGGCGGGAGCGGCGTGCTCACGAAGGAATCGCCAGGCGGATTCATCGCGGAACCACGATGTCTCATTGGTCGTCATCGCGTCGATGATCCGGTCGCGAAGCTGCACATCCGGAGAATTCACCGCGTTGTGGTGTAGCTCTCCAAAGGACGCAAACTCGTACTCAGCGACAAGATGGGAGAGACGGGTTTCGAGCAGGTACTCCTTGGCTTTATCCAGGCGGATTCCACAGACCCGCTCAACATATTCCCGTAGCAGGGTCGATTCCTTTTCTGTGATCGGCGGAATCATGCGCGACCCGCTGTGACGATGTGCCCGATCCTGCGAGCGATGCTCTCGAGGGCAACCACCTCATCCGCCAGGCCCGCGCGGACGATGGAGCCGGGCATTCCCCACACCACGCTGCTCTGCTCGTCCTGAACGATGGAGTAGGCTCCGGCGGATCGCAGTGCGCGCACTCCCGCCGTCCCATCCGATCCCATCCCCGTGAGCACGACTGTCAGCACTCGGCCCTCATAGACATCGCAGACAGACTCGAAAAGTTTGTCCACGGCCGGCTTGCAGTTGTTGACCGGAGGCGAGTCCTCGAGCGAGAGACGGGATCGTGCGGGCGAGCCCCGGACGACCAAATGGTACCCTCCCGGCGCGATGTAAACCCTCCCCGCTTCCACGGGCTCATCGTCTACGGCTTCCCTCACTCTCAACGGCGAAATCTGGTCGAGCTGGACGGCCAGGGTCCGGGTGAAGAGCGGGGGCATGTGCTGGACGAGGAAAACCGGCACCTTGAAGCCGCTGGGCAGCCTGGGGATGATCTGCCGCAGCGCAACCGGTCCTCCCGTGGAAACACCGATCGCAACCGCGTCGATCGATACCGGCGGGGTGATCCTGCGCCGGACGGGTGGGGGTGCGACCGCGGCGGAAGGCTCACTACCCTTCTCCATTCGGACGCCGGCCCCCTCGGCCTTCTCACTCAGCCGGTTCCAGACAACGTCGAGCAACGGATGCAACGCGACGCTCAACTTTTCGAAGCTGTCGTCGGAGGAGAAGGTCGTGGGCTTGAGCACAAAGTCGAGAGCGCCTCGTTGCAGCGCCTTGATGGTCAGCTGCGCGTGGTCCTCGGTGACGCCGCTGACCATGATCACGTCGCCGCCGAAACGGTCCTGCCGCAGCCGCCTGAGCACTTCAAGACCGTCCATCCCCGGCATCACCAGGTCGAGCAGGATTACATCGGGATGCTGCTCACGAACCGCGTCAAGGGCCTGGGAGCCGTCCGTCACCATCCCGGCCACATTGCCGTGCGGATTCTGCTCCACCACCCGTTTCAGGATCATCCGGTAGGTCGCGGAATCGTCAACGATCAGGACGTTCAGCTTATCCTGCACGGGTCCTCCGGCGGTGACTCTCCCGAATCTGCCAAACACTGTAGCTGCATTGCTCTACCCTCGCCCGCGCATCGTCTGGCGTCTGCTCCTGCCCATCACCGGAGTCTCCGGATCATCCCGCTCCGGTTCATACCCTGCGTTCGCAGTTCGTGCGGAGGGAATAGCACGCAGGTGGATGGTCATGGGACGGCGGATTCCTCGCGGCAGCGATGAATCACGCGCGAGACGTTCAGCAACAGAATCAGCTCGTTGTTGTGCTTGATTACTCCGCTGAGCAGCATCTTCTTTTTCTCATCCAGGTTGGGGGGAACCGGTCGGATGGCATCGCCGTCGACGACGACAGTTTCCTCGATGCGATCGATGAACAAGCCTGCGGAATCTTCGTTCTCATACCCCAGCGAAACGGCGATCTCATCGCCCCGCTTGACGCCGAGCAGTTCGCCGGTGGTCCTCAGGATCAGCAGCTTGGGGTTTGCCCCCGCCGTCTCCTCCTGTCCGAGGGCGACGTTCATATCGACGACCGTGACGATCTTGCCGCGAAGGTTGACCAGGCCCTTGAAGATGCCATGGGCCCCGGGGATTTCGGTCACGTCCAGCATTCTGTGGATCTCTTTGACGAGCTCGATCTGAATTCCGAGCAGAGACCGACCCACGCGGAATGTGACCATGTGCAGCGTACCGCCGCTGCTATCTGGATTCTGTTGTTCGTTCATCGGCGTCTTTCCCGTCCGCTATCCGTTCTCATCGCCGGCGCGGACGCCGAGCAGCTCCCACACCTTCTCAACCAGCCGCTCCCGGTCAAGTTTCTCCTCCCAGTCATCGAACCCGACCTCCCTGCCGTGTTCGCGGGAGGCGCGATCCTCCAGCGAGGTCACGGCGATCACCGGCAAATCGGCAAGATTCGATCGCTTTCGAATCTCGCTCATCACCTCAAAGCCGTTCATCCCGGGCATGATGATGTCGAGCACGACCGCGTCGAACCGCTCCTTGTTCAGCAATTCGAGCGCCTCGTGGCCGTTCTCCGCGAGTTTGACGCGAAACCCCGCAGATTCCAGGTATTTCTTCTCCATCATCCGGAAGAAAGGAGTGTCATCGACGACCAGCAGGGAGGGCGCTTTCCCCGATTTCAGCTTCGATTTCGACCTTCCTGCTCCACCTTTGCCGACCGGCTCGGGGAAAACCATGTCGAAAATCTCGTACATGTTGGGCATCAGCGTAATCTTCCCCTCGAGGACGCTGCTCCCGAAAAGCCCGGGAGCCATGATCGATTCGGTGTCCAGCTCCACGGTGGACTCGATGGTGTCGATGATGTTCTTGAAGACGATCCCCACCGGATGCTTGTAAGTCTTGGGCACCAGCACCCCGATCTCACCTTCGAGCGGTTTTTCCGGGCGGGCGATCGGCAGCACGTCGTGCAGGGAAATCAGCCGCAGCTTCTCACCCCTGTACTGGTAGTAGGGATTGTCCCTGATCCACTCGATCTTCTCCGGCCGAATGCGCTCGATGCGGCTGATCAACGGAAGCGGCATCGCAAACCGTTCGTCCGTGCCATTGTCGAAAAGGAGCATCGACACGGTTTCCTGCAATCTCTCCTGTTCCTTCTCCGCCTCCGATTTTGCCTCCGCAGCCTCGTCTTCGAACTCCCGTACTCCCACCGCTGCCGCCATGCCCGCGGGATCGAGGATCAACGAGACGGAACCATCCCCGAGCACGGTCGCACCGCTGTAATGACGCATCTTCTGGAAAAACCCGGGAAGCGGTTTGACAACGATCTCGTCCACCGTATCGACTGCATCCACCTGCATCGCGAAAAGGGAAGCGCCGAAGCGAACGATGACGAACTGCACTGTGCGCTGCTGCGCCCGCTCCCGCGTTGCCAGGCCTCTCCCGTTCGAACCTGCCGGGGTGGCCGAAGCATCAGTGGAAAGTCGCGCCTCATCGCCCTCGCTGAGCCGGAGCAGCCGCGCGAGGTCGAGGATCGGGAGCAGTCGATCGCGGAGCCGCAGCACCTGGACTCCCTGCACCATGTTTACCCGGTGGCGTATCTCCTCGACCCGCACACGCACCAACTCGTCGATGTTGACTTCGGGGATGATGAATCTCCGACCGCTCACCTGAAAGACGAGCCCCTTGACGATCGCCAGCGTGAGCGGCAGGACCAGTCCGAACCGTGTTCCTTCCCCGACGCTGGATTCGATATCGACGCTGCCGCCGAGGGACTCGATATTTTTCAGCACAACGTCCATGCCGACGCCGCGGCCGGAGAGGCTGGAAACCTGCTCGACTGTGGAAAAGCCCGGCATGAAAATGATCCGCAGCTTTTCCCGCTCGCTCATCGAATCCAGCTCCTCGGCGGTGAGCAGGTCTTTTTCCAGCGCGGACGCGGCGATCTTCGCAGGATCGAGCCCCTTGCCGTTATCGTAAATGTCGATGTGTACCTGCCCGCCTTCATGGTAGGCGTCAAAACGGATCTGTCCCCCGGCGGGCTTGCCCGATTGCCGGCGTTCCGCGGGTGACTCGATTCCATGGTCGACCGCGTTGCGCACGAGGTGAGTCATCGGATCGACGAGCAGCTCGATGATCGTCTTGTCCAGCTCGACCTCCTCCCCTTTCATCACCAGCTCGATCTGCTTGCCGGTCTTCTTCGAAAGATCGCGAACGGTGCGGGGGAATTTGCTGAACAGAACGCCCAACGGCTGCATCCTCAGACTCATGATCTTCTCCTGGATCTCCGTCGTCACCCAGGAGACGTTTTGCATCGCATGCTGCAACGGCTGCGATCCGGTATCCGATATCCGGATGACTTCGCCGAGCTGGTTGCGGGCAAGGACGAGCTCGCCCGCAAGGTCCATCAGGTCGTTGAGCAGGTTGACGGAAACGCGCAGCTTCTCGTCGGCCATTTTCCGCTTTCTCAAATCAGCCAGCGCGCTCGACTCCGGCTGCGCTGCCGTTTCCTCCGCGGGAGGTGCCTCTGGCTCCTCGCCAGGCTCCGCAGCTGCTGCGGCCGCGATGGAGGCTCGCGAAGCTTCTTCCATCCTCTCCAGTGTGTCCAGGGTGACCTGCTCGACGGCTTCCTCCGGAACCTGCAATGCGCCCGCGATCAGGTCGGGGTCGAGAACCGTCGAGTAGTAGAAGCGGACAGGTTTCCGGCTGTCGACGGAAGCGGCCAGATCCACGGAATTCCCCTCGCCGTCCACCGGTGACACAACCTGCCCGAGATGCTCGATATCGTTCATCCACCTGTGGGCGTCATCGGGCCATTCAGTATCCAGCCGGACGTGATATACGTAGCGCCCGGAGTCGATGAGTCCTGCGAGATGCTGGCTGGATGCAGCGCCGGGTGCGGGTTTCGCGCTGGCAGGGGCAGCCGTTTTCGCCTGCGGTTTCGTCGCCGGGGCACGTTCCTTTTTCCGGGGTTTCATCCGCTCCGCGCTTGGGGCTTCGCCCGTGCTCGCCTCGCGCTGGCGAATCACGCGTTGAACGGCGTTCTCAATGTCCATTTCATCGCTGGCGGAGAGATCGGCGAACAGGTTCTTGACTACATCGAAGCTGTCGAACAACAGGTCCATCAGTTCCTGGGTCACTGCGATTTTCTTGTCGCGCAGCAGGGCGAGCAGCGACTCCATCTCATGGCTGATGCGCCCGACATTCTCCAGTCCGAAGAAACCCGCCCCTCCCTTGATGCTGTGGATCGCGCGGAAGATCCGGTTGATGATCTCCGGATCGGTACCGTCACCGTGTTTCTCCAAAGCGAGCAGGTCCGGCTCGATGACGGAGAGATTCTCCGTGGCTTCGTCCAGGAATCCGGCCAGCAGTTCTGGATCTTCGTTCATCGGCTCGCCTCACCAAAGTCTCGATCTCGCTCTTCGATCACTCCGTGTCTCCGGCAATACGACATCGTGACCCTGAGCTCGGAAGTCCTCCTCCCCCTGCACTGCCTCTGAGTTCTGCTTCGAATGTACAGAAAAAAGGATAGAACGATCCCCAAATTCTTCTACTGGCGTGCGCCGATCGTTCTCCCCGGAAAGATGATCGTCCCAGTGGATAAGAATGAATCAGCGCCGCCTCGCCTCCAGGGTCAAGATAGGCTCCAGTCGAGGCCCGGCCAAAGCACGCGAATAGAGGAGAACACGACATGCGCGCTCGCTCGCGAGTTGGCCCCCCACCGCGGTCATCGCGAGTTCACTGGGATTTATTGCCCGGGTTGAGAATCCAAAATCCTGAGATTTCGTCCGAATTCGTTACTATAACGGCATATGCGGGGATGGTAATGAGAAGCAGGTCCAAATCCTCGTCAGACTCACTCCGAGAGCGAG
>Ga0315554_1001883_pt1 | contig 12303 bp, 17 predicted proteins | sample SalMarSW160370MG_FD_202114 | JGI IMG/M metagenome (GOLD analysis project Ga0315554, IMG submission 202114) | Salt marsh sediment microbial communities from the Plum Island Ecosystem LTER, Massachusetts, United States - Salt Marsh Sediment SW1603-70 ... | reverse complement strand
ATAGAAACAGACTTCTCACAGTCCGCAGAGGCGGATCGGGCACCCGGCTTATTCCGCCAGCCAAGATTTGAGAATGCCTGCTATGTCGAATAGGTCATCGGTGATAATGTATTCGGATGCTTTTCCTCTCAAAGCGTCGGAATAATTGAGGGCAATTGACCTTCCGCACTTTTTAAAGATAGCGACGTCCGATTCGCTATCGCCAACCGCGACGCAATGCTTCAAACTGATGCCGGATTTTTGACAATAATCTATCAGGCAACGTACCTTGTCTTCGTGATCCAGGTGAGTATTAATTTTTCCGGTAAATTTATGATTCTTTACTTCATATTCACTGCCGTAGACACCATCGAAGCCGAATCTTTCTCCCAACATGTCGGCGACTTGAATCGGTCCGGATGTTATCAGTACGGACTCTATTTGCTGCTCCCTCAAATACAATAATAGCCTGTCTATATTCCGGATAAGCTGGATATTCTTTACGAAGTTGTTTCTTATGCCCGCAAGATCGAGACCTTTTATCAGTTTTGCCTTGAGATAGTCCGCCTCGATCCACGAAATGTTCCTGTCGTTCTCACGGCCCTGTATTCTCTCGAGTTTTTTCACATTATTATTTAGCATACAAAGATATCTTACGGAATCGGTGTTCCTGATCAAGGTCCCGTCCATGTCGAAACTAACGGCATCAATCTTCATTTATGGCAGCCTTCGTTCATAAGGAATCGTTATTTGCAGATACATAATAAAGCGAATCTCGACGCAACCTAGCCTGCCGAATACACAATGACAAGAAGAATCAACGGAAAATGATAGATCCAAGATGGCTAGGCAGACGTCGGCGGGAACCCACCCTTGCCCGCAAGCGGGCTGCGGATCGGCCACCAGTCAAGCTGGCTGATCGGAAAGCATCGTTCAACGCTGTCAATCCCTATGAAGGCGGTGAAGGGATCATGCTTCAGATAATAGTATCTCCCTGAATGGTATCCCCCGGCAGCGTATCACCGGGAATGGTGTCCCACGGCAGAGTATCACCCGGAATGGTGTCCCACGGCAGAGTATCACCCGGAATGGTATCCCACGACAGAGTATCACCGGGAATAGTGTCCCACGGCAGAGTATCACCGGGAATAGTGTCCCACGGCAGAGTATCACCGGGAATAGTGTCCCACGGCAGCGTATCACCGGGAATGGTATCCCACGGCAGAGTGTCACCGGGAATAGTGTCTTGGACGTCCAGAGAGGTGTCATCTCTCAGGATATCGACACCTGATGAATCTGCTTCCCTTTCATCAATCCCTTTCGAACAACCGATAATAAGGGGAACAACGATGATTATGGCAGGAATAATCCGACCGACCGATAAGCGCTTCATGGAGTGCCTCCTTGAATGTTAAAGGTTGTGCAAAGACTCAATTCAGTATTCCACTTCACGATAACCTTTAACTTTAAGTAGGTACCCTTCCATGAAAATTTGATCTGGGAAATTCAGAGCGTATACTCGATTAAGCATTTCCCCGACTATTTGCCCTTTCAACAAAATATTTTACGACTTTGTGCTCTGGGGGTTCCCAAAATTCCAAATCACCGGTATATTCCCATAGACTCAAGACAAGGTAAACTCAGACCGGATGGTTCGAAAATCGTTCAATACCAAGTGTATAATTTAGATTACCCCGCGTCGGGGCGTCGAATGCAGGTTTTGTCGTGGTTGGCGTATATTCCCGCGCGCCAATAGACAGACCGGCGGAGGGAGATGTCCGCCAGTCACAGACGCTATCGAGTGCCACCGACTGCTCTCCCCTCCCGCGTGATGGAAATAATCTACCGCGATTTTTTGCGGCGCGGCCGTGATTTGGCCTTGAGGTCGCTCAGGCGCATCCGGGAAAATTCCTTCTTCATGGCGTCCTGTGCCTTCCCGAATAATTCCATCAGTCTCGCGTCAGGGGCCTCGCCGCCTCTCAAATTCTTCTCGCCTTCGGATTCGAAGATGTTGCCCTGCACCACCTCGATGATCTCCAGTATGCTGATCTTTTCGGGCGGCCGGGACAGGCGGACACCGCCGCCGAATCCACGGGTCGTTCTTACCAACCCCGCACGCGACAAATCGCTGAGAATCTGCGGCAGGAACTTCTTCGAGATATTCCGAGCCTGGGCTATCGCATCGGTCGTTGACGAGTACTCCTTGCTCTGGGCTAATTCATAGAGGGCTCGGATAGCGTACACGGTGCGTTTGTTGATCACTTTGACTCCTTCGTCCAGGGGTTCATATTCAGACTGTTGTATTGTACCATATACGTCCCCCAAATGCAACTATATTTGGATACTTTTTCCGTAAAAAGACCGATCTTTCAACTGCAAGCCCGTTTGCATGCCTTGGGCTTGACATTCGGCTAAGATGATTATGCTACCGGCGCCACCGCCGTGTCGGGAAATATGGACAATTCCGATCTGGCCGCGGTGCTTCCCCAGACGAGAATAATCTCAGTTATGGGCCGAAATATCGGAATCCTGCACGGCCATCAAGCCAACAGAATCCGCGATTTCGATATCTTTCGGGCCGAAAACTATTCTTCGCCTTACATGGAAACCTCCTACAAGTACTTTGAAAGCGAATACCCGAAATGTAGCGTCGTGATCTTCGGTCACTTTCATATGCCAGTTTTGATGAGACCGGCCGAACGACTCTTGATTAATCCCGGTTTGGCCACGCCCTACTGGAAGCGGCCGATTCGTGCTCTTTTCACGCTTACGAAAACCACCGCCGAAGCTGAAATACGCTGCTTCTAGGCGGTTGGTTCTCTCCTATATGTGTCGGGTAGGTTCTGCGATCCTGGCCAATGCTGTCGCCTCGGCGCGCGGGGTTTGACTTCGCGGACGGAAATGTTATCTTCGTGGAAACGGGAGAAGAAAGGGATGAGCGAAGTTACCGAACATCTTGTCAGCCAGAGGAATATCGCCGTGGTCGGCGTGTCGGACAAGAAATTTGGCGGAGCGATTTACAGAACGCTCAAGAATCGGGGATACGCCGTTTACCCGGTGCACCCCACCCGGAATCATTCGACGGTGATGCCTGCTATTCCCGCCTTGGCGACCTGCCAACCGATGTGAAAGCCGCGGTCGTGGCCGTATCTCCTGATGCCGCGGAGACGGTGGTCGAGGACGCCGCAGCGGCCGGGATCACGCATTTGTGGTTTCAACGGGGCAAGGATTTTTCGGACGCCGAGAACAAGGCTCGGGCGGAGGGAATAACCACCGTCAGCGGAAAATGTATCCTGATGTACGCCCAGCCGGTTGGGGGAATTCACGCGGCGCATCGTTTTCTGGCCCGGATTTTCGGCAGATTGTAGCTTGAAATGTCAAAAGCGCAAAAGTTCTTAACCGGTCCAACGATTCCCGGCGCCCCGACCCAGATCCAACATTCACTTGACCAGGCGTTCGTCGTTGCCGAAGATATAAATATGGGAACGACCCGGCACATATTGTTTTTCCTATTGTTTGGCGTTCTTCTTTCCTTCGCTGCTCAGGCCAAGGACTCGACGCTCCGTTGCGATTATTGCGGCCAACCGATTGTCGGCGATTATATCGTCGCCGATTCGCATTCCTACCATACTTCCTGTTACGAGAACCACGTCGCTCTCCGGTGCGCCGTGTGCGGCCAGATTATCAACGGCGAGCATTACGTGGATTTCTGGGGCAACGCCGTGCACGCCTATCATAAGGGCGTGGAGCCGCAATGCGAGTACTGCGGTCGGTTCATTTCGGAATATACGACCGGGGGCGGATTTCGCTACGGCGACGGCCGGATCGTCTGCAAACTATGCGAAAAGACGGCGGTGGAGGACTCGGCCACGGTCGACACGATACGAAGCCAAATAATCGCGTTATTCAATACTTTCGGCATCGCTATCGATGATGGATATATACCTATCAGCCTGGTCGACAAGAAGGTTATGGCCCGCCTGGACAACGACCATATCGATCCCAACGGCTACACCTATATTGAAAAGACAACGTCGCTGGGCATTACAGTCGAGCAGAATCTTGATATTTTTCTCCTAGATGGAATGCCGCGCCTGCACGTGGTCGCGACCCTGGCTCATGAATTGATGCATGTCTGGCTCTACGATAACGGGCCTGATGATATGGACCCGGCCCTGTGTGAGGGAAGCTGCAACTACGCGGCGTATCTGGTTCTGCAGCAGTATCCAGGCAAGGAGTCGGAGTATATTCAAACTACGTTCCGGGATGAGCCCGACTCCATATACGGCGACGGTTTCCGGCGGGTGGCCGAATATGTCGAGGACAATGGAGTGGCCGAATGGTTGTCATATCTCAAATCCCATCGGAATTCACCGTGGTAATATCCGGAGAAACCTTCGGCGGCCATTCCCGGCCGAAAACCCGCCGGGTCGTCGTTGCGACCAACTCCATAAGCGCTTTCTCCGTATTGATACTGTAGTTAGCGACCGATGAGTGAATCGGATTCCGGTTCGCATCACGAAAGAGGTGATGATGAAGAAATCCCTTGGGGCAGAAACGATCGTGGTTCCGACACCGGTCTGGATCGTCTGTTCATACGATGTTGACGGCAAGGCGAACGGTATGGCCGTCGCCTGGGGCGGCGTTTGCTGTTCGCAGCCGCCGTGCGTCACCGTCTCGCTTCGCAAGGCGACATATTCGTATGGGAGCATTATTTCCCGGAAAGCGTACACAGTGAATATCCTCCCCGATAGCCGTCTGGCCGAAGCCGATTATTTCGGCATTGCGTCGGGCCGCGAACGGGATAAATTCGCCGATACCGGATTGACGGCCGTCAAAAGCACGCTGGTCGATGCTCCGTATATCGAAGAAGCGGCGATGGTGCTGGAATGCAGGCTCGCCCATACTTTCGATATCGGTTTGCATACCATGTTCGTCGGGGAAATCATCGACGCCAAAGCAGAGACATCGGTGCTCGATGAGCGGGGCCGGGTCGATATCAAGAAAGTGCGACCGGCGATCTATACACCGAAGCAGCGAAGTTATCATGGAATCGGCGGGTATCTCGGCGATGCCTATATCATCGGCAAACCCTTCAAAAAATAGCCGCCCGGCGATCGAGGGAATGAATAATGAGAAAGAGGGATTGAGATGCTGACCTTTATACTCTGGCTGATTTTGTTTGTACTCTGCTGGCCATTGGCGCTGTTTGCGCTTTTCGCCTACCCGATCCTGTGGATTTTGGTGCTGCCGTTCCGGCTTCTTGGGATCGCCACCGAGGGCCTGCTCGAATTCGTCCGGGCGGTCATGTTTCTGCCGGCCCGTCTGCTGGGACGTATGCAGAGGAAATCAGAAGACTGAAATTATCGGTCGAGCGGCGCCCCGCGCCGGGTGCCCTTATCGCGGCAAATGGCCGTTTTAATCGTCCGAATTTCGCCCGCCGTCATCCGCCAACCTGGGCAAATTCCATCATTTTTTTATTGATCAAAATTGAGACTTTTGCGTTATTATTGGTACGCGAGAAAGGAGGTGGTCCAGAGATGAAAATAGACCTATGCGAGGTGGCTGCTACTTAGCGCCGATTCAACGGTACACGTTGGGTTGCGCTGAGTAAATCCCAACAGTTTACCGACCCCGGCGGCCTGACGGCCGCCGGGGTTTTGCTTTATGGCACGGCATGCCGAATTAGGTAGCTTTTTCGGCTTACTCCTTCTTTGGTTTGGACTTGTGCTCATCGTCGAGAGCGAACTTAACGGAATAGGTCACCCATACCGCAACCGGCTTGTCGTCCCGCATGGCGGGTTTGTATTTATTTTGTTTGGCAGCCGCTACGGCCGATTCGTCCAGCATCTTATTTCCGCTTGATTTGGATATTTTGACCTTCACGGGATCGCCGTTCGTGTCTATAAGAGCAGTGATGATTACCTTGCCGGTAATCTTCTCTTCCTTGGCCTCCTTGGGGTAAACCGGCGTCGTTTCCTGGATAAGCTGCGGGAGACTATCAACCGGCACAAATTCTGCCTGCGACGGCAGCCCCTCCGGAGGTCCTTTTTTGGCTTCCTCGGCAAAACTTGACGTGACGATTAAAAGCGAGAGAAGAAAAAAAACGGCAAGGACGCCATACAAGCGATAATATCTCATTCTAACCTCCCCTCTCAATATTACAGCGTTGAATTGTATGAGAACTTACTTATATTTGACGGATCGGATTGACGAATCGTTTAGCGAAATTGTACTTTGTTGTCGATAATCAGATTTCCCCCGGATTGGCCTACGCGCCGTGCGGTCGGGTTACGGCCGGTACCAGACACTATCGACACAGGCGCTGTCGAGCACATAATCCTCGTTGTCCAGGAGTCCGACGCCTTTGGCGTAATATTCGGAATAGCCGTCGGTGACATATGATAGCTGAATCGTGCTGTCGAACTGTCCCGCGGGCACGGTATAAGTTGAATAACCTTTGAATTTCAAAATCCCGGATATGTTATCCGAGTACAGCGTATCGTTTTCAGTCCAATTGACCGTCGAATTGTAGTTAAATGGTTCATCATAAACCAGATCGAAGGGAATTTTCAGCGGCGGGTCGAACCAGAGGATTTTATCGAGCAGGTGGACGTAAAATCCCGTCGAATCGACCGACCACGCTTCGGTTGTGGTGTCGTTTTCCAGAATTCGTTTGCACGGCAGGCCGTTGATTGTCGTATCCCCCGAAACCACCCGAACGATTTTCCGGAGGGAAGCGTCGGTATAATACCAGGTGTCGCCGTCGGCGATGGGAAAATAATCGGCGCCATCGGTCAGGACGACAGCGGCGGTGGTAAAATCCCAGATGTAGCTGGTCTGGAGCGCATTTCCGGCGGCGTCTTTTGCCCCGGTGGTTATCGTGGCTGTGTATACGATATTGGGGCTTAGATTGCTATCCGGGGTGAATGTTGCGATTCTGTCGGCATAGCTGACGGCGCCGGTGACGCCTTCGATAGTAAACGTCGAATCGTTGATTGTCGCCGCCTGCATGTTTTCCGAAAATGTCGCCGTTATGACCGTATCGACGCGCACATTGATGGCGCCATTGGCCGGAATGGTGCTCGTAACGGTCGGCGGAGTCGTATCCGGCTTGACGCCGTCGTCGTCGCCGCCGCAGGAGACCAGAAATATGGTACCCAAAAACAATACACCGATAAAAATCGATCGAGTCACAATGCCCTGCCTGTTATCTGTTTTCACTGCCTTTCCGGCAATATACCGTCGTCCCGGGAAACGTCAACCAGAACTCCCCGGCAACCGGGGATTTCTCTTTATATATCGGAAACGCTCCCGGGTTCCCGACTGACGGATTTTGCCGCGGAAATACGAATCCCCGCCCGGGCGGGGCGGGGATTCTATCCATAACAAAGACACGGGAGGGAAATGAGGATTTATCTGGGCTTGAACCGCCCTCAGCGTCTTCCCGGCAGGCCAAATGGCCGGCGCCGGACGACAGCATAGACATTTCAAATCCATTATATAATCATTTTCCATAGAAGATACGGATGATTCCGGTATCGTTACAGTATTTTTTTGCAAAAGCGTTATTTTTTTTGCAGCAGCGCGGTTCGCTGCCGCGTGATTTTGGATTTGCAGGTCGTTCTGACTGCTCGTATAATGAAAGGGGATATGATGAAACAGACCTTCGATCAGGATAATTCCGGTGAGCCGAGGTTTGTCTGCGACGATCACATGGGCAAACTGGCCCGATACCTCCGGGTGGCCGGCTACGACGCCGTTTTCGACAGCGCCATGGACAATAATCGCCTGATACAGATTTCACTCGACGAAAAGCGATATATCCTGACGCGCGACCGGCGGCTGGTCGAACGGCGGCTGGTAAGATATTGCCTGCTGCTCAAAAGCGACCGCTGGCAGGATCAGATTAAGACCGTCGCCGAACATTTCGGGCTCGTTTTTTCAAAATCGCGTATGTTTACGCGCTGCCTGGAGGATAATACGCCGACCGTCCGGGTTGCCAAAGAAGACGTACGCGGGCGGCTTTGGCCCTACACTTACGTACATCATGACGAATTTCGGATGTGTCCCGCCTGTCATCGGATTTACTGGGCGGGGAGCCACGTGGCGGCCATGTACACGCGATTCGAGGAAGCCGGTATCCCCGTCGTGGATTGATCGTGATCCGACAGCCCCGCATCCCGCCAATCAGGACGAGGGCGCGCTCTTCACCGGCGGTTTATAGATATAATCGAAGGTAATTTGCCTCTCGTCCCCGTTTCCCGTCATTGATAGGACATTGAGTTTCACCGGGTACCCGTCGGCGGTTATCAGGATATACACACCACCCTCCTGTAAGCGGACCCGTTCGGTGAATTCGTCGTCGGGATTCATCTCCATCCAATTTTCAGGTGCAACGCCGGTTCCGGCCGAAAAGATCTCGGTTTCGCGGTTGACCGGCCCCAGCCGCGCCGGGGAACATAGGTAATCCGCGCCGTCCTTGGAATAGAAATATATATCGTTATTCAACGCATCGGTGCGGCAATATTCGCCGGCGGCAAAATCAAACCCGTCGTGATCGCCCGTGAAGGACGGCATAAGGGTGAATTGTCCCTGGGAGTAGACGACGAGCGGAATTTCGTTCGACGGCGGCGAAAGGGTGCCGTCGATATACACATCCCGGACGTGGACATAATACTGCCTGGCGTTTTCGAGGTCCTCAATGGCGTAGCTTTCCCGTTTGGGATTGCCCAATGTGTCGCCTGGGTAAATGTCACGATTATAGGGCCGAAAATCGGGCGAGAGATCGCTGCCGGGATAGTCAGCGGCCAGCGGTACCGGTGACACGTAGACATTGAAGCCGCGCAGGATACGCAGGCCGGGGCATCCCGGATTCCACGCGATCAGAGCGTAAGATGATGCGGTGGAATCGACGATCAGGCTGGATGGTATGCATCTTTCTTCCGTCATGAGCTGTTTTTTTGGCTTGGGTCCGCAAGAGAGGAGAATGGCTGTTATAAAAAGGATTGCTGCGCCACTCCAAAGATGTCGTCTCATCAAAACTCCCGGGTTGAGAAGAGTGTCCGGCCCGCCACGGGCATGGAATACGAGTTAAGAAATCCCCCGGATAAGCGAGACGCCTATCCGGGGATCGAAATCAGTCAATATGCCGTTCGGGAGGGCCGGAGTATTCGTAGTTGGTATTGCCGAGCTTGCGCATCGGTTTCTGTGTGGTCATCTCCTCGTAAACGTGGGCGATCAGGCCGGGCACGCGGGAGATTATGAAGAAACCCTTTCCCAGACGCCAGTCGAATCCCATATCGGAAATGACCGCGGCGATGGCGCCATCGACGTTAATGGGCAGCTTGCGGCCGCTGGTCTTTTCCAGTTCCGCCTCGACGGCTTTGGCCAGATCGGTGTGCCGGCCGGAGTGATCGAGACCGGCCGCGATCTCGAACAACTTCACCGTCCTCGGGTCGGTCTGATGCAGGCGGTGCCCGAATCCCGGCAGGCGCTTATTTTTGGCTCGCATCTCGGCCACGAGATCAGATGCCAGCTTGTCGACCGGACCTTCTTTTTTGGCCCATTCCTGGAGAATTCTCGCCGATTGTTCGATGGCTCCGCCGTGCGAGTCGCCGATGACCAAGACGCCGCCGGCGACAGCGGCATTGATAGAATTGCCGCCCGACATGACCGTGCGGGCTCCCAGGACCGATGGCGGCGACGCTCCGTGATCGATGGACGACACCAGGATCGCTTCCATCATCCGGGCTTGTTTATCATCGGGAAGTTCGCCCCGAAGAATCAGATACACGGCGCGGGCAAACGACAGTTTTTGCATCATTTCGGCAATGTCGTATCCCCGGACGCGGATTTTGCCCGGCCCGATATCGGTTATGGCCGTCTGCCACTTTTCGTTGCTCATATCCTATCCATCCCCCGGTTACTGTGTCGCGCTATCATCAATGACGGCCGCACTATCGGCACTATGTGCTCGCGCGAACGTCGTCCACTCTTTTCCGAAAATGTTAATCGGTTTCTGGAACACGGCTTCAATCGTTTCCACCCAGAACTCTTGCGATTTGTTGATAGCGAATACCTTGTCGGTGCCATATTCGAACATGATAAATCCGATAAACGACGCCGATTCGGCTCGTTTGACGAACGGATTCAGCGTATCGAAAATACGATTGTCGCCCAAATCGAGGGCCGATACGAATCTTCCGGAATCGATCAGCCGGGCCGTGGCGGCGTGATAATTGACTCCGGAAAAATCGAGAAGGTGAGCGATACCCTCATATACAACGTCATAGCGTCCCGGTTTAATCCCATTCTTGGCCATGATAAACTTGGTCAATTGGTATCCGTACGCCGATGTTACGCCCCAGTGGATGGCGCTGTCGTCCATGAAGGGCGTACTCTGCCCGGTAATCTCCTCGGCCTCCATCGGCGAGGCATACACGAAGAGATAAATCGTGTTCTCCGGGACCGGCAATTCCAGGATATCGCAAATCTCGGCCAGGAACTGGTCGAAGGCCGTCACCACCTGGCCCTTCCTGCCGATAAACGGCGACTGCGGCGAAAAATAGCCGATGAAATGACCATAGGTATACCGCTCCCATCCGTCATAGGGCGATACTCCCTGCAATTGTGGCAGGGTCTGTGTTTGAGACTGCGGCTGCGCCTCGGTCGACTCTCCCGCCTTCTGATCTTTCTTCTTGCCGCAGGAAACAAACACGAACATGGCGATCAGGGCCGCAATCGTTAAAAGCGTAATCATCCGGACCGTATGTCGACCGGCTATAAAATCCGTCTCTGTCATAATCAATTCTCTCCACACGTACCAACGCATGTCCCGTCAAAAATATGAATTTCCAATTTATACGGTTCCGCCTAATTCGTCAACTGCCGTCAGAGAATAAAAAAATGCCGGCCGCAAAGCCGACATTTGGAATTTCTCCGATGTGGTCACATAACTGATCATTCTGAATGACAACAGTCGCCTACCCTATGCGCTTATAGACCAGCGCCTTGGTCGGGCAGAATTGGGCGCAGGCGGGATTGCCGCCGCACAGGTCACATTTGACGACTTCGTTGTGAGTGTCATCGAGAAGCGCACATCCGAACGGGCAGGCCGCGATACACGCCATGCACTTCACGCAGCGTTCCAGGTTTAGATCAATCGACCCGGTGATTTCATTACGTTTAAGGGCATCGAACATACATGATTTGATGCAGGCGGCGTCATCGCACTGGAGGCAGGCCACCGGCACGTAGCGGTCGGGCGCGTACGAAATCGGATAAATGCGGCTCCGCCCCGGTTTTCTATCTTTGGTATGGGTGAAAGCGCAGGCCAATTCGCAGGTGCGACAGCCGATGCACAGGGACGGGATCACTTCGAATCGGAAGTTCATAGCGTCACCTCCCGCGCCTGCTCCACCAGATCGCCCATCTTCTTCGTCAAATCCTTGCGCTTGCATTCATCGCAGATTTCGAAGTACTCTTCGGGGATATTTCGTTTCTCAATCAGATAATCCGCGAATTCGCGCGTGATCGTCGTTTTGCCGCAGTTTTTGCAGGTGATCAGCTCGAAGCGCTTGTTCCAGATCGTGCGGTATCCGCCCTTGTCGTTCCATTTGATGACATCGGTCGGGCAAATCTGGGCGCAACTCAGGCAGCCGATACAATCCGGCGGTTCATCTCCGAATGGCGGGGCAATGACCTTATTATGCCCGCGCATGACGGCGGCGATAGCGCTTTTACCCAGCGCGTCGCAGATGCGCGTGCAGGCGTAGCACATGATGCAATTGTCACCATCGGGGATGGTCTCGAAACTGGTCGCGTATACCCCGTACTCCTCGGCCGTTTTCTGGATCAGGTCGGAATTGGGGCAGCGGGCCAGATACAGATCGAGGATGTTTTTGCGGATTTCCGTCAATTCCTCGGTGTGAGTGCTGACGATCAATCCCTTTTCGACCGGATACAAGCACGACGTGACGTATTTTTTCCAGCCGTCCCAGCCTTCCTTGGTGATTTCGACCGTGCATAGCCGGCAGGAACCGTTCGGCTCGATGGCGGCATGATCGCACAGAGCGGGGACGTCGATGCCCTCGCGGCGCAAAACCGACAACAGCATCTCCCCTTCCGAGGCTTTGACCATTTTACCATTTATTTGAATATGTACCATACTCCACCCGAATTAGAATATATCCACGGCGTCATATATACAGACCGCGTAGCACGAACCGCAGCGGTCGCATATGTCCTGGTCGATAACGTGTTTTTTCTTCTTCTCGCCGGTGATGGCGCTGACGGGACAGGCCCGCAAACAGGCCAGACAAC
>Ga0315554_1001882_pt1 | contig 12303 bp, 12 predicted proteins | sample SalMarSW160370MG_FD_202114 | JGI IMG/M metagenome (GOLD analysis project Ga0315554, IMG submission 202114) | Salt marsh sediment microbial communities from the Plum Island Ecosystem LTER, Massachusetts, United States - Salt Marsh Sediment SW1603-70 ... | reverse complement strand
CCTGCGCGACGCCGCCGTGGTCCTACTCGGAATCCTCGGCCTGGTCATGGTTCTGCACAGACTCCGCGAGGCCTTCGTGCTTCTGGCTTCGCGGCTGGCTACAGCCGCCCAACGCCTCCGTGGTCGCGGCAGGCAGGTCGGCGGTGCAGCCCGCTGCCGACCAGGTCGCCGACTACGAGCCGGCGCGAAAGCCCGGCAACGGCGAGTGGAACCTGGCGGGCCGCTGGACCATTACGCGGCAGTACGTGTCCCCGGAGGATTCCGGGATCCTGGAGCTGGGCTTCCAGGCCCGCCGGGTGTTCCTGGTGGTGGAACCCCAGGGATCGGGGGGAAGCATCGAGGTCAACGTGGACGGGCGCCTGGGAGTAGACACGGCCGACGTCAAGGACGGGATGCTCTATCCGAGGGAGAGCCGTCTGTACGAATTGGTGGCCCTGCCGAAGTCGGAGGCGCACGTGCTGCGCCTGGAGGTGAAGGGCAGCCTCAGGCTGTTCGCCTTCACGTTCGGCTAGCCGTCTGGCTAGTGATGAAGCAAGAATTACCCGGTGCAAGGACGCCGGGATGAGCGAATCAGGAGGATAGAATGGGCAAGCAGAACGGCACCGAACCGCCGTTCCGCAACCAGTACTGGAACAACCACGAGCCGGGCATCTACGTGGACGTGGTCTCCGGCGAGCCGCTGTTCATCTCGCTGGACAAGTACGAATCAGGCACGGGCTGGCCGAGCTTCACCCGCCCGCTGGAGCCGGAGAACGTGGTGACGGTGGTCGACACCTCCTACGGCATGGTCCGCACGGAACTGCGCTGCCGCTGGGCCGACTCCCACCTCGGGCACGTATTCGACGACGGCCCCCGGCCCAGGCGATGCAGACAGGCACCAGGACCGCTGTCCCGGCCGGAGGATGCTTCTGGGGCGTGGAGGCGGTGTTCGAGCGCCTGGAGGGGGTGATCGATGTAGTGTCCGGTTATTCGGGTGGCAAGGCGGACACGGCCCACTACGAGGTCGTCGGCAGCGGGCGCACGGGGCATGCCGAGTCGGTGCGGATTACCTACGACGCGGCCCGGATCAGCTATCGTGACCGAGGTGGCGCCGCTGCAGGAGTTCTACCCGGCCGAAGACTACCACCAGAACTTTCTGGATCAGCACCCCACCTACAGAATCTGATCTACATATCGAGCACCGGCGTCGGAGAGCTGATTTGATTCATCCAGAATACCAAGGACGCCGGCGGAGAGGTTATGCTTGCCGATATGCAGCCGAAGGTGAAAAGCGTTGTGGATCTTCTTTGTCTGACCGGATTCGTCGGACTGGAAAACACCCCTGAGGAAGACGCCAGGGTTTTGCTGGAACACTTCTGGAATTAGATGAAAGGAACTATCTTGAAGAAGAGCTCAAAAAACAGGGATGATACCGTGAAAGATGTATTGATCTACAACGATTTTATAGGGGCGGTTCATTTCAGCTCCGACGAGATTGATTCGTAGAGATACATTCGAATATACTCTTACTACCGTTTGGAGTTAATTATGAAAGTGCTGAATATGCCGGTTATCTTGCTACCTGATGAAACGGGACGGTGTCTATCATCAAGTGACTTCGAAGCTCCCACGAGACGTTTCTGGAGACGAAGCAATACGATTGTTCGAAAAAATTGGATATGGAATAGTGCGAACAAGAGGAAGCCATGTCCGTTTGCGCGACGCTTCAATAGATGTCAATACATTTCTCGGTTTAAGGTAAAAGTAATAATCCCTTTCTGTCACTGATCAGTAAAAAGCGCATGCTGACCGAGACGCTTGTCGATTCAGAACGACCGCCGTCGCGAAGGCTGCCGTATCGGTCTTTGCAGGGCAGCATCGAAGGAAGCAGGTTGCACCTCCGGGCCGAATACAGCGGCGTGCACGGTTGTCCCCTCGTACACCAGGGCATGGCCGGAGCAACGGCGGTGGCGGAAGCACACGTTGCTGCCCAGGCCGGGTGAGGGGAAGGATTCGGTCTCTGCGTCCTCGGGAATCCGGAGAAACTCGGCGGCTTGTTGTTCGCTCATCTCTGCATCGTCTGTGGCTTTCCTCGATGCCGAGGGTTCACCCGACGCTTCGGCGGAAGCACCGGCACGGGTTCGCTGCCCCCACCGGCTCGCCTCCAGGGCATCCATGGCGTAGCTGGAAACCAGTTGTGCCCAAAGCTTCTCGAGGGTCGAGGCTGAGTCGAACAGGTCGGCGCAGACTATGCGGCCCTCGATGGCTGCGATGACACCACAGGCTCCCGCAGGGTAGGGAAGGTTGTCCGTAAACCCCTTAATCGGAGATTCGTGGGCGCTGTAGACCTCCTCCATATTCACCGTGGCCGAGCCCACATTCATGGCCGAAAGCTTGGAGTGCACGCTCTGCCAGATCCGCCCCTGGTCGGAACGGTAGGAGCCGCCCATGTGAAGACTCTCGTATACACTGCGGTGCTTCAGCTTGCGTAGGTCAGGGTAAGTGATGCTCCCGCGGCGCATCTCCCGGCCGGCAAAGGCCCAGCGTCCCTGCTCCACGCAGCTCACTGGGATGTCGAAGCTGGATTTGGCCGCTGCCAGGATCGAGGTGTTAAGGGTCCGGTTCTGTTTGGCCCCGACCAGTGCCTCCCCGTCCATAAGGAACACCATCTGCTCGCTCTCGTTGACTAGGTGCAGCTCCGGGACCGTGCCCTCTCCCCGCTCCATGACCCGCAGCTTCCCCGTAGCCAGGGCTTCTTCCAGGAGCAGATAGGCGAGGTCTTTTGAGTGACCATCCGTCACGGGAAACAGTGTCAAATTCTCGTGGGTAATCGGCCGGCTAACATTGAGGGACTCGAGATAACCTTTGAGTGTTTGAATCGCTTCCATATTTATATTAAAGCAAATATTGTGCCATAGCCAAGAGAAAACGAGAAAAACAGGGATTTGGAGTTCGATCTTTGCTGCGGGATATCGACTCTACTGGGAATCTCAGAGCGCCTCGTCCAGGGCTTCAGAGACCTTGCGTTTCATTTCCCTGCGGACCTTCTGGTGCAGCCTGTCCGTTTCCCCCGCTTTTTCATGGCAGGATTTTCGAATTTGAGTGTAGATCCAGTCCATCTCCGCTTTTTTCAGGAACTCCACGACCGAGTCTGCGGACAGCGGGTCGTTCAGTGCGATCCCGGTGCCGCCCCGTTTGTCTTTCAAAATAAACTCGACCCGGTTCGGTCCGGTCTCCGCCCAGCCCGATATCTCCCCGCGGTATACCGGAGTTTTCCCTCCCAGGTTTCGAACCAGCAGTATCTCCAGCAGAACGGCGATGTTTGCATCCCGGAATGAAATCGAGTAGTTTCCGTTGCCATGATCGTGAAGGTAGAGCTCATTGTGGTTGAGCACCGCCGGGATCCCGTGCGTGCCGGCTGAAACATTGATCCGGATCGTGCTTTTCAGTGTGTTTTGTACCTTGGTGCGTACTTTGTAGAGAATATCAAGGTTGACCGAGTCGTACCCGGAAAAGGTTTCGCAGAAGTTGCGGATCTTCAGCTCCAGCAGCGCCTGATCCGTCGGTGCGGGCCTTCTCTTCGCTTTGGCCTTCTCCGCTCCACCGGTGGCTTCGACCAGATAACTCTTGATGGCGTTGAGGTGATCGAGTTTGTCCTTTTCCAGGGCCTGTTCTTCGAAAACCCTGCTCGTCTGCAGGGCGCTGTCTATCTCCTCCTCCCCGGCCGGAATCCGATCCATCCTGATCTTGGCGGAAGCCAGTTTCAGACCGCTTCTACGCACTTTCCGGATCCGTTTTTCCGTGTCCTTGATGAACGTCTCGATGCTCTTTTCAACATCATCGATGTTGAACTTATTGATCTTTTTGAAGCGGAGGTCGTTGAAGAAGCTGTTCAAGCCGGAAGCCAGCTCCAATATGAGGCCTTTGAGCTCGGCTTTGGCCAGATCCTTGACGCTGTGGCTTTCTACGATCTTGAGGTACAGGTACTTGATCTCGGTCAGACTCCTGTGTGTATCGAGTAACGAGCGGATGGTTTTGTTACTGAACGCCTGTTCCTGTTTAGCCATGATTGTTACCCCATATCATAAACGTGGCGACCGATTTCGTTAATTGTACCACAGGAGCAGAACGACGCAATGAAAGTTTTGTCCGCCTTGGCCGACAGGCGGGATATCTCAGTATCCAGGAAAGCCGGTATCGCCGGGATCCGCGGGCCCTGATCGAGCTCCTCCCGGGCGCGCGCTATCTGTTCATTGATCGGATCTATCGTAGTAATCGTGATTGCCGAGCACGAAGTAAATGGGAATCTCCAGGAATCTCTTTATCCTGGAGAGATACCCCGCGACAGTGGGAGCCTGGGCGATGTCGCCGGATATCAGCACGGCATCCGCATTTTGATCACCTAACGATCTCAGGAATGCGCTGACTTCCCCGTCATCGAGGAACTCGAGATGAATGTCTGTCAGCCAGATCGCTCTCATTGATCGGGGGCCGGGCCAGATCCGTCAATCCAGATAGGATATCCTCTTGCTCTTCTCGTCCAGCAGTCCGTCTCGAAACAGATTCTCGATCAGCTTGTTGGTTTCGGCTGTGCTGATTTTTTTCTGAAAGGTGGTCTCGATGAACGAGGTAAGGGTCTTTCTGTTTTTAGGCCGCCGGGTTTTCTGCTGCCTCATCAGGATTTCCTTGACCTTTTTGTATTTTCCCTCCAGCTCCTTGTCCAGGCCGATCTTCTCGAAGACATCGGCGAAGGACACGACCCGCCTTACCTTCTGTCCGAGTCCGTTTGCGTGCGCAATCAGGGGATCGAAACCGGCATCTTTCGAAACGATGCAGTGTTCGGTGTCCGGTTGTGCTTTGTGCATCGCCAGATAGTAGGCGATGTGAAAATCGAGGGCATTCTTGCCGGATCCATTGATTTGAATCCACTCCACGTTTTTTCCCAACGGCTGTATGGCCTTGACGATGCTGGTAGACAGCCTCTTTTGGCTCTGTCCGATGAAAAGGAGGATCCTTGCACCAGTCGTTTCCCGAATTTCGACGTTGGGCACGTTCTCGAAATCGACATAGATGATTTTTCGCATTGTCTACCCTCCCCATTGCTACCCGGTTTGCTCACCGCCTCCGGCCGGAAACCTGGCCGGTTCGCGTTCGGTCCTTGATTGTATCAGGTTTTCCTTCGAGCAAACACCGTGTATCCCCCCTGGAGAAACCGCCCTCAAGTATTATATAACTTTAAAGACCTGTTTGCCGGGATCCTCTTTGGAAATACGCCCCGCAACGTTCCATTATCAGCGTTGGAGGACAGAAAAATCATGAGCGAGTTCAGATGCATGAACATGGAAAACATCGAGACCCCTGCGTTGATCCTGGACCTCGATGTGCTGGAAGACAACATTCGCCTCATGGCCGATTTTTTCGAGGGTAGGAAGGCGAAGTTGCGTCCCCATTTCAAAACCTGCAAGTGCCCGAACATCGCCCACCTGCAACTGGCCGCGGGAGCCAAGGGAATCACCTGCGCCAAGGTCGGAGAAGCTGAGGTTCTGATCAATGCCGGGATTCGGGATATCCTGGTCGCGAACCAGGTGGTGGACCCGCAGAAGATTTACCGCCTGGCCTGCATGGCCAAGGCTGGAGCGAAGATCACGGTGGCTGTCGACCGGGCCGAGAACATAGACATCTTGTCTGCAGTTGCCGGCACTGTTGGCGCCACACTGCACGTCCTGATCGAGGTCGATGTGGGCATGAACCGCTGCGGTGTCAACTCGGAGGCGGAGGCGCTCGATCTGGCCGAACGAATCGGGCGTGCCGGAGGGCTCGTTTTTGAGGGCATCCAGGCCTACGAGGGCCACCTGGTCTATGATACCCACCAGCCGACCAGGCTCACCGATGCGGTGAAGCGGAAAGGGGTGCGCAAAATGCAGGACAAGGTGGGCGGGATCAAAGACCATCTGGAGGGTCACGGCATCCCGGTGCGAGAGATCAGCGGGGGAGGTACCGGCACCTATCACATCACCGGAGACGACACGATCTGGAGCGAAATACAGGCCGGCTCCTACGTGTTTATGGACAATGTTTACTCCAGAGGAGGTCTGCCGTTCGGCAGCTCGCTTTCGATCTTCACCACGGTGATCCACAAGCGGCCCGGTGTGGCCGTCACCGATGCCGGGCTCAAGGTCTGTACGACCGATCACGGTTTCCCCTCGATCAAGGGCAGAGCGGAGCTGAAAATCACAGGCTTGTCCGAAGAACACGGCCGGATCGCGGACCCACGGGATGAGCTGGAATACCTGCAGAAGATCGAATACATCCCCAGCCACTGCTGTACAACGGTGAATCTTCACGATCGGTATTACGGCGTGCGCAAGGGCAGGCTGGAGGCCATCTGGCCGATCTCCGGGCGGGGAAAGAGCCGGTAGCCCGGCTGTTAGATCCGCCTACTGGAGAGGACGCGAATATTGGGTTACCGTTTATCCAGGAAGATGAGGTGATCCGTTGGCACCAGCGCCCCGCTATCTGACCAAGTCCCGCTTCATCCTGGCACTCGAGTGTGCCACAAAACTGTTCTACACGGGAAAGGTGGAGTACGCGGATCACAAGAAGGACGATCCCTTTCTCTCCGCTTTGGCCGAAGGGGGCTTTCAGGTCGGGGAGCTGGCCAAGCTCTACTTCCCCGGCGGCTATGAGATAGAGACCCTGGCCCACGAACAGGCCCTGGAGCAGACCCGGGAGTTGCTCCAGCGGGAGTCTGTGATCCTCTACGAGGCGGCGGTTCGTTACCGCAATCTCTTCCTCCGGGCCGACATCCTGATCAAGGACGGCGCCACCCTCGAACTGATCGAGGTCAAATCCAAGTCCTTCAAGGGAAGCTCTCCGGAGGAGATGCTCAATAGCAACGGCACTATTCTTAGGGATTGGGTATCCTACCTTTACGACGTGGCCTTTCAGAAACACGTGCTGACCCTCGCCTTCCCGGATAAGCGGATAACCTCTTATCTGCTTCTGGCGGACAAGAATGCCAGAGCCACGGTGGACGGGCTCAACCAGCGTTTCCTAATCTACAAGCAGAACGGGCGCTCCCGGGTCCGGGTACGGGAGGGAACCACCCGGGAGATGCTGGGCGAGCCGATCCTGATTCGCATTCCGGTCGATCGGGTCGTGGAGATGATCTACCAGGACCGCGACGGTACGGACCGGGATCTGCCCGTCGGCGATCTGCCCTTTGCCCAGTGGGTGGACTATCTGAGCGAGCAGTACGAGCAGGACAGGAAGATCCCGACCGAGCTTGGCTCGAAATGCAAGAAGTGCGAGTTCCGCTGCACCGTGGAGGAGGAGCGAAACGGGCTGAAGAGCGGGTTCAAGGAGTGCTGGCGGGAGCAGGCCGGGCTGGAGGATGCGGATTTCGCCGAGCCCCTAGTTATCGATCTCTGGAAGTCGAACAGCAGAGACAGCCTGCTGAAGCAGGGGATATATTTTCTCCGGGATATCGATTCCGAGCTGCTGCAGCCCAAGAGCCGCAACGGGGGTGCCGGAAGGGCCGACGAAAAGCCGGGGCTCTCCAGGAACCAGCGGCGGCGTCTGCAGGTTGAAAAAGCCCGCAGCGGCGATCCGAGCCCCTACTTCGATACCGAGGGGCTGAAGGCGGAGATGTCAGGATGGGTCTATCCCCTCCACTTCATCGATTTCGAGACCACCCAGGTGGCCATCCCGTTCAACAGGGGCATGGCGCCCTACGAGGGGATCGCCTTTCAGTTTTCCCACCACCGGATTGAGGCGGACGGCCGGATCGCCCATGTGGGACAGTACCTGCACGCCGAAAGGGGGAAGTTTCCCAGCTTCGAGTTCCTGCGGGCCCTGAAGAAGGAGCTGGAGGCGGATCAGGGAACGATCTTCCGCTATGCCGCCCACGAGAACACCTACCTGAACATCATCTACAATCAACTGCAGCAGGCGGACGCCCGGGAGGTTCCGGACCGGGAGGAGCTCTGCGGGTGGATCACCACCGTTGCCCACCCGACCAAACGCAACAGCGGCGCCTGGGTTCCGGGCAGCCGGGACATGGTGGATCAGCTCGAGCTCGTCGAACGCTACTTCTACCACCCGGCAACCGGAGGCTCGAACTCCCTGAAGAAGGTGCTGCCGGCGGTGTTGGGCAGCTCCTCATTCCTGCAGGAGAAGTACGCCCGCCCGATCTACGGACGGAGCCTGGAGATCCCGAGTCTCAACTTCGAGAGCTGGAGCTGGATCCGCTACGACGAAGCGGGTACGCCGATCGATCCCTACCGGCTCCTGCCGCCGATCTTCGAAGAGGCCGAAGACGATGATCTGGAGCACCTGGTCTCGGATCCGAAGCTGGCCGACGGGGCGGCGGCCATGATCGCCTACGCCCGCATGCAGTTCTCAGAAATGGGCGAGCCTGAACGGCAGGCCATCCAGCAGGCGCTGCTGAAGTACTGCGAGCTTGACACCCTGGCCATGGTCATGCTCTGGGAGTACTGGAGCCGGGAGCTGATGAGAAGCTGAGGACATTTGTGGTTGTTGATGATCGTCATGGATGAGTGGATGGACCGAGTGGACATGCCGGGGATTGTCCAACCGTTCCGAATGGACAATAATGGCCGGGTGGCTCGAGCAAAGATAGATAGCGGCCGGTCCCGGAGCGGATCCGGGAGATCCATTCGGAAGAAAAAGGCACGTGGTTCAGGCACCCGGAAAAAAGGAAACAGCGGGAAGCTGCGCATCGGCGACCACTGGAACGCCATCACCATCATCGCTCTCTCCCAGAACAATCCATTAAAGGCGATCGCCGAATTTGTGGAAAACAGCATAGACGCCCGAGCTCGAAACGTTACCATCGTTCGCGGTCGGGAGCAGGGCGAATTGTACCTGAAAGTGATCGACGATGGAGAGGGCATCCCGCTGAATGAAGAGGGTCTACCCAATTTCCGGTACGTGGCTACCCATATCTGCGATTCCCTGAAGAAGCGATTGAGGGAACAGGGGGCCGAGGGCATCCAGGGGGAGTTCGGGATTGGTCTGTTGAGCTTTTGGACCGTTGGTGGGCGTCTGCTGCTATCCTCAGCGGGGGCTGACGGCAAGACCTACCAGATGGAGATGAAGAAGGGGGAATCCGGCTACACGATCCATCCGCGGCGCATCCTGTTTTCCCACGCTGGTACCGAACTGATGATCCACCCGCTTCTTCCCGGGATCCGTCAGCTCAACGGGGAGCGGATCCAACACTACCTGGGCTCCGAGCTCCGTGACCGTATCCGCCGTTCCGGGGTGGCAATCTCGATCAAGGACCGCTATTCCCGCAAGGAGCTTGAGGTCAAGCCTCGAGAATACACAGGGCGCTTGTTGCACGACTTGGAGGTATTGGAGACCGTGAAAGGTGATATCTACCTGGAGCTGTATCTCAATCCCCAGGGTTCGGGAAATACCGTCAGCCTGTATCGCTGCGGTACGCGTGTGCTTCCCTCGATCGATAGCTTGGATCTGTTGAACAAAGAACCCTGGACCTCCGGATATCTCCAAGGTTCGATAGATGTACCCTTTCTCCAGCTCACGCCGGGTACCCGGGACGGCATCATCCACGACGAAAATCTCATGATACTGTCCCGGGCGATCGAACCGGTGGAGCAGGATCTGATCGAGATGATCGAACAGGAGAAAAAGGCGGAAGAGGAGGAGGCCAGCCGGCGGATTTTGAAAACGGTTCAGCGGGCTCTGAAAGAGGCCTTCCTGGCTCTACCAAGGGAAGATTACGACTGGTTCGACATCTACGCGGAGATCAACAAACGACGGAAGAAACAGGGCGGCGGACTGTTCGATTCAGAGGCTGGACAGATCGAGGAGGGAAGAACACACGAGGGTGCTGTCGGGGCGGAGAAGATCCCTCTAAGAGCGGAGAGACCACAAACAGAGCCGGAAGACAGGGAGTTTTATGAGTATCCGGGTCCGCTGTACAAGGCAACCATCTCTCCGGCCTCCAGCATCGTCGGCGTGCGTCAGGAAAAATCGCTTCGCTGCCTGGCTCGGGATAAAAAAGGGCGAACCGTTGAGGAGGGGCTGGGGTTCAGCTGGGCACTAGTTGACGGGGAGGGCGCTCTGAGCAGCAGGGACCGCGAGATTGTTTCCTTTGTTGCTCCGGAAGAGCCGGGACTGGTGCGGGTCGAGTGCACGGTGCGCCAGGGCGATGTGAGCTGTAAAGCCGAGGGCATCATAACTGTCACCGAATCGCTGGTCGAGCAGGAGGAGCATCCCGGCAAGGAACCGAGCAAAGGTCTGCCCGGTTATACTTACCTCCGGGCTCCCGGTGAGCTGTGGCGATCCCGCTATGACGGCAAGAACAACCTCATCATCATCAACAACGGGCACGCCGACTATCTTTTCGCTGCGCAGAAACGGGCCCGTAAGCTCAAATACATCTGTCGCCTATTCGCCAAGGAGCTAGTGCTGAACAATTTTCCGGGATTCGACAGCAACGAGCTCCTCGAACGTATGATCGAGCTTTCTCTGTACACGGAGGAGCACCTGCGTTGATTACCCGTGGGGCATGACGTGAATTGCCCATCGGAACAATAAAATCGACACGCGGAAAGAGGAGGCAGCCTGTGGAAATCATCGATCTGACTCCGGAACACGAGGCCCTGTACTTCCAATGCCTGGAAGACTGGTCTGAGGAGATGAAGGAGGCGGGGGACCACAAGAGCTGTTGGTACTCCCGGATGAAAGACAGGGGCCTGCGGGTCAAGCTGGCCCGGGATGAAAGCGGTATAGTGGGTGGGATGATCCAGTACCTGCCGATCGAGGAGTACGGCCTGCAGGGCCGGGATCTTCACTTCATCCTCTGCATCTGGGTCCACGGTCACAAACAGGGCCGGGGGAACTACCAGAAGCGGGGTATGGGCAAGGCACTGCTGCGGGCCGCGGAGGAGGACAGCCGGGCGCTGGGCAAGAAGGGTATCGCCGCCTGGGGCGTAGCCCTTCCCTTCTGGATGCGGGCATCCTGGTTCAAGAAGCAGGGCTACAAGGCGGTGGATCGTAACGGAATCGCGGTGTTGGTGTGGAAACCCTTCGCTGAGGATGCGGTAGCCCCGAAGTGGATCCGGCGGAAGAAGAAGCCGGGAAAGACCGCCGGCAAGGTAACGGCCAGCGCCTTTGTCAATGGCTGGTGCCCGGCGCAGAACCTGGTCTATGAGCGGGCCCGGCGGGCAGGGGCGGAGTTCGGTGAAAAGGTCGTCTTCCAGCGCTACGATACCCTGGACCGGGAGGTGTTCGAGGAGTGGGGGATCAGCGACGGGCTGTTCATCGACGGAAAGGAGGTCCGTACCGGCCCGCCGCCGTCATACGAGAAGATCGTAAGCTTGATCGAGAAGCGGATCCGGAAGCTGAGGTGAAGCGGCTTGAATTGACGCCCGGTCCGCCTGAGAGAGGGGAACAGGCTCAGGAGATCTGCCAGAGACGTGGCAGCGCGCCCTCTTTGCCCTGCACGGGATCCGCCTGCGGGTCGGGCACCGCTGCTATGTTCCGGTCTACCTCCGGGCGTTCCCCCGCCTTGCCGTAGCACATGTCCCATCTCTGTCCCTGCGGATAGGCGCCCACGACCCGAAAATCGGAGCTGGACTCCAGACACTTGTGGGCCACACCGGCGGGGATCACCGCCACGTCCCCCGCGCGGATTGTTACAACCGTTCCTTCGGGGCCGCCGAACTGGACCGTGGCCGAACCGCTGTACACCCCCAATACCTCATGGGCGCTGCTGTGGTAGTGGTGGTACGGGTACACCCCGTTTCTCCAGGCGCTGGGCCAGTGGTTGGCGGTGAACAGGCGTTCGATGGCTCCGGGGTCGGCAGGCACGGCCTGAACGTAGAGGAGCAGCGGGCGGGGGTTGTTGGGAAAGGTTCCGTCGTCCTGCAGAACGATCGGGCGGACCGCTGGTTCATCGACATCAGATTTCATACCATATGTATAAGGTATATGAACCTTGCCGGGACGTCAAAGCATCGAGGCCGGATTGTCCGGATTCCGGCCGAAAGACGCAGCGCCGCACCGCTGCTGATGCACATTTCATGCTCGAGGAGGTCACCATGCCCTACGATCCGCGGCGCTGACGAGCGAATTGTCGGGATGATCGCCGATTGGGGTGCGACCCGCAAAAAGATGTTCGGCGGTACCTGTCATCTGATCAATGGCAACATGATGTGCGGGGTATACCGGGACCACCTGATTCTGCGCCTGGGTGAGGATGCCGGGACCGCGTCCCTGAACAAGCTGCACACGAAACCCTTCGACATTACCGGCAGGCCCATGAAGGGATGG
>Ga0315554_1001881_pt1 | contig 12303 bp, 15 predicted proteins | sample SalMarSW160370MG_FD_202114 | JGI IMG/M metagenome (GOLD analysis project Ga0315554, IMG submission 202114) | Salt marsh sediment microbial communities from the Plum Island Ecosystem LTER, Massachusetts, United States - Salt Marsh Sediment SW1603-70 ... | reverse complement strand
CTCATGCGATTAAATATTCTTGAAGGTTTATACATTGCTCTTCAAAATATAGATGAAGTAATAGCTCTGATTAAGAAATCTGAGAGTAGACAAGATGCACAAGAGAGATTAATGAAGCGTTTTAAACTAAATGAAGCTCAAGCAAAAGCGATTTTGGCTATGCAATTAGCTCGGTTAGCTCGAATGGAAGTAGAAGCAGTAATTAATGAGAAAAAAGAACTTGAAATGAAAGCTGAAGAGTACAGAGATTTACTCGCTCATAAAGAAAAAAGGATGCAACTTATCAAAACAGAACTTCTGGAAATTAAAGAGAAATTTGGCGATGAAAGAAGAACTGAAATCAGAGATGAAATGGATGTATATGGAGAGATGGATATCTATGATATGTTGCATGATAGACATCTATTGATAACAACCACTAAGCAAGGTTATGTTAGGTCCCTAGAAATAGATAAATTTAGAACCCAGAGGAGGGGTGGTAAAGGAATGACCGCTGTTACTCTTAGAGAAAATGATTTACTTTATGATGTTATTGTTACTCTCAATAAGAGCACTTTGTTACTAGTGACTGAAAAGGGTATAGTACACTCAATCCCTGCATTTGAAGTTCCTGAAGCTAAACGAAGAAATGCTAGAGGTAGTCCTTGGCAAACTATTTTGCCCGTAGACTCTGCTGTCGTCAAAATTGTCCCTGTAGATAGAAATTCATTCGAAGAAGATCTCTTTCTGTTCTTTGTAACTGCCAATGGGATTGTAAAGAAAACTGAGCTATCAGCATTTTCTAAAGTTAGGAAAACTGGTATAATTGGAATTAATATTGATGATGATGATCAAGTGGTTGATACTTTCATTACAACAGGAACAGATCATATCTTCTTAGCTACAAAATATGGTTTGATGGCTCATTTTCCAGAAATCGAAGCTAGACCGATGGGTAGAGCAACGCGTGGTGTAACTGGTATGCGATTCAAAACTCCGGGGGATATTATAATCAGCGGCATGCCTGTTCCAGACGCTGAGCTTAAGCAACATTCCATTCTAACAATTACTGAAAAGGGATATGGAAAAAGAACAGCTTGTAATGAATATAGGTTTACTCATAGAGGTGCAAGAGGAGTAATTGATATAAAAACCGAAGAAAGAAACGGCAATGTAGCTGCAGCCTTAGTTGTTCCTAAAAAACCTACACGTGAGAATACTATCTCTATAATAAACAATACTGGAAATAGTATAAGAACAAGAATTGAACAAGTTCGAGAGATTGGTAGAAATACAAAAGGCGTTACAATTATGTCTTTAGAGAAGGACGAATATGTAGTCTATGCAACACTTATTGACTTAAGCGAAGAAGATTAGTGAGGTTATGTATACCCCTCTTTTCGATCTTGGTCACCTGATAATAGTTTCCTGAATAATTTTTCAAATGGTCTCTTACCGACTGCACCTACAACATTACCTAGAAATTCACCATCTTGAAATACTAGAAAATTAGGTATGGAAGAAATACCATATTGAATTGAGATACGAGGATTCTGGTCTACATTAATTTTTCCAATTGTAACTTTTCCTGTCCACTCTTTAGCAAGTTGTTCCATTATTGGCTCCATTGTTCTACAGGGTCCACACCATACTGCCCAACAATCTATAACAACAATTCCTGGTTGTTTCACAAACGGCGCAAATGAATTATCATCAAGTTCTACTACACCAACTACAGGAAAATTTCCAACTGTTGGTAAATCATCTTTCATGAGTTTCATCATTTTTTCTCTTTTTATACGTTCTAGCTCATCATCCATTTTTTAATCACCAGAATACACTTAATGCTATGTGTATGTCTTTCGCACACCCTTTTAAATTCTTTCATTGTGCGATTCCGTAAAAACATAACATTTATTATGTGTAAAGAAAATGCACATATGAGAATGCAACCTTGTTTTGTAGATGTGTCAGAGAATATTTTTAAACACCTAAATAGTGGAACATGCAAATGTGAGTTTCTAGAATGCCAGTTTAAAGTATGTCCTATTTTCGAGTTTTTATTTGGATTAAAATGTACTCATGTCAATATCTACTTTTTTGCACTTCAAGAAAAACGGACAATTAAAGAAATTGCAAAAAGAGTAAAAAGAGATCGAACAACAGCAGTTAGATTAGTGCAAAGTATGATAAAACAAGGATTGATACTTCAAGAACAAGAATTCCTACCAAATGGTGGTATTAGACATCTTTATTCTGCCATCCCTCAAGAAGTGCTGAAAGAAAAATTAAAGGAAACTTTAACTGATGTTGAATCTGCGGTTGAGGCTTTAATAGAACAAGATTGGACAGTTGTTAAAGTTATAAAAAACAAGAAAAGCTAGAAATCAAACTCATCTAGCTCGTCCATAGAACCAACAAGTTTTTCTCCATTTTTCTTCTTCTTCTTATCTTTTACATTATTAACAGCTGAAGATAATTCACTAATGAATTCTGATGGTAATTCACCTCTAACAGAATCTATATCTTCAGAGGGAATATTTACTACAGGTGTATCTATAGATTCTGATTTTGGTTCATATTCTATGTGTCTGGATGTGTCAATTTCTGGACCTTCAATATCTCCTACATTTACGGGAGTTTCACCTTTTGTTCTTTGAGCGAATTCTTCTGCAACTTGAATCCTCTCTTCAAATAATTCAGGACGATTGATTTCAGTACGAGCAGCTTCTTGGCTGACAGGTGCAGAGCGAATAGCTTGAGATGTAGCAGACGGTTCAGACTGAGTTTCTGCAAATCCGGGATGAGTATCAGCAACGGATCCCAATCCTTCTTCTTTAGATCTATCTGGAACTAAGCTACCATCTTGAAGTAATTTTACTATTTCTTTGCAAAGATTCCTTAGTTGAGGATTTAATTGATACATAAATCTGGGTAGATTTGTACGTATTTGCTGAAGGAAATATTTTCCAGTTTCATAATCTTCAATATAAAAGGCTTGAAGAGCTTGTACTATCATCTGCTGAACAAGTTTGTCAGGAGGAACTGAGGATTGAGGTGAATGAGGAAACATTATGACCTATGTCAAATAATGCTGAGAGATTATTTTAAAATTGTGGAAAAGGAAAAGAGAAATAATTCTTCCAAAACCGTATCCTACTAAGCTCTACTGCTCGTTCCATTATGTTTATATTAATTATACTAGGATTCATCAAAAAAGGATATGAAACCGTTGACCAACAATGGTAATAAAATTTCCAATAGCTTAAAAGAAGTTAAAGCGAGATTATATTTAGATGATCGTCGTCGTCTTTCTCCTATTCTTTTAGGAGTTATCGGAAATTTTTCAATGACAATTTTCATGTCCTATGTAGGTTTACATCTTGAAGAAATTAATACAGCTTTTTGGTTAATCTTATTTATTTTTGCATTGAGAAATATCCCACAGTTATTTCTTAGGGTTCCTTTAGGGAACCTGTCACAGATGATTGGAAGAAAACCCCTACTTATTACAGGTATTGGATTCTATAGTGTAAGTTTAATCTTTTTAGCTATATCAACACATTGGGCTTTAGTTATAGTGGCAATATTCTTCTTAGCAATAGGAATGTCTTGTTTCTGGCCTGTTATATTTGCATATATTGGTGATGTTGAGGAAAATACTAGCATCGGGAAAGTTCAAGGTAGATTGTTTCAAGGAAGTGATCTCGGAGCAATTTCGGGGGCATTATTAGCTTTTCTTTTATTGAAAATCTCTAATGTTAAAATCACCAAGACCTTAATTCTCAATGTTACAAATATAACTGTAATTCCAGAAGTATTAAAATCTGTGTCACCACTTCGTATACTCTTCGCTTGGGCTGCGGGAATCTCTCTGGTCGGTGTGATTTCTATGTCTATATTTATGCCTGAAGTATTAACAAAAGAAAATCGATTAACAACAGGATCTAAATTGAAAGCTCTTAGTCATTCTTTCATCTCAATGTTCAAATCTCTTATTACAGTAACAAAACAAAAAAAGTTAAGTTTTATTTATATCATTCAACTAGTAGTAGCATTTCTCGAATATACTGTAACGGCATTTTGGCCTATATTAATCTCGGAGGTTAAAGGTCTTCCATATGATACTGTTGCACAAATAGCTTGGATTACATCAGGAGTGTTAATCTTCTTTAAACCATATTTAGGTAGAATTATTGATAAATTAGGATATAAAGGACCAATATTCGGAACACTTTTGATTTCCTCTAGTATGTTGATACTTTTTATATTTGTAAATTCATTACCATGGTTAATTGTAATTTACATAATCTATAGCGCCAGTAGTCTCACTAGTTATATAGGAGTTAATACTGGAACTACACGAGAATCCATTATTACCCAGAGAGGAATGGCACTTGGTGCTTTAGGTTTTTATGTTTCTTTATCAAGATCTATATCAACATTAAGTTTTATTCCACTCAGTGTAAGCTCAAATGAAACCACTAGTTTAATAAATTGGGATTATGCCTTACCAAGAATTTTTATTATTACAGCTATAGCTATGGTTTCTGTTGTCTGTTTGATCTATTTAATTTATTATCTGATTGGAAAAAGAAACAATTTGAAGGAAAAAAACCAAACACAAGTCAATAAATAGCTACCACAAAGAATCAAAAAACAAGAAAACTCAGTGTATTACCATGAAAGATGAGCTTCCCCTAAACAAAGAATTAATGAAAAACCATATTTTCAACAATTACGATATCAAAGTTTTAAAAATGAAACATGTTCCTATAGGTGAAGTCGCTAATTCATATATCCTATTTACAGAAAATCAAACAAAATATTTTTTGAAAATATATTTACCATCAAGAATAGTGAATAAAACTACAAAAACGCTTGAAGAATCACATAAAATTGCTTATTTATTAAATCATCAAGAACAGATTACTCAAGTCATTAGTCCTATCCAAACGAAAACAGGAGAGCTTAAATCTGTATTTGAAGGGGTTATGCTGGTTGTATGGTCCTTTGCTGAAGGAAAAATGGCAACTGAAAAACAAAGAACCACCAAAGAATTTTTACAAAATCTCGCTATTTTACTTGGGAGTATACATAATTCAACAAATAAAGTAAAATCTACAAGAACTGCTAAATTTAGTTTTGATCTAAAATTTAGAAAAGATTTACTATTATGCATTAAAGAGGTAACTGCGAGTACAACTTCAAAAGATCCTAACTACAATAAACTTCAGGTTTTAATCAAGCAATATATGGACATAATTCTAGAGTCACTTGTTTTCATAGAAAATCTTTCAATGAAGTTAAAAGAAAGAGCTGATATAGAATTCGTTCTTTGTCATTCTGATCCTATTATACATAATATAATAATAAAAGAAGATAATCAATTATATTTAGTAGATTGGGATGGCGCAATTTTAGCTCCTTTTGAACAAGATATTTGGTTTTATCTATGTGATGACCAATATAGAATATTCTTTCAGAAGTATAAAGAAATTAAACAATTTTCTTCAATAGATGAAGATATAGTGATTTATCTGTTTTATGAAAGAACATTGGCAGATCTAACTGATTGGGTACATAGAATTTTATTTGAAGAGGTATCACAAGAGCAAATCAAGAGTGATTTTAATGGTCTTGAAGAAGATTCCTGGCCAGTGTTGGCTAATATAAAGGAAACAGAAGGTAAATTGAGAAAGCGGGTTAAAGAACTTTCTAGATGATTATCTTTTCTATTTTTTATTAATCTTCGTGTTTTATGTCCTCGCCAATGCTATAGAGAAATACCATAGCTGATTTAGGACCCATTCGAGAAAATCTCTTGGTTAATTCTTTCTTTACATATTTGTAGTTCTCTGATTTATCTAGGTTATCCATAAAATTACTAAAAGACTCGAATTCCTCTTTTATTTTTACAAATTCGATGGCGTTAAAGAGCGTAGCTTCTATTTTTGCACGATTACGTAATATACTTGAATCAGATAATAATCCCTCAATATCTTCTTCATCAAATTCTGCAACAGTTTCTATATCAAAGTCTTTAAATGCTTTTTTAAAATGCGGCCAGCGATCTGCGATTAGCTTCCAAGTCAAACCAGCTTGAAATACACATCTTGTCATATTTTCAAAATATGCATTATCATCTGGAGGTTCCCCATCTCTAAAAAACCAGCCAGTTCTAGAATTTTCAGATCCCATATGAACAAATTGCTTTATACACTTAAAACTATAATTATCTGAATAAAACTTGCTTCCATAAATTTTTTAGATTTCGGATATTTTAGTCCATTATGGTATTGATTATTATTGATGGAATATATGCAATTAGTGCAGGAATAATAACAGCTCTCATTTGGATTATAGTTTTAGCTAAGAAGCAAGGATTCAAATTCATTGAAAATAAATCTGAAAGAATCTTTCATATAGCTGCGGAATTTATGATGTCTATTTTAGCAATAGATACTGGAATTGCATTATTGCTAGAGAAAACTTGGGGAATATACTATTTTTATCTAACAATGGGGTTAGTATTATATGCTTCTGTAAACGCAATAGGAATTTACTATGAGAAATACAAGATTCTAGCTGCAATATTAGTATTTACAGCTTCAACAACAGTTGTTTTAACACTTCTTACACTAACTCTAATTACATTTTAACAGACAAAAATAAAAAGAAAGGAAAAAAGAAGTGTTTATTCCTCTTGGGGAATATCTTTCTTCTCAACACCAATAAGATCTACTTTTAACTTACCAAGAAGGGTGGCAACAGCATGAACAATATTTTCTGGTCTTGGGGGACAACCATAAACCCAAGCATCAATAGGAAGAACATGGTCTAGCCCACCTAAAATAAATGGACATTCTTGGAAAACTCCACCAGTTGTACAACAATTACCTACTGCTACAACAAACTTTGGTAATGGCATCTGTTCATAAACTCTCTTTACACGCTCAGCTACTTGAGCAGTAACAGGACCTGTAATTACGAGTACATCTGCTTGTCTAGGGGTTCCTCTTAGAGTTATACCATATTGTTCAAGATCATGTCGAGGAGTTAAAGCATCGACAATTTCTATATCGCAACCATTGCAACCTCCAGCGTTCATGTGAATGATCCATGGAGATCTTACTGCACAATTTACACCAAATTTCTTTAACCAACCCATTTTAATCAACCTCTAAACTCCTCTATCTCTTTCAGCTTCTTACCACCTTCTTCGATAAGCTCTTGTAATTTTTTATCAGCAGTATCTCCTTTGAAGCTACCTTTGGCAGTCAACATCTCATAATCTTGTCGAACATTAAAGGAAAATAATGAATAAGATAAAGTGGGATCCACATCAATATGAATTGCATCTTTAGGACAATAAGTTTGACAATTTCCGCACCACATACATTGAGGACGCAACATCCAAATCATACCATTGTCTTTGTCGTTTTTCTCAATGCCTAAACAGTGTGTAGGACAGACATCTACACACATCCCACACATAATACATCTATCTTCAATAATTGTTGGAAGAGTTCGAATATCTTCAGGAGGGGGATTCTCTGCGATTCTTTTAAGAACATGTTTTGTCACTGGACCTTTAGCTTGATTTTTTAGTGCTTCTCCACCCATAACTAATACTTTCTTCATCTTTTTTTCACCTCAGAAAAAGGGTCTATTATACTTTTTGGCTTTTATAGCCTTTTGAGCGAATTCGTCTTGGTTAAGAATAAGTTTCTCACCAGTATTTTCGTTGATTAGCATTACTCTATTTGTACAAGAGAAACATGGATCATAGCTTCGTAAAATGACTGGCATATCAGCAATATATTCGCTATCCATCCTTCTTAGGGTTGCATCAATGTTTCCGAGAGATGGTGCTCTAATTTTGTATCTCTCTGGTTTATCAGTACCATTTGCTATACCATAATGGATATCTTCTCCTCTGGGAGCTTCAGCTCGTGTCATGTATTTTCCTTCAGGAACTCTTGGTCTGACTCTAATTAGGAGTTCTCCTTGAGTTGATTCTAATTGGTCTAAACATCTTTCCATAATGGCGATTGAAGCCAAGGTTTCATCTACTCTGACCAATGTGGTAGCTAAAACATCTCCTTCAGTATAATATACTAAATCCCAATCTATTTTATCATACATTTCATAAGGATAAGTTTTTCTGACATCAAATGGTAAACCTGAACCTCTTGCTGTTGGTCCATTTGGTGTTGTTTTCTTTGCATCTTCTTTGGTTAAAATACCTACATCTTGTAATCTATTTCTGATCGAAGCTTCTTCAGTGAAGACTTTTTTATGATATTCTACTTGTTTTCTTAGTTTAGCAAGCCTTTCACGAATAGACGGAACTTGTTCCGGTCTGATGTCTCTTCTAACACCACCTGGAAGGTTAATAGAATAATTAACTCTATTACCACTTACTTCTTCCATGATGTCCATGATAATCTCTCTGTCTCTCCAAGTGATGTGGAGCATAGTATCAAAACCGGCATCATGAGCAAGAATACCATACCAAAGAATGTGAGAATGGATACGTTCAGCTTCAAGAGAAAACATTCGTATCAAACGTGCTCTTTCTGATATTTGGTCTTCTACACCAGCTAATTTATCAACAACACGGACATAGACATTCTGATGAACAGCACTGCAAATACCGCAAGCTCGAGGAACTAACATGACATTCTGACGCCAAGTACGGTTTTCCATGGCTTTTTCAATACCACGAAGATTAAAACCAATACGAATATTAGCTTCAACAACTCGTTCACCTTTAAGGTGAATGATAAAATGAGCTGGCTCTTCGGCCCATGGGTGTTGAGGACCAATGAACACATGGTGGTCTGCTCCTTCTGGTGCATCACTTCCATCTGTTAATGTTCTAAATCTTGATCTATATTCTGTCATTTTATTTTTCCTCCATGCCTTCTTTTGCTATTTTCATGGTTATTTCTCTCATCTGCTCCCATGAGTACTCCTTTTTCATCGGTTTTACATCATCTGGCCACCTTTCTGGCAGAATCAGTCTTTGTAGGAATGGATGATTTTCAAAATATATTCCATAGAAATCATATACTTCCCTTTCATAATACTCAGCTGCTTCAAAGAAGTCAAACATACTCGGTGTTTTCGGATTCTTTTTATTTATCTTTGTTACTATGAAGTTTATTGGAACTTCTCTTACTTCCTCTTCTATCCTATGCTGTATATGATAACAAACATTGAACTCATCGTCCTTCTCATACCCTGTTATCGTTGACAGATGATATATTCCTGCTTCTTCATGCATTATCTTCATCAGTTCTTTGGCATTTTTTACTTCGCTTTTTATGTCATAATGCCCTTCTTCTACTTTTACCACTTCTTCTACTAGTTTTTCTGGTAACGTTACTTTTAAAATACTCTCTAATTCTTTGAGTTCACTACTCATAAGAAGTCCTCACTTAGCATTTTATTTAACCTTTATCAAGTAATAAAAAAAGGTTGTGCTTCATATATGCATTTTATATGGCTCTTTTCTTAATTAACAGCAATAAATTTTCATAGACTCCTACATCCCCCCACCAGTATATTCATGTTTCATTCTTCTTGTGTTTTATCAACCAATATCTCTATGAAATTTCTTTCGCACAATGATTTTATCATATTTTTAACCATTGGATGGTATTTTTCATAATCCTCACTCATTTTTTCTACTATCTCTCTCGTTTTATACTTATCAAGATAAAACAAACATGCACGTAAAGCCCACTCGTCTGTATCATTATAATCTGACCATACTCGTAGAGTTTTCAGCATTTTTTCAATTATTCTTTCATCTTCAATACTATCTAATCTACTAATAATATATTCGTCCACATACCATCCCCATTTCATCTCTGCGAAACCATATGCTATCAGTGCTTCGACTCCATCTTTTCCAATCTCTACCAATATATCAACCATTCTGTGTCTATAATCTTTTTCTGGTTCTAGTTCTTCTATCAATTCTTCTATTAAACCATAACTTTCTTTGGGTAGAAAGTTCCCAAATATTCTCGCTACTTCAACAATCAGTTTTTTTTCTTCTTGGTTTTTCTCATCATATTTCGATGATTCTAATCTTTCTACTATGTATGTAAATAGATAAAACAGTAGTTTTGGATCTGTGCATTCTTTTGCTATTTCTATGTCTTCTTTTGTTGATATATATGGTCTATTCCATCTCTTATTTTCTTCCATTTACTTAACATCCCTTTTTTATTAATCTTCATTATTACTTTGTTTTTTGTACCTTTAAGCTTTCTGTGGCATGATTGGAGTAGTTCTTCTCTTTGTCCTTTGTCTTTTATTCTTGTCCAGATTTTTTCTATCCTTTTCCAGTCGCTTTTATTCCAGTGTTCTCCTCTTGAACACCAGAAGGATCGATTAGCTTTTTCCTCTCCCTTAGGGTTTACTTGTTGGTCTACTTTTATCTTTTCTGATTGCATTTTTTCGCTAAAAATGTTTTGAGCTAGCTCCTTTATTTAGTAATAAAACTTGAACCTAAAATATTCTTATTTTTCTTTTCAGGCTATTATCGATATTTCTTGAACCATATTACCACAACAGAAATACCCACTGTTCCTATTATTAATCCAGCTCCTATTAATGCGTCTCTCAATGTAGTGTTTTTTTCTGTGGTTGTTGGTGTTGTTGTTTCTTCTGGAAACTTACCAAGTGGATACTTATCCCAATTCAGTCCTACATCATATCCTTGTGGGTCGCCATTATAGTCACTCCACCAGTTTCCTTCCATTATTGTCTCATTATACCAATAATTTCCTTGAAATACGTGATCATATACTTGGAAATTCCCTCCTCCATTATCTGTAAAATTATTCCAAAATAATGTGTTATTGAACGAGTTTTCTATATCTATCGCACTGTGAAAATTTCTATAAAATAGATTACTTACAAATACATTATAGTTTGAATTTTGTTTGATCAATATTCCTACTCCTACACCATTCAAAAAACTATTATTTTCAAACACACTCTCCCTTACTTGATACATTTCTAAATTGTTAGTGCGGTTAATGAGATTATTATACATCCTTATATTGCTCACATTGTTAAAATAGCATGAATGCGCAACCATACTGTTATTCTCTATCAGTATATTTGCTGAATCTCTTATAGAGATTGATGCAGGAAAACCACAATCAAACGTATTATTGATTATTTTTGCTGTTGATGTGATGTTCCTTATTATCAATCCCTCTTCTATTATAAAATCACAATTCTTTATCACAAAGTGTTTATCTATGTTCTTTATGTATATTGCAGTATCCCAAGTTGGACTTGTCATCCATCTATTTTGTATTAGATACGGGTTCTCTTTTGTTCCCTCTCCTGGAAATCCATATGTTATGAAGTCATCATTTGAGTCTATGTAGATATAGGTATATAGTTCAGTAACTTCTGTTTCTATTGCTTTACTCTTCCATTCTTTTGCTGGTTTTAAAGGTAGGACTAACAAGATTATACAAACAAACATTGTCAGTCTCTCTTTTCTTTTCATCTCTCTCTTCTTTATATTTCTCTACTTCTCTATTCTTTCCTATATTATTGTACTTTTCTTCTTTAAATATCTCCCTATTCCTTTATGAAATTGTTCTATTTTGTATACTAATCCTTTAGTTTCATATTTAAACCAAAGATATTTATCTCTTGAAACTGGATATTGATAAAAATTGATGTTAGAAGATTGTTAGGATATTATATTCTTAATGCTTGTTTGGACTTTAGAGTGTTTATTACTAAATAATGCTATGTTTTCCTTCTTGGGTGCTGTGGCCCTATAAAGATGTGATGATCAGAACCTTCAGGAGCATCGCTGCCATCTGTCAATGTTCTAAATCTTGATCTATATTGTTCTGTCATTTTATTTTTCCTCCAAGCTTTCTTTTGCTATTTTCATGGTTATTTCTCTCATTTGCTCCCATGAGTACTCTTTTCGTAATGGTTTAACATCATCTGGCCATCTTTCTGGTAGAATCAGTCTTTGTAGGAATGGATGATTTTCAAAATATATTCCATAGAAATCATATACTTCCCTTTCATAATACTCAGCTGCTTCAAAGAAGTCAAACATGCTGGGGGCTTTTGGATTTTTCTTATCAACCTTTGTTACTATGAAGTTGATTGGAACTTCTCTTACTTCCTCTTCTATTCTATGTTGGATGTGATAACAAATGTTGAACTCATCTTCCTTCTCATAACCAGTAATGGTTGAGAGGTGATATATACCTGCCTCCTCGTGAAGAATTTTCATCAAATCATAAGCATTTTTCGCGCTCG
>Ga0315554_1001879_pt1 | contig 12313 bp, 12 predicted proteins | sample SalMarSW160370MG_FD_202114 | JGI IMG/M metagenome (GOLD analysis project Ga0315554, IMG submission 202114) | Salt marsh sediment microbial communities from the Plum Island Ecosystem LTER, Massachusetts, United States - Salt Marsh Sediment SW1603-70 ... | reverse complement strand
GTATCAGACCGTCGCCCTGATCGTGAAAACCTCCTCGGAGGGGAATCGGGATTGAAAGAATCCTTAGCTGTCCTCTGATGAGACCGGCGGGTGCATGTCACATCCAAAGCTACTGCAGATCAGCCTGAAAGGCAACAAAGTCGTGCTGGTAAGGAAAAATCTGAGCGTAGTCTTGAGGGAAAAAGGCGGTATGATTGAAGAAAATCTCAGTAGAACAAAGAATCCCCGCTCTCAAAGCGAGCGGGGCAGGTCCCGTCGACTCGTTGCCGGGACTCAACCCCCAAAAGAAGAATCGGGGCAGGCAAGATCCCGTCCAAAAGCGTGACGGGACGTCGCAAGAGACGCTCCGCTTGAATTCAATCTTCTGCTCATCCCAAGAAACCGTCAACGCCCCCACGAGGGGGGCGCTTCCGTTTTTTGTAGCGGGGGCCGGCTACTTACGGCAGTTGCAACCTTTGAGAAATCGTTCGAATTCGCACTTTGACTGCGCTGTCCAAGTTACGATTTGCACTTCGCAACAGATCCCGGGAGGCTGCCATCCTCCTTTGTCAACAATGTTGTCGTTTTCTCTTTCCCATTCGGTCAACTCATTTCCTTCGTCTCAGCTCTTCGATGATTTTTGCATCCACCCAATAGATCTGCGGTTTTCCTGATCTCATACTGATGAAGAACATGTATTTACCGTCCCTTGTCACAAGCGGGCACACTTCATGCGCCTCTGAATTAATTGGACTTCCCATTGGGATTGCACTCGTCCACGCCCTATCCACATTCCGAAAGCTAATATAGAGATCCGCGAAAGTATCGGCACCCGGCTTCCGTGCAAAAATCAGATAACTGCCATCGGAAGCAACAAAAGGTGTGTCTTCATCTCCCTTCGTATTGACCGCCTCGCTCAGTTTAACAGGAATCGAATACCGCTCATCAGCGAGAACTGATTGATATATGTCGCTCCCTCCGCCACCTTCCCCGCTGGAGGCGGAGAAATAAAGGTCGCTATTCAGATCATCAATGGAGATCTGCCAATGAAGGCCCATTGAATTGACTTCCGGCCCCAGAGCAACTGGTTCAGACCAGCCGTCCTGTTCCCGTCCGACATACCAGATGTTTTCATTCCAAAACTTTTCTTTTCCTGCCAAACCCTCGGATTCAAGAGGTCTAGTAGACGTGAAATACATCCTGGTGCCATCCCCTGTGAACCATGGATTCTCTGCGTCATACTCCGAAGCGAATGAAACGGTTTGCGGTTTTGTCCAGATGCCATTGGCCTGCTTCATCATATTCATTCTTAGAGTTGACCATGGCACCCAAAATGCTTCTCGTCCGTCAGGGGAGAATACGGCAACAGAATGAGGGGCGTCGCTAATGACGTCGGGGGCAAATATCTCAGGCGTCAACCCCGGCGGTTTTTGACCGAGGTAGGGGCCGGTGAGTTTTGGGAAATCAGCTTGCTGGGCGTTGGTGCTTATTACCGCCACAGTCAGCAAACAACTGATAAGAATTTGTTTTCTAGTCATGATTCTCCCATTCAGCTATTTGTTTTTGAGCTCTTTCGGCTTCAACTTTTCAATCACCCTAGTATCAACCCACCAAATATCACCCTTGTATGAGAAGAATAGATATTTTCCATCCGGTGAGATGTAGGCTCCTCTTGTATCTGGTTCGAAACCATGCTTGGTCAGGTCAATCGCCTCGCCCCACTTGCCATCTTTATCCTTGAAGCTGACATAGAGACTACCATTGTCAACATTGATGTCGAAGATGATATAGCTTCCATCAGGCGCGATACAGGGATGTGTCTGGTTTCCATAGTGAGGGTTGATATTCAACCTTTCATAACTACTAAAAACACCGTTGCTGAAAGTTACCTTTGCAAGGTAATGCTTGGGTTGGCTTCCCCACACTGACTCTGTTGTATAAAGCTGACCTGAATGATCGGAAGTCAAATACATTCCCCGCCCCACATATTTTGGAACAGACCACCCGGTATCAGCTCTTTCAGACGCGTAGTAACCGGACTGTTGAGTTTGTCCCTGCCCGAACTGCCAACAAAAAAACAGCCGTTTATTATCGCTTGAAACACAAGGGTGGGAGGCGCGAATTCCTTGAGATATCTGCAGTGGCGCCGGTTCTGTCCATACTCCGTTCTTAACCTCTGTGAAGAATATTGTCGGAATTAATTCATCGGATGGAGACGATAGTCTGTAAAAATAGTACTCGTTTCCGTCGGGAGAAAATGAGCCCTTGAAATCAACGAATTCTATTGAAGAGACTATCCCCGGTGCGAAAATCTCGGGCGTCATCCCTGGCGGCTTCTGGCCGAGGTAGGGGTCTTTGAGGACCGGGAAATTACTCTGCGCCACGAGACTGCTGATGACGAATGCGAGACAGAATGTTACTCCGAAACAGATAGCCCTTAAGTTCAACGCTACCTCCACTACTGCAATATTTTCATTTGTCAGCCTTTTTCGGAACGCCAATCAATCTTGGAGTCTTACTCTTGTAGTCCTGGTAGGAGTCACCATATTTATTCAAACAATATCTTTCTTCAATAAGCGCCTCTTGATACAAGCACAGGGCCATCACTATGCTCAGGAATATGAAGAGCCATGACAGAGCAGCAAGACCAGCGCCCAAGCAGATGAAAGAGGTGGATAAATACATCGGATGTCGTGAAAACCGGTATGCTCCTGTTGTAATCAACCGATTTGTGGGTGTGCTCATGAAGTCGTAAGTGGCCATCACCATGAGGCTCAAGCCAACAACAAAAATGGACAGGCCAATGCAAAACCAGGCAGTATCAGGTTGAAGTGGCAAGAACACTGAATATCCCATGGCCAATAGCCAGACCAGATTACCGACGATGCCGACATATCTCTCAAACTTGCTTCGTCTTGCATCAACGGGGATGTGACTTCTTTCCCACGCACGCCTGTTCACTACGATGATTGCAAGCATCTGAAGAAGAAACACAATCATGAATATCCAGGCGTTGCAGAGACCTATTTCAAAAGCTGGCGTGAGAGACATTTTCCTACGTCGCCTTCATTTTGACTTAGAATTCTGCTTCCTTTACCCAGACATCACTGTTCCCAGCACGATTTGAGGCAAACGCAATCTTCTTTCCGTCGGGTGACCAGGTGGGCCAGGAGTTTTCCGATTCCTCCGTGAAACGAACCGGTTGGCCCCCTGATACCGAGACGATCCAGATATCCTGCTTCCCGCTGAGCTTCGACATGAAAGCGATCTTGGTACCGTCAGGGGACCAGCAGGCCTGGTCCTCATCACCCTCCAGAAACGTCAGCTGTCTAGCTTCTCCCCCTGAAGCAGGAATTACCCATATATCCCTGCTCCCGTTCCGATTGGAGGTGAACGCTATCTTCGATCCGTCCGGAGACCAGACCGGATGATGATCCGTGGCTTGATCATGAGTCAATTGAGTTGCTTGGCCTCCCTCTGCAGGCACAATCCAGATATCCGCATTCCCGCTTCGAAAAGAGGCGAAGGCAATGCGCGAACCGTCGGGCGGCCAATAGGGCTGGAGGTCAGCCATTCCCTCCTGGCTGAGCCTTTTCGGTTTACCACCGTCCAGAGAAATTGTGAATATATTTGGCGTTCCGTTCCACCTCGCGTCAAAAGCGATCTGCTTTCCATCCGGAGCCCAGGATATGTGATGATCCCCGGAGAGGCCCGTTTCCAGTATCACAGCCTCGCCGCCCTCAGCCGGAACCAACCAAATCTTCAGTTCACCGCTTCTCCAGGATGCGAAGGCAAGCATTTTCCCATCCGGTGAGAATTTGGCATGAAGATCCGGAGCAGGATCTTTTGTGATCTGCTTGACATGCTGGGCAAGTGACAGTGTGGCTATCGATAGGACAGCGATTCCCGAAAGGAAGATTAATCTGTACATTCTCTTTAACATATTGAGCCTCCTATGATTCATTGACTATACCTCAATACCAGGGCGACATGACAATCCCGATATCATTGACTTCATGATATCACTGCTGGTGACCTTCATTTCATTCATCAACCTTTTTTGGATAGGAGAAATGCTGTTGCACGATCCTCCATTTCCCTGTTCTCTTTTCCAATACACCCGTCCAACGCACATTTTCCCAATTGGCCGGTTTCCCTTTCCACTCGTTAAAATCGGAAACCACACAATAGAACCAGGCCACATCGCCCGAGTTGGAGAAGCGAATCCTTAAATCACGGATTTCATGCCGGATCGCTTTGAAGAAAGGACTGCCCCAGAAGGCGCTGTCTTCCCGGACATCAGCGAATCCGAACTTCACTCGATCATACGGTGTCACGCTGATGAAATTGGAATCGTCGGCGATGGTCTGGAAGAACAGAGGAAAGTCCTTTTTCACCGCCCAGCCGAATACGTTGTGAATCGCTTTTTCGACTGCCTGGATCTCCTCTCCGTTCTGAGGTGCGCCCTCCCTCATTTGAGCTTGAAGAGGATTCTGAACCGCGAGGGAGAACAGGGCTCCGGTCACAAGCACGAGATGAAGGTATTTGTTCTTCGACATTCTTCCAATCCTCCAGGGATGAAACGGATCATTCATTTCCGCCCAAGCTTCTTCAGCATCTCTGTTGCACGAGTATTCTGTGGATTCAATGAAGCGACTTTTTGAAGCTCTGCACGGCAAGTGCGGTGTCACCTTTCATATGGTCGAGCCGTTCCCCTCAACGCTGCCAGAATCTCGTCCGGAGCAAATTCAGGCAACATTGCCTCTGGAATTTCTGCGATGGTTTGCTTTGATTCTGACGACAGCCTGATGCAATCGTGCTGGGCAGACGCTCACCGCGCCTCACCCCTTTCCTGCTCCAATTGCCTCAGTCTCTCCCTGCCGTTCGCATTGTCCGGATTCAATTCAAGGGACTTCCGGTAGTTCACTAACGCCAGCTCAACCTGACCATCCTTCGCCAGCGCCTCACCCAGACTGTCATACACGTTCCACGCATCCGGATACACCTCGACATTCAGACGGAACAACGCAATCGCTTCCTTCACGTTGCCTGCGAACAGATACCGGTATCCCAGGCCGTTCATCTGACGCTCCGTGAACAGCGGCAGCGAAGGATTGTCCTGCTTCATCCTGCGATAGTAGGCGATGGCAGCACTGACACCGCTGTCCTGCAGAACCGCAAGGAATTCAGGGTCAGGGTGCTTCGCGATCCGCCAGAAGTTTGCCAGATCGTATCTCGCCTGACGGCACAGAAAGAGGGACTTGTTATTCTCGTAGGGCATGCAGTATCGATTCGTATAGACACCGCACGGGATCACCTCTCTGAACAGCTGGCCAAGATCGTTCCGGGACAATCCGATCGTCACATACTGCTTGTTGAACGCTTGCTCCCTCAGCGTTTCAAAGTAGAACCAGCCCTCCATACATATCGCATCGGGAAGATGGTGTTTCTTCCCCAGGACGTGAATCGCACCTGCCTGACCGTAATTGTTCGTCAGGATCCCGACATCGGCGTCACCTCGGGCAGCCACGCTATCATACACCTCTGCAACCTGATCCACCATCTCCTCCCAACCGAAGCGATCGGCAAAATGCTGAGGGAGCTGATTCAAGCTTAGGTTTTCGTATCTTATGCCGGCGTCGACACCAAGGGCTTTTGCGTAAGTAATAAAATGATTTAGAGGTAATAACGGAACGAGCATCGGCAGAAAGGGGAGACTGAGCAAAATGTACGCAACTGGAATAGCTATTTTAGTTTTTACGGAATTATAAAATTTTTCTTCCAGCTTAACGGCACCGACTGATAACAATATCGAATACATTGGAATCAAAAAATATAGCTTTGCCCCAATTTTATAGAACAATAAAAATAAGAACAGATACATAATTCCAAAAAACCTGTATTTATTCCATTTAGAAGAAAAAACAAGCAGATATAATCCGGTCAACCAAATCGGCAGCGCCGCAATATTATTGGGCAGTATCTGGTTCCAGACAAATTCCGGAAAGGAGGCAAGATATGAGATTCCTCCGGCGTAGGACGACGCGAAATCCAGAAAATACCAGTCATTCTCAGACTGCCAGATCAAATATGGAGTTAAAAATAAGAGCGCGATTATCCCGGCTAACCAGATGTATTTTCTCTTAAACATCTTTCTCTGTGGAACAAACCACAAAGAGACAAATATGGCCAGTCCAAAGAAAACAATGGTCAATTTGTTCATCAATCCAAGCCCTAAAACAATACCGGCATAAATCCAAATTCGCTGATTTTCCGTATTGAATATTTTCACCAGCAAGTACAATACAGCCACAATGACCAAGAAGTCAATGCTGTCGTATGTGAACAGCGAACCAAAAATTACAAAACCGGAGAATAGCATAAATATGCCGGTCAACAGCACGGCATATTTTCTACCGCCCAATTCCTTTGTAATCAGGCAGGTTAATAAAAGCGAAACAGCCCCAAGAACTGATGACGCCAGATGAATGACTTTTATTGAGTATCCGAAAATAAGCGTAAACAATTTCAGATACAGAGGCGAAAGAGGAAGCATATCTAAATTGGAAAAACTGAATTGATCTCCAATGCTCACGTAATACATTTCGTCTCTGAAATATCCATACTCCGGTAGCGCAAAATGAAAAAGGATTTTACAGATCATTAAATAAATAATGATGGCCGCTTCGCTCGTAAAGCCTCGTTTCGTAAATTTTATGTTCATTTAAATGATCTCCATCCTTTACAGTTCCCCTTGGGTGATTCTCTATATTTTACTTCTTTGAGCTTCAACTCTACTATAATTTTCGCATCCACCCAGTAAACATTTCCCGGGCCATCCTGGATGGGAGTCTTATTCAATTCAGAGATACGGCTGCTCATAAAAAAAGATATTGCCCGTCCAATGTGACAAACGGACACACTTCCTTGGCAGCAGTGTTGATCTTGGGCCCAATGTTCTTCGGTTTGCTCCAGCTGCCATCTTCCTGATGAAAACTGATATAGAGTCCATTCTGGTGTGACGGATCAGGCTGCTGGTATCTGCCAAAGATTAGGTACTTCTCCTCTGGATCACAGAAGACTTGCCAGTCATCGATATCGCTGTTTATCGGAGGCCCGAGTTTTTCAGCTGAGAGGTATTTCCCATTGATACACTCGGCTCTGTATATATCATGTGTGCCGGAACCTCCCGAGGCTTGCACAAAATAGAGTGTCCCTCTTTTTGTGATGGATGCCTGCCAGGCCAGCCCCCTGGATGAAAAAGGCGTACTAAGATTTACCGGATTGGACCAACCGTTTCCGTAGCGTTTCGAATACCAGATTGCATTGCCGTTTTCGCGGGTGGATTTGAAATAGAGAGCGTTCCCGCTTGAAGAAAAAAACGGATTGGCATCATCCCCGGAACCGGAAAAAGGTACTTCCTGATGCTTCATCCACACACCGTCGACCTGTTTCATGAAGACGATTCTCAGAGGTTCGGGATCGTTCATTACTGTCCAATACATTTCCTTCCCATCGGGAGAAAATATGGTAGCACTGTGAACCGAGAGTTGACGTGAGACAATCCCCGGGGCAAAGACTTCAGGTGTCATTCCCGGCGGCTTCTGGCCGAGGTAGGGACCGGTAAGTTTCGGAAAATCGCCTTGCTGGGCATTCACTGTCACAATCCCTATGAACAGCAAACAAATAACAATTAGTTTTTTCATTTTGATTTTTTCCTTAATATGTAAATACAAGTTTATTCTAGCCAGTGTTTGCTCTACTTGCCCGAAACACAGTGATGAAAGAATGGTCATTAAGAAAAATGCGACCAGAGTACAAAATCTATTCATTCTTGCCTCCCGTAATCTCAAAGCTCAAGTATTGGTCTATTCTTTCTCTAGCTTTTTCAGCATCTCTTTTGCACGTGTGTTCTGCGGATTCAATTGAAGTGACTTTTTGAAGCTCTGTACGGCGAGTGCCGTATCACCTTTCGCAATGTATGTTTCACCCAGGGCATCATAGGCCTCCCAGGAGTCAGGAAATACAGAGAGTGTAGCCTGCAAAATAAGGAAGGCGTTGTCCAGATCACCCAGCTCCGCCAGTCTCCGGCCGTGATAAATCATGTAATCCTGACCCGGCACGATAAAACGCGCGGTGTCGTCCTTGAACCTGAAATATTCGTCAATAGCCGCCGGGATCCCGGCATGCATGGCCACATCTTCACTGATGTATTGGGACAGGCTGTTCTTGATCAGGATATGATCATAAGGCCTGCTGTTGAGCAATTGATGAATCTTCAGGGCCATCTCGTTGCCCTCTAAGAGGAAACTGCAGTTGCTGCAGATAATGATGATCTGGTCTTTGACGTCATAGTGAAAATGGTTTGCCCTGAACAGCTTGTCGGTTCCATCATGCCAGTAGAGAGTATCTTTTTCCTTGGTATCCGGATCCTCAATGATGGAAATCTCTCCCACAAATCCGTTGCCGTACGTGCCAAAGAAATCCCTCACAAGTTCTTTGGAAATATTGTAGATAGTCGGGCGTGTTCTCACGATTCTCATCTTCAAATAGATCTCCATGTATTGTTTTGAAAGCAACCGATTCGTGGACAGCGCTTTGCTGAACTTGAAGAGATCCCCCACGGTTGAGTACAGATTTCCGCAGCCGAAGCCCCAGACGCCGGGATCATAAGAGTATGTCTCCTCATTCCAGGTGATGTATCTGTCTCGCAATTTCGCGTAAGAAGTCGCCCTGTCTTCAACGATCAACCCCTTCCGGTCACAACCGGTCTGCGTCATCCCAAGCGGTTTCAATATCTGTTCGGTGAGCACTTCTTCATAGCTTTTGCCGGTCACCTTTTCTATGATCAGGCCGAGGATGAAATATCCCCCATTTGAATATCCGTAGCCCTTGCCTGGTTCAAAGCGAAGTCCATCTTCGGAGAGCTGCTTGAGATATTCCCGAAGCCACTCTTGTTTACTGGTTGCATAGTAGTACCTTTCAATCCCCTCCGGCAAAATCAGGCCGGATGAATGGCAGAGCAGCATTTCTACAGTGATTTTGTCGCCAATATCTCTGGGGAAGTCAGGTATAAAATCGGATATCTTATTTTCGAATTTGAGTTTTCCTTTTTCTGCCAACTGCGTCACGAGCATGGCTGTGAACTGTTTCGTGATCGACCCGATCATGAATCTGGTCTCGGGAGTGTTAGGAATGTTCTTCTCCACATTGGCCAGACCGTACCCCTTTGAGAGTACGACCTTGCCTTGATCAGCAACCAAAACAGATCCCATAAACTGTTGGCCGACAACATATTCGTTGACCATCCCGTCAATCCTAGACTGAAGAGATGCCGAACATCCCAGACCAGCAAAACCAAGGAGAATCGCAGCCAGAGACGTTGGGACCTTGAGAGAATGTGTCTTTTCCATACCAGCCTCCACACTAAGTTAACTAGGTCGATGATTGAACATCACCAGGATTTCTTCTATCTACCAGTTGTTCTAAATGTCTTTCAGACCTCCGATTTCATTCCCCGTTAGCTCTGATTCTGTGTCTTTTCTAGTTTCGACGCCAGATTTCTCCTGATTCTTGGATAATGAATATCCAATTCAATGTTCGTTACTTAAATCTTGAAACCTTATCGCCATACATCCAGATAAGAGCCAGTTCACGTGCGGTTGGAAGAGGAGTACTATTCCCAATTACACTTTTAATAAACTTTATTGGAACCTTCTGAACGTGCAATAACATCAAATCGCTGATGGAAATATTCTCAAACCCTATATTATTCAACTCCTTTATATAATCCATTGGAACTTCATGAACGCTCAATAGTATTAAATCATCAGGCGAAAGATTCTTGTATCCAATTTCAGAGAGAGTTCTAATAAGATTAGAATTTACACCTGAACTCCGAAGTTTCATTAGCTGCTCTAGTGAAATGCTGCTATAACCATTGTCCTTCATTTCTTTGGCAAATTCATAAGAAACATCATGGACCGCATAGAAAAATTGAGATGCATTTGAGTTCCTTGTGTTATTATTCGAATTGCTAAAGCCCAGACTATTCATATTGTTAATATATGCCGAGTCCATTCGATAATAGAACCTACCAGAACCTTTTCCAAGTTTTGATATTGATCCTTCGAAGAAGAATGTCCCTGCGTCTCGCTTTATTTTAAATACATTCTGTGAATTAACAGATATAGCATTAATATCAACTGTGGATAAATTGCCAATCTCGATATTGGTATTTAAAACACCAGATAGAATTATCTTATTGCCATCCGACCGGATTGCTTGCCAGTTTCCCTGAAAATCTAAATTGCTAGGGTTATACAGAAACTCTTCATTAATAATAACATCGCTATTAGTTCTATCTTGCCCGTAAGTATAGACAGAAGAAAAGAATAGCAAAGAGAAGAGTATGGTGCTAGTTGATCTATTCATTTTGATTTATCCTTTCATAGTTTAGTTTTGTTTGTCTTCGTCAGTCTCAGCTCTTCAATGATTTTTGTATCCACCCAGTAGATATCTACTGTATCACCAAGAATGTGATTAGCATAGAAAATATATCTACACTCCGGCGAGACAGCGGCGCAAATACAAGGTGCTATATTCGTCTCTTCACCTACTGACTATGTTTAAAACTTGAAAAACAAACTTATCCTGTTTTAAGAAGAGTTTCGATATGTAAAAGCAATCACTTTAACATATCAATCGCATACTCCAACTGCTTATCTCTTCCCTGTTTTATATCGGCTTCTGTCTGCTCAACTAAAATATCCGGCGGAACTCCTAACCATTCAAACTGTTTTCCATCATAACGCAGGCCGTATCCAGTCGGAATGTTGATTGTAATTCCGGAAGGCAGGGTGTATTTCCCGACTGTTTCAGCAGAGTGACTTGATGCTGTTCCACCACCGCCACCGGTGGTATCACCGACTGCTGTAATATTCGGCAATTGCTTTAATATTTCAGTGGATGACTCTCCTGCACTGAATGTGCAGCCATTGATCAGAACGATGACCGGTTCTGTGTAGGTAAAGGGACCCGCGGGCTGAAGCGGGGTCAATGGATGCAATTCTCCCAAAAAATAAAATTCGGGCCATGCCATGGGTGTGCTGATGAAACGCGTGACAAGAGCCTCAACATTCTGAATGCTGCCGCCTGTATTGGGACGATTATCAATAATCAGGCCCTTTGTGTCTCTCACATATTCCAACACATCCGGCAATTCATCGGCAAAATCCTCGTGGTTGAAATCTGTAACCGCGATATAACCGATGGTGTCCGGCAGGATTTCGTATTGCATGCTTCCCTGCGGTGTGATCCGAATATCTCTGCTAAAATAGGTTCTGACTACTGAGAGGCTGTAAGTATTCCGGTCTCTGATTTGCCTGGGAGTCGGCCAGGGAATCACCGCGCTGCTGAGAATGGGTTTATAATAGACATGTCCGTCTTTGAGTTCAGCTAAGAGATCGTGCAGAACAGAATGGAACTCCATTCCCTGGGCTGCTTCCACCCGGGGGCGATAGACAGTATAGAGAGAATCCCAGTTGATTTTCTTAAATGCAAAGAATGGATACACGTCGTTGATCCGATTCCATGCGGCTTCAAAGTCTTCCATTGGAACGGACGGATCGGGTTCTGTGACTTGTTTCTCGCAGCTACAAACCAGCATCCCCACGAAAAAACAAAGGACTATCTGTAACTTTCGCATGGATCGCTCCCAAGTAAACGCCTAGAATCAACCGACAATGCTACCCGTATTCCTTTCGGGATATGGCCCTGTCGATCTTACGGGGCTGGCCGAAAATTCAGACGGTCAGCCCCGATCGGTCATGTTTTACCGCGAATTGGTGCAACAAATAAAAATGACACGAAAAGCGGTGACTATCCGGCTATTAATTCTTGTCCAGGGAGAAGGCATACCCTGCCATGATTTGAATGCCCCGGTTTTTGTATTCGTCATCTGCACCGACGGTTTGTGTAGCAACGACTGTTCCGTTCAGCTTAAACTCCACCAGTCCGCCTTTGTTGAGATTGTTCAACCCAAACTGATAACGGCCTTCCAGGAAAAGGAAGCCTTTCCAACAAGGCAATTCAATACCGCCGCCGATCCCGAGGCTGCATTCAATGGATTTGGAGATAGTTTTTGTATCTGCTTTCAGAGTATTGCCCAAAACTTCGGCTTGCGCCTCTGCGGTCATCAGGAATCCGATGGAAGGACCGGCCACGATATAGGGACGGAATTGCTTCCCAAAAGCCGCTTTCAGAGACAGATCCAGTTCAAAGAACGACATTTGAAAGTCGATGTCGGGTGAAGGAGAGTCCTGATCGAGGGTCC
>Ga0315554_1001878_pt1 | contig 12316 bp, 18 predicted proteins | sample SalMarSW160370MG_FD_202114 | JGI IMG/M metagenome (GOLD analysis project Ga0315554, IMG submission 202114) | Salt marsh sediment microbial communities from the Plum Island Ecosystem LTER, Massachusetts, United States - Salt Marsh Sediment SW1603-70 ... | reverse complement strand
CCGCACTGAGAGCTGGGAATTAGAGGCCTTGAATTCTATGAATATTACCTTGTCCTTTTCGAATTGCACCCCGTCGATAGGATTGCCGATGAACCGGAAATTATTTTCGTCATACGGGTACTGCTCAAGAAAGGGAAAGAACTGCTCGCTCATCCTGCCGTATTTCGTGCTCAGGCTCTGCTTTCTGTTTGCCAGCTCTATGAGCTGTGTCCGGAGCTCTGCTACTTTTTTCCTTGACATCATGTAAAGCAGGATTACAACTACCAGCATCAGAGAAATAACGATTATAAGCTCGTTCAAAATATCTGCCATGATTCTACTTTTTTCTCAGAAATAAAAAGATTTTCAGGATTAGGTAGCTAAGAATAGCAGTAAATAATATTAAAAGTAGTTATTGCATTATTTTATTCTTCTGAATTCCTTACCGCAAAAACCACAGAAGACGAGATTACCGTGTTTGAGTAACCTTCCGTCCTTACAGTTATTACAGTGTCTTATTCCTCTCATTATACCACACCCCAAATGGTTATCACGTAACCATTTGCTATATATGTATGATTAGTGAGTAACTTAAAGATTTTGCTCTGTGGGCCTAAACCTTTAAATAGTTTTTGTAACGATTTAGAAAATCAATAGTGATGTTATGAGAAAGGCATTTGACCTGGACGAAGACGATGAACTTGATGAAGAGGAAGACGAAATCGAAGAAGAACTCGAAGAAGAACCTGAAGACGACCTTGATGATGAAGAAGAAGGAGAATAATTGTTTTTGTCTGCGCAATAACAAGGTATAAAAGCTTTTCGCTTATTCTAAAAATATGATTATAGAGATATTTGAGGCACGTGGGTTTTCCGAGCCGGATACGAACCTCGACGCTACTATACTGAACTTGAGGAAAAAATACGGGGACGAGATAATGATTAAAAAGCTGGATGTCCTTGACAAGCAGCTGATGAAAAAGCACAAGGATGTCATAGAGCAGATAAAAAACAGCGGTTTGGAGAAGCTGCCTATTATAAAGCTGGATAACAAGATTGTTACCAACGACAAGATAGAAAGACTGATGAGATGATTAATATGGCGAAGAATACCAAATATGGAATAAAAATAGGAAATATTCCTTTCATAGCTAGGGAGCTACAGGGAATATCAACAACAATATACGCAGATAGTGATATCCAGGCGTTATCAGGGCTGTTGGTCAGGGAAGCAAGAAACGCAGGCAAGAAAGATAACGACTTCCTGAAACATTATGAGGATTTATGCGCTCTATATGCTAACAATAGGGGAGTAGAAATCCGCCCTATTGGTTATTCTCGTAAACCCAGCCCAGAAGGGAAACAATTAGCGCTTAAGCTTGAGTTTTAAATATTTTCTTTGCTTATTCTCCTTATGCCTGGCTTTCAATACAGGAGGCATCCTGCACTTCCGAGAAAAATAGCTGAAATTAATCCTGAGAGCGATATCAGGGTAAGGCTGCTCGGCAAAATCATGGATAAGAAAAACGACTCTTTTATTATAGAAGACGAGTCAGGCAAGGCAGAGATAATCGCAGAGGACATGGAGATCAGCTTCAATAAGGAAGACCTTGTCAGGGTCTTCGCAAGAGTGCTTCCACTGGAAGACAGCTTCGAGCTTCGTGCAGAACTGATACAGGATATGAACAAGCTTGACATGGATTTATATAAAAAGTTTCATGGTTCATAATGTAGTAGCGTGATTAAATGTTTGAGGCGAGGTTAAATGATGTTTCTCTGCTCAGGGACAGTATTGCAACAATATCCGAGCTCATAGACGAGACCGAGCTCCATATAACCAAGGAGGGCATCAAGATGATTTCTGCTGACCGTGCTGTCGTGGCAGTAGTTGATTTCTTTCTCAGCAGCGAGGCCTTTGATGAATACAAGCATGACAAAGATGCAAGAATCGGCATAAACCTGCTCAGCTTCCTGCAAATACTGAGAAGGGCCGGAGTAAACGACGCCCTGCAGATGAAGCTACTTGACAACAGGCTGGAGCTTGTTCTGAAGGGCGGATCAACAAGAAGGTTCACCCTTCCGCTGATAGACATATCTAAAGAAGAGACACCTCCGCTGGACAAGCTGGAATTCCCAACAACCATGCGCATAAACTCAGAGATATTAAATAGCGGTATAGAAGATGCAGAGCTGGTAACTGATTCCATTGTTTTTACACTGTCCAATGACCAGTTCATGATGAAGGCAGACAGCGATTCATCGTCAGCACAGCTTGAGCTGGTGCCAGGCAGCGAACTGGACATAACGCAGCTCAAGGAACCAGTAAGGGCAAGATACTCGCTGGATTACTTAAAGAAAATATTCAAGGCAAGAAAGCTCGCAGAAGAGGCATTGATTGGAATGGCAACAGACTATCCAATGAAGATCCAGTTCGACGTAGAAGGCAAGATGCAATTAACCTTCATCCTTGCCCCAAGGGTCGAGGAAGGATAAGTTTCTACATATCTCTTATGTGAAACGCTAGTGTTAGATGCAGAAGAGTTTTGGGTTCTTCTTTTCTTTCCTGGTCAACACGGAACATATAAGCAGATTCTATACCTTTCCCATTTTTCCCGTAGTCTATCATTACCAAGGGATTGTATTTGTCCACAAATTCCCTGTGTTTGATACAAAACCCATCAAGCAGTTCTTTAAATTCCAACATCCTCTTTACACGAATTTTTTTATCTTCAGCCTCTTCACTATTAGCATAATAGTTGCATATTTTTTCTAAATCTTCCCATACTCCGTACTTCTTTAACGTAGCCTCGTCTAAACCGTCAAATTCATAATCTTTTCCTGGTTCCAGTTCAAACATCGTATGACTATAAATAAAAAGTTTAAATAGAAACACTGTTCCGTGGGTCTTTTGATATCTATCAGAAAATAGGCCGCAGCACTTCGCGTTCTTTTTCAGTAAGTTTTTGCTGCACTTCTTTTAACTCTTCTTCTGTTAGCTGCAGGCGCTGGTAAGTTATCAGGACCTTGTCGCCCGGGAACCTCGGGATTATGTGAAAGTGGATGTGATTTACAAGCTGGCCTGCACACCTACCGTTGTTCTGTACTACATTGAGGCCTTCACAATTCATGGTTTTCTTTATCTTCTCAGCAAGGGTCTTGACAATAGCTATCATTTTTTTAAGCAGCTCTTCGTCAACGGAAAAGATGTCTTCGTAGTGCTTCTTAGGAGCAACGAGCGTGTGGCCCTTGTTAGCAGGATTTATGTCCAGGAACGCAATTATATCTTCGTCTTCGTATACCTGCACTGAGGGGATTTCTCTGCTTATTATCTTACAGAATATACAGTCCTGCATTCAAAAACCTGCTAATAATTTCAGCCCAAACTTTTTATAACTAAGGCACGATGAGGAAGTAGAATATAATCGATACACAAGAAGCTGCTACTATGAGCATTCTCATTAGAAAGTCGTGCTTTGTCACGCCACGGAAGTACAGCGCAAGCAGTATCAGCGGCAGTGCTGCAATTATCAGCACTAGATAAAATACTATGTGAGAGAAAAGGCCAAACGAAATGCTTGGCAGGATGAAATTTGCAAGGTACATCAGGAATATTACAATGTATAAAACTGCAATAACCAGGAAATACATAGGTGTCTTCATCAGCTACCCCCTTTCAAAAACTTTTCAAAATGCCTTAGTTTGTTCCTTCTGTCAATTGCTGACAGCACATCCGAGACAAGCTTTACTGATATCCTTGGATGGATTTCATTTAGGAAGGTCGAGGTCTCGAACAATATCGACTCACCGCCGCAGTGCTCAAGAAGCTTCTTTATCCTGCCCCTTCCTGGCTCGCCGTCAAATGCATTCTGATAGGTTACTTTGAACTCCTCCTGCTCAGTACATCTTTCTATTAGATCTATATAGGCCTCCCATGTTAAATCCTTTAGCAATGGTTTGGAATCCTCTTTAAGCAGGATAGCGGCTCTCTTTACATCATCCTCCAGTGCTGTTTTGAATGAGCCTCTAAGTTTTTTGACATCGAATTTGTCAAACCTGTACACTATAGAATTTTTTAGCCATAATTCAGCCCATGCTTTTGCATATCTCTTGAGATCCTGCTTCAGCGATGCAAATATTTTCTTATTTTTCTCGTTAACCTCGTCGAGAACGCTTCTGGCCTTTGCCTCAGCTATCCATTCACCGTTAAGCGTGATAACATCCAGCAGTGACGGAAAATTCTTCATTCGGGTGCCTTGTGCATGCATAAGCACGAACAGCGGATTCTTAGGCGCCAGCGTCTCGACAGTTGTCCAGAACTGGTTGTAGGCATTTGATTTCTCTAAATATTCCTCCTCGTCCCTTGCAAAGAATGCATATTTTCTTTCAAACTTGTATCTTACATCATAATCATTCTTCTTGCTGGCGTTGAACATCTTTACTGCCTCTTCCATGCTTGCACTGTCCCTGAAGTAATCAATGCCATACCTGCCCTTTCTCGGTATTGTTGACACTATTCCAATACCGCCTAGCTTTCTAACAAGCCTTGCAGTTATCAGCTCTGTATAGGAATCGCCCCTTGTAACAGAAAGCAGGGTCATCGTGGCATGCGGAGCAATAAAAACAGGACCCGGCTTGCCTGATTTGAAAAGAAGGAAACCCTCCTTATAGAAAGCCCTCATCATCAATCACTTAGTATATTTCCCCAGGGAATATTTAATTATTTCTTCTGCCAGGTTAAAGCCTGTTATCTCTTCAAGGGCCTTGCTGAATAGCGGCAGGGTGTTGACTTCGAAAACATGGATTTGCTCTTTTGCCTTATCATTTATTATAGCAAAGTCCACTGTTGCTATCTCCGCGCCTATGGCAGCAGCAGCCTGCTTTGCTATTTTTTCCACTGCTTCTGACAATACATATTTTTCCGGTACACCGCCCTTTGCTATGTTAGTAATCCAGCTGTTTTTTGCTCGTCTAGCTATGCTGCCAACTACACAGTGCCCAACAATATAAGCCCTGTAATCAACACCACCATGTGGAATGAACTCCTGGACAAGCAGCTGCTCTTTTGTCTTTAGCCTCTCAAGCTCCTGCTGGTTCTCTATTTTTACAACGCCTTCGCCTTCTGATCCCATGACAGGCTTCACAACAATAGGGAAGCTGTCACCAACAAACCTGCCGAGCAGGCATGTTTCTGGTGTCGGTATGTTGTTTTTCCTAAGCATCATGTAGGTAGAATACTTGTCCAGGCCCTTTTTTATTGCCTCAGACGAATTGATGCATTTTATTCCTTTCTCCTCTATATTTTTAACCGTTTTTATCAGCCTCTGCCAATCACTGATATTTTTAATCCCAGGCCCTCCCCTTACAATAACATAATCTATGCCAGACAGTTCTTTCTCCTTGTCAACCAGCAGCAGCCTTGTTTCAATGTTTTGCCTGCTTAGAAAGAGCTGAAGCTGCTCAACCATCCAACTGTTTTCTGAGCATAATATCCCTATCATAGCGAATCAACAATATCCTTTATTATCTTTACCATAAGCCCTGGCTGCACCTCGTTCAGATAAGAAAGAGACTCTATTTCTAAGCCCTTGCCTCCAGTTTTCTTCAGCAGCGGTGGCACAGCAAGAGCCATGTCTCCGTAAAACAAAGCCTCGACTGCTATCCGAAGCCGGATGTTTTCAAAAGCCCTGTCTATAAGTTCCTTGTAAAGCTCAAAATCCACATCACTGGTTTTATAGCTTGTACCCAGAAGATTGTTTGCGTTTGCAATGTCCTGGGCAAGCCATTCCTTTGTCATGCCTTCTGCTTTGGCAAGGGAGCCAAAGTTCTGCCTGATAAAATTCCTGAAAAGCAGTAGCCAGAAGTAGTTGTGTTCTTTTATATCATCATTATATCTACGAAAATCATATTTCCTGTTAAGCTTCCTTGATATCTTTTCTACCTGCCTCTTTTCAATCCACCTGCCGCGCCCTGTTACCAGGTCAATAGCAATGGGCAGGTTTTTCAGCATTGGTGACAGAGTGTGGCAGAAGATGAATAATGGATTTTGCCTGCCCAGCTCTTCTGCCTTTGTCCAGAATTCTTTGTAGGTATTTGACTTTGTTATAAACTGCTTTTCTGATTCTGCTGTAAACGCGTATTTCTTGTAATAATCCTTTAGTTCATCACTTGTCTTGGCAAAGCCCCTCTTAATAGGACTGAACTCAGGCAGCATCCTGTTGTAATCCACGCCAAGCACTCCAAGCCTTGGTATTGATGATATCAGGGCTGCTCCACCTATCTTCTCAACAGCCAGAAAAGCAACATTCTCGCTGCCCACGTCCTCACGCTCTGAGCCGACATAGCTCAGGGTAGAATGCGGAGCAACAAAAACAGGGCCTTCTTTATCGCTTTTCACGACATTGAAGCCTTTATGGTGTTCTATTTCCAACATAGACATTATAATTATAATCAACAAATATTTATACAATCCCTTTTTCCAGGCTTATTTTTTTATCCATTCCTTCAGGCAGTCAGCAAGAATCTGTGCAGCTACCTGGTATCTCAGCTTTGGCAGTTCGTTCGTTGATTCCCTTATTCGGCCGCGTAAGTTGAACTCGACATGGATTCCTAACCTCTTTGGCCTGCCTTTGAATTCTTTAACGTGCCGGTAAAGCGTGTAATTCTTTGTGCCTGTGAATAGTTTCTTGCCTATTTTTATATCGAACTCATTGTCCATCTTCAGTGAATCAAGCGTGCTACCAAGCCTTTCATGGAAAAAGTCCCTGAATTCGAACGGCCTGTCAAAATACCTCCTGCCGGGTCCGAAACCAAGGATTATGTCAGGTTTGTACCTCATGTGCATACCGTGAAAAGAAAGGATTGCCCTGGGTTTTAGCTCCTCTATTTTTCTGTGGAAGAAAAAGAGTATGTCTGCCTTTCCTATATCCTTGTGTATAAGGACCTTGGTCTTTCGCTGCTCTTCGACATTGAACAGGCCGGCGTATAGCCTTGCTTTTTTGAATTCCTTGTAAGGACGAGAAAGGTCTACCTGGGTCCTCAATATCCTTGCTATCATGTAGGCACCGTTAATATGAAAGGCGGCAAGCTTTGCAAGCTTGTCAGTGTTCTTATCACCGATTCCTACAAAGGCCCTTTTCCCGTACTCCGGCATAAACAATTTCTTTGTTGCAGCGTGTTCAGCTGTTATGAGTATCCTGTCTTTGCTGTAATTCCGCAGGACCTCGTATTCTATCATATGGTCTGTTCTAAAACTGAACTTACTAAGGAAGTTATTCATGTCGTTTACTGTTTTAAGTAGCACTAAACCAGACATATTATCCCTTATTTCCATTTCAGCTCATCAATCACTTTGTAAAATGAACCGAGCACAATGCCCTTTTTAGCTATCTCTGCCTCGCTCCATACGTAATTTATCATCTTTTCAGCAATATTTACTCCGGTGACCTTGGTAATCTCGCTGAATATCACGTTTACGTTGGCTTCAATAACCTTTGGTCTTCCATCCTCCCCTATTATAATGTCTATGCCTGCTATACCCAGGCCAATGGTCCTTGCTGATTTGATTGCGAGCTCCCTGAGCTCTTCAGACAGTTTTATTTTCTTGGCCTTTCCCCCTGAGCCTATATTCGCTCGTCTCTCGCCCTTCTCTGCGATTCTTCTCATTGCTATGACCTCGTTTCCGATGACCATCGCCCTTATGTCCTCACCAGGGTTCTTTATATATTCTTCTAGAATAAACGGCTCGTTCATGCCTTCTATCGTGTCTATGAGTGGCACGACAGACTCCCTGCTCTCTGCGAACATCACGCCCTTTCCAAGGGACCCGTAAAGCAGTTTTATAACAACAGGGTACTGTACCTTGTTCAGTATTTCTTTGATGCCGTTCCTTGACAGCGCCAGATAGGTCTTTGGTGTTGGTATGCCTGCCTTGTTCAACGCCAGCAGCGTAAGGAACTTGTTGTGGGCAACTAGCAAAGCCTCCGGCTTGATAGGCAGATATACTTTGCCTTCAAGAAGCTTGCAGATGTTGTAACCGAAGTTCCTGTAGGTCTTTGGTATTCTTGGCAGGATGCAGTCGTAATCAGAAAGCTTCATGTTCTTGAAAAAGGGCTCGGCATTCTCTATTCGTACAAAAGGTACTTCTGCATAGGTTGCCCTGTCAAACCTTTTCTTTGCCTCTTCCAGAAGCCAGAGGTCATGCTCATTCCTCGTCTTCGAGCCCAGTATGCATAGTTTCATTTCCTCACCTTGAAGGCGTCAATTATTTTTTCAAGTACTGTCATATCCCTTGCTGAAGGCATTGCCTCTATCATATGCTTTATTAACGGGGCTGCAACATCCTTGTTTGTTGCCCTTTCTATGGCAGCAAAGTTGGGCGACAGGCTCATGGAAACAATCTTTTCGTTGCTGAGGCATATGAAACCGTAATTGGAATTCAGCGTAGACACGGCGCCTGTTGCCAGCTCCCTCAGCCTTGAGCCGATGCTTATGCTCCTCAGCTTTTCCTTTTCGTTCTCAATCCTGACTGCTATAACCTCGTCGTTGACAACAAAACACCCTGTTAACGGATATTCTATGGTTTCCTTGATGGTTACAGCCTGACCAGGCCTTCTCATCCTTACCATATCCTTCAAATGCCTTTCATCTATTACCTTTGTCGATATCTCGCCTATTGTAAGGTCTACCGGGAAGTTTAGCTTTGATATCAGACTGTCTATGGTAAGTTCGTTTATCAGGCTGAATATGTTCAGGGTTAGAAAGCCGGCCTGCCTTAGCTTGGCCAGACCAAGCAGCTTCTTTTGGAACAGCAGCAAGCCCTCTCTCCTGTAAGGAATATAGCCGTGTATGCTTGATGAGATAGCCAGGAATATGTCCGAGTACTGGCTGGTAGGTATTGGCAACAGTTTAAAACCGGATAGGTCTGTTTTGTTATGGTATATCCTTCCGTTTGATTTTATCCTGAGCTCTGTTACAGGAACGTAGAGAGATTTTGAGAAAATTTCCTGGCTCTTTTTTATCAGAGGCTCATCCTGAACCCTCCGGTTAGGATTCCCTATTATAATTATTCTGTCCATACCACACCCACTATGATAATTCAACTTTTCTCTATATAAGTTTTTAAGAGAGAAAACAAACCTTTTAAAGATTAGAATGGGGCCACGAGGATTCGAACCCCGATCAGCACGTTTCCTCTTCATTATCGCTAAGCGACTCATCGCTCCAGTCAGCTGGAGCGTGCCGTCCTACCGTTAGACTATAGCCCCGAATTAAGATAAATTATCCGGTATAGATAAAAAGATTCTTATTGCCTGTCAATAACCAATTGCATTCTTACCCATCATTTTGGCATAGTTAAGAGCTTCATCAGCCCTATTGAACATGGCTTCAGGACTAATAATAGCATTCGGGTCGATTTCATTCTTACCTGGATATGTAGCTATTCCAAAAGACATGGTTATGCTTGCTGGCAATTCACTATTCTTCTGTTGTCCAATGGAGGTTCTAATCCTGTTAACCATACGAATAACATCAGGATTTCCGTTCCTTGGCGTATCTGGCAGGATAATGACAAACTCTTCTCCGCCATATCTGCATGGTATGTCTATTCTACGAACTGTTTTTCTAAGAACATTTCCAACATATTCCAGGGCTTTGTTGCCTCCTGCGTACTTATGCTTAGTATTGTAGTCCTTAAAATTATCCAAATCACCAATAACAATCGAAAAAGGACGTTCATAACGATTAGACCTCTCAAACTCTTCTGCCAGCCTATCCTTGAAATACCTAAAGTTGCCCAGTCCTGTAAGCTCGTCTGTAAGACTCTCTTCTTTTGCAGCTTCATATTTCTTTTCCAGCTCATAAGAAGCTGTCCTGGAGGCTACGAAAGCCTTGTGATACTCCTCTTTGGCTTTTTCACATGCTTCAGCCAGTTTTTCCAGTTCATTCGTATCTATCTTCGGTTTTTTTGTACCCATTTTCTGTCACCAGTCAGTAGGCAATTTCAGCCTTCTATTTAAAGTTTTTGAGAGTGGAAAAGTTTAAATACTAGACGCCCAAAGTAAAAAACGTGGTGACATAAAGATGGAAATGCGAAAAGTAGGAGAATGGGCATTCCTAGCATGTATTGTCGTTGCCATATTGGCAGGGATAGCCATACCAGCTGATGCAGCTGTAGTCGCGGCATTGGTTGTGCTAGGTGTAATTGTCGGTCTCCTGAACGTTTCTGAGAAGGAAACCTCAGCATTTCTTATTGCATCCATTGCACTGATAGTAGCAGGTACTGCCGGGTTCTCAGCTCTTGAAACCATTGTAGCAGGACTTGGTAACATGGTAACAGCTGTACTATCATACATAGGCGTCTTCGTTGCACCAGCAGCTGTAATAGTTGCATTGAAGGCAGTCTGGTCAATGGGCAAGAAGAAATAAGCTGTTCTTTTTTGATTTGACTTTTGTTTTTTCTTTTGGTTAATTTTTACCTGTTAGACTTAGCCATAGCAGTTATACATCTACTATGCATTGGACTAGAAATTTTTCATTGCTCTCTATCTTCAGCTGCGAGTAGGTAGCTGCCTTTACCTCTGTTTTTACGTTGTGCCTTTCAGGATCAAGACTCTCCCCTTTTGCTGTTGCCTCAAGGCCGTGGTCCTTTATCCTCACGATAAAGCCGGAAAAAACCATGTCATTGATGTTCGCCTCTGAAAGCAGCTTGTTGAGGAATTCTACCAAGAGCTCTTCGTCATTCTCAGCCTTACAGCTTATGTCTACTGTTTTTATCGGCTTTACTTTATCTATGTCAACCATTACAGAAAACATGGCTTTTGCTGCCTCGGCAAAAGCCTCTTCCAGCGAGGAGCCGATGCCCCTGATTCCTATGTCAGCCTTGTGCTCGAAGAACTCATACATGATTATCATTTTCCTGCCAGCTATAAAAAGCCAATCAATGCTTATTTAAATCTTTCTGCTTCTAGTTACTGCACAGTGAGCAAGATGGGTGGAATCAAGGTTTCTGAATGGACGGAAACTATTAGACTTCCTGGGGTAGTTCTAGGTAAGAAAATTGAAAACTACCGAATAGCACCAGAAGAGCCAAAAGTCTATAAAGAGGCTCCAACCCTTGCAGAGCTAAGGCATGCTTATTTCGACGGAGTCGGTGAAAGATTTATCTCGCCTGAATACAGGGATAGTGTTCTTTCTAATAAAGGATGCGGAGAATGGACATCAACCTTTCTGAGAGATGGTAAAGAAGCTATAGAAAGACCTGAGAATATATTTTACGACTGTAAGAATAGTGTCTGGATAGCTGAAGGCGGTAAGGTCATTCCAGTTGAGCTTACACTCCCAGGATGGGTATTAGAATACGACAGGCTAACAGGTTTGCCAAGCATGACCTTGCAAAATAGAAAAATTGCTGAAAAAATCTTTGGCGATGATGTATCATATTTCTCGTACAGTTCACATGGTTTAATGGCTGTGATGCGGTTCACAGCTATTAACCACATTGGCCCGTTTTATCTCGATGCAACCTTTACGCCTGAAGACAGTCAGGGGGATATCGGTGTCCGATCCTGCAGAAGGTTAGAATAAAATTAGCTTCGTTTATTCCTGCTGAAGCCTTTTTTGTACACTCGCCTGTACTTCTTTTTCCTCTTGCTCTCGAAGAAATCCTGCTTTTCCATAATTATCACTTATTTTATTAATAATAAAAGAAAGGTATAAAAATTTTATTCCTTCCTGCAGTTTTTGCAGCTTTTCAGTACCCTCTCCTTTGCTATCTGCAGTGCCACGTCCCTTGGCTTTCTATCGGGAGTGGTCTGGTCTAGTATAAGCTTTACGTTTCTTGTTATCTTTTCTTCTATCGTCTTGAACATCCCTTCTTCTGTGCCTTTCATATGCTCTATGTAAGAGGAAATAACCCCGCCTGCATTGGCAATTATATCAGGTATTACCAATACGCCGCGCTTGTGCAGCTCCTCTTCGACGTTCTCATGAACCGGTATGTTTGAGCCCTCTACAATAAGCTTTGCTTTTATGCAATCAACATGACCCATGACAATAAAATCAGGAACAGCAGCTGGTATGAGAATGTCAACAGGCAGCTCTATTATATCACTGTTTGCCAGTATCTTTCCTGGCTTGTAATTTATGACAGAACCTGTATTCTTTTTTATCTCTGCCAGTTTCTGGAAGTCTAATCCGTTTTCATTGTATATACATCCTTTTGAATCAGAAACAGCAACTATCTTTGCCTTTTTCTCACTTAAGAACTTTGCAGCAAACCATCCTACATTGCCGAATCCCTCTATGGCTATCTTTGCCTTCTCTATATTAATACCAAGTT
>Ga0315554_1001875_pt1 | contig 12318 bp, 10 predicted proteins | sample SalMarSW160370MG_FD_202114 | JGI IMG/M metagenome (GOLD analysis project Ga0315554, IMG submission 202114) | Salt marsh sediment microbial communities from the Plum Island Ecosystem LTER, Massachusetts, United States - Salt Marsh Sediment SW1603-70 ... | reverse complement strand
CCATGAGCCAGTCCAAAATCGTTGAGTTGGCCGACGAAGCAGGAATCCCGCCAGGCGTGTGGAACGTGGTCAATGGAGGGCGGTCGGTGGTGTCGGGCATGCTCGATCACTCTGACATCAAAGGGATATGTTTCGTGGGCTCTACGCCGGTCGGCCGCGATGTAATCTACAGGCGGTGTGGGGAGACGAGCAAGCGGGCGATTGTCATGTGCGGGGCGAAGAACTTTGCGCTCGTCATGCCAGACGCGGACCTGGATGCGACCATCGCAGCCTGCATGACGTCTTTCTACGGAAACACCGGCCAGAGGTGCCTTGCCAACGCGAATCTGATCGTCATAGGCGAGGGCATGGGAGAGAAGGAGTTGGATGCCTTCTACGAGAAGGTGGTGGACAAGTTTGTCAGCGCGGCCTCGCGCATCCGCATAGGCTACGGGCTGGACGAGTCGGTGCAGATGGGGCCCATCCGCGACCCGAAAAAGAAGGCGCGTGTTATCTCATACATCGAGAGCGGAATCGCGGACGGAGCAAGGCTGAGTCTCGATGGGCGGCAGTTCCAGATTGCCGGGGACTTCCCCGAAGACTGCTTCATCGGCCCCACGGTGTTTGAGGACGTCACGTTGGAGATGCCCATCGCGCGCGACGAGATATTCGGCCCGGTGGCATGCATGATAAAGGCGCGGAGCCTGCAAGAAGGGATCTCGATGATTCACCAGATTCCCTTTGGCAATGCGGCGTCCATCTTCACCAACAACGGCAAGTGGGCGCGGGAGTTCCAGTACTCGGTAGAGTGCGGCAACATTGGCATCAACGTGGGCATCGCTGCACCGATGGCCTTCTTCCCATTCAGCGGAATGAAGGATTCCTTCTTTGGGACGCTGCACGGGCAAGGGCAGGAAGCAATCCGCTTCTTTACCGAGAGCAAAGTCGTCATCCAGAGGTGGCTGTGACATGGAAAAAGCGCCAGTAACGGCCTCGGCTGTAATGAGTTTTGCGCAGCGATTGGAAGACGATTCTGCGGCATTCTACACGGCACTTGCACGGAGATGGCCTGACTTCGCAGAGAAGTTTCTCGGTTTCGCCAAGGCGTGTGAGAAAAGCAAGGTTCTTGTGGTGAGGACGTATCAGGAAACCATCACCGACGCGCTGGAGGCGTGTTTCAGTTTCGAGGGCCTGGATTTGACGTCCTATGCAGTGGACACAACTCTTGGCGAAGATGCGGACCTTGCAGATGCGCTGGCCGCAGCAGTACGCCTGGAGACCAATGCCATTGCGTTCTATCACGACGTCGCGGAACTGTCCCAATCTCTTCTAGCGACGATTCCGAGGGCATTCTCAAGGGCTGGGAAGACGCGCGAGAAGCGCAGGGCTGAGCTGCAAGAGATGATGGAATAGGCAGGGACATGGGCGGGAGCGCGGCTCCCACGTCCGCTTTTGGTGAGCACGTCCGAAGGAACACGGTATCTTCCCTATCTGCGAGGTTGGGGTATTGCCTACATCACCAGGGCGAGGTAGTATACCGCCGGCACGATGAACAGCAGGCTGTCCACTCTGTCCAGCATCCCCCCATGCCCTGGGATGAGGTTGCCGGTGTCTTTCACGCCGACCTGCCTCTTCATCATGGAGATGCTGAGGTCGCCAAGGGGCGAGAGCACGGCCACCGCCAGGCCGAGAGCCAATCCCTGAGGCACGTTCAGGCCAAGTACGGAGCCGATGGCCACGGCAGCGACCTCGGCGGCTAGCCACCCGCCCACGACGCCCTCCCAGGTCTTCTTCGGGCTGATGCGGGGTGCCAGCCTATGGCGTCCCACCCAGGAGCCGATGAAGTACGCGCCGCTATCGCACATCCACGTCGTAATCAGCGCCAGCGCAATCCACCCAAGCCCATCCGACAAGGCGCGTATCTTGAGAAAGTGCCCTCCCATCCATCCCAGGTACAGCCCCATGCTAAAGGCAAGTGCCCAGTCCGCGGTGGGAGTCCTTCGGTCCTTCAAGAACAACTGCCACGAAAGGGTCACGACGAACAGCGCGGTGAGAACGGGAGGCAGATACTCGCCCAGGCCAAACTGCGCAAGAACTTCCTGGCAAAGGAGCACCAGAAGCAAAGCGCCCAGCGGCGGCTGGAACCCTCCCTTGCGCATCATGTCCCGGAACTCCCAAGCGGCCAGCGAGGTGACAAGGACAACGGCACCGAACCACCACAGGCCGCCCGCGTACACCAGGACACCGGCCAGTGGAAGCAGCACCAGAGCACTCGTCACGCGCATGCGAAGCAAGGCGAGGTCTCCTTATCCGTCTGAGGGCGGCGCGTGGGGGTCATCGCCCGCCGAGGGAACGCGCCCAAACTTGCGCTCGCGGTGCGAGTACTCCTCCAGCGCCTTGTAGAGTTCGGCTTCATCGAAATCGGGCCAGAACACGGGGGCAAAGTAGTACTCCGCATAGGCTCCCTGCCAGACCAGGAAATTGCTCAGCCGCTGCTCGCCCGCTGTGCGTATAATCAGGTCTGGGTCAGGAAGTCCCGAAGTGTACAAGTACTTCTCGAACAGGGCTTCGGAGACATCCTCGGGCCGCACCTCATCGGCCAGCATGTGGCGAACCGCATCCAAGATCTCTGCTCGCCCGCCGTAGTTGAACGCCACATTGAGAATAATGCGAGTATTGTGCTTCGTGCGCTCGACGGCCTCTCCTATCTCCTTTTTGAGGCTCTTGGAGACACCTTCCAGCCGTCCGCTGTGACGAACCTGGACACCGTTTCTGTCCAGATTGCCTATCTCGCGGCGGATGTATTGACCCAGCAGCCGCATCAAGCCTCTGACTTCATCCTCAGGGCGAGCCCAGTTCTCGGTGGAAAACGCGTAGACCGTCAGGGTTTTTACGCCAAAGTCCGCACAGGCCTCCACGATGCGCCGCAGATTCTCCGTGCCCGCACGGTGCCCCGCCAGCCTGGGGAGCCCCCTGGCCTGCGCCCATCGCCCGTTCCCGTCCATGATTATGGCGACGTGCTGGGGCGTCCGTGCCAGGGGCGGCCACTTCTCGTTCTTTGCGCCCATACCCACCTCAGCAGGCCTGCCTAGACCTCCAGAATCTCGTCCTCTTTCTGCTTTCCGATTTCCTCTGCGCGTTCGATGGTCTTGTCGGTGAGTTCCTGGATGTCGTCCTTGGCCCGATACATCTCGTCTTCGGAGATGATCTTTTCCTGCTCCATCTCACGCAGGGTCTCGATGGCATCCCGACGAAGGTTGCGGATAGCGACACGGGCCTCTTCCACCCGCCTGGCCACCAACTTCACCAGTTCCTGCCGCCGCTCCTCGGTAAGAGATGGAATGGCAAGGCGAATCATCTTGCCATCGTTCATCGGCGTAAGCCCCAAATCCGACTTCAGTATCGACTTCTCAATCGCCACAAGGGTTGATGGGTCCCAAGGCCGAATCGCCAACAGTCTGGGCTCAGGAACGGCGATGCTGGCGAGTTGGTTCAGCGGCGTGGAAGTGCCATAGTATTCCACCGACAGGCGCTCGACCAGGGCGGGAGACGCACGCCCCGTGCGGAATCCCACCAGGTCCGATATCAGCGCGTCGATGGCCTTCTCCATGCGCTGCTCTGTTTCAGACAGAAGTTCCTTAATCATAGTCTTTCACTCGCCTCCTTGCTGCCGGAACCCAGGCCCTCCGAGTCCATCAGTGAAAAATCAGCGTGCCGACAGCCTCTCCGATCACCACCTTGTCCAGACTCCTCTCCTGCCAGAGATTCACCACAACGATGGGCATGTCGTTGTCCATGCACAGAGTGATGGCCGTGCTGTCCAGCACGCCTACCCGCAGGTTCAGCGCATCGATGTAGCTCAGTTCCTCGAATCGCTTCGCGTCCGGGTGCAGTTTGGGGTCGGCGTCGTAGACGGCGTCCACCTTGGTGGCTTTGATGAGGACATCGGCGTTGATTTCGACGGCCCGCAAAGCCGCCGCCGTATCTGTGGTGAAGAACGGATTCCCCGTACCCCCGCCGATAATCACCACCCGCCCTTTCTCCAGGTGACGAATGGCGCGCAGGCGGATGTACGGTTCGGCAACCGCGCGCATCTCGATGGCTGTCTGCACGCGGGTGTCCAGGCCAAGACGCCCCAACGCGTCTTGCAGCGCCAGGGCGTTCATCACGGTGGCAATCATGCCCATGTGGTCGGCCGTCGCCCGCTCCATGCCGTGCGCAATTCCATCCTTGCCGCGCCAGATGTTCCCCGCCCCCAGAACAATCGCAACCTCTACTCCCAGCGACTTGAGGACGGCGACCTTCGTGGCAGCCTCCTCGGCGGCCTTCGGATCGATGCCATATCCTGCTTGCCCTGCCAGTGCTTCGCCGCCAAGTTTCAGAACGATGCGCCTATACTTCACGTCTGGCATACTCGCCTCCAAAGCGGTCTTGGGCAAGAAGACAGGATGCAACACCAGTTGCATCCTGTGCGAACGTCTACAGCTCTTCACCCACCTCGTAGCGGGTAAATCGCCTCACTTGTATGTTCTCGCCAATCTTGGCAATCGCCTGGGTCACTAGGTCGTGGATGGTCATCGACTCGTCCTTGATGAAGGGCTGGCGCAGGAAACATACTTCTTCGTAGTATTTCTCCAGCTTGCCGCTGACGATTCTATTCACAATCTCCGCCGGCTTGTTGGAGTCCGCCAGTTCTGCCAGAAACTCCCCTTGCTTCTCCTCCAGAACCTCATCAGGAATCGTATCTGGCGACAGATATTTGGGAGCCATGGCGACGACGTGCATCGCCAGGTCTCTCGCCAACTGCTGGAACTCATCGGTCCGCGAGACAAAATCGGTCTCGCAGTTGACTTCCACCAAACCTGCCACGCGGCTGCCGGTGTGCACGTAGGCCCCAATCAATCCTTCAGGGACTTCTCGGTCTGCGCGCTTCGCCGCAGCCACCAGGCCTTTTTCCTTCAGATAGGCGACTGCCTTCTCAAAGTCGCCGTCGTGAGCCTCCAGAGCCTTTTTGCAGTCCAGAACTCCAGCGCTGGTTTGCTCGCGCAATTCTCGCACCATCTGTGCTGTGATTTCCAACGTCTTTCTCCTTGTCCGCAGTGCTTCTATCGTTGCCAGACAGGAACTCTACAGCCCTGTCCTGTACATTTCTCTCCGCGAACGACTGACTACTCCTTCTCGTCGTCCTCATCGGCAGAGTCCGGCAGCCCGGGCAGTTCTTCCACGACCTCAACCGATTCAGCCGTGGGAGCCTCTGCGGGCTCTTCCTCTTCCGGCTCTGCTACAGCCTCTGCTTCGGCTTCGGCCTCTGCTTCAGCCTCTGCCTCTACTTCCTCCGACTCAGGCTCTGCCTCGTCCTCAGGCTCAGGCTCGGCTTCGTCCTCTGCCTCATCCTCTACTTCCTCCGGCTCAGGCTCGGCTTCGGCTTTAGGCTTGGCGGCCCTGGGCCGTCTGGCCCCCTCCTCATCGGCATCATACAGCCCGGAGCGGAGTTTCGCCAGCGTGGCCTCGCCGAGATACATCTCGTCCTCGCTCTCGTACTCGCCTTCGAACTCCGCAACCGGGACTTCCTCTTCCTCCCGTACCGCCAGTTCTTCCTCGCGCTCGGCTTCCAGCGTGGCCCGCATGGCCTGACCCTCAAGCACAGCGTCTGCCATCTTCGTCGCCATCAGCCGAATCGCGCGGATGGCATCGTCATTGGCAGGAATCACGTAGTCAATCGGGTCAGGGTCGCAGTTCGTGTCCACCATGGCGATGACAGGGACTTTTACAATGTTCGCTTCTTTGACGGCGATGTCCTCGCGCTTGACGTCCACGACAAAGAGCAGGTCGGGAACGCGCGTCAGTCTTCGCAGGCCGCCGAAGCGCCGCTGCATTCTTTCCAGTTCGCGCTGGTACCCGAGCACCTCTTTCTTGGGCAGCCGCCGAATCTCTCCAACCTCGAACCGCTTTTCCAGTGCAATCATGTGGTCAATGCGTTTGCGGATAGTGACGAAATTCGTCAGCGTGCCGCCCAGCCAGCGCCGCGTGACAAACGGCATGAAACAACGCTCAGCCTGCTCAGAGACACTTTCCTGCGCCTGCCTCTTCGTGCCGACAAACAGGACAAGCCCGCCATCGGCGACGGTTTCCCGCACCAGGTCATAGGTGGCGTCGAGAGCGCTCAGGGTCTGCTGCAAATCAATGATGTGAATGCCGTTGCGCTCTGTAAAGATGTAGGACTTCATCTTTGGGTTCCACCGTCGTCTCCGGTGCCCAAAGTGAACTCCCGCCTCCAACAACTGCTTCATCGAAACGATTGGCATATTTCCTCCGTTTTTCGTCCGCCCCCTTCATCCCGGCGAGAACCCTCTGGACTCAATCCAGCCAGCGCAGGGGTCTGGAGACAGTCCCCAGGGCACGGCTCGTCCGGTTGAGGGGCGTGTTTGATGTGTGGACAAGATGTCCAACTCCGAAATATAGCACACCTTCACAAAACGAGCAAATCTGTTGGACGGCAGACTCGGGTTCGTCTTGTGTTGGTGAGACCTCGCCAACCTCCCGCAGGTTGCTCCACGCCAACATCCGCCTCGCCAGCAAACCTGCGGGAGGTTCCGCTAACAGGCTTTGGAACCGAGTCGGACGGCAGACGTCTTGCAATCTACCGCCACCTGTGGTAAAAAGAAGCAACTCACTGCGGACAAGCAAGGGAGGTCATCATGACTGAGCGCGTAGAGCCCAGACGCCCCAGAGGCATGCGCGACATCCTTCCGAAAAACATGATTCTGCGGCAGTACGTGATAGGCGTCATCCAGGACGTATTCGAGCGCTTTGGGTTCGAGCCGCTCCTCACCCCATCGGTCGAACTGGCCGAAACCTTGATGGGCAAGTACGGCCCCGACGCCGAGCGCCTCATCTACAACGTTCGCAAGCCCAGAGGCAGGGAGAAACTGGCGCTGCGCTACGACCTGTCCGTGCCCCTGAGCCGCGTCGTCGCCATGCACCCCGACCTCATCCTGCCTTTCAAGCGGTATCAAATCGCCCCCGTGTGGCGGGCCGAACGGCCGCAGAAAGGGCGCTACCGCGAATTCTACCAATGCGACGCGGACACCGTTGGGTCGGCCAGCATGTTGGCCGACGCCGAGATTATCGCCGTCATCTACACCATATTGGAGAGGCTTGGCTTCAGGCGCTACGCCACCAAAATCAACAACCGCAAGATTCTGGCCGGAATCGGCATCTACGCAGGCATGGAAGGCAAGGCCCTGACGCATTTGTACCGCGCCATCGACAAACTGGACCGCATCGGATTGGACGGCGTCCGCACCGAACTGTCCGAAGGCGGCATCCCGCCGGAAGTCATCGAGCGCATGATGGACCTTCTGCAGATTCGCGGCGACAGCAGGTCTGCCATCGCCGAGATGATGCATCGCCTGGAAGGTGTCGATATCGCGGCGGAAGGCCTGAACGAACTCAAAGAACTGATTGCAGACCTGGACAGCATGGGCGTGCCGGAAGATACCTACCACGTCGATTTCTCCATGGTGCGCGGGCTGGACTACTACACCGGCCCCATCTACGAGACCATCGTTGAGGAGCCGAAAATCGGCAGCATCACCGGCGGCGGCAGATACGACCATCTGATTGAGATGTTCTCGGACACGGGCTATCCGGCCACGGGAACCACCATCGGCATCGAGCGCATCATCGACGTCATGGACGAACTGGAGATGTACCCCACCACCCTGCGCCGCACCCTGGTGGAAGTGCTCGTCATGCAGTTCGCCCCTGACCTGCTCCCCCAGACCCTGCACCTGGCCCATGCACTCCGGGAGGCAGGGCTGCGCGTCGAAGTCTACTTCGAGCCGGATTCCCTGCGCAAGCAGTTCCGCTATGCGAGCCGGAAGGGCATCTCCTTCGCCGCAATTCTCGGCCCCGATGAGGCCACCCAGGGCACGGTCACAATTCGCAACCTGGATGAGAGCACGCAGCGCACCGTTCTCCAGGCCAAGGCTGCCGCCCTGATTCGCAACTGGGCGCACGAGGGATGACAGGGCGCGGCGAATCGGACATCCAGCGCCTCATCGCCCAGTGCGAGATACGCGTCCCGCGCACCTTCGCCCTGTGGCGCGAGACCAACTGGGGACTCCTCTACTATGCGCCATACAACCCCAATTCCCACGACAGCAACCACGCCGTGGTTCTCGACCCAGACGCCGACCTGGACGATCTCCTCGAAGAGGTCATCGCATTCTACAGGGGGCTGGGAATCAGCCCGCGCGTCTATCCAACCTTTGTCGAGGGCGAATGGGAGCGCATGGCCCCAGCGCTGGCCCGCCACGGATTCCAGATGATGCCTGAGGAGCCGACCGTCGCCATGCTGCACGACGGCGAGACGTACCACCCTCCTGCCGACGTGGGGATGGACGTCCGCCGCGTTAGAAAGGTGGACAGCAGCCTGCTGCGGCTGATTCACGCCAAGGAGCATCAGGAATGGACGGAGGGGGTGATTCGCAGGAGAGTCCAGCGCGAGGACCAGCACCTCTTCGTGGGCTACGTCCAGGGAGAGGCCGTCACCATGGCCGTCCTGGGCGATGCGGACGTGCTGGCGCACGTGGACCACGTGCTGACCGCACCCGCCCACCGCCGCAAGGGGTACAACCTGAACCTGATGCGCCATCTGGTGCGCTGCCATCGAGACCGCAGCGACAAGCCCCTGTACCTCTTCTCCGACAACCCGGCAGCCGTCCGAAACTACGAACGTGTGGGATTCCGCACCCTGGATGGAAACTGGGCTTACACGTCGGCGTTCGTGCCGGACGAAGAGTAGGTCCCGCTTGTAGCGTGACGATTCCGCCCGTAGGATAGATTGGGAATCTGTCCCAGGGCGTAGCAGACATGGACGGGTTGGCAACCCGTCCTGCGACTTGACACCCGCCCCGCGCCCCAACACAAGCGCCCGCCCGAACGAATCGTCCAGGCGGGCACACTGCATCAGGTGGGCGAAACAGGGCTCGAACCTGTGACCTCCTCGGTGTAAGCGAGGCGCTCATCCCAACTGAGCTATTCGCCCATGCAACCCGATTATACGGTTGTTGCGCGGTTCTGTCAACCGATGCGCCTTCCCGCAGGTTCCGAACCTGCCAGGGTGTGTCTCGTGCTGTCGGAAAAGGGCAGACACGCCGGTCTGCCCCTACGCATTCCTGCCAAGGGCTAAAGGCCAGCGCCCAACGCCTCCCCTACATCTGCTCTGGCGCCGCTACCCCCATCAGATCCAGCACCTTCGCCAGCATTATCTTCGCCGCCAGCACCAACTTCAGCCGCGCCCTGCTCAGTTCGCGCTCCTCCGGCTCCGACGAGATGACGCGGCACTCCTTGTAGAACGAGTGAAACGCGCTGGCGAGACTCTGAGCGTAGTGGGGCAGCATGTGAGGCGCCAACTTGGTCACCGCCTGCTCCAGCACCTCCGGAAACTCCAGCATCTTCCGAACCAGCGCCTGCTCCTGCGGCATGGCCAGCAGGCCCACGTCGCCGCCCGCGTAGTCGGCCATGCCCTGCTCCTCGGCATACCGCAGGATGCTGGCGATGCGGGCGTGAGCATACTGCACGTAGTAGACCGGGTTCTCCTGCGACTGCTCCTTCGCCAACTCCAGGTCGAAGTCCATCTGGCTGTCCGCCGTGCGGGCCAACAGGAAGAAGCGCACTGCGTCCGGGCCGACCTCTTCCAGCACCTCCCGCAGGGTAATGATGTCCCCCGTCCGCTTGGACAGGCGGACAATCTCGCCGCCCCGCCGCAAGGTCACCAACTGGTACAGGATAATGGTCAACTGCTCCGGGCGCAGTCCCAGGGCGGACATCATGGCCCTCATCCCCGGCACGTGCCCCTGATGGTCCGCGCCCCACACATCAATGACCCAGTCGCATCCGCGCGTCACGAACTTGTCGTAGTGGTAGGAGATGTCCGAAGCGAAGTAGAGCGGCGTGCCTTCGCTGCGGATGAGCACCTCGTCCTCCTCCAGGTCGGGGGACGTGAACCACACAGCCCCATCGCGCTCGGTCATGTAGCCGCCCTCCCGAAGGAGAGCCATCACCCGGCCGTAGGTTCCGCCATCGTACAGGCTCTGTTCCGAGAACCAGCGGTCGTAGTGGATGCCCATCATCGCCAAATCGTCCCTGGCTCCGTCCAGCACGGCCCGCAAGCCCAACTGTCCGATTCCCTGTAGGGCCTGGTCTTTGGGCATCTGCAGGAAGCGCTCCCCGTGTTGGGCGGCAATCTCCGCGCCCAGTTCCACCATATATTGGCCATGATAGCCATCTTCGGGAACCGGCACGTCCTGCCCCAGCGCCTGGGCGTAGCGAGCGTAGAGCGTCTCGTAGAACACTCTCATGCGGCTGCCGGCATCGTTGATGTAGTATTCGCGCTGGACATCGTATCCCGCCGCCGCCAGAACGTTCGCCAGTGTGTCGCCGATAACCACGTTGCGGCCTGTGCCCATGTGAAGCGGCCCCGTCGGGTTGGCGCTGCCGTACTCCACCTGCACCTTGACCCCCTTGCCCAGAGCCAGGCTGCCGAACGCCTCGCCAGCCTCCAGAATCCCATTCACCTGCGCGCTGAGCCATGTCGGGTCCAGCGTGAAGTTGATAAATCCGGGGTGGGCCACCTCGACTTCAGCCAGGAAATCGGCCTTTGGCATGTGAGCAACGACGGCCTCGGCAATCTTGACCGGGGCCATGCGGGCGTAGCGGGCCAGGCCCATGCAAACGGCGGTCGCATAGTCGCCGTGCGTTTCCTCTCTGGGATGCCCCACCTCCACCTCCGGAAGGTCGAACTTCGGGAGAGCCCCCGACTTCTGGGCCTTCTTCAGGCCTTTGGTCACCAGTGCTGCGATGCGGTCTCTGACCAACTCCGTCATTTCATCTCTCTCCAGTTGTCTCCCACGCTGATGTCTACCTTCAGAGGCACATCCAGTGGGAAGGCGTTCTCCATCGTCTCCCTCACCAAAGCGGATACCTCGTCCACTTCGGCATCGGGCACTTCGAGGACCAGTTCATCGTGCACCTGCAGCGTGAGTTTCGCGCCCAAATCCCGCTGGTCCAGCGCCTTCTGCAGGCGAATCATGGCGATTTTGATGATGTCCGCCGCAGTTCCCTGAATCGGCATGTTAATCGCCATGCGCTCGGCGCCAGCGCGCGCCTGCGCGTGCATCTGAGACGTGGAGGCCAGTTCCGGGAAGTAGCGCCGCCGCCCCAGGAGCGTCTGCACCCAGCCCTGCTCGGAAGCCATCTTCTTCGTCTTCTCGATGTACTCCCTCACTTTCGGGAACCGCTCGAAGTAGTTCTGGATGAACTGCTCGGCCTCCGACTGCGACAGTCCCGTGCTCTGGGCCAGCCCGTAGCCGGTGACCCCATACGTCACCGCAAAGTTGGCCGTCTTGGCCACCCGCCGCATGTCCGACGTAACTTCGGACACCGGGACGCCGTACACGGCTGCCGCCGTGCTGGCGTGGATGTCTTCGCCTCGCGCAAAGGCTTCCAGCATGGCCATGTCCTGGGCCACGTGGGCCAGCACGCGCAGTTCCACCTGCGAGTAGTCCGCCGCAACGAGTTTGCAGCCGTGCTCTGCGATGAACGCCTGACGCACGCGCCGCCCAATCTCCGTCCGAATGGGAATGTTCTGCAGGTTCGGTTCGCTGGACGAGATGCGTCCCGTCACGGTGCCCGTCTGGTTGTACGACGTGTGCACTCGCCCCGTCGCAGGGTTGACCAGTCGCGGCAGTGCGTCGGCGTAGGTGGACTTGAGTTTGGAAAGTTGTCGCTGCTCCAGCACCAACTCTACCACAGGATGGTAGCCGCGAAGGGTCTCCAGCGTGTCCACGGCGGTGGAATAGCGCCCCGAAGATGTCTTGCGCAGCCCGCCCGTCGGCAAATCCAATTTGGTGAACAATGCCTCGCTCAGTTGTTGGGTGGAGTTCAGGTTGAACTTGTAGCCCACCCACTCGTATACCTCCCGCTCCACAGCCTCCAGCCGCTCCGCCAACTCCGCAGACATCTGCGCGAGGAAATCCACGTCTAGCGCCACACCGTTCATCTCCATGCGCGCCAGGACAGGCAGCAACGGCATCTCTACTTCCTCGAAGAGCGGCCACAGTTCGCGGGAACGCAGTTCCGCCTCAAGAACCTTCGCGAGGCGATAGGTCATGTCCACATCCGCGCCAGCGTAGGCTGCGGCGCGCGCCACGTCCACGGACGCCATGCTGGCCTGGTTCTTGCCTGTGCCGATGAGCGCGGTTATCGGCGTCATCTCCACCCCCAGCCGCGTCCAGGCCAGATTCTTCAGGCCCAGATTCCGGCTCGCGGGGT
>Ga0315554_1001874_pt1 | contig 12319 bp, 9 predicted proteins | sample SalMarSW160370MG_FD_202114 | JGI IMG/M metagenome (GOLD analysis project Ga0315554, IMG submission 202114) | Salt marsh sediment microbial communities from the Plum Island Ecosystem LTER, Massachusetts, United States - Salt Marsh Sediment SW1603-70 ... | reverse complement strand
ATTGCTGGAATGTTCGATTATCTCCCGAAAAGTGAGTGAATCGAATTCTTTGTCATCGTGCAATCTTCTGCGGCCGCACTTCCAGACGCCCTTTTCACAGTAAACTTTTTCATCCGGGTCGACCAGGTCTTTTTCTAGCAAGGCGGCGGCTGTGAATACTTTAAATAACGATCCGGGTTCAAAACAATTGCTGACTGCTCTTAACTTTACAATATCCGTCTTCCCATCTGCGACATAGTCGGCAGCCGCCAGGATCTCTGCTGTCCGGCAATCTAAAAACAGGGCCATCCCCTCTGTGGCACCATATTCCTCCACCGCCGCCTTTAATTCTTCTTCGACTATTTCCTGAAAATACCAGTCAACAGTGAGGATAATCGAGTTACCCGCCACCGGTTTTACGACCGGAACTTCATCGATTCGATAAGTATTTCTATGGGCATCGCGAATATAATCGATCAGCCCGGGTTGCCCCGCCAGAATCGAATCACAGCTATATTCCAGACCGGATAAGCCCCGGCAGTCGACATCTGTGTTACCCAGAAGCTGTCGACCCACACCGGGGAAAGGATAGACGCGTTGCGATTCTTTCTTCAGATACAGGCCGGGAATGCTATCCCGGGCGATGCGTTCCGCGAGTCCATCATCCAGATGCCTATCAATCCAGGTAAAACGCTCGGATTTCAGAGAAAAATTCCGGCGTGATCTTCCTGACGGGCAACCGTACAATTTATCCAGATACCTGTACGCTCTATTTATCTCTCGCTTCCCGGAAGGATAGGCGTACAGTGAATTAGTGATGGTATTAATCGCAACTTGTCGTCCTTTGCGGTCGAATATCAATCCGCGATCGGCCCTGACACCGATTTCTCCCGATGATTGCTTCTGTGCTTTCTCACCATATTCACTTCCGTGCACCACCTGAATTTCGAAAAGCCGATAAACAATACAGCAAAAGGCGATAATCAATACCAAAAACAGAAAATACAGCCTCGGTTTACTTGATCTGGCTTTCATCGGTTTCAAAAATATCTATGGTTTCGGCGTTACTCTCGCTCAGGGTTGGAAGGTGGTCGGCAATCTTATGCAGAGACGAGATGACTTCCTGCAATCCTTCCGGCCCGGGCGTACTCTCCTTAAATGTCAGAGTAAAAATGTTTTCGGATCGGGTGCCGGACATGTGCAATTGCTCGCCGGCGATTTTCTCGATTCGCGACAGGCTGGAAAATTCAAGAATTTCCAGATTCGCTTTCTTCACGATATCCGTCAGTTTCTTGTTTTTGGTCTCGAGAGCCGACACTTCCTTAACCAAACGCATCACATATACTCTCTGCCAGATGTGCAGGCAGGCAAGGATTATTAGCGACCCGATGACCAGAACAGGTATTATCGTTCGCGATGAGACCAGCTTTTTTTTCAGAGATTTTCTGATATTGCCGGTGGCCCGATATCTTTCGACGGATATTTTCATATTTCAGGCTATCTTTTCCACGGCTCGTAATTTCGCCGATCTGGCCCGGCTGTTTTTTTTCATTTCATCTCCGGAAGGTTTCACAACTCGCCGGGTCAGGAGTTTTACGCTGGGCTTACGGCCGCAAACGCAGACCGGAAATTCATCCGGGCAGATACAGCCTTTGGCTTCACTCGAAAAAAATCTTTTGACGATACGGTCTTCAAGCGAATGATACGAAATGACGACCAGATGCCCTCCGGAGCAGAGAAAAGACAACGCTTGCGGCAGGACTTTCTCGAGCTTGCTTAACTCCTGATTGACCTCTATCCGCACCGCCTGAAAAGTCCTGGCCAGCGAGGCGGACATATATTTCGGCGACAGGACCGGTTCCAGAACTTTCCGCAACTGATTGGTAGTACTGATTCTTTCTTTTTGACGATATGTGCAGATAGCGGAGGCGGCCTGCCGTGCTCTTTTTTCTTCGCCATATTTTCGAAAAAGCAGCGTCAATCGCTCTTTGGAATAATCATTGATAATATCTTCGGCTGTCATTTCGCAATCGGGGCCCATACGCATATCCAGCGGTCCGTCGTGCATATAAGAAAAACCACGATGGGGGGAATCGACCTGATGCGAGGAAAGCCCCTGGTCTATCAGTGCGCCGTCAATCGTCCGTGATCCAATCTCTTCCATTACCGTTTCCAACCGGTCAAAATTACTGTTTATAATTTTTATCTTTTGCGGCAGCCCTTTCAGGATTTTCTCCGAGAACGCGACTGCTTCCGGGTCTCGATCAACTCCGACCAGAACCGCCCTGTTCGAAAGAATTTTCGAAATATGCTTAAGGTGACCGCCTCCTCCCAGCGTCAGGTCGATATACAATCCGTCGCGGCGGGTAATAAGAAACTTCGCCACTTCGTCGACCATCACCGGGTCATGGAAGCTGTTACTCTTTTTGCGGGCGGTTGACGTCAAAAAGTTTTTCTGCTACCTCCTCATAACTCTTGCCGTAACCATCCAGATACTCCTGATACTTGTCCGGATCCCATAATTCAATCCAGCGATTGGCCCCGATGAGCAAAATCTCGCGAGAAAGTCCCGCCTCCTTCTGGAGGTTGGCTGGAATCAACATCCGACCCTGGCGATCAAGATTAATCGGAATGGCCCCGGAATACAGGCGACGCCCGAAATATCTGAAATCCTTGCGCGTAAAATCGAGCGTATCCAGTCTTCCTTTTATAACTTCCCACTGTTTTCTGGGGTAAAGTGTCAGGCACCCGTCCAGCCCTTTGGCAAGCATGAAGCCGTCAGCGGCCTCGGGTTCGGTCGCCGTGTCAGGACGAAGCTTCGAAGGAAGGGCGATTCGTCCCTTCTTATCCATCAGTACCATGTATTGACCATAGAATTCGGCCAAGGCGATTCCTCCACTTTCCTCCACTTTATGCCATAATTAACCATATGTATTGATTTTTTCTCAACATGTCAAGAGAAAAATTATAAAAATTTTTTGTGTAAGTTATTCGGTCATGGCAATTAACGGAAATTATTTAATAAGTGCGTACTAATCCGGTGAATTATATTCAGTTCCGAGTATTAGTTCAAGTCCCACATTTAAAAAAAAGATTCATTTTTTTTCCATAACATATTGAGGGACACCCATAATTTTTTACGAAATCTTGTTGTCCCGTTTTTGAACAGCCTCGTAGTTATGCAACTGATTAAATAGCATACGATTACATTTTAATTTTTCTTCAGAAGTTACACCCGGAAGGCAATCCTCTTGCACCCTTTCTAAGCGGTTGCAAATTGAAACGGAGGATAAAAAATGAGTAAGAGGATTATATATTGTTGCGTTATTTTGTTAATAATCGTCGGTGGCGATTTCGCTGCCGCGAATTCAACGGAATGGGAATTTTCGCCGGATTCTCTAAAAATCCCGGATAAGGAATTTGCCTATTTCTATCCCGGCTTGCCCAATATAGATATTAATAAAAATTTATCGCTGCCGGCCTTGACCATATATCTTGAAACCGGTTCTGAAATAGCGGAATCCGATTTTATCGTAAAGTCGGATGATCAAATAATCATAGGCACGATATCGCCCGAGATGACTGTTTATGACGAGCAGATTACATCCGTCGATTCGAATTTCCATCCCCCTCATCAAAGTCGTTTGGCGACCCGATCGGTTGTCTATAATCTTCAGAGAATAAAGACACAATCCTTCGGCGGCTATGCCGTTACGATCCTGCCGGTCACAATAGACGAAAATTATAATATTGTATTCAATCGGATTATCTCATTATCAGACGAATTTTCAATAACCGTGACCAGAGACGCTCATAAGCTGATTTCCGAATCGATAGCGGGATTGAGTTCTTCTAAACTGACACGGGTTGGAAAATCCGGAAGTGTCAATGGCGTCCCTTTGGGAATTGAATATGTAATCATTACGTCGCCGGGTCTGGCGGAAATTTTCAAGGAGCTCTCCGCTTTAAAAAATGCGACCGGGGTTTTGTCGGCAATTGCCCTGACCGATTCGATCTACGTTCACTACTCAGGCGTCGACAATGCCGAAAAAATTCGCAACTATCTGATCGATTTTTATCAGGACGGCGGTGTATATGTTTTGCTGGGCGGGGACGATATCCTTGTCCCGGTTCGGTACGTCTATTACTATAATACGTCGGCGCCGCCAACCGACCCGTATTATTTAATGCCGAGCGATTTGTACTACGCCGATATCGACGGCGAGTGGGAAGTCGACGGTGACGGAATTTGGGGCGAACCCACTGATGATTCGCCGGATTTGATTCCGGATTTGATCGTGGGGCGATTGCCGGTCAGGACGGTGGCTGCCGTCCGGCAGTACATCGCCAAATTAAAAAATTATCTGACCAATCCGGGGAACGGTGATTTTGATTATTTAACGAAATCGTTCTTCTTTTCGTCGGATCAGATGCGTGACTATCCGGTGGGTGGTCAGCATGGTGTGATTGCCGAAGAGATTCCGGCTAATTTCGATATCGATACTGTTCTGGGGGTCGAATCACCGACCGGAGATGACCCCAGTCCGACCAATGCCATGGGCGAGATCTGCATCGGTATAATCTCCGGGGGATACGGTTTTATTCATATTCTTGCGCACGGGCGTATCGACGGTTTCATGGTCAAATCGGCCAACTACGGTGATTGGCCGGCATCATTGATCGTAACGGCCCCGCAGGATTATAATCACGGCAGCATTGTTGACCTTGCAAAAAACAATGAAACCTCACTTTATTATTCCCTATCATGCAATGCCGGTGCCTACGATCTGGATTCGACCGATGGGATCAGCAGTGACTGGTCGCTTGTCGAAAGACTGATAGCATCCGATTCCTGCGGCGCGATCGGGATGGTGGCCAATGCGCGCTGGGGATGGGTGTACTCCAGCTATCATCTTCAGAAAGCCTTCACAAAAAATCTTTATGGCAGCGCCGAAGGAAATCCGGTCCTGGCGATGTATTATTCGTGGATCGACTATCCCTACTATCGCGATCTGATTTACGGCCAGAATTATTTCGGCGATCCGGCCCTAAAAATATATAGTTCAATCCCGGAGGTATTCGATATGGAGATAATCCCCCGGCGGGGTACGTACCGGATAAACCTGCATAATAACAGCGAGCCGATTGCCGGTGCGATTATTACCTTATCACTCGGCGGAACCGTTTTGGAATGCGGCAGCAGCGATGAAAATGGGCAGTACACCATCGCGGCTGGATTAAACTACGGAGATGAATACTTGATCACCGCCGTAAAAGATGGCTGGACCCTAAACCAGAAGGCTTTTACACCCTCGATGGTACTATCCGTCGAAGACGAGGATAACACTCGACCCCGAAAATTTAATCTTGAACAGAATTTTCCGAATCCCTTTAATCCGAGCACCAGGATAAAATACAGTTTGCCGACCAGATCGGATATAACATTGAACATCGTTAATGTTCTGGGGCAGACAATCAAGACCATTTCCATTGTCAATCAGTCGCCCGGCTATCATACGATAATCTGGGATGGTACCGACGATCGAAATAACCGGATGTCGTCGGGGATTTATTTTTTGCGCCTGACAGCCGGCGATATGCAACAATCCCGGAAAATGATAATGATAAAATAATAATTATCGTTCGAACCGCGAAAAAACAGCGCGAACGCAGGCCGAGACAAAAAGCAATGCCCCCCAGAAATACAGAACCGGACGAGTAAGTAAATTTCTGTCATATTTCCTGAAATATTTATACATTGCCCGGTGCGACTCCATAATCATTGCCGCTTTTCTTTTACGCGTCGAGGCGCCGACATGATGTATCACCACCGCTTCCGGATAGTACAGATTTTCATACCCGGCCTGTTTGACCCGCCGACAGTAATCGACGTCATTGAAAAATAAGGGAAAATTCGTATCGAAATAGCCGACCTTCACGAAAACCCTGCGACGAATCATCAACGCCGCTCCCATCGGCTGATCGACCGTTTTTTCCGTTTGGTGATCGAACCATCCCATTTTCCAATTGGAATATATTTTCGACTCGGGGAATAAATAAGTCAGGCCGCTGAATTCATAAAATAGGTCTCGATAACGCGGAAACGAACGGGCCGATTTTTGAAGCGTACCCTCGGGACTGATAAACTTCGGCCCGATCGTACCGATTTGATTATCCTGTTTCATTCTCTCGGCAAGTTTCGGAATAGCCCTGTTTATTATTTTCGTATCCTGGTTCAAAATTAAAATAAACTCGCCTTCGGCTGTTTCCAATCCCTGATTGACCGCCCGGGCAAAACCCGGATTACTCTCATTATTAATCTGATGTACCTGAGGATATTTGTCCTTGATAAGTTCGACAGTGCCATCCGTCGAACCGTTGTCGACGACAATAACCTCGAAGGCAGTACTCTCCAGGGAATCAATCACCGAGGAAATACAGTCTTTGATATAATCGATACCATCGTAACTGATAATTATCACCGATATAAGATTTTCATTTTCTTTCATGATAATATCCGGTCCAGCAGCCGGGCATATTTTTCGGCCATTGCCTCGGTCGAATATTTATAATTTATTTCGTCGCCCGTTTCAGTGCGTTGTCTGATATTATTTCTATTTTCATAAATGTTTATAATGTACTGCGACATTTTTTCAATGGCACCATGCTGAACGACTTTTCCGTATTTATATTCATTCAATAACGCCGCCGCGTCGGAGTCTTCCGGGACAACACCCAGGATCGGTAATCCGGACACGAGGTAATCAAAAATCCGACCGGGTAAAATATGATAATTATCGAATTCATTAACCGACAGATAAAGCATATCGGACCCGGATAAGACTTCAATTGCCGTTTTCGCCGGAAGGTAACCGTGCAGACTGACATTATCATGCAAATCGTACTTATCTATCAGATTTATTGATTCGCGATCGATATTCCCGACATGAAGAATCGAGATATTATCCTTTAAAGAAGAATTCTCTCTTATCAATAGATTAATCGCCTTGAATAACGGTTCAATCGGACACAGATAATTAATCGTCCCCAGAATTCCGACGATAAATTTGGCATCGTCTCTCTTTCTGTCAGATCGCCAGCTTTTCGTATCGTCAATCTCGGCACCGTTCATAATAACCTCTCCCCGCCCGAGATAATTCCTGATGCCGTTGTTCACGCAAACCAGCTCATCCGCTTTATCGAAAAAACTTTTCTTTAAAGCCTCCGCTTTTAATATCTGATCTGGTGATGAGTACACTTTTTCGATCGGCAGCGAAAACCAGAAATCCCTGAAATCGGCGATCCAGGGAATATTAAAAGTATCTTTCAGCTTCATTCCGATTATGTGTGCCGAGGGTGGCGGCGAAGAAGTTATTATTGCCGAAATGTTATAATCTTCTATAACCTTTTTTGCAGCGCGAAGCGCGAACCAAATCCATCCTTTTTTCGAATCGGGAAAAAATAGCGATGTCTGCGCCGGTAATTTTATTGTTGACCGCTTCTGCCGCCTGAAACCCAATAAGTACATCAGTCTGGCCGGATCAAACGAGCCGGTTCGTATTATTGGATTTTCGAAACCGGATAATCGCCTTGAATAATCGTACTCGGGATAAAAGATATTTTTGACCGTTAACACGGTAACATCATAACTATATTCGGGAAGATATTTATATAATGCGTACGGTCGTTTGACTCCGCCCAATGCCAGTGGCGGAAAATAGTACGATATCAAGAGTATATTATTTTTATCCGGCATTCTCTAAAAGACCTTCCATCGCCTGTATTGTTTGCTGAATATTTTTCTCAAACAAACCGTTCGCCATGACTTTTTCGTAATTTAATTTAATTATAGCACTTATATCCGGAGAATTGTTAAGCAGATTATAAATTGCATTGTAAAGCGATTGATTATCTTTCGGATTAAAAAGGGAGGCGTTATTTCGGTCAACCCAATCCTTGACTCCGGGAATATCGCCGACAACCGGGTACAGACCGGCGGCCATCGCTTCGATCAGCGAGGCCGGCGAAGAATCCGAAAGCGATGCCGACAGGTATATATCGAAACCGGCCAAGAAATTTATATATTCATTACGCGGTTTGAAATCATAAAATTCTATCGCATCACCGGAGAATTTTCTACTTACGATATTATTAAATTTATCAAGTTCATCACCGCGGGATGAAAAAGTTATTGTAATCTGTTTTTCTTTGATCAATCCCGCCAACGATTCCAGGACAAAGAGATTATTATATATTTTATTAAACGGGCGCGGGCATAAAATTGAAATCGGTCTTTTTTCCGTAAAATCAATCAGCCGTTTATTCTTGATAATCTCCAGCATCTCCGGCTCGACTCCCCAGGGGATTACTTCGTAATTCTCAACTCGGTGAAGTTCCTGCACTTTACTTTTGACATACGTCGAATCGACAAAAACATGAGCGGTTTTCGAAAGAGCGTACATCACTTTTCGACGATGAGCGATCGATTTCCCCGGCGAGATGAGAATATCCGAGCCGAGACAATGAAGCGCCACCGGTATGCGCTTCCAGACTTTGGATAGAGCAACTGAAAAACCATAAGTCGAGGCGAAATGCGGATTGACTATTTCCGGATTTATTTTTCGCACCAGTTCTTTTATTTCACGATTAACGAATACATAACTTAATGACCGGCTGACCGATTTTTTCTTAAGTTGAATATCGACCGTCTCACCGCGTTCAAGCGAAGCCAGCACCACATCAACTCCGGCGCGACGAAGCTGCTCCTGATATCGAACGGTATGCACGGCGCGGCCATCGGCCAGCATTAAAATCCTCACGACTATCTCCGGCGATAAAGCAGTTTTCCCAAACGACTGTAATGAGTATAATAATCCAAAGTGACTTCCCGACCCCCCCATCTTTTTTTATAATCACGCAAAGACTCGGCCCCCGGCGGTGACGAACCCAGATTGATTGTCTTAATCTTATTTTCAACGGCATAATTAATTATATAATCCAGCAAAAGATAACCGGGTTTCAAATGTCCATATTCCTTATCCGAATAGTACTGCCAGGTCAACAATTGTGACCGATCTATAAAGCAAATTCGGGAACCAATCATCTTATTTTCGCCGAATACCGATAACCAGAGAATTCGGTCGTCGTTGATGGACAATTTCAGCAACTCGCGAAACCAGATTTTAGGATATCGCGGTTCGGCATTATGGCGGCGACCGGTTTTTTCGACCAATTCAAAAAAAACATCCAGATAATCAAACTTATCGAAAATAGCAACAATCGCGCCCCGGCGTTTGCCGGTTCTAATATGCTCCCTTATTTTGCTGTCCGGCGGCGTAAACGATGCATTTCCAAGATGGATGATCTGCGTGACCATATCCCGGCGGTGGAAGTTCTTATTATCGATCTCAACCGAAGGATTATGTATATCAGCCCGCAAAACTCTTTTAGATTTTAGCCAACCTAAAACAGACCGGATAAACTCTCCCTTCTCAGCTGAAGTATAATTTTCTGCATAGTACGGCCCGCCGTTCAGGCCGTCCGGCATCGATTGAAAACGACTTAAAAACGAACGACCGAACATAACTCCCGCCATCCCGGCCATAAGTCCGCCATTATTTTCTTCAAGAAAAAATACGTCGCGGCCGCTCATGGTCCGCCAGATACGAACAAACTCCGGCGAGGAATACAGAGAATTCTTTATAATAATTGACCATTCGTCTCCGGGCAGATTTTCGGCTGAGCAAATCTTAAATGCCATTATTTTCTGATAAGCAAAATCTTTCCGCGACCGACAGCCCCATCCTCGGTCGTCAACAGGTACAAATATACGCCGGAGGCCACGTTCTGCTGCTGCTGATTTTTGCCGTCCCACGGGACATTGATATCGGCGACTCTGACCAGTTCGCCGTTGGCGGTAAAAATCCTGACTTCGGCTTCACCGTCGTAATTAAAGGAAAGTACATCGTCGCTGCTGCGGATGATGAACGGATTGGGAAAAGCAATGGTTTCTTCGATATCACTCGTCGGCGGACCGATAATGGATTTATATATCGCCATTCCCTCGGGCGTTCCGATCCAGAGATCGAACGTGGCTGGATTTATGATAAGTTCGTCGATATTATCATTCGTAAGGCCGGAATTCAGTGTCGTAAAGACACTGGTATTTCCGGTCCCGGCTTCATACAGAGCCAGGCCGTCCTGCGAACCCATCCAGATATTTCCGCGCCGGTCGAATTCCAGAGAAATAACGGCGGGACCGAATCCGTCGGGAAGAACGGCATTCACGAATCGATCGATGCCGACGTCATATTTCGATAAACCGTATCTCGTCCCCACCCATAGGCCGCCATCTTTGTCAAACTTCACCGTTTTGACATCATCCGAACCGAGCCAGCTGTTGTCTTCACGCAGATTGGCCACCGAATCATCGGTTTTATCGAAAGGATCCGGGCCGAAATAATAATAATAGACACCCTTATCCGACGTTCCGACGACGAAAACGTCATTGTAACAATCGATAGAATACAAAAAATCTACAATTATACCTTCGTTCGGACCGAATGATCCCCAGCGCGTAATATCATCCAGATCCACGACGCGAACCTGATTACCGTCGCGACTCGCGAAATTAATCATAAACAAATAATGTGAGGTGCGGGCCAATCCATTTACAACGATTTGATAATCACTACTCGCCCCGGCTATCGTATGAAGCGTCGAATTATATTCGCTAAATCTTATCAGCGAATCTTCTGTTATAAGATTGACGCTCGCTCCCCAGGTGCTTACCCAGATATAATTGCTGTCGTCCTGAATTATTGAAGTCACCTTTTCACCCACATCGGTATAATCGAGTTTTTGCCATCTATTGCCATCATACATCGCAATGCCGTCGATGAGAAAACCACCGACAATACGCCCGTCGGCATTCGATGAAAGCGCCGTAACGGTTTTGCCCGGCAAACCGCCGGCGTCGAATATGTGCGCCGAATCGGTTTCATAATATAATCCCGAGGCGTAATCGCCGACCCAGTGCACGGTATCGATTATACGACCACAGGAAAAGGCACCATCCTGAAATCCGGCCCAACCGTTCCAGCGTATTATCGGATCGGTGTAGATAAAATACCCGCCGGCGCCGTAAATCATCAATGAATCACCTATCACGTACATATGTTTAACGACAACCGATGCCCGGGTCGGCACGTCAAAGAGGCTATCGGGTACAGTATGACCGGCATCGATATTCAATCGATAGACATCGTGCGATGTACCTATGTACATCTTATCATGAAAAACTGCCAGCGCCGCGACATGATCAGGTGAGGCTGCATCATAATCCGAAGGCCGGAATGTATTCCAGTTTGCCTGCGATTTCAATAGATCAGGATAATGTTTATCGGCCACCGCGACCCCGTCAGACGTCGCCAGCCAGATACTATCGCCGGTAATCAAAATATCATTGACAGCGACCTCGGCGCTGAGATCGCCATAGCGATAATAAAAATCCTCTATTTGACCACCATCGATATTCTTTGAAAACCGCGCCAGACCGGCCGAGGTCCCTATCCACAGTTGGTCGCCGTCATCTTCGATCGTATACAATGTCAAAAGATTATCATGATCAAAAAACAGGTATGGGGTATAACCGAAAGGCGTACATTTAATAAGTCTGCCATTCCCGGCAATCCAGGTGGTACTCTCGCTATCCTGCATAATATAATAAAGGTCATTCGTCCCCAAACCATCGCTGTTGGTGATTTTCCTGAATCCGAATGTGGCCGGATCGATTTTCAGCCAGCCGCCGGATGTCATGACCTGAAGCGAGTCTTCAAAATAGTCCATATATCGAACTTCGGAGGTAGAGGTGAATGAACTCCAGCCTTCGAACCTGTCGGCATAAGCTGTCGGTAGCAGGAGAATTATAATTGCGACAACGGCCGCGACAACACTCGACATATTTTCGCCCGTTTTCATATGCCGGGTAATATAAAAGAAAACAACGCCTTAATCAATCAAGAGTCTCATATAAAAAATACGAAATCGACATAAAATCGAAGGCCGTTTTTTATCAGGCATACGACTTCCCGCTTTTGATGAAATGATACTACATAAGCAAAATATGTTGACATTGGCTGCAATTAATACTTTTTATAAAGGCTAAAATATTAAAAAGGAGCCTTGTGAATGAGGTTACTGAAAAAACTCGCAAGAAATGTATGCCGGAAGATTCTTGACAATTACGGTGAAAAAGACGCCCGACGGTTATCGATATATTTCAGTGAATTCAATGATTATAACGGATTCATTGCCTCCAATCTCCCCGATTTGAAACCGG
>Ga0315554_1001872_pt1 | contig 12325 bp, 10 predicted proteins | sample SalMarSW160370MG_FD_202114 | JGI IMG/M metagenome (GOLD analysis project Ga0315554, IMG submission 202114) | Salt marsh sediment microbial communities from the Plum Island Ecosystem LTER, Massachusetts, United States - Salt Marsh Sediment SW1603-70 ... | reverse complement strand
ATATGGTGCACATACATGATGATTTAGAACCCATTGTACGCATGAGATCTCAGGTAGAACTCGTAACCCAACCCCCATTCACGTAGAAGCAATAGGATTTGCCATGAGTGAGCTGAGTGGTGATACAAACAAACCGCGAGTCCGGGGCGATTTGTGCTTCCCAACAGGCGGATAATAATATAATGATAACTCTTATCAATTGGCTAAAATATTCGATCGTTTTACCCATATATAGATTCACTCTCCATATAAAAGTAGAATTTGATTATTTAGGCCCATAGTATGGATTTTTTCGACGATAGCCTCTTCATGTATAGTTGTTGCGATCAAAATGGGCTGATTCAGTTTTCTGAGATTCTCTGGGTTTTGGATTTTCACATCATACAAGATTTTTCCCTGATTAATTGGGTTTCCATCCACAAAGGCAACGATTTTTGCCTCTGAGAGAGCTGTTTCAGCTAGGAGCTTCATTGTTTATTGACCAGTCCCCCATACAATGATCTCAGGATATGTTTTCAAGATGGCTCGTATCTTGTCGTCAAAAGCTTGCATCAATGCAGATGATTTCCTTATGTACTCTAAGATATTTCTTAGTAAATCAACGTTCGAATTAAGACTATTTGAGAAAGGTTCTATTGGGCTGAATTTCCTCCAGATGCTAAAAATCGCTGAATAGGGTTTTCCAGGAGAGGACTCGAATGATTTTTCATCACTCTTAAACAATTTAAAACCTTCCTGTCCCATTAAATTAGATATACATATTTGAGAAAAATGGTTTATATGCTCTGTGTTAAATTCTTGGAAGGGAGAGATCACCTCATCCTTATAGCGCATTGCATCTGGAACTTCTACATATATCCAACCATAATCATTGAGAATAGAACGTATAGTTTGAATAGCAGATCTAAGTTCCTGGATATGTTCAAGAACATGAGATAGTATGATGCAGTCGACTTTACCGATCTCCTTGGGAAGAGAAAATATCGATCCAGTAAAGGCGGAAATTTCAAGTTGTTGAGTATTATGGACACAGGTTGGAGAGGGATCTATGCCTATGATATTTTTATAACCTTTATTAGATAGCATCCTAAGTAAACCACCATTCGCACAACCGATATCTAATATACGCGCCTCCCGATTGGTTAAGAAATTTGATACTTGATAGGTAATTTGCCTAAACCTATCTCGATCACAAAGGTTATCACCTGCACCTGAAGAAATATATTTATCCTCATATTTTGAATAAATTTTATATAAATTATCGTAATCTGTCTGGGTCAATTGGGTATCGGCGTAGACAAAGCCACAATTCGTACAATATACTACATCATATTCATACTTAAGGGGTTGCTCATCCGGCATCACAAATTTCTGGGTATGGAGAATGTAAACTTCTGCTTGGTTGCAAATAGGGCAAGGTCTTAGAGCTTCTTTAATCCGGAAATATCCATTGACTATTGTCATATATTTTTCCTTAGACACCAATTAATTGTACGATGTAGAGCCTCACGAAACTCTACGTATTGGTTTAACTGTAGCTCACACCATGCTCGTTGGGTGTTGGGAACATACCTGTCGGGAAGTTTTCCAGTTTGTACATCTTTAGAGATTTGTACTTGAATTGTTGGAGTAAAGCAGTCCGCTACCTGGTAAGCAACATCTGAAATAGTGATACCGTATTCAGAACCAACATTGTAAGGCCGGGAGTTCTGGCCTCGTAAGAGAATAGTCCAAAGCCATATCAAAAGGTCCGCGACATAAAGATAAGACCTATAAGGTGTGCCATCTCCTTTTATTACTACAGGTCCTCCTTCTATTCCATCTCTTATGAAATTACCGATAGCGTAATGCCGGTCCAATGGAAGATAGGGTCCTACAAAAGCAAAACATCGAGCTATTTTCGCCTCGAAAATATATTGGTTAGCATATAAAGCGCACAACAGTTCCGCAAACCGTTTTCCTTCGCCATATGCAGAAAGTTTATCTTGACTTTTCGGTGCGCCTAGATAATCCTCTTGGATATGCGTTATTTCTGGAGGTTGTCTTCCATAAACCGCACCTGAACTGGTGAATAAAAATTTCTTTGTTCCACAGGTCGCTGCAAAATCTAATGTACGGCGGGTACCCTGGACGATTGTATCCAACATCAATAAAGGGTCTTCCTGGTTTAGTTTGGCGCTGGCTTTTGTAGCGGCATGGATCAAGAATGGGAAACGGCCTGGGGGAAATTCAAAATTTCGCACGTCGCCATGCCAAAAACTTATGGAGGGATGTTGGAAGAGATGGGGGGCTTTGCTCGAAAATTTCTCAGGAGATCGAGAAAGCACCAGTGCCTGGCTGCCCAGATTTTGCCTATCATTAGCCCAAGCGAAGCTCTCCAATAACCAGCAACCGAAAAAACCAGTGCCTCCGGTAATGAAAATACGTTCTCCGCGCAATTCACCCCAAAGACCTTCCGTGTGTTCTAGAATATGATCGAGATCCAATGCTAATGGATTGTCCATGTATCCTTCTATTCCCAGTCATCAATTCGAATGGATCCCTCATTAACTTTTCGGGACCTCAGGTCATCCGAAAGATCTTGAATCATTTGCGGAGGGCCTGAAAGGTAATAGATCATTTTCAGAGGATCCGGGATTGATGACCATACATTCGCAACCGAGAGCCGACCGATATTTATAGGTATGTCGGATGGTATTCTTCCTTCAGGTTTTGACTCGATGAATAATACTGGATGGAAATGAGGAACAGAGGCGGCGACTTTTGCAACGGCATCGTAGTAAATCAACAAATCATAGGATTGGGCGCCGTAAGAAAGGAAGATATCCTGATCGCCCTCAGGAGAAAGCTCTTCTAGAAATGCACTGAAGGCGGTGATACCAGTTCCACCGGCGAATAGAGCGATATCTGCATTGTGATTCACCACAAATTCTCCATAAGGCAATTTAACCCATACAGTGCCTCCTTCCTTGATCTCTTTCTCCATTCGAGAAGTAAAATATCCTTTTACAGCGTAAGAAATTCGCAAAAAATCTTGTTGAGAGGGAGAACTCGCTATTGAGAAAGCGCGTGATTCGGGCCAAAAATCACCGGGTTTGTACTCGTTCAAAGCGAGTTGCAAGAATTGGCCCGGTTGGAAGGTTGGGATTTTCCTTTCTGGAGATAATTCCAGTGTGAAAACGTGATTACGGTGAGATATCATTCTCGAAACTTTGCATCGAACCCGCCGGACTAATGCCATAATGAGACTAAAGCCTCTCTCCATTCATGAATCGATAAGATACCTTTTGGATCCATTCCATTTGTTGCGGTATTAATCCAGGATATACACCTATGAAGAAAGTGTTTGTCATAATAAGATTCGTATTTTTCAAATCACCTACGATCCGGCACTCGATATTTTGATAAGCAGGATGCATCAACAAGTTCCCACTGAACAGATTGCGGGTCTCAATTCGGTTTGATTCCAGAAAACGCGTGAGTTCCCTACGTGAGAACCCAGCGTTTTCCCGTACTGTAATCGCAAAAGCAAACCATGAAGGATCAGATTGAGGTATACCATGTGGCAATATCAATCGATCTTCATAAGGTTGTAGTACCTCAGATAATGTCTGGAAGTTGGCTTTGCGTTTTTCTATAAATTGGGGTAGTTTCTTTAATTGAGCACAGCCAATTGCAGCTTGCATGTCCGTAATTTTTAAGTTATATCCAATATGGCTGTAAACATATTTGTGGTCATAGCCATATGGCAGATTACCAAATTGTTGGTTGAAACGCTTACCGCAGGTATTATTTTCACCTCCCACACAGTAGCAGTCCCTACCCCAATCTCGAATCGAGCGAGCAATCCTGCTCAACTGCTCGTCCTTGGTGATCACACAACCACCCTCTCCCATGGTGATGTGGTGTGCTGGGTAAAATGAATGCGTGGCAAAATGGCCAAATGTACCGGTTAATCGACCTCGATACCTGGATCCGAGAGCATCGCAGTTATCTTCAATTAACCAGAGGTCATGTTTATTTACTAACTCCATCACGGCATCTAAATCAAAAGGCATGCCTAATGTATGGGCCATCATGATGGCGCGCGTCCTGGGCCCCACTGCAGCTTTAAGTTGTTCAATATCTGCAGTGTAATCGCCCAGGTTTACGTCAACAAATACTGGTTTCAGCTGATTTTGAATAATTGGATTGACTGTTGTGGGGAAACCTGCCGCAAGGGTAATAACTTCATCCCCTGGAATTAATCGCCTATCTCCTAATTTTGGCGAAGTTAGTGCTGTGAGTGCGACCAGATTAGCAGAGGAACCCGAGTTGACCAGAATGGCATTATTGACTTTGAAGAATTCTGCAAAGGATGCCTCGAACTCCTCAGCATAGCGATTGGCAGTTAAAAAGAAATCCAGGCTTGAGTCTATAAGATTGACCAGTTCCTCAGCGTCAAATACTCTACCCGCATAATGAACCAGATCAATTTCTGGGTCGAAAGTACGCTCTGTATATCTTTCCTGGTAATAATCAACCACTAAACTTAAGATTTGCTCACGCAAGGAGGTCATGATTCTTCAACCATTCTGAGTACCATTGAATCGTTCGAGTCAATCCTTCTTGAAGCGTAAATATGGGTTCCCAATCTAACAACCTATGAGCTTTTTCTGCGTTTAAATATTGATGCTGGATCTCATTAGACACTTCATTACGTATTTCGGGTTTCAAATTTGAATTCATCAAAGACAGGATCAACTCAACTAACTCCACTACTGGAATTTGCAATTCGTTGGAGAAGTTGAAGGCTTCGCCTCTTAATTCTGGATTCTCGGCAAGCTTCTGGGCGAGCATCATATAAGCAGCTGCGCCATCTTCAACGTAAAAATAATCCCGTATGTATTTTCCATCTGAACGGATAATAGGATTCTGTTCACGTACTATCGACCGAATCGTCCCAGGAATTATGCGATTCCAATTCAAATCACCTCCCCCAAAGAAATTACCACAACGGGTTATGCAAACGGGTAAACCATATGTTTTTGAATACGCATGGGCTATCAAATCCGCACATGATTTGCTAACATCATATGGATGCTGTCCCTGCAAAGGGGTTGTTTCTGTGTATGGTAAAACGAGCTGATCACCATAGGCCTTATCTGAAGAAGCGACCACGATTTGTCTAATTTGTGGGCTTCGTCGACAAGCTTCAAGCATGGACCATGTACCGGCGATGTTGCTCTCGAATGTTGAGATAGGGTTTCGATTAGCGATGGTAACAATTGTTTGGGCCGCGAGATGTATCACAGTCACAATCTCGTATTCTCCCAGGCACCGTTCAAGCAGTGGTTGGTCTCGGACGTCACCTCTCACCACTTTAATACGCTCGATATAACCAGATCTCACTAATTCGCTTTGAGGTACCCAATCTCTAATTAAACAAACCACTTCCGCCCCGGCATTCACCAAGCGATTTACTAACCAGCTTCCAACCAAGCCGGTTCCGCCCGTGACAAATGTCGGGCGATCCAGCCAAAAATTATTTCTCTCTAATCCCATAGTTTCCAAGGTGCCTTACCTTCCTGCCAAAGATGATCTAGATAACGAACATCCCTTAGCGTATCCATACCTTGCCAAAAACCTTGGTGCCTATAGCCAGCTATCTGACCTTTAGAGGCCAATCTCTCCATTGGCTTTCCTTCCCAGAGGGTATCCTCATCATCGATATAGGAAGCAATTGCTGGTTCCAGCACAAAGAATCCTCCGTTGATCCACCCTTCCGCAACTTGTGGTTTTTCCGCAAACGAGGCTACCATGTTCCCATTGAAACCAATCTCACCGAATCGAGAAGAAGGGTGTACTGCGGTGACGGTTACCATTCTTTTTTGTTGTTGATGGAATTTCAAGAGCTCTCCAATGTTAACGTCACTGACACCATCCCCATAAGTTAGAAAAAACGCTTCATTCCCAATGTATTGGGCAATTTTCTTAACTCTCCCACCGGTATTAGTAGCAAACCCTGTATCCAGCAAATGAACTATCCAATGTTCACTATGCCCGTTTTGATATGAAACTTCACCTGTGTCCATTTTTATAATTAGATTGCTACTCCGATAATTGTACATAAGGAAATAATCTTTAATTACTTCGCCTTTATAACCTAGTGCAATTACAAATTCATTAAACCCATAATGATAGTAAATCTTCATAATGTGCCAAAGAATCGGTTTCCCGCCGACTTCTACCATTGGTTTTGGTTTAACGACCGTTTCCTCGGATAATCGGGTTCCCATACCGCCAGCTAAGATCGCTACTTTCATTTCTTAATCTCCTATCAAGTATCATTTGCTGGTTTCATGATGGTATAGTAATTTTGCTCCGATTCCATCATAGACGAGATAATATTCGGATGAGGCAACTAATGACTTTTGTAATGCTAAAAGATCAACTGATGTGGATATATATAAGTACTCTATAGGGATATCATTTATTTGACTCCAGGATGAAATACATTCCACATCCTCTTTAGAGCAATCACTCAATTCTCGATATTGTCGCCATGTTTGATAAAAAGTTGCATTATTAAGCCATTCTGATCCTTGAACAGTGGTTAGGCTTTTTTGTCCGGTCATGGCTGGAAACCACTCCGATGAGACATCCGACCAAGCATCACCAGATGGAATAATTACAAAAGTACTTTTAGCCGGTGTATTATTCTTAATCCATTCCATAGCATCCTGTTCTTCTTTTGAAAGGATGTGGATTGGAGATTTTTCTGCTGCAGGAGCGAGATAAGCAGAAATCAAGGAAAAGACCAGGAAATACCCGATAATTATCTTAGAAGATTTATTATTCAGAAGGTCAAACTCATTTCGAATTGGGGTTATATAAGTTAATTTAGGATTAGATTGGAGGGTTTGTAGACTTATTCCTGGCAAAACGACTTGACTGATCCCGATGGCAATCAGGATGGCCAATGGGATCATCGCATAAATAGCCCCACTTCTTGGAGTAAGCATGAAGGTTGTCAATAACCAGACAGGCAGAAAAGCCTTCTTTTGGGTGAGATTAGCGAACACACCCAGTAATCCCATAACGGCTAAAAGGGTCGAAAAAGGCTCATCAGTTATGTCGAATCTTAATATCGGCACCCAAAACCACCAGGATTGCATGCCGGTCCTCGAGGCCGAAATTATGGGGGAGATTCCGTGGTTTTGTAAAATGGTCAACCACCAGGGAGATGTTAAGACTAATACCCCGAGGACTATGGCACCCGATTTGATAAAGTTCTTAGTGTTCCAGCCGAAAAATAGAAATAAGAGCAGAATACTGTATGCTGCAAACCAACTGGTTTCAGGATGGGATAAGACCGTCAGGCTTGAAAAGATTATAAGTAAGAAGGCATTTAATGATTTAGCTTTCGTATAAAAGAGATACGCTTGTTGAAGGGCTAATATCGCGAAGAGTAATCCGAAGGAACGCGTCAGGCCGCCACCCATGATCAGCCATTCGAAGCTTCGTGGCAGTAAAGCAAAGGCCATGGTGGCCAGAGCTATCCGAAAGCCCGAGCCCAAGAACGGCTTACACACCAAATAGAATGCGGGGATGGTCAAAATACTGATAATGGCGGGCAGCAAGCGCACCACGTCTAAAGCTGACCAACCGGCGAGATCTGATAGCCAGGCAGCTACATAGAAAGGAAGTGGAGGATAAGCGAATGGAATATTAGCAGAATTGTAGGAGGTATATAGCGGTAAATGGAAGTGAGCTTTTTTGAGGTCCTGGATCATGGTGTAAAAAAGCCCGCCGTCGTTGAGGGGAAAATCAGATGCTAAAACCGGCGCGAGCCTAACAAACCCACCCAAAAGTGTTGCGAGCGTAACCGTGTAAAGGCCGGCGATATCCACCCGATAATGTGTAATGACCTGTTTTATCGTTTGGGAGACAATCAACTTTCCATCCCTTCGACACACTCTATACTAGATGAGAGGTGGATAGATTCTAGTTTAGTTTGGATATGTAATTAATTACAAAGGTGTCAGCTAGAAAAGGAATTATATGGCATATATTATTGCATAACGTGTTTTCATAGAAAGGTTTAATCGGAGTGGTTATACTAGGTGAAACAATCAACCTGAAACGCTACTTTTCATTGGGTAAAGGTTATCACAGGTGAAGGGCAAAGAAAAGCGTATTGTCAGAATCAGGAATCGGCTTTCCATCACTTTTCTCATCGTCATAATTCTGGCGTCTTTTTTTATTGCTACCAGGATAGTATATTCCCAGGATTATGCAGATAGCGACTTTTTTTCCTTTTGGCTGGCTGGACGGATGAGCTTCACCAGCCAGTATCTATACCAACCTGACCAATGGATAGAAGGACATCATCAGTTCGGAGCCGAATGGATATCGGACCCAACATTCCTGTATCCTTTGCCTCTGGCGGTACTTTTTTACCCTTTAGGGTCCCTTAATCTCGGCCAGGCTTATGTCACCTGGGTGTTACTCTCCATGATCATGATCCTGGTATCTCTATATCTTTTGATGTCCCCTGGCTGGTCTGAAAGTAGCAAGCATTATGTGTTTCCAATCCTTGCAGGGGTTTTTTTGTTTCGCCCCACGATCATAACTCTCAAGAATGGTCAATTGGGCGCAGCTTTTTTATTCATCCTGGCAATCATCATATATTTATGGGAAAAGGGTAGATGGTTAGAGGGAGGTGTAGCCCTGGCGTTCTTGAGCCTGAAGCCCTCGCTTGGGCTCTCAATCACCGCCATGCTGGTCTTATGGCTCTTGCTTGCCAGGAAGTGGAGGGCAATTCTTGGGTTTATCGGGTCTTCAGCCGGGTTATTATTAATTGGCTGGCTGGTTGATTCATCCTGGCTAAGAGATTATATCCAGATAGGAAGCCAAAAGGTGGTCCAAAACTTTGGTTATACCCCAACCTTGTGGGGAGCCTCCGCCCTGGTATGCCATCAAGGACTGAAATGTAGGACTATTCTAGGGGGGATCGTTGCCGTCCTGATCATAATTATCTCCGTATATTTGTTCTCATCAAATGGCATTGATCTTGCTCCATCTTCAATGGTAAGCTTGATCATTCCCATAACGTTGCTGCTTACGCCATATTTGTGGGTATACGACCAGGTTTTATTAACCATCCCGATCGTCCTGGTTATGATGAAAATGTCAGATAAAGGATATCCGTATTTGCTGTCCTCCACGATTTTCTTGTTTTTTTCATTGGTAGCGGCGGGGCTTGTATTTATCGCCCTGCAGGTCAAAATCGATGGATGGAGTATGCTGGTTCCATTTCTGACCTGGATTTTGGTCCTTGGGGTGCTTTTCTCTAAAACCAGAGTAGCGAATTCTCTCACCCCCAGATGAATAAAGCTTAATTTTCAATATGATGAGTAGCTCCTGTAAGTACTTTGTCACCATAATCATCCTCCTCCTAACCTCCTCGCTCATTGTGGCTGCCGCTCACACACTCGACCTTCCAGCACCTGCCAACATGGATTTCATCACCATCTATACAGCAGATATGGCCTGGGTGCGCGGGATCGATATCTACGACCATGCCTCGCAAGTAGATATGCTCGCAAACCAATACGGTCAGGATGCCGGGAGCGTGGATTTGCCCTATTACGTTTACCCACCCTGGTATGTATTTGCGACGCTTTTCCTGGTATGGTTTCCCATCGAAATTGCTGCCAGGCTGTGGTTTTTTATCAACATGGGGATTATTAGCGGGGCGGTATGGTTGTTAACTGTGAATTGGAGGACTTTAGATAAAGCCCTTGCCCAGATATTCGCCTTGACCTTTCTACCGACTTTGGGATTGCTGGCTGTCGGCCAATACACCGCACCGGTTTTCTTGGGGATATCTTTGTTGGTTTACGCGGTTAAGAAACAGATCGTATGGATGGCTGCGGTTGGTTTATTATTATTGACCTTCAAACCGCACATTGGCATATTAATATTCTTGATCGTGGCGAGCTGGATGGTCCTTACCCACACAGATTACGCCCGGAGATTGATCTTACCCACCCTGATTGGAGGGCTACTTCTAATAACCGGCAGCTTTATCCTTGATCCGACCTGGGTGAGAGATTATGCCTCGACATTAAACCTCTTCCGACATACTACCAGTGAGGTTCAATGTGATATTTGCATCAGCCTGCCAATGGCCTTGGTGAATTTAATCACCGGAAAGCCTTATACTTCTATCGCAAACGTGATCGGCGGCTTGTTGTTCCTGGTTGCAATGCTGTGGTTCGTCTGGCGACGTAATGAACTTCAACCTAAACCATGGTTTCAGTTAGGCTTGGGGTCAGTCATCACCGTATTAATCATCCCTAACGTACGAAATTATGATTATATATTACTACTGGTGCCATTGCTCTATCTTTGGCAAAATGATGGTACCAGACGATCCAAGATCTATTCCTGGTCAGTGCTGTTAATTGCTTTCATATCTCCTTGGGCGGCTTTGCTTATTGCTGGTAAACTGGCTGTGGGCCTAGCGTTATTATCCAGCGGGCTGATGATTTACCTTTATATCTATTCACGGACCGTCTCTGGTCTAGATTCTGCAGAGGTAACCATCATCCAAGATTGATTCCGCTGGCGACGGCTCTCAGAGAGCGTTGAGGAGGCATTCGTCGAAATCTTTTGGTAAGACGATCTGGTTCTCTAACATATCTCTTTATTCTATCGGTGATCCTCATGGGGTGTTTGATCTGGGGTAACCGTTATTTTTCGTTAAGATATCCGGGAGGAAATCAGCTATTTCCTTATTGGGTGGCCGCCAGAGCATTATTGTTAGATGGGCGCAGTCCTTACAGTGAAGCGGTGAATTCGGATATCCAACGGCTAGGTGATATTAATTCAATAGAATTAAGTAAAGACGAGGCGCAGATAAAAACCCCCTTATATTCAATGGTGCTCTATTTCCCATTAGCCTTAATCGACGATTTTATTTTGGTCCGGATTGTGTGGATGGCGGTTCTCGAGGTGGCGCTTTTTTCGTTGACTTTTATCAATCTGCGTTTAACCAATTGGAAACCCGGGATCTGGTTGCTCACCCTATACCTGTTCTTTGCCTTGCTCTGGTATCATGCAATCGTCCCGTTAATCACCGGTGACGCGGCTATCCTGGTTGGATTGTTCCTGGCTGGATTCTTCCTGGCGATACGGGAAGGGTGGGATGAGATCGCGGGAGTTTTTTTAGCGCTAACCTCCATAAAACCAGAGATTGTGATCTTACTGATCGCTTTCGTGGTCCTTTGGGCGCTCTCAAGGCGGCGTTGGCGCATAATTGTATGGATGGTGATCACATTGGGGGTGCTGTCAGTGATCGCAGCGGTGTTCCTTCCTGATTGGCCTCTGCAATACTTGCTGGTGACTATACATAATATTAAGATATTTCCACCCGGAACGATTAGTGGTATTTTTGAAACCCGCTGGCCGGCTGCCGGGGCTAAAATCGGGTGGGCATTCAGCGTTCTATTGGCCGGTCTTTTATTATTAGAGTGGTACGCCTCCCGCGGGAAAGATTTTCGCTGGTTCCTTTGGACTGCCAGCTTGACCCTGGTCATCAACCAATGGATCGGATTACAAACCGATCCGGGTAATTTCATAATATTGAGCACTGCGCTGGTGCTGGTTTTCTCGGTCTCAGAACAACGCTGGGGAAAGAAGGGGCGGGCAGGGGTTGTTATAAGCATCTCCTCGTTGTTCGTGGGGCTGTGGGCATTGTTTTTAAGGCCCTTAATGGGTGGTGATCAACCCCCACAAAGCCTGATTATGTTGTTCCCCTTACCGTTATTCCTTCTGATTGGGTTGTATTGGGTGCGCTGGTGGGCTATGAAACCAGCGCTAATGCCTCTTGAGGAATTACGAGGGGGTTGAATCCCTCTAAGTTGAATTCGCCTTTGGAAAATGGACCTCTGCTCTGAAGGAAATTAGAAAATCGGGTGGTTACGGGTTCAATTACATGCCTCGAAGCGATTGTGTACTCATTTTTATCAGCAAATCTCCATGACACTGCGCCAATACCTTACCCTTTTTATATTGGGATTTGTGGTTATCCTGGTCACGGCTTCTTTCCAGAACTCGCCGGGTTATATGGACGCCGATTACTATTATTCAGCTGGAGAGCGCTTGGCGAAGGGAGAGGGTTTCACCGAGCCATTCTTGTGGAATTATTTGGACGATCCCAACGGTATTCCTCATCCATCCTTTGCATATTGGATGCCATTAGCCTCTTTCGTAGCGTTTGCAGGTATGAAGATAAGCGGGATTCTGCAATTCAACACCGCCCGTAGCGGTTTCCTTT
>Ga0315554_1001870_pt1 | contig 12332 bp, 14 predicted proteins | sample SalMarSW160370MG_FD_202114 | JGI IMG/M metagenome (GOLD analysis project Ga0315554, IMG submission 202114) | Salt marsh sediment microbial communities from the Plum Island Ecosystem LTER, Massachusetts, United States - Salt Marsh Sediment SW1603-70 ... | reverse complement strand
TCCCCCACCAGCCATGAACCGGCATCTCGTGCCCGGTGACGCCGACGAAGTCGGCGAATAGCTTGTTCCGTCCGTAGGTGAAGCCGGCGTTGCGCGGCGGGAAGCCGACGAACTCCGGGATCCGCCCGGCTCTCAACTCCTCGTACAACTGCCATCCGGTGAGGAATCGGTCGACGGGAAGATCGATCGTATCGAGCCCTTTCTCGATCGCAGGGCGCTGCACGTCGTCGATCTGCGGGTCGGTCAGCTCCCACCGGACGCGCTCGGCGTCCCAATGCTCGGTGATGTAGTGATCCTCGATCAGGCGCCCTTCCGGTGCGACGAAGTATAGGCTGACGCCCGTGCGGACGCGGGCCGGAATCCCCTTGTGCCGGAGGATGGAGGCGAGCATCAGCGCGTAGTCGCGGCAGCAGCCGACACTCCGCCGCGCCACGTCGCGAGGCTCCGCTAGCGGCCGCCCATCGAGTTCTACGATGTTGTCCAGCCGCTCCTCGGCGCTGGAGTAGCTGAACTCGATGCACAGTTCCCGCCCGGCCGCCTTCAGTTGCTCGTGCGTGATCCCGTACGTCTCCTCGCCGATCCAGAACATGTGCAGAATCGTCCCTTGAAGCGCTGCACAGAGGCTCGGGACGTCTTCCGGAAGGTCATCGTACAGCCCGGCGTGGGTGCCGGGGCGGTGTACGCCGATTGCCCTCGATAGTAATCGAGGACCGCCTCGGTCGTCGCGATCTGTTCGTTCATGCCCACCCTCGGCATCGAGACTAGCGCCTGCTTCCCCATTTTCAAGGTCGTGTTTCCGGCATCGAGATAATGAAGAACGTCACAGCGCTTTCGCGATCGATTCTGTCGCTTCTTTCCCGCGATCGGGTGGAGGGACGACGTCTCAACGACCGCATCGGTCGAGCGATGAGGTAGGATCCGGAAGGTGCCGACATCCTCGGCGGACCTCCCGAGGGCCCCGCGCGACGACGGCCGACCCGCTGAGACGACCGGGAGACGCTGCTGGATGTAGCCTGTTCCTCGCGGAGCCCGCGTTCGGCTCCAGGACAGGAGGTCCGCGATGACCGCCGAAAGCTTCGACCAGCGGCGATACGAGTTGCGACCGGTCGGGCGAGTCGTCCGGTCCGGCGACGAGGTCCGCGTGGAGATCCTCGAGCGATATCGGCAGGCGCTTCAGCTCCTCGATCGCTTCACCCACCTGATCGTCGTCTGGTGGGCGGACAAGCACGACAACCCCAAGAGCCGCGAGGCGCTGCAATGCGAGCCGCCGTACGCGCCGGGGCGGGTGCACGGCGTCTTCGCGACGCGGGCCGAGTACCGGCCGAACCCGATCGCGATCACGACGTGCAGGATGCTCACAATCGACGAGCCGGCAGGCATCATCCACATCGCCAACATCGACGCGCTCGACGACACTCCGGTCGTCGACCTCAAGCCGTACTACCCGGTCTGCGACCGAGTGCAGGATGCGAGGATCCCGGAGTGGCTATCCGATTGGCCGGACTGGCTGCCGGAGGAGGGGCTGGGGCTCTAGTCCGGCGCCGGTCGCCGGGAGGACGGTCTCCCCGAAGCGATGCATGGAGCGGCGCGGTGCCGTCCGCTACACTCCCCGCATGGGCCGAAGAACCCCTCACCTCGAGACCGATCGCTTAATCGTACGCCGCTTCGAGGAGCGAGACGTTCCGGACATCCTCGACTACTCGTGGTGCGAGGCGTCGGACGAGCACCGCCGCAGGAACGTCGACTGGGAGCTCGACGTGGAGAGCGTGCTTCGGTGGTGGGCACCGATGACGACGATGAAGCCGGAGGAAGCAATCCACTGGCTCTCCCTCGTCATCGAGCTCAAGGCGGAGCGCCGCATCATCGGCAACGTCGGCTTCAACGCGAAGCGGATCGGCGGCAGCTTCCAGGGACAAGTCGGCTGGATCCTCGGGAAGGCGTACGAAGGAAACGGATACGCCACCGAGGCGGCCGCGGCCCTCCTCGACCATCTGTTCCGGACCGTCGGATTCCACCGCGTCTACGCCCTCACCTCGCCGGACAACACGAGATCCTGGCGGCTGATGGAGCGGCTCGGCATGCGGCGCGAAGCCCACTTCCTCAGGAACTGCTTCCACGACAGCGGCTGGACGGACGAGTACGTCTACGCCATCCTCGAAGACGAATGGGCCGAGCGCCGCGGAGGACGCTCGGCTCGGGGTACTTGAGCGTGTCCCCGTCGGTCTACGCGGGGACGAACTGCAGCCCCTGGATGGGCGCCTCGCCCGGGTCGCGAACGACGCCGATCGTTGTCTTGACGCGCTTCCCGAGCTTCGGATCGTCATCGAGGAGCTGGCCGGTCACACGGATCCCATCGTCGAGCTCGACGATTGCCAGCCGCAAGTAGCGCGTCTCGTAGTCGATCGCCAGGGCGTAGACGTCGGTGTAGGTGAGGAGCTTCCCCTCGCCACCGATCTCGACCGGCTCGAACGTCTCGTTTCGGCAGTTCCGACAGACCGCGCGCGTCGGGTAGTTCACCGTTCCGCAGGACGTGCACTTCGCGCCGTAGACGTTGTCGCTCACTTCTACTCCCTTCGCAGCACGGTCGCCACCACATTGTTCCCGAAGCCGCCGAAGTTGCAGGCGTACGAGATCTCAGCGCCCTTTGCCTGTCTCGCGCCGGCCTCCCCGCGGAGCTGCCAGGCGAGCTCGACGAGTTGCGCCACCCCGGTCGCGCCGACCGGGTGCCCCCTCGCCTTCAGCCCGCCGGACGGGTTGATCGGCAGTCTGCCGTCGAGCCGGGTTTCGCCGCGCTCGATCGCCTTGTGCGCCTCGCCGCGACCGAAGAAGCCGGCGGCCTCGCTCTCGGCGATCTCGAGGATCGTGAACGCGTCGTGGAGCTCGACGACGTCGACGTCGTCCGGCTTCAGGCCGGCCATCGAGAACGCCTTCTCGCTGGCGATTCGGACGGCCTTCAGGTCGGTCGGGTCCTCCCGCTCGTGAACGGCGTGCGTGTCGGTCGCCTGGCCGATCCCGGCGACGCGGACCTTCGGCCCGGCGAGCTTCACGGCGACCTCCTCCGACACGAGGACGACGGACGCCGCGCCGTCGCTGACCGGACAGCAGTCGAACAGATGGAGCGGCTCGGCGATCGGCGGGTTGTTCACCACCGCTTCGGGCGCCGTCAGGATCCCCTCCATCGTGACCGTCTGCTGGATGTGCGCGTACGGGTTCTTCGCCCCGTTCTCGTGGTTCTTGATTGCGATCATGGCGAGGTGCTTCCGCTCCACCCCGAACCGGTCCATGAACAGCCTCGCGAACATCCCCGCGAGCGACGGGAGGGTCACACCGTAGATGTATTCCACCTCCGGCTGCGAGAGACTGGCGACGAAGTCCGTCCCCTCCAGTCCGTTCACGACGCGCATCCGCTCGACCCCGGTGACGAGGACGACGTCGGCCATTCCCGAAGCGATCGCCTGACAGCCGACCTTGAACGCCGAGGCGCCGGAGGCCGGACCGTTTTCGACCGCTTCGGCCATCGCCGGGTAGAGGGCGAGCCGGTCGACGAGGGCACTCCCGAGCGCGGTCTGGTGATTGACGCGCGCCGCGCCCATGTTGGCAACGACCACGGCGTCGACCGGGATCTCACCGAGGGCCGCGTGATGGAGCGCCGCGAGGGACGCGACGCTGGCGAGCTGCATGAGCGACCACTCGGAGCGGCCGAACTTCGTCATCCCCGCGCCGACGATGTAGACGGGTTTCATTCCCCTCCCTCCTTCTCGCCGGCGACCTGGCGCACGACGGTCTCCTCGCCGGGGAGGACGATCGTCTCGGCCCTCTTCAACAGCTCTTGTGGGACGGGGCGGCGCCCGGAGACGAGACGGGGCTTGGCGCTGTAGTAGGTCTCCTTGGGGAGGATCCACGATGGCACGCCGCCGAGCTCGTGCTGCACCTCGAACCGCTTTTCGAGCGGGTACTCGATCATCCAACGCCGGAAGCCGATAGGGCTCTCGGCAACGATCAGGACCTCCTCCTGGCCGCAGTGCTCGATGTGGTACTCCATCTTGGCCGCGAAGAGGTGCGAACCGACGCGAAGGCCGCGGCGGATCGTCAGCGTGTGGTAACTCATCCCGGTCTTCGCGTCGACGAGTCGTCCGTTGACCATCCCGGCGAGGACCCCGTCGATCATCCCGGCGAGGACGTACTCGTCCTTGACGCGATACCGCTTGTAGGCGAGCAGTTCGCCGAACAGGCGTGCGGCGACGATATCGTAGAAGTCGCGCTCGACCCAGAGGAGCGGATAGATCGCCTCGAGCAGGGTCGGGATCTCGTTCCGTTCAACCTGCCGAACGACCATCTCTTCCCCGCTGGCGAGGGTGATCGCTTTGGGCGGATACGGTGGCATGTCCATCGCCGGAGGGCGAAGGGACGCCTCGAGTTCGCTGATGTGCGCCATCCCAGCTCCTTTCGCTGTTTGCAACCCAACATAAACGCTCCGCACTGCAGCGCGCGGAGAGGCAGCCGTCGTGCGAAAACGGCCTAGTTGTCTGTCTGCCTTACGATACGAGGGATCGGACGGATCGTCAATGTGGTAGGCGGATCCGGGGCGCCGCGCACGCGCGGCAAGGCGATCGGTCGGAATTCCTTGACGAGCCCCTACGTCCCGCATTACGTTACTCGAATACAACGCGAACCGTACAGGATGCCCGGAGACGGAGGGCGGATTGCGGCGTGCGCGGAGGTGGTATCGCGTGGATTACAGGGACGTGATGCGAAGACTTGCGGGCTATCGGGGGCGGGCCTGCATTATGTGGCGGTCGTGGCGGATCGAGGGGCAAGCGTCGATCGACGGGGCGCCGTCGGACGGCCTCGCGGGAACGTTCATCGTCGATTCGGAGGCCGAGCCGCTCCTCCTCTCCACACTCGCCGGGGCTCTACACGAACCCTACAGCCTGCGGCTCGGGGAAGAAGAGGAACACCGGGAGCCGGTCGACATCGCGATCGTCGGCCACGAAGGGAATCGAATCAACTTCGCGCTGCACGCCTGACAGCGACCGAGCGCCTGATCCGGGCGGCTCAGCATCCTTCGCCTCGGAGGCGCCGAGGCCGACGCACCGGGCCCCCACATTGCACCGTTTTGAACAGGACGGAGCCCCCTTCTGGCAGGGGGCCTGCAGCGCGGGCATCTGACCGAGGACTCGCCGGGGAAGATCTCGACCTTCCCTCCGCACTCCCGACGTGGAAGAACCGTCGACGTCAGACGTTGCCCGCTCAATCCGGGACGGCGCAATCACATGAATCCTCACGCCTCGCTGCGCCGCACGCGTCGGAATGCCCTTCACCTCGGCTCCGACCTAGAGCATCCTCTCGACGGTCGCCAACTCGCCGAGGGTGTACTTCCGATCCTCCTCGTCCTCGATCACCTCGGCCGCCTTCTCGGCGAGCGAGACGTATTCCTGACTTCTAGCCACCTGTCCGGCCGCCGCGTACGCCCGGGCGTGCGCCTCGTAGGCGAACGCGAGGTCGAAGTCGCCGATCCCGTTTTTCTCGCAGATCTCAAGGCAGCGGTTCGCATGGTACAGCGCGGCGGCCGGCCGGTTTAGCACGGAGTAGACGCGCGAAATCTGCCATTCGCCCCGCTCGAACTCGAGCGGCGTGCCGATCTCCCCCCAGTGGTAGCGCGAAGCGTGCGCCGCGTGAATCATCCTGTCGTCTTCCTCGGCCGTGCGATCGGCCTTGTCGAGCAGGCCCCAGACTTGGTTGAACAGATCGATGGCGAGCTTCTTGTGGAGCTCGCGATCGAGTCCCTTCTCCTCCTTCACGATAGCGCCTCCTTGGGAGATCCGTACAGCATACAGAGGACGGAAGGTTGAGCCGCCGCGTCGGTCCCACGCGGACCCGGCCCGGTCACGCACTCACTCCCCTTGCGGGACGGCGATCCCGATCCTCGCCTCGTAGACCGCACGCCGGTCGACGTCCTCCGCGGCCCGTTCGAGCATGAAGCGCAGGTCGGGCTCGACGATCCCGGAGAACGTCTCCACCCCGTTGGTGATGACGACGATCGGCTCGGACAGGGCGAACTGCTCGCCGCTGATGAACAGCGTGTATCGCGCGACGTTCCGGACCGCGACGCCGATGCGGTTTCCGTCCGCCACGGCTTCGATCGACCCGGTCGTCTCGGTACGCGAGTAGATCGCTGCAATCGGCGTGACCTCGCCGGCGAGCAGGAGCGTTTCTCCGTCTCGAATCGCCTCGATCTCGATCGGGTCGCCGGGGTTCATCCGGTCGATGATCGCCGGGACCTCGTATCCGGTCTCGACCGGGGACTCGTCGATGCGGACGATCCTGTCGCCGGTCTTGACCCCCGCGAAGTGTGCGATCGATCCGGGTTCGACCCCTACGACGACGAACCCCTTGTCGACGCCTTGGTAGGCGAACGCCGCGCCGAAGCGGATCTCGTCCTTCAGCGGCCAGACGTTGGCGTCCTTGAAGTCCACGCTGTTCCCCACGTCCCCGATCTCGTCGATCCGGACCCAATCGCACCTTCCGACCGCGACGTCCGACGTTTCCCAGATCACGCGCGCGGGATGCGGGTCGCGCTCGACGCTTCCGATGAACGCCACGGCCGAAGGGCGCGCGAGGGCCACCGCCTGGATGTCGTGGCCCGTCGGGTAGGGGGTCCAATCGATGTCGACGCCCAGATCGAGAAACTGATCGACGTACAGCTCGATTTCCGGCGCGGGATACAGCTCGTCGTAGCGGCCGTTCGCGGCGAGGATCGGCCGGTTGAGAAGGTTCCTCGGGTACGTCTGATACGGGCCGTAGCCGGCGATGGTCGGGTGCCCGTAGATGTCGATGAAGCCGGCCCACGCCGTCGCGTCGTGGTACCCCATCCACAGCGCGCCGGAGCCGCCATCGGAGAACCCCGAGAGGAAAACGCGGTTCTCATCGACGTTGTAGTGCTGCTTGACGAACGCCAGTTGAGCCAGCAGGTTCGTACGTCCGGTCTCGCTCCACCACGGCGCCCCCTCGTCGCCGTGCGGCATGACAAGGACCCAGCCCTCCTCGGCGGCGGTCGACTCCCACAGCGCGTGCCTCGGGATCAGTTCCTCGATGGCGTACGGCGCGTGCGAGACGGCTTCGTGCAGATCGACCAGCACGGGAGTCGGCACCGACGGATCGTAGCTATCGGGAACAAAGACGTGAAACGGGCGGGTCACGCCGTCGGTGCAGTCGTTGAAGTGGACGGACCAGCCGGGAGCGACATCCTCCAAGTAGGTTCTGCCCTTCCGAAGTCGCCCCGCGACTTCGAACGGATCGGCCTGCGACGAGACCAGCCGGTCGATCGCCTCCGCCCGTTGGCTCGGGTCGGAAGCCGCGAAGAACGCCTCCATCAGGACGTCGAGGTCGGCCGACCGCCCTCCGACGGTGCCCGCGGCCAAGGCCAGAAGGGCCGCGGTGAGGGCGAGACTACTTCTGCCGATGCGATGCGGCATGCCAGGCCCCCTTCCCCGGTGAACGCACCGGATCCTCGTGCTCGCACGTCGCCCCGCACCGGTCGTTCTCGACGCGATCGACCCGGTCGCGCGGTCTCTCCGATCCAGCCTCCGGCGATTGTACCCGCCGCCGGGTCCGTTTCGAGGCGCTCGACCCGTTCCGAACCTTCACCGCGGCGGTGTGCTGGGATGGGGATCGTCTTCACAGGGGAGATCGTTTCCTCACTGACGATCGGGATCGGAGCGGCTTTCGATCTGACGCTACCTCTGCCCGGGGGAGGAGAAGACGCCCGGCGATCACGCGATCGGTCTGGTACGCCCGACAGGATTCGAACCTGTGACCTTTGGCGCCGGAGGCCAACGCTCTGATCCTCTGAGCTACGGGCGCAGACGTGCAATCAACGAGCCTCAATGGCTTGTCGATGCACGAGGAAGTTTCGCCGCGCGAAACTCCTAACAATTGTCGCTTCGAACCCTCTTGACGTCAACCGTCGCGAGTACGCACCTCATTCCCTTGTCGAACCGCAATGGGAGTCGTTTGGTCATCCGACACGAGTTCGTGCTCCGCAAGGACTCGTACACGTCTGCCTCGCAGACGCGCTGGCTGCGGAGAGGGCGGGATTCGAACCCGCGGAGGAGCGTGAACCCCTCGCCGGTTTAGCAAACCGGTGTCTTGGACCGCTTGACTACCTCTCCATGGCGGGATTCTAACGGGACGGGATCTAGAGAACAACAGCGGTTCATCATCCAACACGAGTTCATGTCAAGCGTGGGTTCACTCGCCGTCCAACGCGAGTTCGTGCTTGCCCGAACTCGCCCGCGTTTGCAGAGCAAACGCGCTGCGGAGGGGGCGGGATTCGAACCCGCGAGGCCTCGCGACCTGCCGGTTTTCAAGACCGGTGGTTTCGTCCGCTCACCCACCCCTCCGACATGCGATTATACCGAACTGCACGGGGAGCCCTCCGGTACGCCTGACGGTCTCGCGATCGTTCCGCCGCCGATCAGACGCTCTCCGGCGTACAGGACGGCCAGCTGCCCGGGCGTGATCGCGCGCTGAGGCTCATCGAAGGTGAGTCCGAAACGCCCGTGCGAATCCCCGTGGAACGTGGCGCCGACGGCCGGCGACCGGTAGCGGATCTTGACGTCCACGTGAGATCGGTCCTCGGGTGGGTGCCCGGAGAGATAGTTGGCGTCAACGGCGCCGAGCTCGCTTCGGAACAGCAGATCTTCTTCACCGATGATGAGCGCGTTGCGCTCCGGGTCGATGTCGATGACGTAGAGCGGGCGGCCGGACGGGATCCCGATCCCGCGGCGCTGGCCGATGGTGTAGTTTGGCAGCCCTTCATGCGTCCCGAGCCGGTTGCCGGCGGGATCGAGGATCGGGCCGGGCCGCAGGTCGATCCGGTGAAAGAGGAACGAAGTCCGCCCGGCGACGGCGAAGCAGAGGTCCTGACTCTCCGGCAGCTCGGCGCAGGTGAGACGGTGGTCGCGGGCGAACGCGTAGACCTCGCGCTTCGACATCTCGCCGACGGGGAAGAGGAGACGGTCCAGATCGTCCTGCGCCAGTCCGTAGAGGAAGTAGGTCTGGTCCTTGCTCGGATCGGCTCCTCGGTACAAGGAAAGGTCACCGCCCGGTTCGCGGACGCAGCGCACGTGGTGGCCGGTGGCGACGAAGTCGTAGCCGTTCCGCTCGGCGTAGTCGAGCGCCAGACCGAACCGGAGATGGCGGTTGCACCGGCCGCAAGGGTTCGGCGTCTCGCCGTTGCGGTACCTTGCGATGAAGTCCTCCAGGACGAGACGATGGAACGCCTCGCTGGCGTCGATCTCCTCATGTGGGATGTCGATCTCGCGCGCCGCGAGGGCCGCAGTGTCGAGGGAGCAGCACTTGGTCTTCCCGGCGTAATCGGGTGCGCCGGGGAACGACCAGAACCAGAACGTGATCCCTGCGATGTCGTACCCTCGCTCTTTGAGGAGGAACGCGGCGACGGCACTGTCCACGCCGCCGCTGAGGCAGACGACGACGCGCTTCGTCATCTATCCGTCTTCCCCGGACAGCGGCACCATGCACAGGAACTCGAAGGCGTCGTCACCGGAGTTGACGAACTGGTGCTCGTCGTCCGGGGGGACGAAGGCGAAATCGCCCGGCTCGACGGCCCGGCTTCCACCGGCGAACCGGATCTCTCCCCGTCCGGCAAGGATGTAGACCTCGTGTTCCCATGGATGCGCGTGGTACGGGCTGCACCCGCCCCTCCCGAGCGTGAATTTGCGCATCGAGAAATGGGGGGCGTTCTCGTTCGGCCCTACGAGGACGCGTTTCTCCGCGTGGCGAGCGTTCGTCCCGTCGTTGTAGATCCTCGGTTCGATGTTCCGGCTCTTCCCGACGTGGATCATGGGGACTCCTTTTGTCAGAGCGGGCTCACGATGAGCGGGACCAGCATCTCCTCTTCCGTCAGGCCGCCGTGCATTCCGGGCAGCAGGATCGCGTCGTGGTACGGGTGGAAGATGCCGGCGCGCCCGGTGGAGATGGCGGCGAGATCACCGATCCGGCCGGCGACCTCGGGATGGGGTGAGCCTTCACCGAGGAGGCCGTCCTCAAGGAGCGCGCGCGAGTCGACGCAGACGATCCCGTCCTTCGACCGTCGATTCAGAACGTGTGAGACGTGCTCCCTCTCCCCTTCGCGGACGAACAGGTACGATGCGCGAGGCTCGCCGACGGGCGGAAGAAGGAGCGCCCTCTCGACGTCCGGCGTGTCGCGCAGCCGGACGTAGTCGTCCGGGCTCATCGGCACGAACCCGTGATCGGACGAGAGGATCAGGAGGGTCCTCCCGGCCCGCCCGACAAGCTCCCTGCGGAGCACGTCGTCGATCGCCCTCAGCTCGGCGACGTACGCTTCGGTCTCCGGCCCTCGGATGTGCGCAATCGTGTCTAGGCCCGGCCAGTAGAGGGAGAGGAACGTCTTCGACGCGGCGCGGGCGAGGAGCTGACGGGCCGTCACGCACATGTCGCTCAAGCCGGCGGCCGCGTGGAGATGGGCGCTCCCCTTGTAGAGCGCGCGCGACAGCCCGCTTCCGGAGATGTGCTGCGGGAGGAGCGTGTGAACGCTGACGCCGTGGCCGCTTAGCCGTTCGTGAAGGGTCGGGCCGGGGACGATCGCCTCGAGATCGAGCCCGGCGCTGAACGCCGCATCACTTCGTCCGTTCCCGACCATCGTGAAGCGGATCATGTTGGTGATTGCCGAGGTCTCGCGCAGGTACAGCCGGTACCCGATCAGCCCGTGTTCGAGCGGCGTCAATCCCGTCCCGATCGAAGCGAGCGCGGCGACCGTCGTCGCCGGGAAGACCGACGTGAGCGGGAGGAAGAAGCCGGTCCGGCTGAGCGAGCGGAGGACGAGGTCGGGGAATCGATCGAAGAGCGATTCCGTCTTCCGGTACCCCAGTCCGTCGAGGATCAGGAGAACAACGCGATCGTATGCCGGGACGTCGGTGGCGATCTCCTTCAGCGGGGTTTCGCCGCCGTCGAGGCCGAACAGTCGCTCGATCAGTGCGGGCAGGCCGATGATCGAGTACCCCGCGTAGTCCGGGAGGACGGACTCCGTGCCCCATCTTGACGCGTTGCTTCGCGTGAGCAGGCGATGCTCGATGCTCGCTCGACTTCGCATGACGAGCGATTATACGGGCTGCGTCCGGGAACGGTAGCGGCGAAGCGACGCGTCAGCCGCTGGCGGGCTCGCCCTCCGGCACCTCGCCCGGCTCTCAGGGCGGCCCGGCGAGGAGGGCGAGCGTCCGGGCGAACGGCTCGCCGGGCCACGAAATCGGATCCCATCCCCTCCGTCTGCATCGTGAGGGGATCGTCGGGCACGGCGAACGCGTCGGCGGAGTTCCCTCGGCCGTTCCGAGTGCCCGTTAGGAATCCGTGCCGAGCGCGATGACAAAGAGGAACGGCTCGGACGCGCAGCCCCTCCCTTACGGATGGATCTGTATCCTCGCTGGCGCCGGCCATCCCTCCGCGGGTGGAGCGGGCTCTCCGCTTTCGGTCGTGCCGGAGGCCTCGATGACGATCCAAACATCGAGAGCCATGACGGCCGAGTCGTCGGACGCGGTTCCGAGCGCGGTGAGCGGGACGATCCGCCCCCCGATCTCGAACGACCCGTCGGCCCTAGAGCCGCTCTCAAGCGTGGCGGTGACTTCCGTTCCTGAGGACCGCATCACGGTCTTCCCGTTCGCGACGCCCTCCGCGTCGATGCCCGATCGGGCGAGTGATGGGTATCTCGCCGGCGCCCCCGAATCCGATCGTTTCATCGACGGGTCCTCCCTCTCGCTGTTCGTGGATTGCTCCGGCGTCCGGTCGGGGTCCGCATGCCGGATCGGGTGCCTGGAGAGGGCTCCGACCATGAATCGGAAACGAGAGCGCCCGGCCGTGGATCGACGGGGCGCTTTCGTCCGCTCCTTCGTCGGTTTGCGAAGGAAGTCGATTCTCACGAGCTTCGTGTTTCTAGCTCTTGTTCTCTTCGCGCTCCAGATACTGGAGGATCGCGTCAACGACGAGGTAGTTGATCGAGCGATCGCGCTTCTCGCCGAGACTGATCAGCCGCTCGACCGGTTTTTCCTCCATCTTCTTCTGGGGAATGTAGATCGAGAGCTTGTCCAAGATCTCTTTCTTCGGCACGGAGTTCACCCCCCTCCCTTCATCAGCTGAGTCTTTCTGGGACGATAGCTTCACATTGCCGAGAATCGATGAATAACAATAGCGTAGCCGACCGCAACAAGGAATCCATGGAGGTGGACAGGAAGCAACATGAAAGAAATATGGAAATCGGGCTCGTCGGTCCGATGAGGCCGTTCCGACCCGGGAAAACC
>Ga0315554_1001868_pt1 | contig 12335 bp, 5 predicted proteins | sample SalMarSW160370MG_FD_202114 | JGI IMG/M metagenome (GOLD analysis project Ga0315554, IMG submission 202114) | Salt marsh sediment microbial communities from the Plum Island Ecosystem LTER, Massachusetts, United States - Salt Marsh Sediment SW1603-70 ... | reverse complement strand
CTGCGGGTTGTCAGTGTCCGCGTTACACCCGTAGGGCGCTTCTACGCGCTGAGTTTGCGGGTGGCGAACGTCGCCGATGCGCGCATCGAAGCGGCACGGCAAGAGCGGATCGAAAGCCAGGATGATCTCGGAAACGCCATTGCGAGGATGTCTCACGAGGCTGTCCGCGGGATGCTCGCCGAAACCGGGAAGCTGCGGATTTCCACCGTACCGAGGCAGTGTGCGATCTACCTGAACAACAATTCCCTTGGGTTGTCGCCCCTGGAAGTTGAGCTGCCTGCCGGGGAGTACGCGGTGAGGGCGGCACGAGCGGGTTTTGGGGACTCGGAAGCACGGGTGCGCGTTGTCGCCGGGGATACCGTCTCTCTCGCACTGACGCTGGCGCTGCCGTCGGCGGGCCTCGACCAGCGGAATCGCAGAATACCCACTAGGCTGCTGCTCTGGGGAGGATTGCCGATTCAATCCCGAGGTTCTCTGATTGGCAACCAGCTCGGAATGGGGGGAATGCTGCTCTACGGGAACATTTACCGCCTCGGGTTCGGTGCGTCCACTCACCGGCAGATTCTCGACGTGGATGAGCCCGTCTGGCGCAACTATGGTGCGGTGAAGGCTCCCGAGGGGTGGTCGATGGTGATCCACGCGCTGTTCATCGTAGCGCCGCGCGGGGACAAACTGACTCCGCTTTTCGGGCTCGGTCTTGCGGGCATTCAACGTGAAGTCATCGTTTCACTCCAAGCCAGCGAAGACACCTGGGAAAACCAGATGGAGTTCGGTGCCGTTTTATTGGCAGGAGTCGACATCCCCGTATACCGGCGCTTTTTTCTGGAATTGACCCTGATCAAAGTCGTTACGAGTGGCACCAATCCCGCCAAACAGGAGTATTCGACGCCGCCCGATCAGGTCTGGATAGACAGTTTCGACGCGCTGAGTTCGTTTGCGTCTCTGCGTTTCACCATCGGTGTGAATCTCTAGGACCGCTGGTGCGTGTCTGCGCAGTGGGTGCCAACACCCGGGAGGTTATTGTGAATTGTGCACGGTTGTCCACGTTCCTCCGTTCGGCAGCGGGGATTGTCCTCCTCGCGGCAGGGCTGTGCGCCGCCGGGGTGCTTCCTGCAAACGCTGCACAAACCGGCGATCTGACAGCGGCTGTGCTCTCGTTCAAGGTCTCCGATGAACTGGAGGCCGGGACGGGGGAGGCTCTAGCGAACATCGTCCGCCAGGAAATCCTGCAAAGCGGCAGACTGACTCTGATCGATCGGGACCGTACGGAAGCCGTGCTTCAGGAACAGGGATTCATGATGGCGGGCGGCTGCTACGACGTTTCCTGCCTGGTCGAAATGGGCAAGGTGCTGGGTGCAGAGCGTGTGATTACCGGAAGCGTCAACCGGCTCGGCCGGAAATACATCGTGGAACTTCGCGCGGCAAACGTCGGGACAGGGGCCATCGAAGCGCTGGACACCCGGGAATTCACGGGTCCTATCGAAAACCTGACGGAATCAGTTCGCTCGCTTTCGATTTCGCTGGTCAACACTTTGACGAGGCAGAAGGGTGTGTTCCGCATCGATACGGACCCCCCTGCCAGCACCGTGATCGTCGATGACGTGATGATCGGTTTCGCCCCTGTCGAACTTGAGCGCCCCGGCGGCATCACCTACACTCTCGAGGCCGAACGGCAGGGCTACGAAAACGCGGACAAGCGCGTGCTGCTCCCCGAACGGGACACCCTGAACGTGATGCTGAAACTCGATCCGCGAGTCAGCTATCGCCGAAGCTACCACGAGCCGAAGACGCGGCTGTTCATATCCGGCGGATTTCCGCTCGTTCAGGCATCGTCCAGCTTCACGACCGACGTTTCCTGGGGAACGGGTGAGAGCTACGGCGCTTCCCTCCTGTTCGGCACCGGGTGGCGGCTGGGTTTCGGAGCCTACAGGTGGAACGGAAAAATCCGGGGTATCGACGAGATTATATGGCGGGACTACGGAGCCACCGACACTCCGCGAGGCAATTCCCAAGTGCTGTATTCGGACCTCGTTCTCTCGTTGGGCAACGCGGGCTTCGCTCCGTACGGCGGCGTCGGGTTGGCCGCGATGGAGCGTTCCATCACCGCAAATCTCACCTCCGGCGCGAGTGAGACATACACTTCCGATTACGAGATCGGCTGGATGGTCACACTCGGCGTGGAGATCCCTATCCGTGGCATCCTCACCACGCAGATCGGACTGCTTTTCTCAAAATCTCTCTCGGACAACCAGTCCTGGTGGCAGCCGCCGGACGCCGCGCAAAAGCCCGAACAGTTCTGGACGGAATCGTTCAACAGGTTCGCCTCCTTTACCGCGCTGCACTTTTCCGTGGGAATCAAGTTTTAGTGAACTCAGGGGACGCGAAAGCGAGAGCGCGTGCCTTGCGTCTCAACATCCTGATCCTGCTCGGTTACCGGAATGCTGTCTCCGTGGACACCTCGCTCCCGTTGCTTGCGATCCTTGAACTCGCCTCCAACCCGGACCAGACCGACGGCACGGCGTACGGGGCTGCTGAGGTGCAGGAAGCGGTCTCGGAGCTTATGGAAGAGGAGTTGATTCGCCGCGTCAAAACGGACTTTGATTCGAGCGAACTGATCGAGTATGCCACTGGACTTCACCCCGATCACAGGTTCTACATCACCCCGATGGGCATCCTCGCCGTGAAACGACTGCTCGACGCGCCGGAAGGCGACGCCGGGCAGGAAAAGGAGTAAACGCGCCCTTCTGCGCTGATTTTCGAACGCAGGTCATATCTGTCTCAGCAACCGCCGTTGATATCGTCTTCTCTGACGAACGGTTCGACGATTTGGACGAATAGACCAGAGATCGTGGTGATGGGGATCACACATCATTTCGCCGGTTGATCGCTTGGGAATCAATAATCCCTTGCGAACAAAAGAATAAGACGGGTGTACCTGTTTTTGGCACAGCTTCTGCAATTCTCCCGGCCAAACAGAAGGGCCCAAGGCCCGTGAAAAGAAGTGTCACACAACGGAGGAATTGAGGATGGAACGTCTGAGACACCCGCTAGTAGCGGTCCTGCTGGCTGCTTCATTGGCCTCTGCCGGTTGCAGCAGTAGTGACAATCCCGCGGCAAGCGAGGATCAACTCACCAGCGATGACGTTACAGTAATCACGGAGGATTTCACTTCAACACTCGCCGGCGGCGATGAAGGTTTGGTCACCGACTGGACGGATTTGCAGCTGCCCGGTTCGGCATCGACGGTTTCGGGCATCGGCGGCGTTCCGGCGGTGCAGGACACCGGACAGCAGAATCGCGGTTCCTTGACCGTGACCCGGGTTCGGGTCTTCTACGATGCCGATGGGAATGCGTATGACAGGTACGATCCGGAGACCACGGTTGCGATGGACAGAATGCTGAGCATTGAGGGCACGCGGACGAACATGAGAGGGACCCGCACCGCGACGCTGCTGCACACGGACAGCACCCGGATCACCGGGATCGCACCGACAGATACCGTTCGCACTTTGAATGGACAGGGGAGCCGCGAGGTAAGCAGTTCGTTCACCAGCATGGATTCCTCACGAACTCGCAGTTTCGAGGGGAATTACACCTGGACGGTGAGCGACCTGCGGATCGAACGGGGCAATCCCTACCCGCAGAGTGGTGAGGTCGCGGTCACGGCCTACCGCCACCGTCTCGCGTCCTCATCGGACAATCAGCGCGAAGTTACTGTAGAACTTAGTTTTACGATTACTTTCGACGGGACAAACATCGCGGTGATGACCCTCTCGGACGGCACGGTGTACACCATCGACCTCGACGAGGCCCGCTTACATACAAACCGCCGTTGAGCGCAGATTGTGGAATATCAAATAGATGGGCGCCGTGATTACCGGTCACGGCGCCTTTTTTTCTTTTGGGACGACGCTCTCGCCGTGTTGCATCCCGTCTTGCTCCTTCCCAACGGCTGAAATATATTGAAAATCAGAAGTTTTCAAGAAATTGTGCATGATTTGCACGAGGAGATTCGGCTGGAGGTCACAGTTTCGCCAGCCTTGACGAGGGTACAATGAATAAGGACAAAGAACTGAAGATTGCACTTTTTATCGATTACGACAATATCGCCATCGGACTGCGTGAAGCAGGGGGCGGCGAGTTTGAAGTGGGCAGGATCCTTGAGCGGTTGCTCGAGAAGGGACGTATCGTCTATCGCCGGGCCTATGCAGACTGGTATCACTACAGCGAAGGAAAACGGCGTCTTCACGACCACGCCATTGAGCTGATTGACATTCCGATGCGGCGCAACATCGGCAAAAACAGCGCCGACATCCGCATGGTTGTCGATGCGCTGGACCTCTGCTACACCAAGGAGCACATCGACACGTTCGTCATCGGATCGGGAGACAGCGATTTTACCCCACTGGTAACGAAACTGAAGGAAAACGACAAGGAAGTAATCGGTTTCGGCCTGCGCGCAGCGACGAGCAGTCTGCTCGCCAATTCCTGCGACGAGTTCATCTTCCTCGAGGACCTTGTCAGCGTTTCGGTCTCAAGGCCGTTGATGCCTTCCGGTTTGACAAAGCGCCAGCACGATGCGTTCAGCCTGGTGATTGACGCTGTCTCGGCGCTGATGCGGGAAAACAAGGATGTGCTCTGGGGAAGCCTGGTCAAGGACACGATCAAACGGAAGCGGTCTTCGTTTACGGAAGGCCAGTATGGCTATTCGTCCTTCTCACAGTTGCTGGAGGATGCCGCCCGCCACGGTCTGATCGGCCTGATCAAAGACCCGAAAAGCGGTGGAACCCCGGTCGTGACTGGATTCGGCCAGATTCAAGAGGCCCCGCCTCTTTCCGCGAAGAGTGCAGCCGCGAGCGCAAAAGCGTCCAGTCTCGCGGTGCCATCGCAGAGCAGCCTGATAGTGCCGTCCACGTCCGCTGAGGCTGAGAAAAATCATCCTTCGGGCGTAGCGGCGGGCAAAAAGGCGGAATCGGGCACGGCGAAAGCGGTGTCGAAAACGGCCAAGCGGAAACCGCGCCGAACGAGCACGCGCAAGACCTCTGCGGCGAAGGATGCCGCTGCGAAAAAGGGCGAACCCGCCGAAACGAAAGCAGGCACCCCCGGGAGCAGCAAGGCGGCGCCGGAGAAGAAAAAGGCCTCACCGCGTCCGAAGAGAATTCGGGCTTCGCGGGCCGGCTCACCGAAAACTGCTTCGGAAAGCGAGTCTAAATCGGCCGCTTCCGGGGCGCAGCCCACCCCGGCGGAGGTTCAATCCGCACCGGCGACCAAGGAAAAACCCAAAGGCAAACCGCTTAGTCTGCGAATTCGAAAGCGGAAACGATGAACTCCCTCCGGCAGCGCATTTGTTCAACGGCGCGGAGGGATTTGGTTGTGCCTGGAGAAATCATTAATTTTCCTAGCTGAGGCGCGGCATGCAGAATCCGCCGCGCCCCTCTTCATGCCTGAGCGCACATTCACCCGGAGGTGCTACCGCTACGTTGTCAACGCGTTGAACTCGCCACGATAACGACGAGTAGGATAGGATTGCGAGCGGGATGCGTTTCGAACGTAAGCGGTTAGCCCGGCGCCCGGGGAGGAGTGTGCTTCTTCTTTGGCTTTTTGCCGCCCCGATGCTGTTGTTGGCATCGGAGACATCGCCGTTCCGCGTCAATATTTCCCCTCCGATCCCGGGTTCCTTCGATCCCGAGGTGAATCTGCGTGATGCCCGCCCGCTTCCGCTCGTAGCGGCGGACAGCGTCGCCGGGCTGCAGCAGGACGCCCTCCTCTTCACGATTACCACTGCCTTCGATACCGCGTCCGGATACTACGTCGCGGAACGAAAACTGTTCGGCTACCCCTACGGCCGCCAACTCGTCTTCACCCGTGAGCAGCACCGTGAGTGGCGGCTCCAGCGGGAACGCCGTTTTCTGCTGAGACGGAGGTTCCGTGACGAAATCTACACGCCCCCTCAGCAGACAGGCGGCGGGGCGCTCGAAATCCAGGTTCCTTTCCGGATCCGGTCGAAGACCTTCCGCAGGATTTTCGGCGGCGACCGGGTTGGGCTGAGTGTCACCGGCAACATCAACATCGATGGTGGATTGCGGCGCGAAAAATCCGACCAGGTGGTGACGCTGCAATCGGACCAGACGAATTACAACTTCAAGATCGACCAGACCCAACGGTTCCACATCACCGGAAAGGTGGGAGACAAGGTCTCGGTGGAGATCGACCAGGACAGCGAGCGCATGTTCGACATCAACAACGCTGTCAAATTGAGCTACCAGGGGTACGAGGACGAAATTATCCAGTCCATTGACGCCGGGAACATAACCCTGGACCTTCAGGGCACGCAGCTCGCGACACTCTCGGCGAAAAACCAGGGGCTGTTCGGATTCAAGACGGTGTCCAAGGTCGGTCCGCTTTCGGTCACCGCAGTCGCCTCGCTTCAGAAAGGCGAAAAGAACAAGAAGTCGATGACTGCCGGGAGCGAGCACAGGACGTACCCGGATCGCAACGATCCCCCGTTCGACGAGCGCTCCTTTGTCCGGAATCAGTACTTCTTCCTGGATGAAGACTACCGGCAAAACTACCGCTATTTCGACGCCAATTACATTCATCAGCAGCCGCAGAGGACAATCCAGAGCATCGAGGTGTACAAATCCGCGATCCAGAACAACCAGGAGCAGTTTTTCCGCGGGGTGGCGATCTATAATCCCACTCTGCCGAACAAGGTGCCGGACGTTACCTCGATCGCGACCGACCAGACGGCCATCCTGAACCTGTACAACCAGTACGCCGCCCAGGACGAGATCGAGCATGGCGAGCTGGGTACGTTCAAACGCCTCGAATTGGGGAATGATTACGATGTCAATGTAAACCTGGGGTACATCCGGCTGAACGTCCCGGCGCAGACCGACGACATCATCGCCGTGGCCTACATCCTGTCGGACGGGACCCGTATCGGGACCTATGCGCCTCCCGGGAGTGAGGTCATTCTCAAGGAATTGAAAAGCAAATCTGCGACCAACGAGGATGCCAACTGGGATCTCGCCTGGAAACATGTCTACTGGGTGGGAACGCAAAACCTGAACTTCGACGATTTTCAATTCAACATCTTCCGCGGGCTGCAAAAACAGGAGACGAACGACGAGGGAAAAAGCTGGCTTGAGGTGTTCGGCCTCGACGAGAAAAGCCGCGACGGATCCCCGACCCCGGACGGTAAGATTGACAGCGTTTTTGTCGACAAGACCCACGGCGAAATCCACTTTCCGGACCTCCGCCCGTTCGATCCGGAAGGCTACTATGTCGACGACACCAAGATCGTAACCGCGATCGACACTCTCCGCAACTCGGATATCTACGACATCCCGCCCAACGCCAATGAACAGTATGTAACCAATTTCAATTTCGAGGCTCAGTACACGAGCACGACCAGCGACATCAACCTGGGCATCAACGTGCTCGAGGGGTCGGAGGAGGTGTACCTCAACGGGCGGTTGCTGAAAAAAGACGTGGACTACACCATCGATTACGTTTCCGGCCGTATCGTCATCCTCGACAAATCCGTCTCGGACAAGGGATCCAAACTCGAGATCAACTACGAATCGGGGGACGTCTTTCAGCTCGACAAGAAAACGATGATCGGCGTGCGGTTGGAATACGCGTTGTGGGAAGACAGCTTCATCGGCGGAACGGTGCTCTATTTCAACGAAAAGCCGATTGAAACCCGGGTCAAGGTGGGAAACGAACCGTTGCGGAACACGATCTGGGATCTCAATACGCGCCTTCGTTTCAAGCCTTATTTCCTGACTCAGGCGGTCAATGCGCTTCCCCTGATCGACACGGACAAACCCAGCCAGGTGAGTTTCGAGGGGGAGATCGCTCAGGTGTTCCCGAACCCGAACAGTCTCAACAATTCGGCAACGGGGGATGACAACGGGGTCGCGTACATCGATGATTTCGAATCAGCCCGAAGAGCAACCCCCCTCGGGGTGCGCCGGAAAGGGTGGTTTGCGGCGAGCCACCCCTACCGCATGCCCTACCGGGATCTCAGGTCTTCCGACGATCAGCTTGACGTCCGCGGTCGGATGATCTGGTACAATCCCTACCAGCAGGTGCCGATCCACGATATCTGGCCGAACCGGGAGCTGAACTCCCAGGTGCCCAAGTACACCGATGCGCTGTTTATCGATTACGATCCCAGGGTCAACAACTTCCGCAGCTCCCAGTTCGACTCGTCCCGCACCTGGAACGGGATCATGAAATCGTTGTCCTCGGGTTACTACAACCAGACGACGACCCGGTACATCGAAATCTGGATGTCCTGGCCCGAAGGGTCGGGTGGCACGGACGCTGCGCTGTACGTCGATCTGGGCAGGATCAGCGAGGATATGATCCCCGACAAGAAGCTCAGCACCGAGGACAAACCGCAGCCGGGAAGCGAAGTCGGCAACGGAGTTCTCGACGAAGGCGAGGATACGGGCCTGGATGGAAAGCGCGGTCCCGATCCGCCGTGGTATCTGGGAAGCGACCAGGGCAACGTTCCCTGGACGGTGGAAAACCAGAACTACGACTATTCCTCCGGCAAGTACGATTACTGGGATTTGAACGGAGATGACGAACAGGAGCCGGACGAACCGTTCTCCACCGATGACTGGTCTTACTCGTCCGGGAGTTCGGACTACAGCCGGATCGACGGAACGGAGGGCAACGAACAGGACGAGTACCGCTATCCGGACACCGAAGATCTCGATGGCAGCCTTCAGGCGGAGAAGGCGAACAGCTTTTTCCGTTACCGTTTCCGGCTGAACGACGTTGCGGATTACGCCCGGTATGTGCGCGGCGGCCAAGACAACGAAAAACGGTGGCGTCTCGTGCGCATTCCCATCGAGGACGTGTTCGACGAGATCAACAAGCCAAACCTCACCGACATCCGGTACGTTCGTCTCTGGCTGGGAAACTGCACCTCACGAACGAGCTTGAGAATCGCACAGTTCGAGTTGGTCGGAAACGAGTGGCAGGAATCCCCGGTGATCGATCCTGCGTCCGGAGATACGGCCGTGTACGTCACCGGCGCGACGATCAACACCTACGACAACAACGAGGACTACGTGCAGCCCCCCGGCGTCAGCGGGGACATTGATCCGGTCACAAACCTGCGCCGCCGCGAGCAATCTCTCGTCGTGAAGATCCTCGATATGCCGCAGACCGCCGAAGGATCGCTCGTTAAATATCTCTACAAAACCCAGGATCTGCGCGAATACAAATACCTGAAGATGTTCGTCCACGGCGGCGGCCGTCACCCTGAACGGCTCGCTGGCAAGAACCTGGAAATGTTCCTGCGCTTCGGCTCGGGATTGGAGAGATCGTCCAACAGGGCGTACTACGAATACAGCCAGAAGCTGAATCCCGGATGGTCGGGAAACGACATTGTCATCGATCTGGACCGGTTGACCACGCTGAAGAAAAAGGCGGCGGACAAAGGAGAAAACTCCGCCTACGAGGTGCTGCCGAACGGGGACGTGATGAAGGTCGTTGGCACGCCCACGCTCGGGGCGATTCAGGTCTATTCGATCGGCATTCGCAACCTGGGCCGCCCGATCTCCAAGAACGATGAGCTTGAGATGTGGGTGGACGAGCTGCGTCTCTCGGACGTCCGCAAGGAATCAGGCTTTTCGCTGCGGACATCCTTTAACGCCGCCCTCGCCGATCTGATGACGGTCACCGGGTCTTTGCAGCAGAGTGACGCGACCTTCCACCAGGTGGACAAACGCGAGGGATCGTCCAGCAGCAACATCTCCGGGACTCTTGACGCCCAGATCAACCTGGACAAAATGTTCGATCCGAGCTGGAATATCCGGATCCCTCTCCACGGCAACGTCTCCAGCGGTCTCAACATTCCAAGGTATACGACGACAAACGGCGACATCCTCGTCACATCGCTGGATGAAGGGAGGAATCTCAGCATCTGGAATGAATTTGCGAAAAACGCGTTCAGCCGGGAGCAGTTCCAGGACCGTTACCTGCTCGATGACCAGGGGCACGTGGTCATCGACAGCGTTTCGGGCATCGAGCGCCAGGACCCGGCAAGGTGGGGCATTGACACGCTGTTCACGACGAACCAGAGTTACAGCTGGAGCCTTCAATACAGCAAGGGGGGCAAGAGCAGCAATCCGCTGATTCAGTACACCCTGGACAATCTCTCCTGGAAACTCGACCACCGTGAGGCGGCGAGCTCAAACATCCGTCGTCAGTACGACAAATCGTTCTCGAGCGTCGGAAACTTGAACTACACCCTTCCGTTTCCCACGGCGAGCCTGCACATTTTCAGATGGACGGAAGGACTCCCGGTGCTCAACCGGCTCGCGGATTCCCAATTCAACTTCTGGCCAAGCAAGCTGAACGCAGGTTTCAACGTCAATCAGAACAATACGAGTGGGAAAGGCCGCAACGCCCTGGAGCGATCGTCTCACACCCTGAATCTTTCGAGGACGGTGAGCACGGGCCTGGCGCCCTTCCGCTCCCTTGGCCTCGACTACACCTATTCGATCGCTTCCGACCAGATCCAGGCCGACAGCATTCTGCAGCGAACCGCCTACAACGACCGCCCCAGGGACGAAATGGATCGCTTCTGGAACCCTTCCACCGATCCCCGGCTGATCATCGACAGCACCCTGGCGGTCCTGCGGGAAGAACTCCAGTACCAGCCGCAGGGAACGGCGATTGCCGACACCGCGGAGCAAAGCCTGCTCGCAGGAGTCGCGCCGGGCGAAGTGGTCAGACGGTTGTTTTCCGAGATCGACCAGACGTTTCCCGGCAATTTCATTCGCCATCCCTGGATTCCCGTCGAGGTCGGCGACGCGGAGTATCAAAAGCGGTTCTGGCGGGCGTTCGGGCTGAATTTCGGGGATACGAGAAAATCGCAGACAATCAATTTCCGCTACAACCCACGGCCGTTCTCATGGTTGGATTCGGGATTCAACTACAGGAACACTTACATCTGGCAATGGTCCGGCTGGACGTACAGTGGGCGAGGCGTCCAATCCAACCCCAGCCTCGGGGCGAATTTTGTTCTGAAGATGAGGCAGCTGCTTCCCAGCGAGCGCCGCAGCACCAGCCCCCGTGAGGGAAACCAGCCACTCCCGCGCGGCGGATTCGAACCCGGCAGCATCACTCCGAGACGTCCGGTTCCGAGCCGGGAAACACCGAAAGGAGAGGCGGAGGATTCGGCGTCGGTTAAGCAACCCTCCGTCCTCGATCTGTTCAAACTGCTGTCCAGCGGTGTGCGAAAGCTGCAGGACATTCATTTCGATTACACCCAGGCGTTGAGTTATGTCAATCCGAATGTCGAATCGGGTTCCGCCTCGCTCGCTTACCAGCTGGGTTTGACGGGCGATCCCGGCCTTCAGGGATTGACCGGGTACACCTCCTCGACCAGCGTCAGCCGGACCGACAATTACCGCGTGTCAACCTCAATCGATTGGAGCGCCCGGTTGAACACCGGGCTCGACTACAACTACCAGTGGAGCCGTTCGCACAGCAGCAACGTCAACAACAACAATGTCAACGGCTCGATCACGCGTTCCGGATTCTACTATTACGACACCGCGAATAAAAAGGTGAACTGGATAGATATGCCCAATTACTCGATCCGCTGGAGCGGAATCGAACAGTTGGCGCTGTTGCGCAACTTGACTCAGGCCGTCAGTCTCGACCACGCCTTCCGGGGCACCGTTACGGAGAACTGGAACATGATTTTCGACCAGCTTAAACAGGCGCAGATCCGTCAAACCCAGCGGAAAGGCTACGACAAGGCGTTTTCTCCGCTGGCGGGACTCTCGATCACGTGGAAATACGGGATCTCCAGCCAGATTCGCTATAACTGGAACCAGAACCTGAGCGAGGATGGAGCAAACGGGCAGTTGAATCGCACCACAACCCAGTCCTTCAGCGTACAGGGCAATTACACTCGCAAATCGGGATTCCGCATCCCGCTCCCGATCTGGCCGTTCAAGAACCGGAGTTTCAACAACGAAACGACCTTCTCGCTAGCCTATGAGAATCGGAAGTCGCTCAGCGAGCGCAGGCTCCAGGGAGAGGATTGGGCGCCGAACAACAGGAGCAGCGACTGGTCCATCGCCCCCTCGATCAATTACAAATTCTCGAGATCCGTCACCGGCGCCATCCGCTACCGCTACGGGGTGACATCCACCATCCAGAACACCAATCGTTTCCAGGAGTTGGGAATCAACGTCAACATCTCGATCCAGGGGTAGACCACGCCAGACAGGCCTCTTTCGGCGGCTCCATTCCATCAATGGACGCTTGATCCGGCGTTCGTTTTAAGGCGTACA